>Ga0308166_1000193_pt1 | contig 112846 bp, 128 predicted proteins | sample PhyCR2_2_FD_202137 | JGI IMG/M metagenome (GOLD analysis project Ga0308166, IMG submission 202137) | Phyllosphere microbial communities from UC Gill Tract Community Farm, Albany, California, United States - DLSLCC.R2 | ecosystem: Host-associated > Plants > Phyllosphere > Unclassified | place...
TTATCCGCCAAAAAGCTATATCCAGATGGGGAGCCATCCTAACGTCTCCAAAAACAAACCGTTTGGCGTTCAGGACTCCAGCCTGGTCTTCCGTCTTAAGGTGACCCGGCGTTTTATCAACATGGTGGTGATCCCGCGTGCCACCATGTTCCGCGTTTACGTCACCACTACCTCTTCCGATCCGTTAACCACGCCGGTCTATACCATCAGCTACAGCGGAACCATTCAGGTGCCGCAAAGCTGCGCCATCAATGCCGGTAACGTGGTGGAGTTTGATTTCGGCGACATTGGCGCCTCCTTGTTCAGCAAGGCGGGCGTGGGTAACAAGCCGGAGGGGGTCTCATCGCAAAGCAAAACCATCGCCATCAAATGCACCAACGTGGAGGCTAACGCCATGCTGACGATGCGGATCGAGGCGGAAAAAGTCTCTGATAATGTGCTGGTGTCGGATAACCCGGATGTGGGGTTCATCATTGCCAACGAGAGCGGGGCGCCGCTGACGCCCAACAACCTGACGAGCAAAATTCCGTTCCGTCTCGACGACAGCGCGCAGGCGCAGGTGGGGATCCGGGTCTGGCCGGTGAGCGTGACGGGCAATAAGCCAGCGGAAGGGCGCTTCACCTCGCGCGGGTATTTGCGCGTGGATTACGACTAAGGAGCCGATATGCGAAACAGGATCCGTTTTCTCACCGTAGCGCTCTTTGCGCTTTGCACGCAGGCTCAGGCGGACACCGCGTTGGGCGAGATTAATATTCGGCTCTACGGCAATATCGTCGATTTTACCTGCGTTGCCGAGGGCAGCGACAGCGACAAGGCCGTCCCGCTGGGCACCTGGCCCACGAAACAGCTCAGCACCACCGGGAGCCGCACGCAGCCGATGCCGTTTACGCTGAAGCTGACCGGCTGCCCGCCGGGCGCGGCGTCCATTACGTTTTCGGGTAAAGCCGACGGAAGCAATAGCGGCCTGCTGGCGCTGAATGACGCCAGTACTGCAAGCAATGTCGCCGTTGAGATCAGGGATGCGGATAAAACGCGGCTGGCGCTTCAGCAGGCCAGCCAGCCGGTCTCGGTTGATGCGCAGGGAAATGCGATTCTGTCATTTTATGCCAATTATATTGCCACTGCCGATAACCCTCAGCCCGGACGGGCTGATGCGGATGCCACCTTCATGATTAATTATAATTAGCACTGACCGCACTCCCTGCAGCTCAGATAAGCTGCAGGGAGTGAATTCAGGTTATAGCAGCTCGTGGGCTTTAGCGTAATCAATTAATTCCACGATGCTTTGCACACCCAGCTTGGAATAAATATTGGATTTGTGCGCGCTAATGGTCTTGTTGCTTAATAGTAGCTGTTCAGCAATTTCCTTGTTGGATAATCCATTCGCCAGATACCGTAATACCGTGACCTCGCGATTCGATAATGGCATATCTACTGCCATCCCTTTCCCTGAACCCAGGTGGTTTATAAAGTTCAGCGTTTCCGACGGGAAAAAGGAATAGCCCATCAGGATCATTTCTACGGCGTTGTAGATCTCACCTAAATCTTTTCGTTTACTGACGAAGCCATTTGCCCCGGCGCGAATGGCGCGACCCGCGTAAAATAACTCTGATTTAGACGAGAGGAACAGAACCTTAATGTTCTTGTTTAAGTTTCTGATTCTCTTAAGTAAAGCGAAAGCATCCGTGCCCGTGAGTTCAATGTCAAGGATCACCAGATCGATAGGGTGATTGCGGATACAGTCAAGGACTTCATGGCTATCGCCAGACTTGAGCTTGACTGTGATATTCTTATTTTTCTGTAGCAGGACTTCTATCGACATTCTGACGATAGGATGTTCGTCCATAATGATAACGGATGCCGGTTTCATTTTTAATGCCTCAGATTGTTAAAAGCGTTATGCAGAGTTTGGTAAAACTCTCGAAATGCCGGAAGGATATAATGTGCAGATCCCTATACCGTAGTATTTCCCTGGAAAGAGCGAAAGCATCCTTGTTTACGTAATGAAAAGAACTATGCCTCAGCGCGGTCATCTCATTAGGCTGGTGTTGGCAAAAAGGTTTTTCTTATTCATATTTGATACGCATCTTATTATACAGGGTAAGTTTTTTCCGAAAACCCTGTAAATTAATATGAGGGTATTGGTTTGTATTATCTTCTGGATCTGAATCGCTATTTTTTTAAATTTAGCGGAAATATCCTGTTATCTCATTTACCGCATTTTTTCATCTTTATGTAATAACAAAAAATAACAGATATCTCTGTATGTTGATTAATTGTTAACAAAAATACGCCTCTTTGAAAGGGACGAACCCGCAAAAGTGAGGTTGAAAATTGCCCTCGCAGGCCGTCTGACCTTCATCTGAAAGTGCTTACGCCGATCCGGATAACGGCGTCTGGTGCACAGGAGAACGTGCTGCCCGCTTTGCTTTTTACTCCTGGCAGTTGTCGCTAAGCTGCTTGTTTTTACATCATTATCATCTTGTTAACGCCTTCTGCATTCGCTTAACGGATGGAGGAAAGTGCTGCCGTTCCGCTAATCTGTGGCATTTCACAAGGTTCGCGCCCATAAATTAGGAATAGTTATAAATTCGATTATATTGTTAAAAATTAACATTTTCGCAACGCAAGTGGTAAGTAAATTCTTAAACCGCTTTAGGAAATAAGGGGTTAGGAGGTGAGTGAAAACGTGCAGTCTGAGAGGTTATTAAGAAGATGCAGCAATTCCTGGCGATGGCTTAGCCCCAGCTTTAGGAGGATGCAGCTGAGACGATAGATAATGCGGCTATAGGGGCGATTCTGCATAAGGGCAATCTGACGCAATGTCTTGCCCCGGGAAAGCTCCTGCAGAATGGGCCATTCGTTGCGCGAGAACCAGTCTTTCTCGGTACCCGGCGGAGGGAGGGGATCCTGCAGGCTGTGCTGGAGCGCGGCGGCGTTCAGCTGACGTTCGAGCACATGAAAGGGACCTGCCGCTTTGCAGAAGAGGCGTGTGTCGTAATTATCGGCCCGGACCAACAGCCAGGGCGTCAGGAACGGAGAAAACAGGCTATGCCGTCTCAACTGATCCAGTTTCTCCAGAAGCCCCGTGGATCGGCTTTCAATATCCACGACCAGACGGGCTGAGGGCCACTGCGTCTGAGCGATAAGGGCGTCGTCCAGCGTGGCGTAGTCGCAGCAGCTGCTCAGGGGAAACTGCCCGTGGAGAAAACCGGTGCGCAGGTAGTGATCCTCCGTCACCAGAAGGATAAACGGGGCGTCGGTTTTGCGGGGCTGGCTGATGGACTGGCTCAAAAATTCGAGCCGGTCGAAAAAGGGGGGAGCAAAAGGTGAGCGCGTAAATCCCAGTGCATCACTTCCTGTACGCCGCCGCCGGTAACGGCGCACTGTCATTCGCATGGTCTCCCTCCTGGAAATGGCTTTTTAATCCTCCGGCCATGTCCAGGACGGCCAGTAATATCCCTGGCCGAGGTCTGCGCCTGCCTGCAGTGCCCAGGTACGATCGCGTTCAGTCTCAATACCTTCAATAAGCACTTTCCCGGCAAGCTGAAAGCAAAGGGAAACCAGTTGCCTCAGCGCAGGGGTGTCGCGTAAACGCCAGAATGCTTCCTTATCTATTTTGATGCCGCTTAACGGGAGTCGGCAGGATAAAAACGACTGCACTGTGACGTCATCCACGTCATCAAGCCAGATAGCGTGTCCCTGTTTGCAAAGTTGCCGCAAATTTTGAACGACATGCTGCTTCTCTACGAGGGAAAGCGCCAAAAAGGACGCGAGGTCGACAATCTCAATATTGAGCGGCACGCCTGGCAACCGGATAAGTCGCTGAAAAGACGCGGGCTCTGTCAGGACGGTTATCGGCAGATTAATAAAAAGATTATGACCGTGCGGCGTATTTTTTAACGCGGCAAGCTGCGCTTCAAGCAGCGTTATCGACCACTCTGCGGAGCGATCGCAAAAAAAGTTCTCGCTGTCCCGCGTGTCGGACAGAACGCTAAGGACCTCCACGCCAACCTGGCGCAAGGAGGAAAGGGCGACGATGGGCTCAAGCTTAATGCCGACGATGTCCTGAGAAATGTACTGTAACCGGGGGGGCGTATCGATCAGGTTTTGCGCTGTCACTCCATTGTCCTGTTGTCTGTCAGCCTCCAGGCGGCCGGGATACCTGACTCTAGTGTGACGAGCTGACGGTCAGGAAAACAGCAGGCGTTACTTAAATGCAACTAAGCCTTTTCGCAGCGCTAAATTTTACGGTGAAACAGGACGAAATGTTGAGAAAATAGCCGTATTTACAATCGGCTAGCGGTAATTGGCCCTGAAAACGGAAAAGGCATTGACTCACCTGCCATTGACCGTATAATTCTTCGCGTTTCACCACCGCGAAGTACACGCATATCAGTGCGCCCTTAGCTCAGTTGGATAGAGCAACGGCCTTCTAAGCCGTAGGTCGTAGGTTCGAATCCTACAGGGCGTGCCATTTAGAAACAGGCACTTACGCCAGTTTCAAACCAGCCTGATTTTCTCCTTGTGTCGTATTTGTGTCATGGTTGCCAAAAATGGCATCTATTTTCCGCGCGTGTTCACTTAAATGATTCGGCGCCAGGTGAGCATAACGACGGACCATTTCGATCGACTCCCAGCCGCCCATTTCCTGCAGAACGGACAGCGGCACGCCGGACTGAATTAACCAGCTCGCCCAGGTATGCCTGAGGTCGTGAAAACGGAAGTCCTCTATACCCGCTTTTGCCAGGCCAATGCGCCAGGCGCTGTTATCATCCACGCGCATTTTCCGGACCGCTGGAGTGACGGTTTTATCCGGGCGCGTCGATGGTTTCGTGTGAACGAATACCCACCTGGAACTTTTCCCGATCTGATCCCTTAACACCCTGCATGCGGTATCATTCAGAGCCACGCCGATAGCCTTGCCCGCCTTCGCGTTCTCCGGATTTACCCATGCAACCTTTCTCTGCATATCGACCTGCTGCCACTCCAGATCAATGATATTGGAGCGGCGCAGGCCGGTTGCCAGCGCAAATATCACCACCGGCTTTATCGACTCCGGCATGCAGGCGATAAGCCGTTCTGCCTCTTCTCTGGTCAGCCAGCGGATGCGTTTGCTGATTGGCTTTTTTGTTTTAATGGCGGGGGCCGACTTTATCCATCCCCAGTCATTGGCTGCAGTTTTCAGCAGCGATCGCATAAAAGACAGGTGCTGGCTCTTTGTGGCCTGGCTTACTGGCTTTTCAGTGTACGGCGGCGGCTCCTTTCCCCGACGTATAGCAGCGTCCCGGCGCGACTCCCACACCTGGATGTGCTTGCGGTTGACCATCTTCGATACTGCTTCGTTTACTTGGTCCGCCGTGATGGTCGAAATATCCCGGCCGGAGAAATGCCGAAGGAAGTATTCGATTTTGGTCTTATCGTCATCGAGGGACCGCTTATGCTCTTTCTCACGGATCCACCTGATGCAACATTCCTCAAACGTCTTCGTCGGAAGTTCCCCGATTTTATCCACCCGCCACGCTTCAGCCTTCAGCTTGTCGTGCAGCTCCTGCGCTTGTTTCTTGTCCCCCGTACCAAGAGATCGTCTAATTCTTTTCCCTGACGGCGTAACGAAATGACAGTGCCAGACGCCGCCTCTGAGGGTGATTGACATAAAATTTCTCCTTTATGTTCACCCGCGCTCGCGGAAACAGGATCGCGCGGGTCATGTAAATACGCAATACAGGCGACGTCGGTCGTGCGGTATTTGTTCCCGATCTTCTTCCCGGCGAGCTGTCCTGAGTCTATGAGGCGGTAGACAGTCCTCGGAGAGACCTTCAGGAGTTTTGCCGCCTTTTGCGCAGTAAGTGGCTCTGCTGTAACCATCTCCCCTCCTATGACATCGTTTTATAAAACTGCGGGCCGTCTGGTGTGGCCGCGCGTAATTCGTTTTCCGCGTGCACTGAATAATTTCGGTCGTCCCACCGCACCCAGAACTGTGGATGGTCTCCGTCCGGATCCTGCAGGCTATCCACCACGCCATGAATTCCGCCGGTCTTCTTCTGGACTATTGCGCCCACATTAAAAGCAGCCATTGCACACCTTCCGGTTCGTGAAGAAATGAGATGAGAGCGCCCAGCGCCATAAGTGCGGCGATGAGCCAGGTCATGGGATTTGATTGCATGGTTAACTCCCAAAAAGAAGCCCGGCGCTTGGCCGGGCAAAAGGGATAACGGAGCAGTGCTTTCGCACCCAATAGCCAGCTCATAACTGGCTATCAGTTGCGTCAGTGGAAGCTAATGCAGCCATTGTTCGAGGCCATTTCCATGGCTGATTGCCAGTGCTTGTATTGCTCGAAGAAGAGGCTGCCGATCTCTTCCGCCTTGTCATGGAAGGTCTTAAAATCAGCCAGTAATTTCGTCGCAACAGCTGTGCCAATAAATCCTTCGCAGTCACTGAAGTTGATCAATTCATAGAATGGTCCCCCGCCTGAATTGAGCGCACCGCCGAAATGGTTCACCTGCTCACCGCAACCCGTATCGTATTTTCTTATCGGGTAGCCAGCCATTTCCGCCAACTCATTGCGCCACCAGTAATAGCCGCCGTAACCTACGCCGTGACCTGTGCAGTCTTCATATGCGTAAACAGCCCCATCGACAAGTTCATCGGCACGACCCGGAAAGCTTGGATTTTTCCAGACGTGGAAGTAGTACTCTTCTACTTCCTCTCCGTTACTGTTATTGACAGCCTCGCCAGCATCATTCAGATGAGCGTCGAGACGCTTTATGTTGCTGTATGCCGTAATATCTAATCCCATAATTTCTCCTCATGCCGCACGCTGGGCGCGCAGCTTCTTCAGGTGTTCTGCTGTTTCTATTTCTTCGGCGATCCGCTCGGCCTGTGCTTTGGTCAGCGGTTCAAATTCAAGCTGAAAGCGGCCCATGCTGGCGATGCAGGTGCGACCGTTGCGGATGTAGTGGATGACTTCGTGGGTAGTTCGGAGAATTTTGCATGGCGCGCCGTGGGGATCGGCGTACCAGGTGTTAGGCTGGATTATCCTGAACATTGGGAACCACCTTAAATTCGATTACCCAGACCCAAGGGTTGGAGTCGAAACTACCAGCGCCATTTGTCTTATCCCACCACGCTTTAAAGCCGTGCATTTCTGGACACAGACCAACCGGAACTCCAGCGATCGCATAATGCTCAGCATGGTTGAAGGCGCGACCCGCTACGGTTTCGTCGTGTTCGAGCATGTCACCAAGGTCATTCAGCATGGCTGATTCATCGGCATCCTGAAGTCTCTCGACGCGGATTCCGGTTATCTCCAGGCTGATTCGGCTGGCGTCGCGAGGCATGACTGCGCCAGATTGTGGGCGCGTCCAGTCTCCCCACTCCGGGTCACCATCGGCCCAATACCAGAAATCTGGTACTTCATGAGGCACTGCGGGATCGAAGAAGTTAAATGAGTCGAGCCGTGAAAATGACTCTCTGACGTAAATAACATCGCCTACTGCACCGAATGGGCATGGATGCCAGTAATCGCAAACATTTTCCGCATCCTCACTCCACGGCCACCGGCTACCGTCTTCACGTTCTGCAATTTCGGTAGCCCGAGTCTGACGCCATTTTATTGGCCGACGAACCTGCGTCATGCCGCCATCAAGCAAGGCGCGCACCTGGTATTCGTTAAAAATCATTCCGCGCTCTTTCACTGGATCCCCCTCTGCTTATTCCTCAGCTCGATTTCTTCCTGGCAACTGGCGCACGTCTGGCAGCCGGGAACGGCAGCTCGCCGCGGCTCGGGAATTGGTTCGTCGCATTCTTCACAACGCTCAGCTGAAACGGCGTTACGGTCGATGCGGTGAGCGGAAAGGGCAGCGTTACGCTGAAGCTCTTCAATCTCTGCTGCTGTGTCGATGATGTCGGCCATGGTCAATGCTCCCGGAACTGTCGGTTAATTCGGTTGAAGGTGAACGCCAGCAATAAAAAGGGAGCCTTAAGCTCCCGGGTGATTTTGGATTTCATGATGGCAACCCCTTCACTGCAAGGAAGGTCGCCATCGACTTATCGACCAGCTTAGTGTTGTGGTATTTAGCGATCGCCCAGGTGATGGCAAAGAGTATCCAGCGGAAGTGGCTGGTGTAGGTTTTGAACGTCAACCCGTCGCAGACATCCCACGCACTCCAACTTTCGGGCCAGTCAGCGTTATAAACTGCCTGATATGCTTCCCAGTCATTACTGAAATCGCTACGGCATAATTCACGGACCGCCTCACGGACCTTGGCTTTATCACTGTCTGGAGTATCGTCTTCATCATCACAGTCTTCGTCGTCCTGCTGATCATCGTCAGAATCATCAAGATAATCTTCCATTGACTCCTTCAGGCTGTGGCAAAATGCTTCATGGTCATACTCTTTCGCCAGGAGTTCACACGCCGAATGTCCAGCGCCAGCTTCCAATTTTTCGGACCAGTAGCCGGTATTTATCCCGCCCTCCCATGGGCCGAAAAAGTCGAACATGTCCGCGATACGGGAGAATGTCCAGGTACCCATGTCGCCGGTGACAGTCAGATATCCCGGCCAGGTGATAATGTCGAAGTAATAACAGGACGTACCGGGCTGCTTCATGCGCAGGTGGCGGTAGAGACCGTCATCACGGATTATTTCAAGTCGGTGAAAGGCGGTATCAAGCAGAAATCGGGTTGATGTATCTATCTGTCGGCGAATCATTGTTCGGCTCCAAACCGCCCGTTAAGGCGGCCAGTTTTGACGACGAACTCCAGGAGGCTAACTCCCAGAGCTTCAATTTTCTTGTGATGCTTGTTGATGATGGGAGGCACCGTTTCGTTCCAGTTAGGCTTTGGCTTCTTGCGCATGGCCTGCTGGATTTCCTCGGTGCATCGGCGGCAGGCTGCGCGAATGGCGTTTTCATTTGCTGGCGTCATAACCCATCCATATAGGCCAGGATAAATTCAGTCGCTGCCTGTGCGTTTATGGCGTTACCGTAGCCTTTGAGTCGGCCGACGCGGTTGCTGCTTGCCACTCTTGCCACCCCGGACTCGACTCGTCCCAGGCGCGCGGCAGCCCCATCAACCAGCGGGAATGTGCCGGGTTCAACTGGACGCCATTTGCCATCTCGACATAAGAGCCAGTCCGCATCTCGCCAAAAACCGTTAACCTCAAGGGGCCCGCTAATGCTGCTGCCGACTGGAGACCTGGCACTGGACCTCTCTTCATGTCTGGTGGCCTCGGACCGCCAGTAGAATCCCCCACAATCGGAGTTGGCCACCCTGTCAGGAGTACACTTCCCGGAAGTTTCAGGCAGATTTTCTGGGTCCCGTCCTGATTCTTCCCGCTGTAGCAATGAGTCGACCCGGTTGAGTCGTTCGCCACCGGTGTTTGCCAGCCTGTCAGTCGAGCTGCTCCGGAGACGTGCTGTAATCCCCGTTTCGTTTCCGGCTGCGGATTCGTATTCGCTACAGGCGTGGGCCACCCAATAAGCCCGCTCTCTGATGTGCGGCGCACCGATGCCCGCTGACGTAAACGGCACAAGCCCGAAGGCGTATTCCATTCCTTCCAGGTCAGCTTGTACAAGGTCGAACCATGCGTTTGCGTTACCGCTTGCAACTTGTTCGCCAAAGACATGCTGAGGTCTGCGCTCGCTGATGAGGTGGAAGAAGTGCGGCCAAAGGTGCCGCTCGTCAGCAAACCCATCTCCTTTGCCTGCCGCGCTGAAAGGCTGGCACGGGCAGGAGCCTGTCCAGACTGGTTTATCGTCAGGCCATCCGGCGAGCCGCAGGGAATGAGACCAGACGCCAATTCCGGCGAAGAAGTGGCATTGCGTGAATCCTCGCAGATCGTCAGGTGTGACATCTTCAATACTCCTTTCATCAACTTCGCCAGGGGCGATCTGACCGGCGTCGATCAGGTTACGCAGCCATTGCGCAGCGAACGGGTCGATTTCGTTGTAATAAGCTGCTGGCGTCATGCGGCCTCCGTCTTAACAACATCGATGGCGCAGCCGGGCAGCAATTCAACCGCGGCGGTAGCACACTGGTTTCCCCAGTGGTGCCAGCCTGGTGCCGCGCTGCGGCTAAACAACTCAATGCGCGGCACATCGCCGTAAAGCAGCTCCAGCCGGTGGCGAACTTCCCACGGCTTTTCGCTGTGCGCGCCAAGAGGGCTGTATACCACCTGCTTAATCCCGGCGTGCTTTCGTTCCAGCCCGGCGCCGCGGGTGGCAATCAAGAGGTCTTCGGTGTTGGCTCGGGTGTGGTTGCCGCCATTCATGCGCGTCTCGGCGTTAAGCAGATCGAGGAAGTCGTAAAAGTCGGTGACTTCACCCTCGGCCAGCGCCTTGTTGATGCGCAACTCGGCATTTTGATTCAGCTTCACCCAGGTAAAGCCCTTCATCGTGCGAACGGTAAATCCCCAGGCCTCGGCCAGTTCGATAGCCTCCTGGTTGTGCGTGCCGGTGTACCACATCGCCAGCACCGAGTTTTCGTCGGCAAGCTCCCACACCGGCAGGCGCTTAATGTCGATTAGCTTCATGGTTGAGTAGTGATCGGCGGCGGCACCGTTACTGATGGTGTTGCCGTAAGACCAGGGCGGATCAGCGTAGATAAGAGAGTATTTTCCGGTCATACATCCTCCCGCTCCGGATCGTTAACATCCCAGCCATTACGCTTAATATTGGTTTGCAGCCGCTTGTCTCCGACCTCTTCAATGCTGCGGCTGGTAATCTCCGAGATTTCGGCGTTTGAGTGTCGCCACAGCAGCGCCAGCTCTTCGGTAGTCCATTCAGGCATGACTTTTCCTCCTGACGATCGGGCAAGTGAGTTGCGCTTGCTGCGCACGGAGTGGATAGAGCGACCGGTTGCCGCGGCGATTTCTTCAGGAGTGAACCGGCCAAACAGAAACAGCTCTGCTTTGGTCCACTTCCTGCAGTTGGTATTGCCCGGGAATTTCACATCGAGGCGAGCGGCCTGTGTGTAAACGGCGCGCTCTGTTCTTTCAAGTTTTTCGGCAATCAATGGGACCGGCATCTGTCCTGCAACTTCATGCAGGAACAGGTTTTCCCACGGTTGCCAGTGATTAGCACCCATGACTATCTCCACTGCTCCCCGAACGTGAAACCTATCTCCGCCAGCGCCTCGTCCATCTTCTCGATGAACTCCGGCACCATTTCGTTGAAATCGGTCATGTACTGCCGATCCCGTTCAACGACGACATGGTGAATGCCTTCGCGTTTCATGCGCGGGTCGTAGTTGGCAAAGAACCAGGCGTCTTTCCCGGTCACCCACATGCTGTACTGCACCTGGGCCATGTACTCGGACTTAATGGCTTCAAATCCGCCGAGGCGGAATTTCATGAAGTCGCGGGAGGTGAACGGGCATTTCAGCTCAAGGCCGAAATTGTTACTGCAAAGGCCGTCAGGGGAGCACGCGGTGCGCATGCTCTCGTCACGGAACAAGATCGGAGACTCCGTGACTTTCACGTCAGTGGTGAACTCAAAGAGGGTGCGGGCGTCTTCCTCGTACTGCTTGCCCCAGGCCAGCGCCTTGGCGTTAACCTCTGGCGCGACGCCGGTGCATACCTCGGCGAGTAGGGTGTGGAAGTAGGACATCTTCATGCCCGTCCATTTGGTACCGGAGCGCGGCTTGGAAATGACGTTGTGCACTTCAGAGGCAGTAATGACGCCGAGGCGCAGCCGGTGCCACGCCTCATCGCCCTGTTGGATGGTGGTTACGTCAATGCCGGTACGGGACAGGATAATTTCGGGTGTCATGCTGCCGCCTTAGCTTTTTTCTGAAGGAAGTTGAACCCTTTCTGTGCCTCTTCTTCAGTGAGGTCTGACGCCTCAAGAATTGGCCGTTTGAAGATGTCGCTGCACACAGGGAGGAAGTCTTGCTCCCAGTCTTTATCCAGGGTCGTTAAGAGATCGGTGATCGCCTGAAGCGTTTCTTCGCTTGCTGCTGGTGGAGGCGCTTCAGTGGAGCTGCGCGGCGTGACGTCACGGATATCAACGTCCAGTGATTTACCTTCCATTTCTTCAGCGGTAGGCTGCTGTCCAATCTCAGGCCATGCCTTACGCAACGCCTGAGCTTCTGCGCATTTCGCCAGCTGGCCGTATGGGCGCTTTTTCCACATCGCGTTCGGCGCCGTGGTGTCGCGGCCACCGGTGGCGTAGTTTTCAATCCAGTATTCTTTGGCGCTGAACTCGACGATCTCGCCGCTGGGCATGCGCTTGTAGACGGTGTATTTGCACCACTGAGGGAAGGTAACCTCGACACCAGTAAGTGTCTGAGTTACGTCCGGACCGAACTCCGGCTCCCGAGCCCCGGCATAATCGCCGGAGCGGTCTGCCTGAATACGGTAAAGCCCGATTCCCGGCATGACCACGTCGCGCCAGTCGCCTTTACCTGTTTTCGAGTCTTTGACGTACATCGGAACGAGGTGGACAGGTTTGAGCAACGGATCCAGCTGGCGCGCGCGGCAGTAGTCAAGCGCCATCATTACCGATTCGTCTTTGGCGCCAGGGTAGATGCTATTCTTCAGCGCGCTCCAGGTGGAGACATCGACACCTATCTCCTGTAGTGACGTCGCTGTGATTGTTAATTCGTTTGCCATCGTTAATCCCCTCAAAAATTAAAACGGGCAGCCGGTACGGTGTTCCCAGTCGTGTTCCGCCTGGGCGTAAGCAACTGCCGAAATGAAATCGTTGTAGGCCTCGCCAGCTTTATCGCTGCGAAGTCCTTCGTATGGGCTGGAGTCAATCGGGACCGTGAAGTGGAAAAGGCCGGACGGTTCTTTTGGCATCATGTCGATAATTTGCTGCGCCCTGTCGCCGATCCACTTCTCTTTCTCGTCGGTGAGCTGCTGCTCAACCCAGCGTCGATCTTCGATGCGGTCGTAAGTGAGGTATGCGTTCATGGTTGCCTCAGTAATGGATTTTCGCACAGGGGATCAGGTCATCTTTCAGGACGGTAAGCACTTCGATAGCCTGTTCACGGGTTAAGCTGGTATTGCTGGTGAGCGCGTTAACGATGTTGGTGCCGACCGTCTTGCGGTGCTTCACATCAGCTTCGCGTTTTGCCTGTTCGTCGGCGATGCGCTTCTCTTCGGCCAGGCGTTTCTCTTCTGCCTGTTTTGCTTTCAGGCGCTCAGCCTCAACCGCCGCGGCTTTTTCGCGCTCCGCCCGGGCTTCTGCTTCCTGCTTCTCGCGTGCCGCACGCTGTTCCGCTTCAATGCGCTGGCGCTCCGCCAGTTCAGCGCGGGCTTTCTCTTCGGCTTCACGGCGCGCTGCGGCTTCAATCTCTGCTTTGTGCTTCGCTTCGGCATCGCGGCGGGCCCGTTCAGTTGCTTCCCGGCGAATATTTTCCTCACGTTCCAGGCGAGCTTTTTCTTCCGCTTCTTTACGAAGGCGCTCAAGCTCTGCGGATTCATGCTCACGCTGTTTTGCGACTGTCAGTGCAGCTTCAAGTTGTTGGATAGTAGCGTCCTTAGCCACGCCAGCCTCTGCTGCACGCTCCTGCCAGCTTTCATCCAGCACCACCGATTTAGCTTCCTGAATGCGAGCATGAATATCAGCAGATGGAAGGTAGTTACCTGCTGCGTCGATCACTTCAGCCAGTGCGCGTAAATCCACAAGACGCTGCTGCAGTGCTTCAGTACGTGCCTTTTCCGCGTCTTCCCACTCGGTAAGTGGACGCCGTACTTCATCCTTCAGCGCGTCCAGCCGCTCACGCACAATGCGGCGGCTTTCGTCGATCTGCTTAGGCAGGGCTTTAAGCTCGGCAACCAGGTCCTTACCGGCGTTGTCGATATAGGTTTTGGAGCGGGCAACCTTATGCGCCATGGATGCGATAGCGTCGCGGCCTTTACGGGTCGACACATCCGGCACCAGGCTGCGAGCTTCTTTCTCAATCACCTCAATAATCGGGTCGAGTTGTTCTTTGCTTGTAAAGATTGCCATCGCGTTCGACTTCTCGATGACGACTAAATCCGTTACTTCGCTCATGGTTTCTCCTGAACTTTGGATGTGCAGATCCCGCCCGCGTAATGCCAGGCCGATCGGTTGAATAGGGTGGTTAATATCAGTGAACCATCGGCTCGCCGCGCTCATTCAGCAGCACAACGACGGAATCACTTTTGATGATGGTTTTTTCGAAGATGTTGAAGGCGTACAGGCCTTTCTCAACGTTCGCAGAGGCGCGATAAGTTTTGCCGTGGTGTTGCAGCATTGTGCCCGGTAAAACCTCGCTACGTGGCACTGATGCGGTGCCGTAGTGCATCCCAATCATACCTTCACCTCAACCTGTTTCAGGAGGCCAGCGATATGCATCTGCCAGCGGTTCAGCACCAGTTTTTCCCGCGGTGCCGATACCGACGTAAGCTGCCATTCGTTATCTTTGAGCTTTTTGGCGGTGTACTGCTTGCCGTTGTGGGTGACTGTCATGATGCCTCCCGAGCTTTGGCGTTTGCCGCATTGATGGAGTCAATGTTCATCAGGCAGTAGATAGCGCATTCAGCGTCGTAATCACTCAACCCGCCGCTTGCCAGCTTATTAAGTGCGGTGCCAGTTAAGCCGATCTTGAAGCAGATAGAGCCGTGTTTAGGGCCATATCCATAGCGATGGTCTTCACGCTGATCGCTCCAGTGGGCGTAGTTTTTTGTGCCAAAATAACGCTCGCTCAGGCGAGTGAACCCCGACGCAATGTCGTTAATCGCGTCTTCAACACACCCGCGCCGCTCCGTGCTTTGCTTCGGGTCTCCGAAGTTAATGATCGTCATGCCATGCTGGACCATCTCAACCGTCAGGCCTTTATTGGCCTGGTTGATGCCCTCAGACACGGCAATTAACTCCTTTCCGATGCGTGAGGTGTCATCAACAAACTTCGCTTTCAGCTGAGCCAGTTCGGCTTCAATTGCCATTTTCTTTTTGGTCAATTCGATAAGAGTCATAATCATCTCCGCGCTTAAGGCCGCGCCGCCGAACGTTAAACAAGACTTCTGCGCTAATGGGCGGTGGATGGCCGCCGGTTGTCATAAATGGGCAGACTCGAAAATCTGCCTATGTATGGCCGATAAAAAACCCGCCGGAGCGGGTTAATCTGTGTAGGCAATGTATTTAAATTTTCCATTCCCGAAATGTTCGAATCTACCGCCAAAGGTTCCCTTCACCTCTTTCTCTACCTCTTGCCAAGTCATGTGCTCTGGATAGACGCCTTCCTTTATCATTGAGCAACCGCTGTGCATTTTTGACACCCAGTCAACTTTGGTCGGATCGAGAACCCTTCGTTTTGTTTCAATCAATGCAAGCGGGCCGCCTACGCTGATAGCTGAAATGTCACGAACGCAAAGGGGGTCTTCAGCTGCGCGCCAACCACACTCCGGGCACCACATATCTGCATCAGTGTGATAGTGGCAAGGTGCCGAAAGATGACAACTGCAGTCCTCTGGCTCTTCCAGCTCGATTACTCCCGAGCAACCATCCCTATCGCAAGGTTCGCCCTCGCTATAACCTAACCTACCCATACCATTACCCTCTGTAGTTACCCGCTGATGCGGGAGAAATGCTTTGTGGTGGAGTGCTCCGGATTCGAACCGAAGTTTTCATTGGTGATCAGTCCATGCAGGCCCAGCCACACCCCACTACAAAACATTCCAGTTACGCACCATTGCCGCTCTCCCTGAGCCCGCCGGGCGTCCGACGCATGGTTTACTGTCGCGCCGTTCGACTGACCGAATCTCCACTTCGCCACTGGCTAACTTCGCTCAGCTGTCGATGTTTCGTTTCGATGGGTTAAAGATACAGATAAAACTGTATTATCGTCAACAGACAAAACTGTATTTTATGGCGTGAAATACATATGTTTCTGTATTTGATTGGAAAATATTTTTGTTTGGACGTAAAAAAACCGGCCGGAGCCGGTGATTTTTATGGGGAGGGGATTCTGCTATCGCTTTCTGCGGTAGATGCGATGCTCAATCATAACGCCAATGATGGTCAATGGCTGGTGATCACTGTTAATGACAGGGTAGTCATCATTTAGAGGGACCAGCTCAAAGTGCTGGCAGCCCATGGGGTCAATGTATGTTGGGCGATATTTTTTGAAAGTTGCCTGCGCTCCGCCGTTCCTGGCCACAACAAACTCACCTGGCGTCGGCTCAACCTCTGGATCAACGATGATAATATCGCCAGCCTTGAAATCAGGCTCCATTGAGTCACCTTCAATGCGCAGCGCGAAGGTGTATTCAGAGATATCAGAGTCCGTGAGGATGTACTCGAGGTTCCCGTCGAAAGCCTCAATGGGATTTTTTTCAGCTAAGGCGCCAGCCTGTACATAGCTTATCAACGGAACTCTCCTGCTGTTAACCTCTGCCACCGGCATAAAAGCGCCGCCATTCATCAGCCAGTCAGCATCGGATTTAAGAGCCTTGGCTATACCAATTATATTCCGAGGCTTAAGTGTTTTCCCGTCTTCAATGCTCTGCCAGGACTGTTGCCGAATACCGGCCATTTCAGCTGCTTCTGCCTGGGTTAACCCCAATTCAATTCTCTTCTGCTTTACGCGATCCGCAAGGCTCATAAATACCTCTCTCTGTCCTCCCTGATAATCACAGTTAAAACTGTAATTGACAAACAGAAATAACTGTCAGAGAATACAGATAAAACTGTGGAGGAGATATGGAAACAATTTCTCAACGACTCAAGCAAAAACGTGAAGAGATGAATCTGTCTCAGGACCAGCTGGCGAAGTTGGCTGGCATGAAACAGCAATCTCTGCAGGCCATTGAGGCCGGGACAACAAAGCGCCCACGTTACCTGGTTGAGCTGGCGCGCGCCCTTAAGTGCGAGCCTGAATGGCTTCTCTTTGGCGACGAGCCAAATAAATCAACAGCCGCCTGACCGGCGGCCATAACCAATTACATCAGAGGAAGTATCGCAAATGGAGACCTTAACAACACGCAACAAAGCGGAGGCGCGACGAATTGAGAGCTGGGTGCAGCGGCAAATCGCAGATCTTGGGACCACCAGGATCGCCGAAGTAGCTGGCGTGAACAAATCAACCGTAAGCCGGTGGCGGGAGAACCTGGTGCCGAACATGTCGCTGCTGCTGGCCATCCTGATTTCTAACCGTGATTCCGAGAAAGGGCAAATGGAGGCTTAGCCGCTATGAACCACATCGAATTTATCGAGAAGCATGTGCGCGATGAACTGATCAAACAGGGATTCACCGTAGCAGTGGCTCAGGGGGGGGGGCATTTCAGGCCGTCGATATGTACAAGCGTATGTCACAGGCCAGTCGCAAGGGGAGGATTTTCGATGACGTGTTACGACACGCAAAGCTCTGGGCGGAGAAGCAGCAGGTCCCGTCAGACAAATTCGATAAGAAGCGCGTTAAGCGCGTGCAGCAGCCGGGTCTGCTTTGAAAGGTCGAAAGCCGCGGTGCTGGAACACCAACGGCTTTCAGATGGAATTAACTGGATCAATTCACAGGAGCAATTATGGCAAACACTGCCGAAGTAATCAATTTCCCTGTGCCTGACGTGGCACCTAAGGAGCCGCGCGTGGCAGATCTTGATGATGGCTATACGCGCATCGCCAATGAACTTCTGGAGGCTGTCATGCTGGCTGGACTGTCTCAGCATCAGCTGCTGGTCTTCATGGCTGTAATGCGCAAAACATACGGTTTCAACAAAAAGGCAGATTGGGTCAGTAACGATCAGTTGTCTGCCCTGACCGGCATCCTCCCACACAAATGCTCTGCGGCTAAAAGTGCGTTAGTTAAGCGTGGGGTATTTACCCAAATCGGGCGAACTGTGGGGATTAACAAAGCGGTCAGCGAATGGGTGAAATTACCCAAATCAGGTAACGAAAATAAAGTTTACCTGAAAGAGGTAAATTTACCCGAATCAGGTAAGAAATGTTTACCCGAATCAGGTAACGACACTTACCCAAATCAGGTAAACACAAAAGGCAAACATACAAAAGACAATAAAGACAATATTAATAAACCCCCTAAATCCCCCAAACCGGCTTCGTTCGATCCGGCTGGTGTTGACCTTCCTGAATGGCTGTCAGTTTCAGTCTGGAAGTCCTGGGTCGATTATCGTCGTGACCTGAAGAAACCGATCAAGTCTCAGCAGACGGTTACCCAAGCCATCAACCTGCTCGAGCGTTGCAAGTGCAGCGGATACCAGCCTGAAGAAATCATCAACCAGAGCATCGCAAACGGCTGGCAGGGGTTGTTTGAGCCTAAGGGCGCCAAGCAGCCTTCCCGTACTCCGTCTCGCGTGTCTGAGAACTTCGCTGGCAAAGACTACGGCCAGACTGAAATTCCGTCATGGGCGAGGGACTGAGTATGGAACTGATCGAAAAAATCGACACTATTGAAAAAATGCTGGAAGTTCTTTGCAGGCCACCAGAGCAACTCCCTAACTGCGAGACCGTCTGCGAAACGGTGATTTGCGAGAAACACGGCGAATACGAACAGCGTAAACGCGTGCTTACCAGCAGCCTGATCAAGCTACCGTCACCGCCGACTCGTTGCCCGGGTTGCCTGCGTGATGAACTGGCATTCCTGTATGCAGAGAAAAAGCGCTGGGAAGACCGCACACGCCAGCAGAACATCGATCGCCTGCTGCGTCAGCTTGAAATACCTGAGCGCTTTGTGACGTGCACGCTGGAAAATTACCAGCCGGTTGGGAAGGAGTCAGAGCGCGCGCTGCGTGTTTGCCAGGCATATGCGGCGAAGTGGCCCGAGCGTCTGAAGCAGGGGGGCGGGCTGGTGATGTGCGGCAAGCCGGGAACCGGTAAAAACCACCTCGCCCTGGCGATCGCCCGCTACGTCATTGAGAACCACCAGAGCCCGGTGATTTTCACCACCGCGCTGAAGATTGCCCGTGAGTTCAAATCAACGTGGTCGAAAACAGCGACGCGCTGCGAAAACGACGTGATTTCGCAATTCACCACTCCGGACCTGTTGATCATCGATGAGGTTGGTGTCCAGTTCGGCAGCGAAGCCGAGAAGCTGATCATGTTCGAAATCATCAACACCCGGTACGAGCGGATGAAGCCGACCATCCTGATCAGCAACCAGACCAAAGAAGAACTGGCAGCGTTCGTAAGTGAACGCGTTATTGACCGCATGAGCGACGGCGGCGGGTGCACGCTGTCATTCACCTGGGATTCTTACCGTTCCAAGGGGGCAGCATGACCATAACAATTCGTGAGCAGGTGCTGGCAGCCCTGCGTAACAACCCAGGACTGAACAACGCCAAACTGGCAGCACTTATCGGCATGGACACCAAAAAGATATCCGGGACGGTGAGTGCGCTGCTGGCTGATGGACTGATTAGCTGTGAAGGCAAATACGGCCAGCGCCTGTACAGCTTAACCAGCTACGGCATGCGCTTTGCCCCTGACACGATACCGGGCATGAAGCAGGGCAAGTCGAAGTTAATTCAGCGGACGGACACAAACGTGATCTGCCAGGAGTGCCGCAACAGCGCGGCAATGAAGCGAGTATTGATGGTTTGGGGGAGGGTAGGTGTATGAGCGTTAAACGTTATGACGTAATGAGTTACAGCCTGGATGTGGACGGAAATTCAGGGCCGTTTGTTAAATACGAAGACTACGCAGCACTTGAAGCCAGATGCGCGGCGCTGGCTGCAGAAGTGTACGACCTGAAACATCCTGGAACATACCTACCATCGAAACGCGAAACGCCTGATTTAGACGCTTTCCTGGCTGAAGTGCGGGCGCAGGCGAAAGCCGATGGCGTGCAGGAATACGCTGATAGCTTCCGACACTCAGCATCAATTATTCGTGAATGTAATGGCGAAACTATCCATGTCAGAGCGCTTCTTCATCACGCCAAAAATGCCGATGAGTTTGCCGACCAGCTTCGCAAAGGAGTGCAGTCATGAGCATTCTGGACATTCTAAATACCGGCCTCGCTCTGATGGGGTGGCTGTTCATCATGTTCAAAACGGGGCAGTGGTTTATCTCCGTTGCGCTAAAGCAGTGGGGCAAGCGCAGAAAGCTATCTCGTCGACAAAAAGCAGTAAACGAATTTTACGATGCGTTTGACCTGTCCAGCATCGAACCAGGAACGACAGTTCGCCTAGCAACCAAAGGCGATCTGACAATCATGATGTATCGCACAGAAGGAGCCGCCCAATGAGCAGTGAAGCAATGAAAATGGCATTAGCAAAGCAACTGACGATTGCCCTGCAAAACCTCGGCGCCCCTGTCGAATTACTCTGCATCGTTGGTAGCTACGGAGATACACAGACTGACTCTGACATTCTGGAAATGCTTGAGCAGTACAACGAGCGAGGCACATCGATGGAGGTGATTATCGCACCTGAATTCATCTGGAAACCAAGCTCTGGAGACGCCCAATGAGCAACATCGACAAACAGACTCTCATCGCCAAAATCAAAAAGCAAACAGAAAGCTATGACACTGTGGTGCTTCGTGAGGATGAAGCCAATGCGCTGCTGGATGAGCTGGAAGCCAAAGACAACAGAATCAATCGACTCGAAGCCATTGTTGCTGTTGCAGAACAGCGCAACGCCCTCATGCGGGAGTGGAAACGCGTCTTGAGAGTACCTTGCGACCTCATTGATGACCAAGTGCCGGTGGTTATTCATAGCATGGTTATTCGCCTTGAGAGGCTCAAAGAGGCCGAAGATAAACTTACAGCCGCAGAGAAGAAGACTGTCGAAATGCCAACCTTCGACGGCTATGTGTCGCACGTTGCGCGGGAACTTCAAGCGGCATTCCGCATTGCCTGTGATAACGCTGGCATCAACGTCGCCGCAGCCGGGAAAGGAGAGGCATCATGAGCAATATAACCAAAGAACGCGTTGCGGAATTCATTAAAAACCCTCTCGATAACGGCTTAACCCGTGGCGAACAAATGGAGCTGGCGCGTATCGCGCTGGCATCGCTCGAAGCGGAGCCTGCCATTCACCGATGGCGTCGTGTGACTGTTGAGCCATACGGCCCTTATCCTTGGCATTACGGTAATTTTATCGGCTTCTCAAAACCCGTTGAGGGCATTGAGGACGAGTATTATTACCCCGCCCCGCCAGCGCCGGTATCTGTTCCTGATGAAGACCTGCTTCACATGGCAGCATCTGCGATTGAAGACCTGCTCAGTAGCAAGGACAGGTCAGGTGCCGGGGTATGGGCTGACGTGCCTGCCAGGTTACGCCGCGCCGCCATGCTTCAGGGTGCCGCTGGCAACTCTCCGGTGATTCCGGACTGGCAAACCAAAGCTGAGAAACTGGCTGAACTCCACGGAAGCAGTTTCGTTGTTTTCCGGAATGGAGGACATCCGCAGTGCGCTGACCCGTCAAAAGTGATTATTTCGTTCACCGATGAAGGTCTTGGGCATGGCGCAGCAGCACCGCAGCAGGAGGTGAAGTGATGGGAAAGTTAACTTTCGTCATTGAGTTCGAAGACGGCAAGGAGCCGCCAGTGCATGCCCATATGGAAGCTTTCGGCGGGAGGGTTGTTGCGGTCGCGTTCCGCGATGCATTGAAAGAGGATGATCACCCGAAGATGATCACTACTTCTCCTCAGGTGCTTAGCGAGATGCGGTGCTTTATCTGCAATGGTAAGCATCCGATCGGTGTCGCCTGCCCATTTAGTTCGCCAACGGTGGTATCTCATAATGCCTAACCCATTCGACGCATAACTAAACGTCAAGCAACGTTTGATTTCCAATAATCATCCATCCATAATTAAGTCATCGGAGCCTGAACAACTTCGATGACTTCTGCGCATTTAAGGGGACTTAAATGCGACCACAATCTGAACTCCTCACCTTGTCACAGATGCAGAGATGCACCTGCGATTTTCTGCGTTCTGCGGTTTCCGTTAAGGAGGTCGCATGAAGCAGCACTACTGCATCGTCAACGACACCGTTAAACACAACCTCATTGAATACATCCGCACCCTGCCAGTAAACCCTCGCGCGCCGATGGTGGTCGAGGCCCGGGAAGAGACCCGCACCGATAAGCAGAATCGTTTGATGTGGCCGCTGCTGAAAGACCTGTCTGATCAGGTTGTCTGGCACGGCGAAAAGCTGACCCGCGAAGAGTGGAAGGACCTCATCACCGTTCTGGTGAACCAGACCCAGGACCAGGAGCAGAAATCCGCGCCGGGCATCAACGGCGGCCGCGTTTATTTCGGAGTCCGCACATCCAAATCCAGCAAGCGCTACATGGTCGACGTCATCGAGGCGATTTACTGGTTTGGTACCGACCGCGGCGTGAAGTTCTCCGAAGCATCCAGTAAGCGCATCGCCTGGGCGCAAGAGTGGAGGGCTTCCCGTGGGTAGTCCTCTCGCACGCGTCATCACCAACGAAATATTCCGCGTTCCGGCGCGCCGCCAGCGTAAGCCCGTGGTTAAGCCGTCCGACATCCCGACCCTGAAAGACTACACCGCCCGCCTGGTGGATCAGAAATGGCTGCGTCTCGCGGCACGGAGGAACCATGCGTAAACCATCCCGCCGTAAGTGCAAAGTGTGCGGTGAATACTTCGTGCCGAAATTCCACGATATCAGGATCCGCTGGTGCTGCCCGGAGCACGGCACAATCCTCGCTATGGAAGAGCGCGAAAAGGAGAGGGTGAAAGCTGCGGCCAAGCGCATAAAAGAGCAGAAGGAAGCCGAGAAAGCAGGGCGCCAGCGCCGCGCAGAACGCCGTAATGAGCTGAAGCCGATCCGTCACTGGGTGCAGATGACTCAGCGTGCCTTCAACGACTGGCGGCGCGAAATGCTGCTGGCCGCCGGGCACGGCTGTATCTCGTGCGGAACAAAGACCGCTTTTGCCTGGCATGCCGGGCATTACCGCACCACGGCCGCCGCACCACAACTGCGCTTCAATCCCGATAATTTGTGGCTTCAATGCTCCGCCTGCAATGTTCACAAGTCCGGGAACATTGAGGCGTACCGTGCCGCGCTGGTTGAGCTGATCGGCGAAGAGCGCGTGCTGGCGCTGGAATCCAACAACGAAACCCACAGATACACCCGTGAAGAGCTGGACGGCATCCGCGCCCAGGCCCGGGCAGACCTTCGCGCACTGAAACAGCAGGAGGCAGCATGAGCACAGAAACCGAAATAGAACTGGGCAAGGTTGTCGCGTTCCCGACGAAGAATAACGACCTACAGGACGGGCTGGTTATTCAGCGCGAAGGGCAGAAGGTTATGTGCCTGCACTCCACTGTTTGGGTGAACGAAAAAGACCGGACCTTACGCTGCCGGAAGTGCGAAACGTTGATCGAGCCTTTTGACTTCCTTATGACGCTCTGCGACCAGGAGTCTCGCTACATGGAGAACGTGAAATATCTCCGCCGGGAAGAAAAGCAGCGCCGTCAGAATATCGAGAAGCTCATTCAGATTGAGAAAAATGCCAAGTCACGTATTCGCCGCGCCGGGGATAAATCTCCACTCCCTCTTTGGCAGAACGAGAGGGTAGATGAATGACCCGTGACCAGATTGTCAGATACCAGGCAGAAAGCGTTAAGCGCGCCAGCATGCCACCAGTAGCAAAGCACAGCCAGACCAAAACCAACCAGCCACAGAAGGAAGCCGCATGAACAGTCAGCAACTGGAATACGTACGTCAGCAGCTCATTGTGGCGACCGCAGATCTGAGCGGGGCGACGAAAGGGCAACTGGTAGCTTTCGCCGAAAACGCGCAATTCACCGCGACGGCGCGCAGCCGGGGCCGGAAGAAAATCACCGATCCGGTCACCGGTCGCAAAGTTAACCCGGACGGCCCGCCGATGAGCGGCAGCCAGTCCCGCGCCAAGGGATCATCTATTGCGCTGGTGGGACCGGTTGAGTTCGTTACCGCATCGTGGCGCCGCGCCGTCCTGTCGCTTGAAGACCATCAGAAAGCATGGCTGCTCTGGAACTACAGCGAGAATATCCGCTTCGAGTACCAGGTGGCGATCACCCAGTGGGCGTGGGCAGAGTTCCGGGAGCAGCTCGGAGCGAAGAAGGTGGCCGGCAAGACCATGGAGCGCCTGAAGAAGCTTATCTGGCTTGCGGCGCAGGATGTGAAGGCTGAGCTGGCAGGGCGCGAGACGTACGAATACCAGGCGCTGGCAGAACTGGTCGGCGTAACACCAAAGAACTGGTCAGAGACCTTTACGGACCGCTGGGTTGAGATGCGACGTATCTTCCTGCGCCTGGACAGTGGTGCTTTGTTACAGGTTACGCGATCACGTTCACAACAAAAGGCGACAAATTTAGATAGAAGTCTTGCAAAACTGGATTGAAACGCATATATTTCATGTAAATCTGATATCGTCGCCATAGCTTCGTAGGTCGACAAAGAATTAACAGCCTCGCCATCGTGCGGGGCTTTTTTATTTGCGGTACGCCGCACACAGAACCCACTGCCTGGGACCCTTCGGCCATAGAGCCGGCATTGCCTTACCCCCATATTGCCCGCCTGTCGCGGGCTTTTTTATTTGTTTAACGCATTCATCTTCAAAAGCCGGACGACATCGAAACTTAACCCTTATCCGACGCGGCTACTGGTTGAGTGCGTTAACCAAAAAAGAAAACCCCGCATCTGCGGGGCTTCGTGAAGATGGGTGGCAAGAGACTGCTCGAACAGCCTCCTGCCTGATTTGCTCATGCCTTTAGTCACGAACAAACCACGTTACCGCAAAATGTATACTGGATTTGTTCACTCAACAACCACGTTAATTCCTATTTTGAACAGATCCCCGAACTCTGGGGGTGAGACATGAAGATGGATGAGAGATACAGCAATGCTTCCTACGGTAGCGCTGGTCTTGCAGCTTTCTTCGCCAGCCTGTCTTTGCAGGATTGGGGCTTCATTATCGGCGTCGCATTCAGTATCACCCTCGGCGTGCTTACCTACCGGCTCAATAAACGTGAGCAGATGAAGCGAACGAAGATCCTGCAGGACATCCTAAACAAAACAGATACAGACAATCCCTCCGCTACCGCCAGAGTGATTGCTGAACTCGGGCAAAAAGCTCCGAAGGAACTCTGATGGATAGTGCGCTCAGAAACAAAATAGCTGGCGCAATTGGTGCTGGCGCAATCGCTATTGCCACCGCAATGCTTTCCGGAAAGGGAGGGCTTGAGGGTAGGGAATATGTCGCCTACAAAGATGTCGTTGGCGTTCTCACTGTTTGTGACGGACACACCGGCAAAGACATCATTCCCGGCAAGCGATACACAGACAAAGAATGCGATGCGATTACGAAAAGCGATCTCACTCGCATAGCAAGACAAGTCGATCCGGCCATCAAAGTTCCCACCACTGAAACGCAACGCGCCGCCATTTACTCCTTTGCCTATAACGTCGGAGCAAACGCCGCCATTAACTCAACGCTAATGAAAAAGCTCAACGCCAAAGATTACTCTGGCGCGTGTGACGAGCTGAAGCGCTGGGTATTTGCAGGTGGTCAAAAGTGGAAAGGCTTGATTAACCGTCGTGATGTTGAGTACCAGGTTTGCACATGGAGCCAGAAGAATGCTTAAGAAGTGGCCTATAGGCGAGATCATCACCATAGCAGCGATAGTCATCGTAATTCTTCTGACGCTTCGCCTTGCCTCAGACAATAAAAAGCTCAGCGTAGATAACGGAAAGCTGTCAGAGCAGATTAAAGACGTCGGACAGAAGAACGAAGGCCTGGCCAACTCGATTGACGGCCTGGTAGAGCAGATCGGCGTAATGAACAAGATAGTGGCAACTGAAGCGCGTCGCCGTGCTGCAGCTGAAATGAAAGCCCAGAAACTGCAAGAAGAGGTGAAGGATGCGCTCAAAGGCAATGCATGTGCTGTTGAGTATATCCCTGCTGATGCTGTTATCGGGGTGCGCAAAGCAGCAGATAGTGCGCGAGGCCATAAAGGTAAAAAATCCTCCGATACCCGCAAATCTACTGATTGATTGCGTGGTGCCTGAAGTGCCAGAACAAATGACATTCGGAGACAGCGTGCAGCTCAACGTTGTGCTACTGCTTTCGATTGAGAACTGCAACGGCCAGATTGATGCCATTAGGCAGATAGAAGAACAACGAGCCTCGCAGTAGCGGGGATTTCACAATGAGGATGAGAAAGTGGAAAAAGAACAAAGCAATGCACCGCGTTATGACCAGGCCAGTTTTGAAGCAGCAGCAAAGCCGCTGATCCAATGGCTGAACGAAAACGCCAATCCTCACGCATCGGTCATCGTTGATTGCACCAGTGCAGTGCTCTTTACCGGGGAAATTGCAGTCAACACGAAAGAGTTCCTGAAAGACTGAGCAGGCATTACAGGAGCCCTTCACTGAGGGGCTTCGATAATGTCAACGTGAGGTAAGTATTATGGCAAAACCGGACTGGGGAGCACTGCAAGACCAGTTCCTCGCCGAGCATGCCAAAACAGGTATTTCCCCCAAAGACTGGTGCCAGGCTCAGGGACTGAATTACGCATCTGCGAAACGCTACATCAAAGTAACTTCGTATGGTGCGAAATCGCAGAAAGAAGCTGCGAAAAAGAATGCGAATTCGCAGAAGGGAAAGGGCGAGGTCAGTAAATCCGGGAAGGTGAAAAAATCCACCCGTGAAACAGGTAGCACCAAAAATTCCCGAGACGCGAAACCGATACGCGGATCCCGCACTGCGCCACCGACGAACGCTTTCCAGCCTGGCAACCAGAATGCACTGAAGCACGGTGGCTACGGCCGCAGGATGCTCCTGTCTGACGCAATCACCGAAGACGCGAAACTGCTTACGCTCGACGATGAGTTGTTCTGGCTTCGCGCTGCAAACCTGACTGCGGCTGAGAACATCGGGCGCTGGCAGGCTGAGCTGGAGCTTGCCGATGATGACAAAGCGAAGGATCTGCACTCTTTGATTTCCGCTGCTGAAAAGGCCATGCACCGGAACACGCAACGCATTGAGTCGCTGGAGTACACCAAAGGCTCGATAGAGAAGCTTCGGGTCGATGCCGCCTACCGCGAACGCGCCACTGAAAAAGTGGAAATGGAAATCGACATCATGAAGGACGGCGACAGCGACAACGCGATCGTCGTACACAACACCCTGCCGATACCTGGAAGATAAATCATGGCCGACATTTACCTCCCGACGCTGCATGACGGGCAGTTAAAGGTCTGGTCTGATTCCTGGGAAGGTCAACTGCATGCGGTCCGGTGTGGCCGACGTTGGGGTAAGACCTTCATGCTGTCCAGCGCCGCCGTGACCTATGCCACCGCGCCGTTTAAGCGCCCGGGCATGGACATTGAACTCGGCGGCCGCGTCGGTATCTTCACGGCTGAGTATCGCCAGTATCAGGAAATCTACGACAAGCTCGAAGAAATCCTGCTGCCGCTGAAGAAAAGCTTTAGCCGTCAGGAGAAGCGTCTGCTGCTGAAGAACGGCGGGAAGATCGACTTCTGGGTCACCAACGACAACAAACTGGCTGGCCGTGGTCGTGAATACGAAATCATCCTGATAGACGAGGCGGCATTTACCAAGTCGCCGGAGATGCTGAGGGAGATCTGGCCGAAGTCGATTAAGCCAACGCTGCTGACGACGAAAGGCCGGGCCTATGTGTTTTCAACGCCGGACGGGGTGGACGAAGAGAACTTCTTCTATGCCATCTGCCACGATAAGAACCTCGGCTTTATCGAGCATCACGCGCCTACATCCTCCAACCCGTTCGTTCCGCCGGAAGAACTGGAGAAGGAGAGGGCCAACAACGACCCGCGCGTATTTCGCCAGGAGTTCATGGCCGAGTTCGTCGACTGGTCCGCCGCTTCGCTGTTCGACGTCCGCAAATGGTTTGAGGGTGAGAATCAGGATCAGCCTGTCGATTACCCTGAGATGTGCCAGGCCGTCTTCGCTGTCATGGATACCGCCGTCAAAGGTGGTTCAGAGCATGACGGTACGGCGGTGGTGTATTACGCCGTCGACACCAGGCCCGGCATTCAGCGCCTCACCATTCTCGACTGGGATGTGGTGCAGATTGACGGCGCGCTGCTGGAAACGTGGATGCCGTCGGTATTCGACCGCCTCAACGAACTTTCCGGCCAGTGCGTTGCCATCAACGGCAGCCTCGGCGTATTCATCGAAGACGCCGGCATGGGCAGCATCCTCCTGCAGAAAGGCGAAAGCCTGGGATGGCCGGTCAACAAAATTGAGTCCGCCCTGACCAGCAAAGGAAAGGACGAGCGCGCCATTATGGCCTCCGGTTATCACTACCGAGGTCTGGCGAAAATATCCCGACACGCCTACGAGAAGACAGCCGTCTTTAAGGGCGAGACAGCAAACCATCTGCACAAGCAGGTTTCCCGATTCCACCTTGCCGACAAGAAAGCGCATAAGCGCGCCGATGACCTGCTTGATGATTACACCTACGGGCTGATCATCGCCTTCGGCAGCGGCGACGCAATCTGACGAGAGAACCAATGAACGAAGACGATTTCGAAATCGGCAGCTGCTCTCACTCAGAGTTGATGGCATTGCTGGACAGCGACGACATCCAGCCCGGCTCTACGGCTGGCTATCAGACCTGCAAAACGGTTTACCTCTACCACCCGCTGGGCGGGAAGATGGTGGATCGACCGATTAAAATGGCGATGAATGAGCCGCGCACCGTGCATGTTGCCCAGTCGTATGGGCTTGAACAACGCCTGCGTGACGCGTTCGAACGCGAATGGAAAGCGATGGGTGCGAACCAGCACATCGCCAACGCCGCGCGCATCGCCCGTATTTACGGCGTATCTGCGATCGCAATGCTGGTGGATAACCAGGAGCCGAATGAATCGCTGGACTACCGCACGCTGTACAAGCACAGCGTCAGCTTTAACATTCTTGACCCGCTGAACACCGCGGGCAGTATCGTGCTGAATCAGGACCCGAACGCCCAGGACTTTCAGAAAGTCGACGGAATACGGGTGGCGGGCAAGCCGTATCACAAATCGCGCTGTGTCGTCGTGCAGAACGAGGATCCGATTTACCTCGCGTACAACCCCGCGGCATTCGGATTCACGGGCCGCAGCGTGTACCAGCGCGCGCTTTACCCGCTGAAGTCTTTCATCCAGACCATGCGCACAGACGACATGGTTGCGGTGAAAGGCGGACTGCTGGTGACGAAAATCAAGGGGCCTAGCTCCGTCGTCAACAACATGATGCAGAAGCTCAGCGGCATCAAGCGCATGATGCTGAAGCGCGGGAAGACGGGCGAGGTTCTCCAGATCGGCGAGAGCGACAATATTGAGTCGATCGACCTGAGCAACCTGGAAAAGCCTCTCGACTCTGCGCGTAAGCACATCCTGGAGAACGTGGCCGCCGCCGCAGACATGCCGGCGATCATCCTCAACTCTGAGACGTTCGCTCAGGGCTTCGGTGAAGGCACGGAAGATGCCCGCGCCGTGGCGGTGTACATCGACAACATCCGTGAGTGGCTGGACCCGCTTTACGCGTTCTTCATCCGCGTGTGCCAGTACCGCGCCTGGAGCATTGAATTCTTCCAGTCGCTGCGTGCTGACTTCCCGGAGCTGAAAAACACCTACAGCGTTTATTTCGCGAGCTGGATAAACAACTTCGAATATCGCTGGCCGTCCTCCCTGAAAGAGCCGGAAAGCGAGAAGGTTAAGGTCGATGAAATTAGATTCAAATCACTGATAAGCATGGGTGAATTATTGCTTCCACAGTTAAATAATGACCCTGAAAACCGGGCTGCTTTGATTGAGTGGATGCAATCAAACGCAAACGCCAATGAAAACCTATTCCCTCAGAGGCTCGATCTGGATTTCGATGATCTGAAGAAAAGTCCCCCCACCAACCCTGATGACAACCCCGACAAGCCAGATGTCGACTGGAATTTGGTATGAACACTTTCACCAGAACAGTGAGAGATGCGGTGAAGTTCTTTCTCCGCAACGGCTACTCATCCCGGGAAGAGCTGGAGCGCTGGCAGGCGATTATCCGCCAGGCCGCCGAAAGCGAAACTGCCGATGACTACATGGCGATGGTCACCCGCAACCTGACGAAAGCATACGACCTGCAGGTGGGGCGAGCTGGCGCGCTGAAGCGCCACCAGGGCATATCCCGTTTTACGCTCAACTACCTTGAGCCGAAGCTGCGGACGGAACTAGACAGGCGGATCCTCGCCAGTGCCGACCTTATCCAGCTCAACCGCAAAAAAGCCGTCGACACCACGTTGTCGCGGTTTAGCGGCTGGGCCAGTAGCATTCCCTCAGCCGACAGCATTGCGCTGACCGGTATTCAGGGAACGATGCGGGAGACGGCGGACCACATTCAGAAGGCCGCAGAGAAGGTGGGCTATGAAGCGCGCCGGGTGATGATCGACCAGAACCATAAACTGATAGCCAATATCGACAACGTGATCGCAACGAGCAACAACGCGATTGCGGCGATATGGCACAGCCACTGGCGGCGGCCGGGTTATGACTTCCGGGAAGACCACAAGGAACGCGATCAGATGTATTACCTGATTCGCGGAAACTTGGCGCAGAAAAACGGGTACGTGAAAGCCGGTCCCGCCGGCTACCTCGACGAAATCACTCAGCCTGGCGAAGAGGTTTTTTGTCAGTGCTACGTGACCTACATCTACAACCTCCGAAGCATTCCTGAATACATGCTGACCCAGAAGGGGCAGAAGCTCATGGAGTCGATGAAGAAAGCAGCATAGGAGCATTAAAACGTGGCTATTTTTGGCAGCGGGATAATGTTCCGTCAGGGTAAGTTCGTCTTCCTTATCCAGCGTTCGGATGATGGTACGTGGTGCCCGCCTGGCGGCACGGTAGAGCCGGGCGAGCTGGCTATTGATGCAGCTCGCCGCGAGGTGCTGGAAGAAGTGGGTTATCAGTACGATGGCCCGCTAACTCCGCACAGCGTTTATGGCGATTACCTGACGTTTCGCGCCGAGGTGCCGGAGAGGTTCGAGGCGAAGCTTAACGACGAATCGCTGGCCGCCGGATGGTTCCACATTGACGATCTGCCCAAACCGCTTCATCAGCCCTTCGCTGAGATGCTGGTGCAGCAGGCGCTCAATGAAACCGAGGTGGCCGCGCTCATCGCTGACGGGACGCTAAGCAGCCCGCAATTCTTTATCAACATGTGGATGTTCGCCATCCGGGTAACCGGAACAGGGGTTACCTGGCGCTCTGCAGATCAACAGATGGCCTTTCGTAACCCGGACGACTATCTCATCCCAGAGTTTCTCCAGCGAGTTGCCGGTGTACCGCTTATCTGGCTGCACCCGGAGAAAAACAAGCTCGATAGCGATGAATTTGCGAAGCGTGTTATCGGCACCCTGACGAACAGTTGGGTTGCAGATAATGGCGAGGTCTGGGCCATTGCCCGGGTGTACGACGCTGAAGCCGCCGAAATTATGGCGACACGGCAGCTGAGTACTTCGCCAACCGTCACGTATAGCGAAATGCAGGACTCAATCATCAAAATCGACGGTCAGCCTCTATTGGTGGAAGGTTCCCCGGTATTGCTCGACCACGTTGCAATTTGTGAACAGGGCGTATGGGACAAGCTCCTTGCCCCTACTGGTGTTAAATCTGATTCCATTCCAAACGAGGCTGAAAAGATGGACGAGGAAAAAATCGTAGCGCTAATCAATAAGGCGATTGACGCACGCATGGCTAAGGCTGACTCAGAAGAAGCAGACCGTAAAGCCAAGGCCGATGCCGAAGAAGCAGCCAAGAAAGAAAAGGCTGATGCAGAGGCTAAAGAGGCCGAAGAGGCGAAAGCCAAAGCTGACGCGGAAGAGAAAGCCGCGAAGGAAAAAGCAGACGCCGAAGCCAAAGAGAAGGCCGACGCCGAAGAGGCAGAACGTATGGCGAAAGAAAAGGCTGATTCTCAGCTGCGCCAGGAAATCGCCGACCTGCGCTCCCGCATCCCAACCGAGTTGAGCGATGAAGAGCGTAACGAAGTCGCCGATGCACAGGTGAAGGCCGATAGCGTGTTCTCTTGCTTTGGCAAGCGCGCGCCGGTGCCGCTGTCTGGTGAAAAGCCGCTGGCATATCGCCGCCGCCTGATGATCCAGCTGCAGGAGCATTCGCCTGACTTCAAATCCGTCGACCTGTCCTCCATCGCTGACTCAGCCCTGCTGAGCGTGGCAGAGAAGACGATTTACGCCGACGCGCAGAAATCGGCAAGCCTGTCTGTTGGACCTGGCATGCTGCGCGAAATTAAACGCGCTGATGCGACCGGTCGCCAGATCAGCACCTTCGAAGGCGATCCTGCTGCCACCTGGGCTCCGTTCCAGTCCGGCAAGCGTCAGGTCACCAGTTTCAACAACCAGGCTTAACGGGAGCTCTCAAGCATGGCTAACTTATCTCTTAACCCGATGGCAACCACGAACGCGCTGGGTTCCTTCGGCGTGCAGTCCGACGGTTATATTCAGGGTGTGGCGCTCGATGACCCAGCTAACCGCTTCAATCTGGCGGCGGGCACCGTGGCGGCAACGGAAACCAAACCACTGTGGGGCGGTCTGCCGGTTGCTGAGCTTCTGCCTGGTACCAGCTCAAGTCCGCGCGGCTCAATCATCCGTCGCGCTGTGTCTGTTGCCGAACTGGAAGGTTTCACCGTCTTCAATCAGGCTCACAACGGCCTGACCACGCCTCAGTCACCGGTTCCGCTGTACGCATCAGGCATGAGCGTTTCGTACTACCGCCTGGGCTCTAACATGCGCGTGCCGCTGAAAGCTTCTGCGCAGGTTGTCGCGCTGGGTACCTCCGGCGCGTCAGTGAAAACTCCGCTGGCATGGGATTTTGTGAACAACCAGATCACCACCGCGGCGGCGGCCGGTTTCTCTGGTGCTGACATCGCGACAACCGCTGTGACCTATGCCTCTGGCGTGGCTACGGCCACCGCCGCATCGGCACACGGCCTTACTGCTGGACAATACGTGAAAATCAGCGGCGTCGCTCCTGCGGCGTACAACGGCACTGTGGTAGTGCTGTCTGTTCCAAGCTCAACAACCTTCACCTACGCCCCGGCAACTGCACCAGGCGGCGCTGCAACCACGCAGGGCACCATCGGCGCAGTTACGCTTTCCGACATCACGCTGCCGGTAAAAGTGCTCGCCATCGAATCAGGCAACTCCAAGACTGTCAGCTATGACAGCGCGACTGGTTTCCTGACCTGGAATAACACCGACAGCTGCGCGCTGGTCTTACTTTAATCGGGAGTTGAATTAAATGGCTGCAATTACCCCCAGCTACACCATCGTCAATCCGTCGTATATCGCGCCGGAGATGATCATTGGTTACCAGCAGGCATCAGGTGCGTTTGAAACCATCGCCAGCGGTAACCCGCAAGTCCGTCTCGGCGTAGGCGACCAGTATGTCTACATGCGCCGTCTGGACATCCGCACCCAGACCACTTCCAGCCAGTCCGGTAACGGTAACCAGCTGCCGAGCGTGGCGCTGGATGCGAAGATGATTTCAACCCCAACCTACCTGTTCCGCTGCCGTGGTATCTACGATCACCATGATATGGCCGCTGCCGGTAACTGGAACTTTGCACTGCCGGAAGCTCAGCGTCTGGGTATGCGTCAGGGCATTTTCCAGCAGCTGCGCTCTGCTCTGCTGTACGGTGTGAACCCTGCCGGCGGTGAAGGCCTTCTGAACACCGCTGGCGCGACTACTGAGTCTCTGCCTCCGGACAGCAACAATAACACCACTGTGCTGACCTATGACCACGGCCAGATGGCGGTATATCTGCTTGGCCACGTACAGGCCGCACTGACTCGCACCATGCAGCTGGGCCGCCAGCAGCGCGTCGTTATCCTGGGGCCGCAGCGCGTCCTCGGCGCCATGGAGATTCAGCAGATCGTTCAGCTGACTTCTTACCAGCGCCCTGGTGGTGGTACTGACACCGTCGGCGGCACAGTGAAAGAAGTGCTGAAAGGTGCAAACGTCCAGGTTGACTGGGTGTATGACGATACCCTGATCGGCGCTGGCGCTGGCGGTACCGACGCGGTGGTAATCACCATCCCTGAGGTCGAAGTTCCAATGGTCAACTCGACTGTGAACACCAACGAATTCGCCAAGCTGACCCCGTCTCTTGCCGCGAACGCGCTGATGTTTACCGACATGGCCGCGCCGCGTGAGATTCCGACGCCGATCGCTGGTGGTGCCATCGATGTTCTGTCCGAAATGCGTTCTACCGCAGGCTGGGCAGTTCGTCCGGAAGCAATCACCATCCTGTCCATGGCGTACAGCGCCTGATCCATTCTTTGAAGTGGTTAAGCCTCTGCCGGGGAGACTCAGCAGGGGCTTTTTTACGAGGGTAACCAATGAAACTCTATATCGCTAACACCACCAAGCAGCGCCAGATTTTCGCCTATCGCAAACTGGAGACCGGCCGCCTTATTCAGATACCGATTAACCACGGCGACCAGATGATGGTACTGGATGGCACAACTGAAGAGATTGAAGCGGTGGTGCAGCACCATCAGGTTTATGGTCTGGTTGACTCGACAAAAATCGACCAGAGCCAGGCGTTTGTCGGCCTGTGCTACAGCCTGAACAAGCCTGTATCAGCGTCGGTAATCGAAAAAGCAATCCGCGATAACGATATTCACCTGACCCGTGGCGCCCACGGCCGTCGCCAGGCATCCGTAGCGGCTCTGGATAGTTCTCTGCGCGAAAGCGGTACCGGCTATTCCGGCGAGATGGAAGTCAGCGCTGAGCAGGCGAAAGGCCGCGAAGACAGCGAAGACACCCCAACGGTTAACGAAACAATTGTTACTGAAAAATCCGGGAGCAAGAAAAAATGACAACGAGCCTGTCGGGATTCATCGAATTCGTTCGAACTGACATGGGCGTGACCGCCGCGCAGGTTCCCGACGACTCGCCGTCTTTCACTCTGGCGTATGGCGGCGCGGTTGAGTGGGTAAACCCTGATATCGCGTGCGTCACGCCGAACTTGTACACCGTTGCCGTGTACAACCTGGGCGCGTCTTTCCTGGTCAACTATGGCACGGAATCGGTATTCGCCGAGTTCAGGAAAACGTATGGCCTGAACGATTTCAAGGCTGGCGTGATTACTGGTGCAGGAGATAACTCAACCAGCGCTCAGCGCCTGGTGCCGGACTTCTTCAAAGACCTGTCACTGGCTGACCTGCAGATGCTGCAGGACCCATGGGGCCGACGGTACCTGATGATTGCCCAGCAGTTCGGCAGCCTGTGGGGGCTGTCATGATCACCTTCCACCTGGGGGTGATTGATGTCCCGTATGAGGATGAGAACACCACAACCGGAGACGTCGCCGAGTATCTGGAGGAAAAGTACCAGATCATGCAGACGTTTTTCGACAGGTACAGCAACGACATCGCTGACCTGATGGCGAACGACCTGGCAGCGTCGCTTGAGAATATGATGGCCGGCGCGCCGCCAGCGAAAGACCCTCTGGCAGAGTCGATGTCACGGATCCATGACCTATTTGTCGCCTTCCTCGACAACACCGAAATGAACGGATTGCCGGGCGTGCCTACGCGCCGCGCGCTGGAGGGTATATCCCGGCGATTCAAGAACAAAAAGGGGCCTCCGCGCCCGTCATTCATCGATACCGGAACCTATCAGGCCGCGATGCGCGCCTGGGTGAGCGGGGTGCTAAATGCCTTCCCTGGATGAGTTGCAGCAAACTGCAAAAACCGAGCTTAACGCCACGCTGACGCAGGGTCTTGATGACCTGAGCCGCTTTCAGGTGGTCACGTTCACGAAGTATATCCGCAAGGTGCTGCCCCTCGATGGTTTCGTCTTCTGGGTGAAAGCGTCTGTTCTGTCGGACGACCCGAGCAGCGAGCCCGATACGGTGAACGTTAAGGGCTATCTGCACCTGACGACCGAAACCATCCAGGACGATGAACAGCTTTACGACCGGAACGTCGTGACGTTTACCGCTCAGGCGGACATCGACCCGTTCAACGATATCGGTTCTGACGTCCTGTATATCGGCGAGTTCTTTGGCCTCCAGTTTTCCTTCTCCCGGCGTACCGGGCTGAACGAACCGGCCAATCTCTATCACTACACAGGGGAGGCCATATTCCCCTACATGAGATCGCAGATCATCAACTCTGCCGACGATATCGACCTGTCGGACGTTGTGGTTTCGAGCTCATTGCCGGTATGGCTGGCGCTGAGCCAGTACATGCCGATGTTCCCGGCCATGCTGTCGACACAGAATCTGTCTCCGCCGTATGCAACGGTGAAGTGCAGCAACACTGCGCCGATTGCCGGGAGCTTTTACCTCGATGAGCAGCAGAACCAGTATCAACTGGTTTCCGAGGATGTGACGATATCCATCACTGGCCTGCGTAATGCCGGGGTTGAAGATTTCCTGAGGTACGTGCAGCAGTACACGCTCGGCGATGACGCGGAAATGGGCGTGATGAATATCCCTGTCGTTCAGGACGAGCGCGTCACGCAGAACGAGCTGAACATCATCGCCATGAGAAAAACCATCAAGTTCAAAGTCAACTATTACCAGCAGCGCATGCGGAACGTCGCGCGCAAGCTGATCACGTCAGCGATTCCGTCCATTTACCCGGAGAAATAAATAAATGGCAATTGTTAACATTAACGTCTCGGTGACCAACCCACCGAAGCCCTCTCAGCTGCTTAAATCCGGCGCGATGATCTCAATGGGCGGAACAACCCTGGCAGCAGGTGAGTATCAGCTCCTGACGACCAAAGACGATCTGAAGGCCATTACCTCACCAGCAAAAACCATTTCAACGATCACCTGGGCAACTGGCGTGGTTACGGTGACCCTCTCGGCGGCGCATGGATGGAACGTTGGCGATACTATCCCGCTGGTTGTCTCTGGCGTTACCCCGGCATCGTATAACCGCGCCGTAACAGCCACTGTGACCACTTCTACCGCCTTCACTTACCCACTGGCAACAGACCCGGGCACGGCAACAGTTATGGGTACGGTGAAAACCGTAGCAGCAAACGAAATCATCGAGATGAACACCACGTTCTGGGCGCAGGGCACAACCCGTGCGGTCTACGTGCTGGAGCTGGGTGATGTGTCCGTCGCTGCTGCTGTGGCTGCACTGGCCGACTTCATCGATGAGGATATCTCTCTGGGTAACACTTACCAGAAATTCTTCTCGTATCTGGTTCCGCGCGAGTGGGACGGTGAGACGACGTTTAAAACCCTGACTGGCCTGTATACCAGCCCGGCGTCACTGGTTTATTTCTTCATCACCACTACGACAGCCACTTATCCGGACTGGGTCGCCACCAAGAACAAATCTGTGTGTGCAGGCGTGGAATCGCCAAACATCCCCGCCGGTGAGTTTTCCATGGCGTTCCCGTTCCAGTCCTCTCTGGCAAACGACCCTGGCTCGTCAAACATGGTGCCGCCGATGGCTTACCGCTTTGGTTATGGCGTAACCGAGTACCCGGTAGAAGGCAATGGCACGCTGCTTAAACAGCTCCAGGACAACAGCATCAACTACGTCGGCACCGCTGCGGAAGGTGGGTTGAGCAACAAAATGCTGGTGGCAGGCCACATGCTGGACGGCAATCCGTTCAACTACTGGTATTCAGTGGCGTGGACTGCAATCAACCTCGAGCTGGATCTGGCCAACGAAATCATCAACGGGTCAAACACCACCGTTAACCCGCTGTACTACGAGCAGAACGGTATCGACCGCCTGCAGCGACGCGCGCTGAAGACGCTGCGCAACGGCATCAGTTACGGCCTGATCCTGGGTCGCGTGATTGGTACCGGTCTGACTCAGCAGGATTTCAACACCGAATACGAAAAAGGCACGTATGCCGGCAACGCGGTGATCAACGCCGTGCCGTTCGCGAATTACACCAGCCTGAATCCGTCCGATTACGCCGCTGGCAAATACGCTGGCCTGAGCGCCGTAATGACGCCGCGCCGCGGCTTCGAATCCATCACGTTTAACGTGAACGTAACCAACTTTGTAGGGGCGTAAAAAATGGCAAACCCATTAGTACCGCAGGGATTCCTCAATCGTGTACGCGGCGCGGTGTCAGTAACTGACGTTCCGGCGCTGAACATCACCGCCTCTTACCTTGGCAAGGACGCCATCAGCATGCGTCCTGATGGCCCGGCGACGGACATTATCCCGACGCTGACCGGCACCGTAGGCAGCCAGGCGCCATATCAGCAGGTAACCGTCACCGTCCATCTGCTGCGCACCCAGGGCCTGAGCGACAGCTACAAAAACCGCTTCGCCACCGATACGGCGCTGGGCGAGGTGGTGATCACCCCGGATGCGAACACGCTCAGCAATTTCACCGTGCTTAACGCTTACCTGGTGAACTTCAACGAACTGCCTTTTACCGGTATGGATGCCGGGTACGTGGTGACCATCAGCGGCTACATCCTGGCTAACGACAACATGTGGGTCTGATTGTGAAAATTGACAAAAAGCTCAACCTGGTAACAAACATCACCCGGGAAGACGGGTCAATCGTGTACCTGCATGTGACCCCGTTCCCCTATGAGGTGGTGGAAGAGCACTGCCTGCTGCTAGGCAACCTGTTCACCAACTTCATCTCACAGGTGGGCGGCCTGGGCGCGGCGCGTGTAGCCGCGATGATGCTCCGTAAAAAGCTCCAGCGCGAACAGGAACTGAGGGGCGAAGATAACCAGCAGGCTCCAACCATCGTTGACGAGATCCAGCGCCTTACATCTGTGGTCTGGAATGACGGAGGAACCTGGAAAACAACATCATTCGACGCCGCGATGAAGCAGGGGATTATCTCCCCTGACGAATACCGCGAAGTTGAAGGTGAGGTGGTTTTTTTTATGGTTTCCTCTGCCATTCAGAAAGCACATCTGATCGCCCCGACGGTGGGCTCAGTGATCGGCATGTTCGGTGGGCAACTCGTATTATCGAGCGTTACGGCGTTCCGCGATTCCTTGCAGACGTCGAATCCTCCTACCGATACCCAGACCCAGAGTGCCCAGCCGGAAACGTCGCATATACCCTCCTAGACTGGGCGTCGAATGAGGGATTCTGGCGGGTAATCAGGGAAATCACCGGCGAAGAGTTCGCCAGCCCGGCGCAGTACCGCCAGCGTTACATCATTTCCGCGCTAAAAGACAGGGGTTCCTTCAATGGTGGCTAAGTCTATTGTCGATATTGACGTAAATGACGACAAGTTTGTCGCTTTGATGGAGAAGTTTAAAGAATATCAGGCTGCACTTGAGGACCTTCCTGAAGCATGGCGCGGGCTGGCGCATGGCGCCACTGATGCCACCAAAGAGACGGCGAAAGCGAAAACAGAGGGCGACCTACTGGCTAAAGCTTTTTCTGAGGGGGCAAGCGCGATTCTGTCGATAAACAGCGGACTTGAGCGGCTTACCGACAGCCTCGACCGTGCGAATAAAAGTCAGGAAGACTTCAACAAGAAAACTCGTTCATCAAAGGGGTTTTTGAGTGACGCCACGAAGGACGCGAAATCGCTGGCCGGGCACATCAGAGATGCAACCACAAGCCTGCTGTCATGGGGTGGTATCGTCGGCCTGTTCACCGGCGTGCTGGGTGTGGGCGGTCTTTTCGGGCTTAACCGGCTGGCAGCCACGACCGGGTCTCAGCGATTCACCTCTCTCGGGATCGGTACGAGCATCGGCGCGCTGGACTCCACAGCAATTAACTACCAGAAAGCGCTCGGCAACCCGACAGCAACGCTGGGGGCTATCCGTGACAGCCAGATGGATCTGTCAAAGCGCTGGCAGTTCCAGGCTATGGGCATTAACAACCCTGACCAGGACCCGGCCAAACTTCTTCCGCAGCTGATTCGCAATGCTCGAGACATCTTTGTCAAAAACGGCAGCACCCTCCAGGGAGCCAACGCCTACGGCCTGACGAACTTCTTCAGCCTTGATGACCTGAATCGCTTTAAAAACATGAGCGATGAAGAAATCGATGCGATGGAACGGCGGGCGCAGAAGGATGCGAAGTTACTGCAGATCACCGATCAGCAGGCACGTCAGTGGCAGGATTTCAACGTCCAGCTGGATTACAGCGGGCAGAGCATCCGTAACACGTTTGTGCGCGGGCTTGGTCCGCTCACACCGCAGCTGAGCAAGCTTTCTGACGCGCTGGCTGGTGCCATTGATACGGTGCTGCAGTCGCCAGAACTCGGTAAGTGGATTGACGGACTGGCGGGAGGCATTGAGCGCTTCGGGAAATACCTTGCATCGCCAGAGTTCACCAAAGACGTTGACAGCTTCATGGCTGGCATCGAAAAAATTGGGGCGCTCATCGGTAAGGTTTACGACTGGGTTGTGGGTAAAACCGACATCTCCGTATCGGAGGTGACTTCCGGATCCTCAATACTGAGTAACAAGAAAGTTACGGACCCGAAGACAGGGCAGACTTACACGCCTGGATCTGAAGATGACCCCAGGGTGTGGGGATGGCTGAAGGGCGTTAAGCGCTTCTTCTCCAGTGGCGATGTTAAGCCTGTAGACCCAACCCCTGCTGATGTCTCAGCGAAGGGCAGGACGATCGCCGACCGGTTCAACAACCCGACCAATCTGCGCTGGGCAGAGGGGTACGGGACGCACAACACGCAGAGCGGGAAATTTGCGGTCTTCCCTACACTCGATGAGGGCGTGCTGGCGTCGGCTAAACAACTGCAAATTTATGGAACCCGCGGCATTAATACTGTCAGCGATATAGCGAAAAAATGGGCCCCGTCGAACGAGAACGACACAGAGGAGTATATCCGCCACGTCGTTAAAACGACCGGCCTTGGCGCTAACGACAGGCTGAATCTCAACGACCCTGCAATTCTGGCAAAACTCATTTCCGCCATGTCCACGAAAGAGGGCGCCGGGAATCGGGTTAGCGAGGGCGCGGTTATCCAGATATTCAACAACACAGGCGGCAATGCCATCGTTTCATCATCACAGCTTGGAGTGACTGGATAATGGCATTTACTCGCGAACTCTACCGGCTTGGCTTTGAAATCTCACCGGTTATCCTCTGCAATGGAGTTGCGGAGGCTATCCCCGGCGGCATGCTGCCCATAGTGGCGCTCACCCAGAGCGCCAGCTTTGTGACCGGGCTGATTGGTGGGGCAATCAACCTTACCGATCTGGATAAATATTTCTGTCACTGGCGGCCTGTTCTGGGCTCGACAATGGTCGACTACGACATTGCTAAATACCCATTCGCTAACCAGACCGTCGCGGCCAACGCGCTTCTGGCGCAGCCGTTGAGGGTCAGCCTGATGATGGACGCGCCGGTGAACGAGAATACCGGTGCCATGACCAAACTTGTAACACTGAGCGCGCTTCAGGCCGTGCTGCAGGCGCATGCTAACCTGGGCGGCACTTACATCGTGGCCACGCCTTCACTGATATACAACAACTGCATTCTGAAAACGGTTAAGGACAGCTCTACCGGTAATGATCCGCTTCCTCAACGCTCCTGGCTATGGGATTTCGAGCAACCTCTTATTACCGAAACCGCAGCTGACCAGGCCGTAAACAGTTTCCTCAGCAAAATTGATGGCGGTGACCAGAACAACAGCAGCGCATGGACAAATACCGTCAGTGCTCTTGGCAACACATCACTCGGTGGATCGGTTACTGAAGCGGTGACAGGCGTGATTGGCAAGCTGCAGGGGGTATTTGGCATATGAGCACTGTCAATTACCCGTTTACCGGGCTTGAAAGGAAGAGTATGACGTTCGCGCCGGTTCTCGACGGGACGGTGTACACCTGCCAGATGAAGTGGAACATCGCCGCGCAGCGCTGGTACTTGCTGATCACTAACAGCGCTGGTAACCCGGTTCTGAATACTGCTGTTGTGGGCTCGACATCAGACGGGGGGATAAACCTTCTGAATGGTGTGTTCACATCGACGACCATGATCTGGCGTGAAAAGAACGGGCAGATTGAGGTAACGAGCTGATGCGCTACTACGAAATTAACATTTTTGATGGCGACACCTTAATCCAGCAATATTCCAGCCTGAAGAATGGAGTCTATAACCCCGGCGCGCTGATGGTGGAATTCGACATCATGCGCTTTGGTGAATCCACGCCAGCAGGGGAAACCCATCTCACTGTATGGGGTATCGGCCCTAAAGACATGCAGCAGGCCAGACAGAACCTTTACGGTAAGCGAATTCAGATCTTTGCCGGGATGTCGAAAGGATTGCCGCTTGCGGGCGTATGGGATAAAAAGCTTGCCATTGATGGGACCATTTTCCAGGTGTTCGGCAACTGGCAGGGTACAGAGTTACGGCTTGACTTCATCATTGTCGCAGGACCGGTTAACACCACGACCCGCGGGCAAATGGTTCCTCTGCAGCTCACCATGCCATGGTCCATGGGGCAGAAACTCTCCGTAGCGCTGACGCAATGTGTCATGACGATGGGAGGTTTTACGCCGAACATAAGCATCAGTGACAGGCTGACGCTGAATTACGATCGCCCCATGTTTTGCGGCTCCCTCGCTGAGCTGGCAAAAAACCTGCGGGCGTTTTCGCTGTCCCGCATCAAAGACCCAGGCTATACGGGCGTGGAAATTGCCGTTGTCAACGGCAACGAAATCCGGGTGTGGGATAACGATTACGCTAACCATCCAGATCAGGGATCGAAAATCAGCGCGACGGAAAGGAGTAAAAATCCTGTCCAGATAAAATTCAATGACCTGATCGGCCAGCCAACATGGATCAGTTTCGGCGTTGTCAGTGTCGTCTGCGTCATGCGCGCAGACCTGCAGACTGGCGACCACATCCTGATGCCGGAAAAGGCCAGGCCGATGATTCAGGCATCCTCTTACTCGCAGTTTCGCGATGACTCAGCCTTTAACGGTGAATTTGTAGTGCAATCGGTGAGGTTGCTGGGTAACAGCAGGCAGCCAACAGCTGAGGCGTGGATCACTGTGATTGAGGCATACCCGGCGGAGGCGGTTAAGACAAAATGAGTGTCGACCAGAAGCTTAATTTCGGACGGAACATGAACAGGTTCGCCGAGCAGAAGTTTAATGAGGCTTTCCAGGCGGCTGGTAAAATCCTGCCGGCCAGCATTGTTGAGCAGCAGGGAAACATGGTCACCGTGTCTTTCGAGTTGCATGACACGCCATACGTTTTCCCTAATGTCACCATCCCACTCTTCGGCCCGCAGTACATCCGCTATCCGATGCAGCCAGGGGATAAAGGCATTGTCATCCCTGCCGACACTTACCTCGGCGGCGTCAGCGGTCAAGGCGGGGGGGTTGCTGACCTAACCCCTCCCGCCAACCTGAGCGCCCTGGTGTACCTGCCGATCAGCAATACGGAATGGGAGGCTGTCGACGGGAACGTTGTCACCATCTACGGGCCCGAGGGCGTAACCATCCGGGATCAGGGAAGCAACACGACGTTTCTGTTAACGCCTGACAGCGTGACGATTGCGGCAGTAGATTTGTTTAAGGTGACAGTCGGCAGCACGGTGCTAACCCTAACACAGGGTATGTGGAGCATCACGGGGACTTCCGGGAAGTTGCAGGACTCAACCGCCAGCACCAGCCCGGCGATTATGCATACTGGCTGGGCCGCTCTGGTTGCATGGGTGAATTCTCATCAGCATTCGAACGGTAATGGCGGTTCAAACACCGGCGGCCCAACCACCACTTTCAACGGGAACATCACGCAATGAGAACCTACGGGAGAGATGCAAATGGCAAGTGGGTGCTGGTGGTGCCGGATGAAAATGGCTTCAACGACTCCATTTATCTTACGACGCTGATCCAGAATCTGAAGCTGGCTCCGCAGGAGTCACCATTTTTTGCAAATAATGGCATTCCGGCGCAGAGCTCGGTCATTCAGCAGGTGCTGCCAACCTACTATGTTGACAGGCTTCAGCGGCAATTTAGCCAGTATTTCTCATCGCTGCAGATCGCCCTGGTGAGTGATGACCCGCCCGTATACAACATTTCGGCGATAACGAACGCCGGTTCTAAAATTATCACAACGGTGAACGTATGAGTGATTTGTCCGTAAGCTATGACGCAGCCGGGCCAGTGCCGAAAACATCCGAAGAACTGCGCGCAGATTTGGTTTCCAGAGCCACTGAGTTATCACCCGGTATTACTACGGACCTCCCGGGCTCGCTGATTGAGGATATAGTCGGTACCGACGTTGGCGCGCTGCTCATTGCCGATCAGATCCGCGTCGACCTCATAAACTCTGTTGGCCCGCTTAAAGCGAATATGTACATGCTGAACCTCCTGGCTCAGCAGTCAGGTATCAGCCCGCAAAAAACTGAAGGGTCAACCACAGTTCCAGTGACCTTCTCGGGACCGGCTGGATTCGTAATACCCCAGGGGTTTCTGGTCAGTGATGGCACCTATACCTATCAGATCGCCGACGCTACAATAATTTTGTCATCAGGTGTCAGCTCGATGGTAACTGGTGTTGCGACAAATACCGGGTCGTGGGCTGTACCCGCAGGATCTGTTAACCAGATACTGACCAGTCTGCCGTCGGATATTACCTTGACCTGTACCAACCCTGTTGCCGGTACGCCTGGCGGGGCGCCAGAAACTAACTACGAGTTTCGCGAGCGCGTCTGGGAAGGTCAGATGTCAACTGTTCAGGGTTATCCTGGCTTTATCCGTCAGAAGCTAACCGACCTGAGCAATGTTCAGGCCAGGCTGGTTTCCGTGGTTCAGAGCGGCAATGCATGGATTGTGATGTGCGGTGGTGGCGATATCTATGAAATGGCCGGGGCCATTTATAAGTCAGCTGGCGATATCAGCAGACTTAAAGGCACAGACCTGAATGTCACGGGAATTACAAATGCTAACCCTGGCGTTGTAACGACTGACATCACTCACGGATTCAGCACAGGGCAGCTTATCAACATCACCGGCGTCACCGGAATGAGCGGCATCAATAACGTGCCTCTTACCGTCACCGTGTTGAGCCCACACACTTTCTCTATAGGCATTAACACCACTTCCTCAGGCACCTGGACCGGTGGCGGGGTGGTCACGCCTAATCTTAGAAATAACATCGTGACAATAAACGACTGGCCAGATAACTACCTGATCCCGTTTGTTGTACCGCTCCAGCAACTGGTGACTATCAAGTTTGAATGGGCGACAGAACGCGCGAATTACCTGACGGATGCCACAATCGCCTCCCTTGTGTCGCAGCCGGTGATTAACTATGTGAATGGGATATTTTCTGGAAACCCGATGAACATCAATAACGTTAAGGATGTATTCCTTCAGGCGATTAACGGCACGCTGGATATGAGCCTTATCTCAACCCTGAATGTTATTGTGACTGTGAACGGCGTTATCACAGGTGTGGACGCCGGGACGAATATCATCAGCGGCGACCCATACAGTTACTGGTACATCGCCTCAGATGGGGTGATTGTTGACGGGATATAACATGCTGGAAGATATCATTAAATCATACCTGTATACGCAGTATAACGACGATGATGATCTTCAGGCGTTCGTCACTGCGTATAACACCATGGCTCAGGAAATTTATTCATGGATGATTAACGCCAACCTTCCGATCTTTGTCGGCGGGTACAATGCTGGCGACCAGCTAAAATGGATAGCCAGAGGGATTTATGGCGTAAAACCACCGGTGCTTATAAGTGGGAAGCGAAGCGTTTATGGTCCATACAATGCCATGCTGTTTAACCAACTACCATTCAATGTGCGGAAGGTGGTAAATCAGTCTGAGCAGGTTGTTGTCTCTGATGATCTGTTCAAACGCATAATGACATGGAATTTCTACAAAGGTGACGGTTACTACTTCACCATCCCATGGCTGAAGCGCCGCATCATGAGGTTCTTGACTGGCATTGACGGTGTCGATGTTGTTAATGACCAGAGGTGGAGTATTTCTGTTCTCTTCTCTGGTTCTGGCGCAAGCATATCGATTATAAAGGGATACAGAAAGCTTACTGATACATCCATGTTTAATCGCTTTTCTTTCAACTCACGAATTTACAATCAGAAGAACAGCCTGCTTATAAAGAGTGATAATTACGAGTACGCCTCACTCTTCAAGCAGGCCTTTGATAGTGGATTGCTCCATATGCCATTTTATCAGCCTGTTACCGTCACTATCATCGGGTAGTGTTATCCCGGCGATCTATAGCCATGTCAGTGTAATACTTAAGGCACTGGCATATAACCAGAAGCATAGTGATTGTAAAAAAAATCGCGACACTGAATTTAATGTTTTCGAATGGTGGTATTCCTTCATGAATCCACATGTCGAAAATTAAAAATATCAGAAAAGCCGAAAGTAGAATTGTTATTGCGCTGACGGATGACAAGAGAAACTTAGCAATAAACACCGGTAGACTATTCATTCTGAAATCCTCATTCATTTTTAATTGATATTAACACTAAGAGCCCGCCTTGTGCGGGTTTTTTATTGCCGAAATCCCGGAGGATAAATGGCACTTACACTTTTGGCCGCCAACAATGCACAGACAGTGCTGGCAGCAGGAATTAGCTCCAGTGCAACGTCAATGACTGTAAATACCGGAACGGGCGCACTGTTTCCATCACCAGTATCTGGTACCAGCTTTTTCAAGCTTACTTTAATTGATGCCGCAACAGGGCAAATAACCGAAATCGTTCATGTCACAGCACGTTCCGGCGACACTATGACCATCAGTCGCGGCCAGGAAGGAACGACCGCCCGGGCGTGGTCTGCAAATGACATTGCAGCAAACATGATGACAGCCGGAACAATTGATTATCTCTTGACGAATCTACAACCCCTTGATCCAACATTAACCGCTTTAGCGTCCCTGACAGGAACAGCCAATAAGATTCCGTATTTTAATGGCCCTGACTCTATGGCATTAACTGATTTATCAGCATTTTCAAGGACCATTCTCTCGAGTGCTGATTCTGGCTCTATGCAGAACACGCTTGGTTTAACTTTTTCAGGAACGACATTAAGCTTTGTATCGCATGGACCTGGTCTGATGATCCAGCAGGGAGGCAAGGTCACAGCCCCTGGTGGGACAGGAAACTTTTTGGTGGTTAACTTCCCTCAGGCATTCCCTAACGGTTGTATAGCTGCATTTGCGATTTTTGAGGACGGCACATATAGCCAGACTCCTTTCGAAGTGGCAATTGTACCTACAAGCACAAACATGACAGTTGGTATTTTAAGTTCTGGCGGGAGTATCTTCTTTAACGGTCGTTCAATTAGATGGTTTGCGGTGGGGTTCTGAAATGGAAAATAATGATATTTACTTCAGCAAGTCAAACAATACATTTTATCTGTATGACCTAAAGCCGCGTTATGACCTTGCAGGAACCTGGCCTAGCGATGCGGTTTTGGTTAGCTCAGAGGTGTATAATGAATTCACTTCTGAGCCGCCTTCAGGAAAGGTGAGAGGGGGAGATGAAAATGGAATGCCAGCGTGGGTTGATATTCCTGTACAGCCTAATTCTGAATTGAGAAAAGCAGAACTGGCCTCGTTGAGTAACTCTTACAAAGAAGAAACTTATTTATTAAATATGGCATGGCTAGCCGCCTCGGTTAACGATGGCGACAGTGAGCAACCAAAAAAAACCATAGTTGAGGCTCAACTTGATGCCTTGAAGTTAAAGTTTCAAAATGATAGGGCGGCAATTATTGCCAAATATCCAGTTTAATGGAGAAAATCATGTCAGATAACAGTGCCCCAACAACAAATAATGACCAATCTTCAAATACATCCTCAAAAAGATTTTGTCCTATCTGTGGTGCTCAGATGTACCAGGGGATGCGCTATGGTTTCATGTGCTGGATTTGCCCTGAGTGTGATTTTGATGAACCGGTGTGATCCTCTCAAGCAAAATATAGCTTTGTAAAACAAAGAGGGGCATTTGCCCCTCTTATTTATTTTGATACCTGCTTTTCAACTTCCTCAATAAACCACCTTGAGCCTTCTGGCGTAAGGTGCGCAAAGTCAAACTGCACAGGGTAAGCGTGTTTATGCCCGATTATTGCCTTGCAATAACTCTCCGTGCACATCATATCAAGTGGTGAAATATAAGTAAGCGAGTTATCTTTCGCCAACCCTCTTAGGTAGACATCATTACCCCTGAGATTTCTGGTTTCATCAGTCATGCCCCATGGAACTGTCCTCCCGGCATTAACTCCGGTCTCTTCTATAGTATCAATCAAAGTTTTTTTCCAGACAGGGAAAGGACCTACAAGGATGATGTTTTTGACGCCGCTACCCTTCAGGAATTTTATCGTTCTTGGAAGATATTCACGCATAGGGTAGACAGACCACAATGCAGACATCAATACTGTGTTTGGTTTGTTATCTGAAATCTCTCTTGCCACCATATCATTGATAGCCTTGCAGTGAGGTCTTCCATCTATCTGGAGGCCAATGATAGGAGGGCAAAGACTCGCGCTTCTCTGAGTAATATTTAGGTCATTACCAAAAACCGACCTTAACCCAGGCATGAGATGTGCAGCATGCGAGTCACCCCATACAACAAATGATTTTGAAGTCATTTTGTCCTGGCATTTTGAGAACGCCGTGTAATCCTGTTCTGGATTCAGGAAGCATGTATCTGGCCTCCATGAAGAGTTATCCATGCGATACTCAACAACCTGCTTCAGAGCATCTGAAAATCTAAAGCTTATGCCTTTTGTTAACATAACAAACATGCAGGCCGACAGGACGACAGCAAATAGAGAAATATTAAATATTAACCTGGCTCTCTTTCTCAGTGTGCTTTCAATGATTCGGTAAGAAAGGTCTCCAAGGGCGAATGATGAGACAACACCGATAAAAATATTGATGGCACTGAAGTCGATCTGGTAATACCTCATTGCAACAACTACCGGCCAGTGCCATAAATAAACTGAATAAGATATCTTGCCAGCCCATTGGGCCACTCTGTTTGATGTGAATATCGAATTCTGGTCATTAGCCAGAATAACCATAGAAGCCCCCAGAACAGGAGCAAAAGTAGAATAGCTTGGCCAGTACCCGTTGCTGTGTAAGATGGTAGCAGCGACAACGATGAGCGCTATACCGTAGCCATCACAATGCTTTATCCACTCTGGCGTTTTGTAACGCACAGACGCCATGTAAACAAGACCTCCTGACAGCATCTCCCAGGCCCTTGTAGGGAGCAAATAGAAGATATCCTCTCGAGTTCCCGTTACGCGCATAAGGGTAATGGCGAGTGACATGGTAAATATCGCTGATAATGACAACCCTACAGGAAGTCGTAATTTTTTAATTAGAATAACCAGTAAAGGGTACAGAATGTAGAATTGCCACTCTGCTGATAGCGACCATGTGTGAAGCAGAAAATTTAATTCAGATGATGGGTCGAAGTAGCTAGAATGAATAGCATAATAATTATTTGAATAAAAAAGCAATGAAGCTATAGCATTCTTGCTGAGTACCTCATATTCATTTGTGCTTAAAGAAAGCATGCCGAAAGCCATCAGGGTGATGACAACTACCAACAAGGCAGGAACTATCCTCAGAAATCTGGCTATATAGAAATCAAGCACTCCTTTGTGATCTACGCGCTCAAGCACGATTCCTGTCATAAGAAAACCAGAAATCACAAAGAATACATCTACGCCAACAAATCCCCCTGATACGTAGGGAACGCCAAAGTGATAAAGGACAACACTAATCACTGCAAAGGCTCTCAAACCATTTATATCAAGCCTGAATTGTTTATAGGTCATTTTGTAACCATCATTCAAAAGCGCCAGGCATGGCGAAATTAAGATAACGGATGATAGACCTTTTTATAAAGGTCGTCATCCGGACATAACCAGTCGTATCAACCACATCAAAGCAGATCACAAAAATCAGACGAAGAGGGACTTGATCGACGCCATCGATCAATAATACTGTATGTATGAACAGTATTTATCGGAGGTGCATTATGGGGTTCCCGTCGCCAGCAGCAGACTATGTTGAAGAACGCATATCACTCGACAAGCGTCTTATCGCTCACCCTTCCGCAACGTACATGATGATAGCCGGAACGACATATCTGCGTGCGGGGATCATGAAGGGCTCCATGCTTATCGTCGACTCGTCGCTGACGCCGAAAGATGGTTCTCTGCTTGTCTGTGCCGTTGATGGTGAGTTCAGGATTAAGCGCTACAGGACACGCCCTCAACCGCACCTGGAGAATCTGGAGAACGGCAAGCGAGAGAGGCTGCCTGATATGAACGAAGCATCAGACACATCTCGTCCGGTGTTCGGGGTGATCACGTACAGCATCAACGATGCGCGCTCGGGCGAGTTCGACGACTGCCCGGTGATGTGATGGGGAAAAAGCATAGCTATGCCCGGCAGCATGGCTGTGCACTCTCTGTGTCACGGATGTGTCATGCATTAATGAATCATAACGAAACGCAGAAGCATGTAACGACACGTTATGACACAAACCACGTGCGAGCGCGGAAAAACTAATGACATTACAGTGTGTTAAATAGTACTCTACGTTCTTCTAAGCCGTAGGTCGTAGGTTCGAATCCTACAGGGCGTGCCATTTCATTTCATAGAGTTACGCCTCTTTCACATCCTCCTGATTTCCGTTGTGGGACATATTTGGGACATCGCCCCTAAAATTTACCGGTCAAGAAGGACATTTATGTGGTATCTACTCGCAACTTCGCTTGCCGCACTCTCCCTTAATAAAAGCCTGGCTTACCTGATGCTGGGATTAACGGCATTTCTGGGCTGGAAACAGGGCATTCTTGACGCCCCGGCGCTGCTGGTTATTGCATCAATCGTTGTTGGCTGGTCTGTTGTTGAATGGCTACGTAATAAAAATAATAAATATACATATCTGGTCGAAGGCCTGTGCGTGGCCATCGCCGTTGCCCTGGTTTTGCATCTGATCCCGGGTTTTCATAACCCCAAAGTGCTGGATGCTGTCGTCGTAGGTCCGCAAAGCATACCGTTCAGTATGTACTTTAATATGGACAAGGCAGTGGTGCCGTTCTTTTTAATTACGTGCATGCCAACGTTATTCGTCGCAAAACCCCTCTATAAAGCGGGCAAGGTCGGCTGGGGAATATTGGTTCTTGCGATACCCGCGCTGTTACTTCTGGCTGTTGCGTTGGGCGGACTTAGAATTGAGCCGCATGCGCCAGAATGGTTCGCTCAATTTGCCCTTGCGAATATTTTTTTCGTCTCTTTGGCTGAGGAAGCCTTGTTCAGAGGCTACCTGCAGCAACGCTTGTCCCGGATTATTCATCCTGTTGTCGCGCTGTTGATTGCCTCAGTCATCTTTGGACTGATGCATTATAGCGGCGGTTTACTACTGATTATTTTTGCCAGCCTCTCCGGCATTATTTACGGCCTGGCGTGGATGTGGAGCGGCAGGCTCTGGGTTGCAACGTTATTCCATTTTGGGCTGAACTGCGTGCATTTATTGTTCTTCACCTATCCTATGTATGCCCCTCATGCGGTTATGTGATGCTTTTTAAATTAGTCGCCTTATAAATTTAGCGACCTCCGGATAAGCATAAAAAGCCCCGCAAGATCGGGGCTTTTATATCTGCCGGGCGCATGAATAACAGATTTACCTTCGCGTCATAATGAATAGAAGGCTAATGAATTTCACTGTAGGCAGGCTTAAGGTTTTCTTAATCTAAAAATTATCTCTCATTAAAATTTGGATTTTTATCATTCTAAAATCTGCTAAAAAGAAATTTTACACTTTTACGACTAAACTCGATTGATACTAATTATCATTAGCGTTGTTGTATGCTTTAATCCTGTCCCACAAAGCTATGAGTCGTTAATCCCGTTGGTCTATAAAGGATATGTTCATGAATTCTCGCCTGCTGTCCTGCTTCTCGCTTGCCTTGTTGTCTTCATCCCTTTTCCTTTCCACACAAGCGGTTGCCGCTGATAACAACGAAGGTATCGTTGTTTATAACGCGCAGCACGAAAACCTGGTGAAGTCGTGGGTTGACGGTTTTACCAAAGAAACCGGCATTAAAGTCACTCTGCGTAATGGCGATGACAGCGAGCTGGGTAACCAGCTGGTTCAGGAAGGCAGCGCGTCACCGGCAGACGTGTTCCTGACGGAGAACTCGCCTTCAATGGTGCTGGTGGATAACGCCAACCTGTTTGCGCCATTGGATGCAGACACCCTGAAGCAGGTACCGGCAGAATATCGTCCGGCGCACGGCCGCTGGATTGGCATCGCGGCGCGCAGCACGGTGTTTGTGTATAACCCGGAAAAGCTGAATGAAAAGCAGCTGCCTGAATCGCTGATGGATCTGGCAAAACCCGAGTGGAAAGGCCGCTGGGCGGCATCACCGTCAGGCGCGGATTTCCAGGCCATCGTGAGCGCGATGCTGGCGCTGAAAGGCGAAAAGGCCACGCTGGAATGGCTCAAGGCGATGAAAGCCAATTTCGTTGCCTATAAAGGCAACAGCACCGTGATGAAAGCGGTCAATGCCGGTCAGATTGATGGTGGCGTGATTTATCACTACTACCGTTTTGTCGATCAGTCCAAAACCGGTGAAAACAGCAAAAACACCCAGCTTTACTACTTCAAACACCAGGATCCGGGCGCGTTCGTGAGCCTCTCTGGCGGCGGCGTGCTGGCGTCCAGCAAACACAAAGCGCAGGCGCAGGCCTTCATCAAATACATTACCGGTAAAGAAGGCCAGGAAAGCCTGCGGACCAACAACGCCTTTGAATATGCCGTGGGCGTGAACGCGGCCTCAAACCCGAAACTGGTCCCGCTGAAAGATCTTGATGCGCCGAAAGTTGAACCTTCAACGCTCAACAGTAAAAAAGTTATCGAGCTGATGACGCAAGCCGGCCTGCTGTGATCCTGAGAGTGAAGTGAACGTCTTATGTCTGGTCTGAGTCTCGACATCGGAAAAAACAGAGTGCAGGAGCCTGCCCGCAGGCGTCCTGCACTGCCGATGGTTGCGTTAGCTGTGTTGTTTTCATTAATGGCGCTTCTGCCTTTGGGTTTTATCATTGCCATTGGCATTGAGACCGGCTGGGAAACCATTAAGGCGCTGGTGTTTCGCCCGCGTGTTGCTGAGCTGCTCAGCAACACGCTGTGGCTGACGGCTTTAGCGGTTCCGCTGTGTATCGTGACGGGCGTGGCAATCGCCTGGCTCACGGAGCGCACGCAGCTTGCCGGGCGAGGGATCTGGTCCGCACTGGCGGTCGCCCCGCTGGCGATCCCCGCGTTTGTGCAAAGCTACGCCTGGGTGAGCGCTGTCCCGTCCATGCACGGGCTCTCCGCGGGCGTGTTCCTCTCGGTTCTTGCCTACTATCCGTTTATCTATATGCCGGTTGCGGCGGTGCTGCGTCGCCTTGACCCGACGCTTGAAGATGTCGCCGCTTCGCTGGGTACGCCGCCGTGGCGGGTCTTTTTCCGCGTGGTGCTGCCCCAGCTTAAGCTCGCTATCTGCGGCGGCGCGCTGCTGGTGGCGCTGCACCTGCTGGCGGAATATGGCCTGTACGTGATGATCCGCTTTGATACCTTCACCACGGCAATTTATGACCAGTTCCAGTCTACCTTCAGCGGCCCGGCGGCGAACATGCTGGCGGGCGTGCTGGCCTTGTGCTGTCTGGCTATATTAATGCTGGAGGGCGTGACGCGCGGAAAAGCACGCTACGCGCGCATTGGCGCCGGGGCCGCGCGCGAGCAGAAACGCTGGCCGCTGAAGCCTGCGGCCGCCGCGCTGGGCCAGCTGTTTTTCATCGTGCTGATCGTGCTGGCGCTGGGCGTGCCGTTAATTGTCCTGTGTCGCTGGATTTGGCTCGGCGGCGTGCAAAACTGGATGAGTGCCGATCTCTGGCACTCCCTGCGCCAGACGCTGATGCTCGGCGTGGGCGGCGCGCTTCTGACGACGGCGTGCGTGATCCCCATCGCGTGGCTCGGTATCCGCTATCCGCACCGCATCTTCCGGATGCTGGAAGGGTGCATCTATATCACCAGCTCGCTGCCGGGCATCGTCACGGCGCTGGCGCTGGTCACCGTCACCATTCACTACGCCCGTCCCATTTACCAGACGGAAATTACCCTGTTCCTTGCCTACCTGCTGATGTTTATGCCCCGTGCGCTCATCAACCTGCGGGCGGGGATTGCGCAGGCGCCGGTCGAACTGGAGAACGTGGCGCGCAGCCTGGGCAGCACGCCCGCGAAGGCGCTCTGGAGCGTCACGATGCGGCTGGCCGCGCCGGGTGCGGCGGCGGGGGCCGCGCTGGTTTTCCTCGGCGTCAGCAACGAGTTGACCGCCACGCTGCTGCTCTCTCCGCTGGGCACGCGCACGCTCTCCACCGGATTCTGGGCGCTGACCAGTGAAATTGACTATGTGGCCGCCGCGCCTTACGCGATGCTGATGATCCTGATTTCACTCCCGCTGACCGCCATTCTCTATATGCAGTCGAAAAAAATTGCAGGGCTATGACATGCTTGAATTAACCGCCATTTCTAAATCGTTTTCTGATGTGCAGGTGCTCGACAGCTTAAACCTGAGCGTGGCGCCGGGGAGCAGGACGGCGATTGTCGGGCCGTCCGGGTCGGGGAAAACCACGCTGCTGCGTATTCTGGCCGGGTTCGAAACGCCTGACACCGGGCGCGTTGTCATGCAGGGGAGAACGCTGTTCGATGAAAACAGTTTTGTTCCCGCCCACCTGCGCCGGATCGGTTTTGTGCCTCAGGAGGGTGCGCTGTTCCCGCACCTCAATGTGGCAGACAACATCGCCTGGGGGCTGGACGGCACTCGCCACGAGAAGCGCCAGCGCGTTGAGGCGCTGATGGAGATGGTTTCTCTGGACAGGCAGCTCGCAACGCACTGGCCCCACGAGATTTCCGGCGGACAGCAGCAGCGCGTGGCGCTTGCCCGTGCGCTGGCCCAGCGACCTTCACTGATGCTGCTGGATGAACCGTTCTCGGCTCTGGATACCGGCCTTCGCGCGATGACGCGTAAGGCAACGGCCGATCTGCTGGCCGAAGCGGGCGTGGCCTCGATTCTGGTCACCCACGACCAGAACGAAGCGTTGTCCTTTGCTACCCAGGTCGCCGTCATGCGCTCCGGACGCTTCACGCAGGTCGGTACGCCTTATGACGTCTACACCCGTCCCGTTGACGAAGAGACGGCGCTGTTTCTTGGCGATGCCGTGATCCTCCCTGCTCAGCTCGCTGCCGGGTATGCCGTGTGCGCGCTGGGTGAAGTGCCGACGGACAACGCGCATGCAACAGGGCAGGGCAGGGTAATGATGCGCCCTGAACAATTACGCGTGACGGCATGTGCAGCGCATGAAAGCCCGATCTCGATTCTCGACGTGGACTTCACCGGCCAGCTGTCGACGCTCACCCTGGGATTAGCCGGGCAGCAGCAGCCCGTAATTCTGAAGACCGTAAGCCAGCCAGGATGGAACCCGGGCACGGCTGTACGCATTGATATTGCTGGCACCGCGCGGGTATTCGAATATTCTTAATATTCGTTAGTAATTTCATGCAACGGGTTGTTATAAAAGATTTTTCCCGAACGCATGGCAATTCCTGAGATTCTCTACCATGCTCATAAAACCTCACCACAATGCGTGAGGTTTTTCGTAGTTGCTGATTAATCTCAAGGAAAAAGGTTATGAAAAAGACGACTGCTATTTTGTTGGGAACGGCGTTACTGTTTACGACCAATGCTTTTGCTGCCCAGCTACTCACTAAAAGCGAGTTCAAGAAAGTTGCATCTCAATATAAAAAAATCGGTACGGTAAACACCTCGAATGAAGTATCGGTGGATGATGCGAAAAAAGAACTGATTGAGAAAGCCGATAAGCAAGGCGCGGATGTCCTGGTGCTCACTTCAGGGAACACCAACAATAAAATTCACGGTACGGCCAATATCTACAAGAAAAAATAATGTTATTGCAGCCATCCCCGAAACGGGGTGGCTGTTCCCCCTCTTTTCTCGCCAAATCTCCTTATGAACGCGGTTACACTTGCTAACGCATGGATAATGCGTATAGTTCTCATTTGCATTGCATTCAATACATTCTAAGGCCCGACAACGGGTCATTTTTGCGCGCACTTTAAAATGAGTTAACGATGAACAACACCAAAATACACAAGACGCTGCTGGCGCTCGCCGTTGGCGCGGCGACACATTCCGCCTTTGCGGCGGACAATCAAAAAGAGGACACCCTCGTTGTCCAGGCTGCATCAGCCAGCGATTTCAAACCCGGTGGCGACCAATTGGTACCGGCCTTCCTTGACGGACAGGTGGCGAACGGCGGGCGCATGGGTATGCTGGGCCAGCAAAACGCCATGGACGTGCCGTTCAACATCATCAGCTACACCTCGAAGCTGGTGGAAGATCAGCAGGCGAAAACCATTGCCGATGTCGTCGCGAACGACGCGGGCGTGCAGTTCGTTCAGGGGTACGGCAACAGCGCGGAGACCTACCGCATCCGTGGCCTGAAGTTCGACGGCGACGACATGACCTTTGGCGGCCTGTCCGGCGTGCTGCCGCGCCAGGTGGTGGATACCCAGATGGTCGACCGCATCGAGATCTTCAAAGGGGCCAACTCGCTGATGAACGGCGCGGCAAGCTCCGGCGTGGGCGGGATGATCAACCTTGAGCCAAAACACGCGGGCGAACTCCCGCAGGCGAAAGTCGGCGTGGACTACACCTCGGATTCCCAGATTGGCACCACGCTGGATGCGGGCCGTCGCTACGGTGACAGCGACCAGCTTGGCGCGCGGGTGAACCTGGTTCATCGCGAAGGGGAAACCGGCATACCGAATGACCGCCGCCGCACCACGCTGCTCTCTACCGGCCTGGATTACACCGGCGACCGCTTCCGCACCTCGCTGGATCTGGGCTATCAGAAGAAAACCTTCCACGGCAGCCCGACCAGCGTCAATATTTCCGCGGTGGATTTCGTTCCCGAGCCGCCGAAAAACGATCGCAACTTCTCGCAGAAGTGGGCCTACAGCAACATCGAAAACGAATTCGGGATGTGGCGCAGCGAGTACGACATCACCGACGGCTGGACCGCCTATACCGGTCTTGGCGCGCAGCACGCGCACGAGGAAGGCATCTACAGCGCGCCGAAGCTGGTGGATAAAAGCGGCAAGGCAACGGTCAGCCGTCTTGATACCAACCGCATCAGCGATTCCGTCAGCGGCATGGCGGGCGTTCGCGGTAATTTCACTACAGGCTTCGTCTCGCACAAGGTCAACGTTGGCTATTCGGCGATGACCAAAAATGAAAAAATCGCGTGGAAAATGTCGGCGACGAAAGATAACCCGACCACCAACATCTACCACAACACCGGCGTCGACATGCCGGATAGCACCAACTTCAACGGTTCCGGCGGAAAGTACAGCGATCCGCTGACCAGCGGGCGCACCCGTACCCAGGGCTGGCTGCTGAGCGATACGCTGGGCGTGCTGGATGACAAGCTGCTGTTCACCGCAGGCGCCCGCCATCAGAAGGTGGTCATTCGCGGGTATAACAAAGTCACCGGGGCGGAAAACGCGGCGGACGGTTTCGACGGCAGCCGCTGGATGCCCACCTACGGCGTGGTCTACAAGCCGTGGGAGGCGATCTCCCTTTATGCAAACCACACCGAAGCGCTGCAGCCGGGCAAAACCGCACCTAACACCGCCACCAACTACGGCCAGAGCACCGGTATCGTTCACTCTAAGCAGAACGAAGTGGGCGTGAAGGCAGACTTCGGCCGCGTGGGCGGATCGCTTGCGCTGTTCGAAATCAAAATGCCGTCGGCGATCCTCGACGACAGCGGCCACTACGGCCTGGACGCCGAGCAGCGAAACCGTGGCGTGGAGCTGAACGTCTTCGGCGAGCCCGCGCTGGGGATGCGTCTGAACGCCAGCGCTACCTGGCTGCAGGCCGAACTGACCAAAACCAAAAATGGCGTGAATCAGGGTAACGATGCGATCGGGATTCCGAACTTTTACGCCGTGCTGGGCGCTGAGTACGACATCAAGCCGATTGACGGCCTGACCGCCACCGCCCGCGTGAACCACTCCGGCGCGCAGTACGCTGACCTGGCAAACACCAAAAAGCTGGACAGCTACACCACGCTGGATCTGGGAATGCGTTATCGCTTCGCGGTGAACCACAATGAAAACCAGATGACGGTTCGCGCGGGCATCGACAACGTGACCAATGAAAACTACTGGGCCAGCGTGGACGATTCCGGTACCTATATTACGCAGGGCGAACCGCGCACCTTTAAGGTCTCGGTTGGCTACGCGTTTTAAGCGTTCCATCTCGTTATCCGGGGCAGGGATGCCCCAATCCCTTGCTACCTCCAGCATGAAGTGTTAAAACGTGCCCCTTCTAAAAAAGAGACAGGGGTAGGACGTGAAAGACGCGTCATCCGCTTCAGGCCATGGTAGCGCTGAAGCCTCGTCGGATCAGAATCCGACGCTGCAACGTGGTTTGCAAAATCGACATATCCAGTTAATTGCCCTTGGCGGCGCGATCGGTACCGGGCTGTTTCTCGGCATCGGCCCCGCTATTCAGATGGCTGGCCCGGCGGTGCTGCTGGGTTACGGTATCGCCGGGATTATCGCCTTCCTGATCATGCGTCAGCTTGGCGAAATGGTCGTTGAAGAGCCGGTTTCAGGCTCCTTCGCGCACTTTGCTTATAAATACTGGGGCCCGTTTGCTGGCTTCCTGTCCGGCTGGAACTACTGGGTGATGTTCGTGCTGGTGGGGATGGCGGAGCTGACTGCCGCAGGCATTTACATGCAGTACTGGCTGCCGGATGTTCCGACGTGGATCTGGGCGGCGGCCTTCTTCATCATTATTAACGCCGTTAACCTCGTCAACGTGCGCCTGTATGGCGAAACCGAGTTCTGGTTTGCGCTGATCAAGGTGCTGGCGATTATCGGGATGATCGGCTTTGGCCTGTGGCTGCTCTTTTCCGGCCACGGCGGCGAGCGCGCCACGATCGACAACCTGTGGCAGCACGGCGGCTTCCTGGCGACCGGCTGGAAAGGGCTGATCCTCTCCCTGGCAGTGATCATGTTCTCCTTCGGTGGACTAGAGCTGATCGGCATTACCGCCGCGGAAGCGCGCGACCCGCATAAAAGCATTCCCAAAGCGGTCAACCAGGTGGTGTACCGGATTCTGCTGTTCTACATCGGCTCGCTGGTGGTGCTGCTGGCGCTCTATCCGTGGGTGGAAGTGAAGTCCGACAGCAGCCCGTTCGTGATGATTTTCCACGATCTGAACAGCAACGTGGTGGCCTCGGCGCTGAACTTCGTCATTCTGGTGGCGTCTCTGTCGGTCTATAACAGCGGCGTTTACTCCAACAGCCGCATGCTGTTCGGCCTCTCCGTGCAGGGCAACGCGCCGAAGTTCCTCACCCGCGTCAGCCGTCGCGGCGTGCCGGTGAATTCCTTGTTACTTTCCGGCGCCATTACGTCGCTGGTGGTGCTGATCAACTATCTCCTGCCGAAAGAGGCCTTTGGCCTGCTGATGGCGCTGGTTGTTGCCACGCTGCTGCTGAACTGGATCATGATCTGCCTTGCGCACCTGCGCTTTCGCGCCGCGATGCGCCGCAAGGGACGCGAGACGCAGTTCAAAGCGCTGCTTTACCCGGCGGGGAACTATATCTGTATCGCTTTCCTCGGGCTGATTCTGGTGCTGATGTGCACCATGGATGAGATGCGTCTTTCGGCGATGCTGCTGCCGGTGTGGGTTATCTTCCTGTTTGTGGCGTTTAAGCTTTCCCGCAAAAAGTGATCTGCTTTTCTCCCTCTCCCCGTGGGAGAGGGCCGGGGTGAGGGCACCAGACTGCACCTGCCTTCACGCCCGGCAACCCACCTCACCGATGCTGTAGGGTCAACGAGCGAATATCGTTCCCGGTCGGGGACTGGTGAATACGCAGCCCAAATTCATCCACCACTGCGAAAATATGGTCGAAGATGTCGGCCTGAATCTCCTCATATTCTGCCCAGACCACCGTGTTGGTGAAGGCATATATTTCAATCGGCAAACCATTCGCATCAGGCGCTAGCTGGCGCACCATCAGCGTCATATCTTTGCGAATACGCGGATGGTTGCGCAGATATTCATTCAGGTAGGCGCGGAAGGTCCCAATATTGGTCATCTTACGCAGATTTAATACTGACTCCCCTTCACCGTTCTTCTGATTCCACAGGCTAATTTCCTCATGTCGCGCGGCCAGATAGGGCTTCAGCAGCTTCGCCTGAATGAGTTTCTGCTGCTCCTGCTCGTCGAGAAAATGAATGCTGGTGGTATCAATATTCAGGCTGCGCTTAATGCGTCGCCCGCCGGAGGCCGACATGCCGCTCCAGTTGATAAAGGCGTCGGAGACCAGCGCCCACGTCGGAATGGTGGTGATGGTGTTATCAAAATTGCGCACTTTAACGGTGGTCAGACCGATGTCCGTTACCGTGCCGTTGGCACCGTATTTGGGCATCTCCAGCCAGTCGCCGAGCTTGAGCATGTCGTTGGCGGAAAGCTGGATCCCGGCCACAAGTCCGAGTATCGGGTCTTTAAACACCAGCATCAGAACGGCGGCCATGGCGCCCAGACCGCTGATCAGAATCGCCGGGGACTGGCCGATCAGCAGGGAGATAATCAATATCCCCACCAGGATGGCGCTCACCAGCTTGATGCCCTGGAAGATCCCCTTCAGCGGGAGCTGTGATGCGGTGGCCATTTTCTGCGACAGATTAAAAATCACGTCCAGCAGCGAGAAGAAGGAGAGCAGGGCATACACCATGACCCACAGCTTTGCGCAGGTAGTGAGAATTTCCGCCGCTTCGCTGCCCTTTTGCAGCCACAGTACCGCCTGAACGTTGACGATTATCCCCTGAAGGGTGAAGGCCAGACGGTGAAATAATTTATTCTGGGTAATGATCTGCAGCCATAAATGGCTGCTGGCCTGCGCGCGCTTTTCGAAAGCGCGAAGCACCACTTTGTGCAGAATAAAATGAACGATGATGGCGGTAAGAAAAATAATACCAAAGATAATCACTAAAGAGGTGGTGTGATTAATTTCAATGCCTAACTCTTCAACCTGAGCAATTAATTCCTGCATAACGTCTCCTGTATTGATGCAGCCCCATAATGGCGGCTGCGGATCTATTATGCAAATTCCCGGGCTTATTTGGTGGCCTGGCAGACCTTCACCACCGGCAGGCACAGGCTATGGCGGATGCGCAGCGTCGCCAGGGCAAGCGCCACCATCATCGCCGTTTCCACCATCAGGAAGACGTTCACCGCCTGGGTGTAATCCCCGTGATGGTTTTGCAGCGCGTGCAGCAAAATCGCGCCAAAAATGGCCGGGCCAAGCCCCAGCGCGGCCTGCTGCAGCGTGCTGAGAATGGCGCTCGCGGCCCCCGCGTCGTCAGGCTGAATATCGCGCATCCCGATGCGGTAGAAGCTGTTCACGATCAGCGCCTGCCCGTAGCCGACCAGCCCGGTCGCGGGCGCCAGCGTCAGGGCGGTATTCTCCATTCCCCAGACGCGGAACGTAGCGATCAGCGCCAGCAGGCCGGCAATCTGGATCGCCAGACCCGTCAGCAGTATGGTACTGGTGCTGTAGCGAGCAATCAGTCGCGGCGCGAACCACGCGGAGATAAAATACGTCACCCCAAGGGCGATAAAACTGTTTCCGGACTGCCACGGTGCCATCCCCAGACCGGTTTGCATGGTCAGCGCCATACAGAACATAAACCCGGACCAGACGCTGAAAAAGAGCATCGCAATCAGAATGCCGAAGCGAACGCTGCGAAGCTGCAGCAGGCGCGGCGGGATCAGCGGGTGGGCATTCTCTCGCTCCTTTTTGCGCGCATTCAGCGCCGTCAGCCAGCCCAGCGGAATAATGGCGAGAAGCATAACCTTCAGCGGCCACGACCAGTGCCACTGGGGGCCGAGCGCCATCGGGAACAGCAGGCAGCAAAGAATGATCGCCAGCAGCACGGTTCCGGTCCAGTCGATGCGTGACGGCGTCTCGCGACGGGTTTCGGGTACGAAATGTCGGCTCAGCCCCAGCACCACCAGACAAATCGGCACGTTGATGAAGAAGGCGTTACGCCAGCCCAGCCCGGCGATATCCGCCGACACCAGCCAGCCGCCGCCCATCTGGCCGACGATAAACGCAATCCCACCGATGCCGCCAAACAGGCTGATGGCTTTAGCGTGCACCGTACCTTTCAGCGTCACGTGCAGGGTAGCAAGAATTTGCGGCACGATCAGCGCGGCTCCCGCCCCCTGAACGATGCGCGCGGCCAGCAGCTGTTCAATGTTCCCCGCCATCCCGCACAGCAGCGAGGCCAGGCCAAAGCTCGCGACGCCCCACATGAACAGACGCCGACGGCCAAAGTTATCCCCCAGCTTGCTGCCGAGCGCGAGGCAGACGGCGAAGGCCACGCCGTAGAGGGCGACTATCAGCTCCAGCTCGGTGGCGGTCGCGTTCAGCGAATGGGTGATGGCGTCCAGCGCCACGTTGGTGATTGAGGTATCAATCATCGGCAGCATCTGGCCGGTTAGCAGCAATATCAGGCCAGCGCGGCCCGGTGAAACAACTGACGTATTCATGGTAACTCCATTGCGTCATTCAACAGATGGTCGTAGCATCAACCATCTGATAAACGGGTACCAGTTCTTGCTTATACTGGTACTGGCACTACCATGCAGGGGGATTTATGGCCTTGATGTCTGAACCCGTCGTCTCACTTCAGGATGACACCCGAAAACAGCTGGGGGCATTTTTACGCGCGCGACGCGAAAGCCTCGATCCGCAGCGTCTCGGCCTGCCGCGCAGCGGTCGTCGCCGCACGCCGGGTCTGCGCCGGGAAGAGGTGGCGATGCTCGCGGACGTGGGAGTGACCTGGTACACCTGGCTTGAGCAGGGCAGGGACGTCAATCCGTCCAGCGCGGTGATGGCGGCTGTGGCAAAAGCGCTGCAATGCACCCCGACCGAGGCCCGACACCTGTTTGTGTTAGCCGGGCTGCCGCCGGGTGAAGCGCCGCAGGCGGTTTGCTGCGAGGGTATCAGCGAGGGCACGCGCCGCCTGCTGGATACGCTGATGCCTAAACCCGCCAGCATTCAGAAACCGAATTTCGACATCGTGGCGTGGAACGACAGCTTCGGGCACCTGATGGGCGTCGATTTCAATGAAATCCCGCCGGAAGACCGCAACTGTATTTACCTGTTCCTCACCCATCCGGCGTGGCGCGCGCGTCTCGGCAGGCGTGACGATGTGCTGCCCATATTTGTTTCCTATTTCCGGGCGGCGATGGCCGAGCATCGGGGCGATCCGCTGTGGGAGGCCAAACTGGCGCGCTTCTTTGCGGTGTCGGAAGAGTTTAAAACCCTGTGGCACCAGCGCAACGACGTGCGCGGCGTGGAGAACCAGCTTAAGCTGTTTACCCATCCCGAGCTGGGGGATTTTACGCTGCAGCAGATGTACTGGTACTCCGCGCCGCGAAACGGGTCGCGGCTGCTGGTGTATTTACCGGTGGATGAGGCGGGAGAAAGGGCAATGGCATGGTTGGCGAAGCAGAACAAATAAACCTGGTTACCCGGGTCAGTAGTGATCCGGAAGCCTGTGTATTGCCATTAAGAGCCCACGTTCAATTTTAATATAGTTGCCTGTTTTCAAATCGCTCAGGATCTTCATAATTCGACTGCGCGAAAGATGGGTTTTTTCCTGTATGTAATCACAGGCATTAACTGACAGACGAACGTCTTCTTTTTCGGTCATTAGTGACACAAGGTTTAAACGAATCAACTCGTATGTAGACAACCCAACCGAAGTTTCGTGAGCTTGTAGTAAACGTTTTATGGCATACATATACGAATAGGCGGCTTCCTGCCAAAGATTGCGATTGTTAATAGTTTCAAGTGTGGATTTTCGTGGTTTGATTTCATATCTAATTTCACCGCAGGCCTGCATATAAAAACCCGCATTGGTATCAATAAGATCATTCATACCAACGATCATCGGGGCTTCGATAAACTTCAGTAGAAGCCGGTCTCTCGTTCGGTAGACGGCGACGATGCCGGAATGCAGTATGAATGTCATCGGTTCTTCAAGCTGATCCAATGAAATGATTTGCCGTTGGCGTCCTACCCTTACGCGCGCCGGTTCAGAGAGTTCATGTATAAGTTTTATAATATAATTTTCAGGTTTCATAGCGTACAACATTCCCAGAGAAATATCACTACGAGTATATCAGAGGTTGATAAAAGTGGTGGTCGTGAGGACAAGGTTATAAATGACACCATGGGCTACGCGCAACAAACAACACGTTATCTTAATAGAGGCTGAAAGGTGAAGGATGTTTAACGTAAAGGCGATGGGGAGAACGCGTTGAATGCAGCCAGCAAAGACGCAAAGCGAGAGAAAATCATGATACCCCTTTCAGCACCCTATAATCAAAAAATGACCGAAAACGGCCATCCTTGAGCCGTATCCGGGAGAAAAACCCGTTTGTTAGTTATACGTGAATGACATCGTGATAACGGAGCTGATTTTTCCCGGTGTCGCGCCACCGTCTTTACTGAAAGCGCGAGTATGCATCTTAAAGGTGGGGGTCGTGCCTGCGGAGGCAATATCAATAGTCGCCGTTTTGCCGTTGCCGTAAGCTTCATTAGCCAAACCTTCAAGCTGAACAGCGATGTTTTTGGCCGCTTTGTTTTCACCCGCATCTACTGCCGTGTTGCTGTACAGTGTATTCGGGTCCCCAGCATCGGCTGTGCCGTGAAATGTCGCGGTAATGGTTGAAGTACCCGCCGGACAGCTTTTGAAAACGACGTTAATTGGTACCCATGCAGAACCGCTTCCTGCTGCATTGAGATCGGCGCTTTGCAACTGGTCTCCCAGAGAAATATTTAATGACTCGCTTCCCGTATCGATTACACAAGGTGAGGCGACAATATTCCCCGTTACGGTAATTTGTACTGGGTCTACGGCAAAAGCCGAGTGGACAATACCCGCAGCAAGGAAAATACAGGCTGTTGATGATAAAAAGAATTTATTTACGTTAAACATAATCATAACCATTTAAGCAGATTTTGAGTGCATCTTACCCACAGCGCCGAAGTCGCTGATGACGCTAAATTGAATATTTCCTGAATTAACACCCGCAGGTAGCGTAAAAGATGTTGTTTTTCCTGGAGACGCATAGGAGACATTCGTGAGTTTTTTTCCGGCAACACTGATTTCATTGAAATTAATGTAGCAGGGCGTCGGATTGTTGATATCCAGTTGGTTGCCAGAGATATGCCAGCTGAGTTTGTCGCTCTCTTTCTCTACATCCAGGTTTTTCAGCGAGTCCGGGCGGTAAATCAGTTTGATGCTGGTTGATACCGCAATCTGTAGCGTATTTTTTTCACGTGGCGCAGATGGGATTGCCTTAACACGTAGCCAGAACATGGACTCTTTATCTTGTGGAAGATTTCCTGACTGGATAACGCGCATCAGGTTTTCTTTCCCTCCATCAAGGCGATAAAGCGGAGGGGTGATGATAAAGGGCGGTTTTTGCGGACTACTATCAAGATTATCGATAACCGTCTGGATAAGATAAGGACTACTGTCCGGATTACGAACGCTGAGCGACACTTCTTTTTTTGCACCTGCATAGACGAGGCGTGTTCCGCCAATATTGACCGTTGCATGAGCCATCTGGCAGTTGGCAGCGATAGTGCAGCCAAGCAGTAAAATAGAAATAATTTTCACGGTAAAACTCCAAGAGATAATATATGACTCCTTAACGGGAAAAGACAGTTCTCCATGCTGATGCTGTAATTCTAAGTACCGCTAAGGGTATTGTCCTTCTAAACATTGTCCCATTTAGGAGCCAGGAGAGGATCGCATTTCATTTGAACTGGAAAGTTAATATTGTAAAAATTCCCATGTCAGTAAAACATTGTTGCAACATGCTGAGTATTTTTTCGCTGAAAAAATAATGTTTTATTTGAGAAAACAGGATTTTTCTTTCTTATAGGTATCTGGAGTTTTAAATGAAGAAGCATATGTTCGCTGTAGTTATGGCATCTATTATGGCAAGCGCCACCTGTGCACAGGCGGCAAGCACTACGACCGTCAACGGTGGTAATATTAAGTTTATGGGTTCTGTGGTAGACGCACCGTGCGCTGTTGCCCTGGAATCTGAAGACCAGGTTGTCCATATTGATCAAATTACGTTGAAAAGCCTCGGCGCTAAAGATGCCGTTTCTGGCCAGTCTAAGCCGTTCTACGTGACCCTGACTAACTGCGATGTCAGCACTTATACGAATGCCGCTATCAGTTTCAGCGGTCAGTCTGACGCTGTAACTGCAGGTGCTTTGGCTAACACCGCAGGTTCTGGCGGAGCAACTGGCGTGGCTTTGCGCCTGTTTGGGCCAGATGGTAAGGCGATGAATGTTAACTCTGGTATCGCATCTGACACCATTCCGCTGTCAAAAGGCGACAACACCATTCCTATGAGTGTTGATTATCTGACAACTGGCGATAAACCAACTGCGGGTGCTGTTGAAGCTGTTGCTACATTCCAGATCATCTATTCCTGATTGCTTTATTTATCCCCCTCTGGAATTCCGGGGGGGGTATTTCTGGCGCTTCATCATTATTTTTTATTGAGATAAACATGTTTCGTCTGATAGCACTGATAATTTTCGTTCAACTGCTATTTATTCAGCCAGGTATTAGCAGCGATATATCAACCGTGGGGAAAGTGCATTTCTATGGTGCTGTGGTTAATAGCTCATGTTCAATTGATACGCAGAGTTTTGACCAGAGTGTCATGATGGGTCAAGTCCGTACCGGTTCATTTTTAGGGCCAGGAAGTTGGGCGGAACCGGTCACCTTCTGGATTAAGCTTGAAAATTGTGCCACTTCAACCAGCGAGTCGGCAGGCGTCACCTTCAACGGACTGGCTGATCTTAAGGATCCACAGGTCTTTCAGGCAGGTTTTGGCTCTGGTGCTGCAAAGGGCGTCGGAATTGGTATTTTTGATATGAGAGGCAACCAGGTAATTCCTGATAGCCAACCTCTCGCAAAAATGCCGCTGATTGCCGGAGAGAACACATTACTGTTTACCGCACGATATCGCTCTGTATCGATGCCCGTTACGGCGGGGGATGCCAGTGCGGCCGTCACTTTCTCGGTGATTTATCAGTAAGTAAAAATGGATAAGTGCTCACCAGGATGCTTTTTTATTTTTTTTTGGATTTTTTAAAAATGAAAACCCTTATTTCAATGTTACTCTTGCCAATGCTCTGTCTGGGAAATAGTCATTTTGTTTATGCAGAAGGGATCGCACTGGGGGCCACCCGAATCATTTATCCGCTGGGTGAAAAACAAACCAGCATCAATGTTGTTAACACCAATAACAAAGAGACGTTTTTGGTACAATCTTGGGTGTCCGATCTCCAGGGTAATAAATCCACACAGTTTACCGTGACGCCGCCATTGTTTGTGATGAAGCCTCAAAAAGCGAACGTTCTGCGCATCATGTATGTAGGCCCAAAACTTCCGGAAGATCGCGAGTCAGTATTTTACTTCAATAACAAAGCAATACCTTCACTCGATAAAAAACAACTTCAGGGTAATACCTTACAGATCGCTACGCAAAGTGTGATCAAATTATTTGTTCGCCCTGCGCATTTAAAAATGAAATCAATGGATGCACCTGCAACGCTGCGTTGCCAGCGTAGTGGAAAAAGCATCACCATTACAAACCCTTCTCCCTATTTTGTTTCGCTGGTGAAATTCAGCGTTGGAGGGAAAGCATTGCCGAACAACATGGTTCCCCCAATGGGTAACCTTCAGGTAACGGCGCCGGATAATGCCCAGGGCAGTATCTCTTTCCAGACCATGAATGACTATGGCGCAGTAACCCCAGCACTAACATGCAATGCGTAATGCAGACAGGTCATAAGATGTTATGAAACTTCGAAAACAAGCTCGAATGATTAATGCAGTCTGCTGGCGGTTATCTCCATTAGCTTTAGTTATTGGAACGGGTTTATTTCCCGGTGTTTTGCATGCAGAGAACTATTTTAATCCGGCTTTTTTAGCGGATGGCAAAAATCAGGTTGCCGATCTATCCCGCTTTGAAAACGACGGCAGCCAGGCCCCTGGGATATATCGCGTAGACATCTATCTCAATAATGATTTTATCACCAGTCATGATGTCGAGTTTCAGGCGCGGCAAACGCAGAATTCCAGTGCCCCGTCATCCTCCGATGATACAGGTTTGACGGCCTGTTTATCTGAGAAGGTGTTGGGCGGCCTGGGGCTCGATCTGAGTATTCCGCAAGACCGAAAACAGTCTGTAGACGTACAGTGTATCGACATCGCGACTTTGATTGAGGGGGCTAAAGCCAGTTTTGATTTTAGCAAGCAGCGCCTGGATCTCAGTGTGCCACAGGTTGCGCTTAAAAATAGCGCACGGGGCTACATTCCTCCGGAAAAATGGGATCAGGGGATTAACGCCCTGCTTCTGAACTACAACCTGAATGGCTCCAGACGAAAAGACAGCAGCGGCGAAGGTAGCAGCAATTTTCTGGGGCTAAACGGCGGCGTAAACCTGGGAGCATGGCGTTATCGTGACTATTCTACATTTAACCGTAGCACCAGTAGTAATGGAGAGACAACCAGCCAGTGGCAACACATTAGTGGTTTTCTGGAACGCACGATCATCTCGCTGAAAAGTGAACTGACGGTGGGTGACAGTTATACCAGTGGTGACGTGTTTGACAGCGTTAGCTTCCGTGGTGTTCAGCTGGCCTCAGACGACAATATGTTGCCGGACAGCCTAAAAGGCTTCGCCCCCACGGTGCGCGGTATTGCAAAAAGCAACGCTCAGGTGACGATCAAACAAAACGGATACGTTATTTATCAGACTTACGTAGCGCCTGGCGCCTTTGCAATAGACGATCTCTTTCCGACATCCTCAAGCGGGGATTTGACGGTAGAAGTAAAAGAGCAGGATGGTGCTATTACCTCCTATTCTGTCCCTTATTCCGCCGTCCCGTTACTACAGCGCGAAGGTCGTCTGAAATATTCTGCCACAGCCGCGAAGTACCGCACCAGCAACGAACAGCAAGATCAAGTCTCTTTCACACAAGGAACATTAAGCTGGGGCTTGCCGCATGGTTTTACGTTGTATGGCGGCGCACAGCTGTCTGACAACTACAAGTCAATGGCGATTGGGACGGGGGTCAATATGGGCCACTGGGGCGCGCTGTCTGCGGATGTCACTCACGCCCAAAGTACGCTTATTGATGAGACCGAGCATAGCGGTCAGTCATTGCGTTTGCTTTATGCAAAATCGTTAAACGAAATAGGAACTAACTTCCAGTTATTGGGCTATCGCTATTCAACGTCAGGCTATTACACCTTTACGGATACTACGTACAAGCACATGGATGGCTACAACAGCAATCCGCTGAACGAGGATGATGATGATAACAACGATGTGCCGCACTGGTTCGACTACTACAACCTCTATTACACCAAGCGCGGAAAGTTGCAGGTCAATATTTCTCAACAACTGGGTGGTTTTGGCTCCATTTATCTCAGCGGAAGCCAGCAAAGTTACTGGCATAACGATGATAAAGATACGCTGGTGCAGTTTGGTTATAACACCACCTGGAAGGATATTAATATCGGTTTGAGCTACAACTACAGCCAGATGTCCGGCCAACCCGTAGCCGACAAAATGATTGCATTCAACCTGTCGTTACCGATCGGTAAATGGCTCTCAGCGCAGGGAGCCTCGTCGTCAAATAACGCATTTGCGACATACAGCATGAACCACGATAACCACGGTAGCGTCACCCAGAACGCCGGGATCAGCGGTACTCTGCTGGAAGGCAATAACCTGAGCTACAGCGTTCAGCAGGGCTACGGTAATCAGGGTACAGGTAATAGCGGTAATGCCAGCCTTGCTTATCAGGGCGGATATGGTAATGCCAACGTAGGTTACAGCTACGACAGCAGTAATTCTCAGCAGGTGACCTACGGCGTTGCGGGCGGCATCGTGGCGCATCGACACGGCATTACTCTGAGCCAGCCGCTAGGGGAAACGAATGTCCTGGTTGAAGCGCCGGGTGCGGATAACGTTAAAGTTGAAAACTCCACCGGCGTTAAAACGGACTGGCGTGGATATGCTGTTGTGCCTTTCGCAACGACCTACCGTAAAAACCGTATAGGCCTGGACACCACAACACTGGGTGACAAAGTTGATCTTGAGGACACGGTAGCAGATGTTGTTCCTACAAAAGGTGCTCTGGTTCGCGTCTCCTTCAAGGCCCATGTAGGTAGCCGTGCACTGATAACGTTGCTGCATAATAACCAGCCTGTTCCGTTTGGGGCGACCGTCACGCGTGACGATGGTACTGGCAGCATTGTTGGAGAGGATGGACAGGTTTATCTATCCGGCCTGGCGCAAAAGGGCACATTCACGGTGCAGTGGGGAGAGGGCAGCAACATGACCTGTAACGCAAGCTATCAACTTCCTGTTGAAGCAGAAAATACAGCGATTACGCAGATCAAATTGATTTGTCGCTAATAGGGAAGGAAACCATGAAAAATAATGTGTTATGTTTTTTCTTGCTTATTTTTTCTGTGGCAGGGATATTTCCGGTTAAGGCGAGCGAAAGTACCCTGACCATCTCTGGCGATGTGGTGGCAAGCGTCTGTGAGGTTGCTTTCACAAAAAAAATCACTATAGGCTCATTTTCAGGTAAGGATTTTCCCTCTGTCGGCAGTAATTCTGCATTCAAAGCGATGAATATTAATCTCTCAAATTGTTACAGTAAATTGGCTTCAGTTTCGGTTAAGTTTTCGGGTACGCCCGATGCTGACAATCCAGTATTACTCGCTCTGAGCGAAACTGAAACAGGAACGACACTCGCTACAGGTATTGGTATTGAATTGCTGGATAACGGGGGCAAAACCATACCTTTTAATAAGTCCGAATCGAAGACATTTCCATTGGATGAGGGAGAAAATACGCTCTCCTTTCTGTTGCGTTACAAATCAACAAAATATCCTGTGACGCCTGGTGATGCGACAGCGGTTTTATTTTTTGATTTATAATATCAATGAGTTACTGGTCATGATTCAATGTAATAAGATACAGTTTATTTCCTTGTTAGTGATGATTTTTTGTGGCCTGTCACAGGCCCATGACGGAACGGTGAATATTGCAGGTGTTATTCAGGATAACACTTGCGAAATTGCTTCTGATTCACAAAATTTCGTTGTGGATATGGGGGTGATGGCACAAAAACAATTCAGGAAAGCAGGAGACAGTTCACCCGATAAGTCATTCTCCATTAATTTGGAACATTGCGGACCGGCGGCAAGTGAAGCCACCGTTACCTTTTCGGGCGTTGCGGATTCACTAAACTCTGATTTATTCGCTATTGACGTCAGTTCAGATTCAGTCAGTGGTCTGGCACTGGGAATCTATGACGGTAACGGTAAGCCTGTCCCACCGGGGAAAACCAGCACGGGTGTAGCACTGAAACCGGAGCAGGCTGAGGCGGTATTGGATTTCTCGGCGCGTTATACGGCTGTAAAAGACAGCGTTACGGCGGGAAGCACGAATGTGACGGTGACGTTTGTCATAAATTATGAGTGAAACGGCCAATGACAGATTTATGGCTTTTCTGTTTCATATTTAATACAAGTTCATTGTATTCTCTTTTTCAGTAACTAAAGAAGGATTGATCTGACTTTAGGTTTTTATGAGATATGTGTTATGAATCGAAATATCTTTTTTTTCCTTATTTCTTTTTTGTTTTGTAGTTATAGCTATGCTAGTTGTAGTCTAGGTGGTCAAGGCCAGGTAGCAGATTTTACCTTTAACGATCTTAATATACAAAGAGATGTGCCGGTAGGCACCGTGTTATTGCAGAAGGAAGTTTCCGTCCCGGCGACGATAAGCATCTTGGCAGCCAGCGGTACATGCACGCAAGAGATGAAGATGAATTATGCCGGTGCAACTAAAACATCACTCGCCTCCGTTTATAATACAAACATCCCAGGCGTCGGCATTAAGGTGTTTACTTATACCCATTCAGGTGCAGGAGCTTACGATTATTTTGAGAATCCAGGGAAGAATAATTCTTCTTTGACTGTCCCGACTAATACTAGTTCGTATGTTTATTGGACAGCAAGTAATATTGCAACCGTTTATTTAGTAAAAACTGGTGATATTACTTCGGGTCGACTGGCGGCAGGCGAAATAGGCCGTGTGACCAATTTAGAAACAAGCACTGTTCTCTTTAACATAAATACATCGGGAGGGAATGTTAACTCTTTGGCATGTTCAATTGAATCGGGCAATGGCTTATCCTTTCCAATAGGAGACATACTCACAACTGAATTTAAAGGGGTGAATTCTACTCCTGATAAGACGAGCACGGTGGATCTTAAGCTGGACTGCAATGCCAACGCAAATATCAATATTAAGCTTAATGGCGTACAGAACCCTGATTCAACCGAAAAGAGTATTCTGGCACTCAGTGGCAATCAGGGCCAGAACGGCGTTGCAGATGGTGTAGGCGTTCAGCTTCTTTATAATGGTACGCCGCTTGAAATCAACAAACTCATTACTTTGAAAAAATCTTCCGGCGGGAAAGAAAGTTTTCCTATTACCGCTCGCTATATTCAAACTAAAGAAGCAATTCGTCCTGGCGTAGCAAATGCCACGGCAGTTCTGGAACTCATTTACCAGTAACGTCCGCAATGACCGACCGGGCAGGACGCCCGGCCTCATTTTTTCTGCCTCGTTTTATTCCCAATTCTTGCCCTGAACGGGTTTGATTCGGGCGATTTACGCAGAGTTAGCGTCGATACCAATCTTCTTCCCGCTTCAACTATACTTTTCAACGGCGTACCGCCAAAACCTGTTGTCTCTAGCCGCAATGCCAGAAGGTATTTTTGCTGGGACGTACCTCGCTATAGGCTATTTTAAACTGCAGGAGTGATGACATTCTGAGGAGAGGGAGGAATACGTGGATCTGCCTTGAGGACGTAATTCCACATATAAAAAAGCCGCGTTAATAAACGCGGCTGAAAGCGTTTTGGATCCCTTATGGCTTAAAACGATCGTCCCATGGCATTAACCGGTGGGCCTGGATTTTTAATTTCTCAGCTTCGTTCTGGTGCTGTAAAAAGGACATAATATTGACCTGATCGTTCCAGGCATCCTCAACCATATGCAATGTAATCCACTCCCTGTTTTCAACGGCATACTTTTCCAGCTCATCGATATCGCCCGACCGGTTGAAATGCAACAAATGGAGCTGGCTAAGGTCACGCTGATATCGCATCTGCATGAGTCCCGGCACGTGTAAACCGGTAATGCTCTCAGGGAAAGCAAGTCTGCCCGTCTCAAAATTTCCCAGCACAATGCTGGCAAAAAAAAGCTGTGCAGAAAGCACTAAGCCATACAGTGCGATGAACACCAGCGGCCAACGTAACCGCGAACTGCGAACCTGAAATGTGCGGAGTTCTCCGTCTGCTGAGGCCATTAAAATCAGAATGGCAAAATAGTGCGCCACGGAATAATAGAGTGGAAACTCCACCTGAGTGTGCAGCAGAATCGGCAAGGTGGTGAGCAGTGCCGCCCACTGCCACAGGCTTTTTCGCCTCAGGAAAAGAACTATCCAGCCCCACAGGAGACACAGCCCGCCCGCCAGCGCAATCACGCCGCCCTCCGCCCAGATAAACAGCGTCTCATTGTGCGGGTGTTGCATCATTTCCCGGCTTGGATTATCGAACGGCAGCGCGGCCATAAAATTCTGGAAGGCGGGTTCAAACATTCCTAACCCCCAGCCCCGCCAAGGATGAACGCCGATCATACGTAGCGTGTATTCCAGGGTTAACATCCGCTGATTGCTGGAGCTTTCGTGCGCGAGGGATGCGGCCAGAGGCTGATTCAGCAGCAGCGTGCCTAAAAGCCCTCCCGCGAACGGCAAAAGGACCACCAGCAGGCGGCGGCGACTTGTCGTTCGAACGCGAAAACGCGGGTGGCTGAACATCACCGATACGCACAGAATGCCGATTAACCCGCCGAGCCAGCCGGTGCGTGAGTGAAACACAACCAGCGTGGCCGATATCACTATGATGCTGACACAAATAAACAGCAGGCGATACGATTCTGCGCGAACCCGGTAACAGACGCATCGAGCATCGGCAAGAACAAACAGCAGGGCGACCAGCCCCGTCGCCAGAAATGAAGCGGTGACATTCAGTTGCTGAAATATACCCGGTGCGTAGCCAGAATAATTTTCAGCCAGGTTATTGAGCGGGAAGGGGAGATATGCCGGGCAGTAAAGCCCCGCCAGCGAAATCAGACATTCCACAACGGCAGCGATAGCCAGCAGATAAAAAATCCCTGTGGTTTCTTTCTCCTGAAGAGGAACCTGAAGCAGAGTCACGTAACACATCACTCCGCCCCAGATCCCGACCAGCCGGGGTAGGGCAGTCGGCAAGCCTTCAGAAGGAGACCAGAGGATCGGCAGCGTAAACAGAACCGCGCTCGCCAGCATGAGTATGCTGGTGCGTGTAATACTCACGGTTGCCGTACGCAGAAAAAGCCATACCAGCAGCGACAGCATGGACATCACGCCCCAGCAGAGCAGGTTCATCGGCAGGTTCATGCCGTAATCGCCGTTGTTAGGCCAGGGGATATGGAGTAGCACCAGCCAGTAAAGGCTGAAAGTGGACAGTATCAGCACGCGTATCGTGCGGGCGTTTAGCAATATATTTGCCAGCGTAATCAAAGAGGATGTCAGCGTGTTCATTAGAGCCTGAAGAGGGTAAATCATGATTGTATTTACCCCCTCCGACAGGGGCTAACGCTCCTGCGTCCATTCTGAGACTTTCAGTGTCAGTACTGCCATTGCACCGAAAACCCAAGCGTGACGGGACTGGTATGCATCTCATCCGGTTTTGCCAGAGGCACACCCGCAAAAAGGTCATACCCCAGATGGCCTTTTACCCCGCGCACACCAGCGACCGCACCGGCAATGTGCGCCCCGCTCCAGTAATCATTTTCTGAGCCGCTGACTTCGCCATAGTCTGCGCCAATATACGGCTGCATTCCCCATACCGGCAGATTCAGGTTGATATCGTTGCGCAGATACCAGCCTTTGTCGGCATACAATGAGGACTCTCCGTCAAAGCCGCGCACCGTCCAGCGGTTGCCGATGGTGAACTTATCGGGCTGGGTCAGCCTGTCCGGAGAGGTCTGTTGCTTGAAGTGCGGTTCATAGCTGAAGGCAAACTTGCCCAGTTTGAACGGGAAAGTACCGTCTGCACTCAGCGTAATAATGCGCGCCTGCGCGTCGGCACTGCCCACCATCTCTTCAGCATCGGGTTCTTCACCAAACCACGGTGCGGCATGTTGATAACCGAGGCTTGCCGTAAGCTGACCGAAGGGAAGATAGGCTAAATGTTCCAGGCTAAGCTGCCAGCTGCTGGTGTCCCGGTGCTGAACCTCCACTTCCACGTCGTTAAGATCGTAGCGGGAATCCCGCTTGATCCCTTTAAAGCCCAGCGTGGTTTTCTGGCTCGCGCTGCGGTAAACCACGCGGTTAAGCGCGGCGGTCATTAACTTTTCATCGCTACTGTACCGGTAGTTAAAATCACCGCTATGGAGAGTCTGCGTCGTTCTGTACTGGCTGGCATAAAGTTCAAGCGCCCAGTATCCCCAGGGAACGGAGTAAAACGCCGAGGTATTATCGTTACGCTTGCCGTTTTCATTTTTGAAACCACCGCCATACGCGGCATAAAACATATCGTTGAGCGAGGTGGGGTTATCCAGATACAGCGCCAGGCCCCCCTGGTACCGTCCGGTGTATTTACTACCGGAATCATCAAACCAGCTGCCCAGTCGCCAGGCTTTACGCTGGTCGCGCTTGATCTCAACGCGGGTATCGCCAGGATTTTCCCCCGGCACCAGACGAATACTGGCCTGCGAACCGGGAATGCGCTGCAGGTTTTCCAGCCCCTGTTCCAGACCGCGTAAATCGAGGAGATCGTCCGTCCCTTGTGGGACGTTATTCCAGCTATGAACGGAGAGGCCGCTTTCATCCTGAATAATGACATCACTGACGCGTCCAGGCAGAATTCGCAGGGTTAACGTTCCCTTGTGCAAATTTTGCTCCGGTATTAATACGCGGGTAGTAATAAATCCGTGGGATATTAATCGATTCTGCACGGCCGTATGTATGGCTTTAATTCCCTTCACGCCGATACAGTTATTCTCAGCCTGACGAATGATATCGCGAAAAGTGAGCCAGTGAGGAAGCGACTGCGTATTGTCGATGTTCAGATGCCGAATGTCGTAGCACACTGTCTCATGTGGCAGTGCAAGCGCATCAGTTGCGAGCATGCCTTCTGATGAAAGGACTGACTTCCCAGGCGGTGCAAGCTGTTCGTGCCTCGCCTGATCCTGCTGCTGAGTGGTGGCCGGTTCGGCATGTACAGTGTCGGGAAGTGACGCGAGCAGTGATAGCAGAACGAGGCCAGATCGATAATTAGTCATGTAAATAACTTTATGGACCGCGAAGGATCCTGAATTTAACGAAAAAAATAGATAGCCCCATTGCAGGAATGGGGCTTTGGTTTATTTCAAACGATTACGCGGTATAAATGGAGTAGCCGCCTGGGTAATAAACGATATCCTGAATGGGATACCCGTAATACAGATCGCCCGGATAATAGACAACGCCGTTTTCCCAAACGCCATTACCTTCAGGTGTACCGTTTGGCTTAACGGTGGTATTTCCACTATTATTCGCCGTGGTATCTGAATCTGGGTTGGTATTATTGTTATCAGCAGTGTTACTACCGTTGTCTTGATTTGCTGTACTGGTCTCGTTAATCACACCCATGTTATTGACGTAACCCATGGTGTACACGCGATCGCCGGTAATATTACCGCTGGCTTCGTTGTTAATGCCGTTAGCCGTGTTCAGCGTAATACCGCTTGCACTGGTGATGTTACCGCTGTTGGTCAGGTAGTTGCTGACCAGGGTAATACCGTTATCAGCAGACAGCGTACCGCCGTTGATGAGGGTTACGCGGTCCATCTGTGCGTTCAGGGTATTACCCGCCACAATCGTGCCGTAGTTATACGCGGTGCTTTGAGACCAGCCGTAGCTGCCCATTACGTCGAGATTAATGTCATGCGCCGCGCGGATGTCACCGCTGTTGTCCAGATTGTTCATGACAAACAGCATGGCATCAGAACCCGCGTTGATCTGGCTGCCTGCATCGGTCATCAGATAAGAGGCGGTAATGTTGATGTTATGGTCTGCGACGAGCGTACCGTTGCCCCGGTTTTCCAGGCTAGTGGTGTTCAGGTTGATATCATTCTTGCTGACGATCGAGCCGCTGTTGGACAGGTCTGCCAGCTGAAGATCCATCTGATTAGCGGTAATGTCGCCGCTGTTGTCGAACTGACTGCTGTTCATCTGCAGCGCCAGGCGACCGCCAGCCGCGATGGAACCGCTGTTTTGCGCCGGGCCGCCATAGTTATTCCAGCCATTAGAACCGATGGTTAACATCATATCCTGACCCGCTTTAAGGGTTCCGGCGTTCTGGAACGTACCGGTCACGGTCATGTCGATATTGCCGCCTGCTTCCATCTTACTGGCAAGGTCAGAATAGTAGGACGTGCCGTACATAAAGAGGTCTTTTTCGGCTGCGATGGTGCCGGACATATTATCCAGCGCGCCATTGATTGAAACAGAGCCGTCGCTGTGGATTGATCCATTGCGGTTAGAGAGCATGTTGTTGCCGCTCACCTGAAGCTGGCTGTCAGAACCCAGAGACTGAATCACACCGTTGTCGTTATTCAGCATGGAGGCGTTGATCATGTTCCAGCCGTTCCCGGCGGAAATGAGACCGTTGTCGTTCGTCAGCGTGTCGACATTGACGCTCATCGCACCGTTGGTTTCTACGCGGCCAGCGGAGTTGTTCAGGCTGGCAGCGTCAACGCTGACACCCTTAGCAACAATGCGGCCACGGGTGTTATTCACGCCCTGCGCGTTGTAATTCCAGGAGGCGCGGCCGATCGTCAAATCGCCATTGCTGAGAATTTCACCGTCGCTGTTGTCCAGCGAGTCAGCGGTAATAAAGGTATTCTGGCTGCCCTGAATGGAACCATGGCTGTTAACGGTATTTTTGCCGGAAACATTCACCATCGCGGCTTTAATGACGCCGTTAGTGTTGTCCAGCGTGTTGTCTGCGGTAACGGACACCATACCCTCAGAGGTAATCTGACCGTTATGGTTCAGGACATCACTTCCCATCACGGTAGCTGAATTTTTACCGCTGATACGTCCGCCGTTGTTGTCGACCACACCCTCAACGTTGATTGACAGCGTGTCGGATGCCGTCAGGTCAGCACGATCGATATGCACGCCAACGCCGGCGTCAGTGCCTTCCATATAGATTTTATTCGCGTACATGGAGCCCAGCGCAGACACATCCAGCGCTACGTCCGGGGCATTGCTGCTGTCATACTTCTTCTGCACACGGCCATATTTATCAATGTGGTTATTACCCGTGACGATATTCAGTTCGTTAGCCTGAAGTTTCGCATTGACCTTCACTGAACGGGCAATAATGTCGGTGTACTGCGTAGAGCGGGTATCCATCCCTTTACCGGTGATGGTCACCTGACCTTTGCTCACATCCAGACCGCTAACATTACCCTTGTTATCGTAGGTGGCAGTACCGGTGGTCAGCGTAGCGTGGTTGGTATTGATAAAGCCGCAGCCGTCACAGGTAATGCCTGATGGGTTGGCGATAATCACCTGCGCGGACTGGCCCGCCACTTCGACCATGCCGTTCAGCTGGCTCGGATCGGATGAACGCACTTCGTTCAGGATCACTTTAGCGCTGCCGCCGGCCATATTCGCGTTGCCATTGATCTGGCCTGCTAATTGGGTGTTGGTTGCCGTGCCGCTGTTATTCAGGATCACGCCGTTGCTGTCGACGTTAAATTCGGAATAAACGTTATGGGAAACCCCACCCGCGCTCGCCTTGTTGATATCAACGATGGTTGCGCCACTTGCATCCGTATGAATGGCCGGTTTATCGGTATTACCTGCCACGATGGCAGCCTGAGCTGGCATAATCATGCCCAGCGCAAGCATGGTCGCAAAGCAGGTCGGCGCCAGTTTGGCGTGCAATACCTTTGAATTAGCCTTTGTGCTCACTGCACTTTTATTTTTCATATATCTATCCTTGTAATTCCTTGAAAAAGTGTTCCCATTTCTCTTCATGCGAAATGGACGCACATAAAAACATGCAGAACCTCGATTCCAAAAATAGACATGTAACAATTCATACAAAATGTGCATTAATTAATGCGGTACCAGAAGGGACTAATTAACGTGAGCGTGACAAAAAATAAATGGATATATTTTTGAGGATTATTGATTGGGATGGTGAGAGGCTATAACTGGTTGATATCACATAGAAGAACGTAATTATTAATTATTAAATTGTATGCGAAATTTCCGATATAGGTATTTCTATGCTGTTACAAATAATTTGCCTGCTAACGGATGCATTTATACACAACGGGAGTATGCGGTATTGAAAACAGGCACGCCGGAACCCAGCGTGCCAGAGAAGATCAGCACTCAGTTACAATCGTGCTCAGCGGCAGGCGAGACTTCGGCAGCGTGGCGTTGAAATCTTCCACGCTGTGGTGCCCAACCGGTACTACCACCAGGCTGGTAAAGCCTTTCTCTTTCAGGCCAAACTCTTCGTCGAGAATAGCGGCGTCGAAACCTTCAATCGGTACCGCGTCCAGGCCCATCGCGCCTACGCCCAGCAGGAAGTTGCCGACGTTCAGGTAAACCTGCTTCGCCATCCACTGGTCGTCATCTTTCAGATCCACGCGGTGCATGTCGGCGAAGAAGGTGCGGCCCTTGTGGTTTGCGGCTTTGGCTTCCGGCGTGTTGAAACGGCCATCGGCCTCTTCCTGATCCACGACGCGCTCCAGCCAGGCGTCATCCAGCGCGGTTTTCGCGCAGAACACCACCACGTGAGAAGCATCCAGCATTTTGCGTTCGTTGAACACATAGGTGCCCGCGGCGGATTTTGCCACGCGCGCTTTTCCTTCCTCGGTGCTGGCCACAATGAAGTGCCACGGCTGGGAGTTGGTGCTGGACGGGCTGTACTGCAGCAGGGTTTTGATTTTTTCCGCTTCTTCCGCGGTCAGTTTTTTGCTTGGGTCGAACGCCTTGGTCGAGTGGCGTTTCAGGGCGACAGAAATGATATCCATAACAACTCCTGGTGATGAAATTCGCCCGCTCGCGGGCGCGAAAGGAAAGCAGATTACAGCGGGACGCGGAAAAAGATAAGTGCAATTCGAGCGCTTAATCTGTTCGTCTCAGACGAACAATCAGACCGGACGGATCCACTTCTGGTCTTTTTTCGGCAGCTTATCCACTACCAGATTCCAGGAGTCACGGATGAGGTCGGTAACCAGTTCCGGCGTCACGTCGTCGGTGCCGTAAAGGGAGATCCAGTGCTTTTTACTCAGATGGTAGCCTGGCTCGATCCCGCGATAGATCTGCTGATTTAAGAGCGATTTCTCCGGGTCTGACTTCAGGCTGACGTGCGGTCGCCCGTGTGCGACCGCAACGATCATGAAAATCTTTCCGCCCACTTTAAACACGTCAAACTCCGGACCAAACGGCCAGCAGTGTTCGGTGAAGGGCAACTCAAGGGCCACGCGCATTGCGTGCTCCTGCAAGGATTTACTGTCCATCGCTCTCTTCCTGGGCTAGCCCGCGCCACATCACTTCAAAACCGAGCGCTTTAAAATCAACGGCGCGGGAAGGGTCGCGAGTGGCAAATTCCATCGTGGATTCGGCCAGCGATAAGAAAAGCGCATCGCCAAACGTTTTAAATTCATCTGACATAAACACCTGACGCACCGAGCGGCGGCACAGCTCATGGAGTTCCGGGAACATCTCTTTCACCGCCTGTTCGGTTTCGGCGCTCAGCTTTTCACTGACGCCAATCTGGCGGATAGCCGCATGAGAAACGGGGTTACGAATACCCCAGTCCACGTAGCTGTTCCAGATATTGCGGGTATGTTCTTTGGGCAGCGTGATGGTGCGATCGAGGTTTGCCAGCATGGCCTGGCAGAGATCCTGCTTCAGGTGCAGATAGAGGGCATTCAGCAGATCGTCTTTAGTGGGAAAGTAGCGAAACAGGGTCCCTTCGGCGACGCCCGCGTTACGGGCGATTAACGACGTTGAGGCGGCAATACCTGACTGTGCAAACGCCACCGTTGCGGCTTCCAGTAAGGCCTGTTTTTTATCTTCACTCTTCGGACGTGCCACTAAATTTTTCCCCCTGTCAATTATAAAAACCCTGATTGAAACACGTGCTTTGACACGCTGCAACGCGGAATGTCAAAGATCGAAAACGTCTTGACGACTTTATCATCATATCTATAATGAGTGCTTACTCACTCATAATCAAGTTTACCCCGCGCAAACTATCGGATGGGGCGCGTTTTCGGGTCTGGATATGAAAAAACCTCTCTTCATCTGCGTGGTGTTAATCATGATTATTGCTTCAGCTGCGAGTTTACCGTTTGTTCTGAATGCCGGATTCGGCCAGCCGCCGCAGGGTGAGCAGCTCACTGAAGTGGAGGCCTCTCCCCAGTATCGCGACGGGAAATTCCACAATACGCTGCCGACGCCGGGCTATAACGGCGACAAAAACATGCTGGTCGCGACGTGGGATTTTCTGACCAAAAAAACCGAAAACGCGCGCCCGGCCCAGCCGCTGCCGCTGGTGAAAACCGATCTTGCGAGCCTGCCGCTGGAGCAGGACACCCTGGTGTGGCTCGGCCACTCCTCGTGGTACCTGCAGCTCGCGGGCAAACGCATCCTGATTGACCCGGTGCTCGGCAACTACGCCGCGCCGTTCTCGTTCCTGAATAAAGCCTTTGCCGGGGAGTATCCGTGGCGCGCTGAAAGCATGCCGGAAATCGACCTGCTGATTATCTCGCACGATCACTACGATCATCTGGATTACGCCACCATCCGGGCGCTACTGCCGAAGGTGAAGCGCGTGGTGACGCCGCTGGGCGTGGGATCCCACCTGCGCTACTGGGGGATGAAGCCTGAGATTATTGACGAACGCGACTGGAACCAGTCGGTACGCATCAGCGATGAACTGACGGTGCATGTTCTGCCGGCGCGTCACTTCTCCGGGCGCGGCATCAAGCGCGATCGAACCCTGTGGGGCAGCTTTATGTTCGTCACGCCAGATCGGAAAGTTTATTACAGCGGGGATTCCGGCTACGGCCCGCACTTTAAGGCCACCGGCGAGCAGTTTGATGGCGTGGATGTCGCCATCATGGAAAACGGCCAGTACGACCAGGACTGGAAGTACATCCACATGCTGCCGGAGGAAACGGCGCAGGCCTCGGTGGATCTGAACGCGAAAGCCGTAGTGCCCGGGCATAACGGACGCTTCGTGCTGGCGAAACATACGTGGAACGATCCGCTGATCCAGCTGGCTAAAGCCAGCAAGGATAAAAACTATCGGCTACTGACACCGGCGCTGGGCGAGCCCGTCCGGGTGAATGACGCCACGCAAACCTTTCGCGCGTGGTGGGAATAATGTTTAAGCGAGAAGCAGAGGGGGACAGCAGCATGACCATTTCCGCTCAAGTCATCGACACTATCGTCGAATGGATCGACGACAATCTGCACCAGCCATTACGTATAGAAGAGATTGCCCGCCACGCGGGTTACTCGAAGTGGCACCTGCAGCGGTTGTTTATGCAGTACAAAGGGGAGAGCCTGGGGCGTTATATCCGTGAGCGCAAGCTGCTGCTGGCGGCGCGCGATCTGCGTGAATCCGACGCTCGGGTGTACGACATCTGCCTGCGTTACGGGTTTGACTCGCAGCAGACGTTTACCCGTATCTTCACCCGCACGTTCAACCAGCCGCCTGGTGCGTACCGCAAGGAGAACCACAGTCAGGCGCACTGAGCTGTTTTCCGCCCTGGCGGGTCACAAAAATTGCCATCACAGGCCGGGTAAGGCGAAGTCGCCACCCGGCTTTTTTATTGGCTTACGACGCCAGTGAAAACCAGCGGCGCCAGACGAAACGCAGCACGAAGAATTCGATGGCACCCAGCAGTAAAAACCACACGCAGAACAAAATGGTGTAAAGCTGGTTCAGATCGACCATGTGAAAGGTCTGAACCAGCTTCTGCGCCAGCACCAGACCCAGCGACGGCGCGGGCAACAGCAGACAGGAGAGCAGGGCCAGCAATAAAATGCCGCCTGCCGTAAGCAGCGATTCTAACGGGTGTTTCATCGTAATGTTAATCGTCAGTTAAAAATGTCATTGTCCGGCATCCTGTAACGTAAAGCAATATCAGCGACTAAGACGTTATTGAATAAAACGAAGATATTATTTGGGGAATAAATAACAAAATACGACCCGGCATTTATATTAATATCGCGTTATGTAAATAAATGTCTTTGTCAGGAAAATAATTTTACAAATGTATAAGTGCTATAACCAATTAACGTGGCAATAACAATGGCCGCGATAACGTATAACACCAGTCGGCGTCCGCGATAAATACCCCACATGGTTCCCCCTCGTTTAGTGTTGGTTTAGAAATATTTTGTAAAAATCAGGCCATCGAAATAGTTTTAATCAGTTTTGAATAACCGAGAAGTCATTATATTGCGGTAGATCAATTTTACCCGCAAGACTTAAAAATGAATTTATTTAGCCAGAAAGGAATTCAGGCTTCTGTTCACCGGATATTGAAGGAAAAATACGATGACCGAAAAAAAAGTGTCCCCAAACGTGCCGCCTTCCGGCGGGCTGGCATACCAGCAGACCGTAGAGCAGGTGCTTACCCACACGCAGAGCCAGGCCAGCGGCCTGGATCGTGCAGAGGCGCAGGCGCGTCTGCAAAAAACAGGGCCGAACGCGCTGCCGGAGAAAAAAGGTAAACCCGCCTGGCTGCGTTTCCTGGCCCATTTTAATGATGTGCTGATTTATGTCCTGCTGGCCGCCGCCGTATTAACGGCAGTAATGGGCCACTGGGTTGATACGCTGGTTATTCTGGGCGTGGCGGTAATCAATGCTTTAATTGGGCATATTCAGGAAAGCAACGCGGAAAAATCCCTGAAGAGTATTCGCAATATGCTCTCCAGCGAGGCGCGCGTTATTCGTAACGGCAATCACGAAACTCTACCCACAACTGAAATAGCCCCGGGCGATATTATTGTATTACGCGCGGGGGATCGTATTCCGGCGGATATGCGTTTAATCGAAGCGCATAATTTACGCGTGGAAGAGGCGATTCTGACCGGTGAATCCACCGTGGTGGATAAACATATTAATCCGCTGAGCGGCGAACTGCCGCTGGGCGATCGCACCAATATGGTCTTCTCCGGGACGACCGTAAGCGCGGGCGGCGGCGTCGGCGTGGTCACCGCGACCGGTAAGGATACGGAACTCGGCCACATCAACCAGATGATGGCGGGTATCGAAAAGCACCGCACGCCGCTGCTGGTTCAGATGGACAAGCTGGGTAAAGCGATCTTCGCGATTATTCTGGCGATGATGGCCGCGCTGTTTGTCTTCAGCCTGGTGTTCCGCGAGATCCCGATGGGCGAGCTGCTGCTCTCCCTGATTAGCCTGGCGGTGGCCTCCGTGCCGGAAGGTCTGCCGGCGATTATCTCCATCATCCTCTCGCTGGGCGTGCAGGCGATGGCGCGCAAGCGGGCGATTATCCGCAAGCTGCCGACGGTGGAAACGCTCGGCGCGATGACCGTGGTCTGTTCGGATAAAACCGGCACCCTGACCATGAACGAGATGACGGTTAAAGCCATTATCACCGCTGACGCCTGCTACCACGTGGACGGCAACAGCTACGAGCCGGTGGGCAACATCTACCTGGAAGGCAGCGATGAGCCGGTCCACATCCAGCCGGGCACCGTGCTGGAGCACTACCTGCGCACCATCGACCTGTGCAACGACAGCCAGCTGATCCAGGACGAGCGCGGCCTGTGGGGCATCACCGGTGGGCCGACCGAGGGCGCGCTGAAGGTGCTGGCGGCGAAGGCCAGCCTTGAGCCGGTCATGACCACGCTGGTTAACAAGATCCCGTTCGACTCGCAGTACAAGTACATGAGCACCCACTACCAGATTGGCGGTGAGGAGCAGATCCTGATCACCGGCGCGCCGGACGTCATTTTCGCCCTGTGCGCGCAGCAGCAGACCCGCAACGGTGCGGAAGCCTTCAACCGCGCGTACTGGGAAAGCGAGATGGAGCGCTATGCGCGTCAGGGGCTGCGCATGGTCGCCGCGGCGTTCAAGCCGGCGAACGGCGAGCAGGAACTGACGCACGATGACCTGAGCCACGGCCTGATCTTCCTCGGCATCGCCGGGATGATGGATCCGCCGCGTCCGGAAGCCATTGATGCGATTAACGCCTGCCAGCAGGCGGGGATCCGCGTGAAGATGATCACCGGGGATCACCCGCAGACGGCGATGAGCATTGGCCAGATGCTGGGGATCGCCAACAGCGAGCAGGCGGTCACCGGCTACGAGCTGGAGAAGATGGACGACGCCGCGCTGGCGGAAGCGGCGGTGAAGTATGACATCTTCGCCCGTACCAGCCCGGAGCATAAGCTGCGCCTGGTGAAAGCGCTGCAGGACAAGGGTGAAATCGTCGGCATGACCGGCGACGGCGTGAACGACGCCCCGGCGCTGCGTCAGGCTGACGTCGGCATCGCGATGGGCATCAAGGGCACGGAAGTGACCAAAGAGGCGGCGGACATGGTCCTGACGGACGACAACTTCGCCACCATCGCCAGCGCGGTGAAAGAGGGGCGTCGCGTTTACGACAACCTGAAGAAGACGATTCTGTTCATCATGCCGACCAACCTCGCGCAGGGGCTGCTGATTGTGATTGCGCTGCTGGCGGGGAACATCATTCCGCTGACGCCGGTGCTGATTCTGTGGATGAACATGGCCACCTCCGCCACGCTCTCCTTCGGCCTGGCCTTCGAAGCCGCCGAGCGCAACATCATGCGTCGTCCGCCGCGTCAGACCGGGCAGCACGTGATGGACGCCTACGCCGTGTGGCGCGTGGCCTTCGTCGGCACCATGATTGCCATCGCCGCCTTTGCGCTGGAAGCCTGGCTGGCCCCGCGCGGCCACAGCGCGGAGTTCATCCGCACCGTGCTGCTGCAGATGCTGGTCTGCGCCCAGTGGGTGTACATGATTAACTGCCGCAACACCGAAGGATTCTCCCTGAACCGCGGCCTGCTGGCGAACAAAGGGATCTGGCTGGTGACGGGCGTGCTGTTCCTGCTCCAGGCGGCGATTATCTACCTGCCGTTGATGCAGATGCTGTTCGGCACCGAAGCCCTGCCGCTGCGCTACTGGTTTGTGACCCTGGCGGTAGCGGGCATGATGTTCTTCGTCGTCGAAATCGAGAAGCGACTGACCCGCAGATTCCGTAAGGCTGCATAACCAAAACCTTACCCCTCACCCTATCCCTCTCCCCTAAGGGGAGAGGGGACCGCCCGGTTTTCTCCCTCTGCTCTGAGGTGAAGGGGCTGCTCGGTTTTCTCCCTCGCCCCTTTGGGGAGAGGGCCGGGGTGAGGGGAGAAACAACGCTGAGGTACTCCCATGAAACTCCCACTCCTGTTCGCGCTCCTCGCCTGCACCCTGCAACCCGTATTCGCTGCCGCCATCCCCGTTCGTGTCGCCACCGTGGAGCAGACCGCCCACGCCGCCGAGCGCCAGATCCCGGGCCGCATCGAAGCCATCCACACCGTTGAGCTGCGCGCGCGTACCGAAGGCGCGATCGCCAAAATCCACTTCCGCGACGGGCAGTACGTGAAAAAAGGCGACCTGCTGTTCGAACTGGACGACGCCGAGCCGCGCGCCGCCCTGCGTCTGGCGCAGGCTGAGGTGAGAAGCGCCGAAGCCACGCTGCGCCAGGCGCAGCAGCAGCTGTCCCGCTTTGAAAGCCTGGGCAGCAGCAACGCCATTAGCCGTCACGACGTGGACAACGCCCGCATGCAGCGCGACGTCGCCAGCGCGGCGCTGGAGCAGGCCAAAGCCCGTCTCGAAACCCGTAATGTCACCCTGAACTACACCCGCATCACCTCGCCGATTGACGGTCGCGTGGGGCACAGCCGGTTCCACGTCGGCAGCCTGGTCAACCCTGCCAGCGGCGTGCTGGTGGAGGTGGTGCAGCTCGATCCCATCCGCATCGCCTTTGCGCTGGAAGAGGGCGCGTTTGCCACCAAAGCCGGACAGCATGCGGATATCAGCGCCATGAAGCAGGCCTGGCAGGCGTTCATAGACAGCAACGGCCAGCGCGTCAGCGGCGAGCTGACGTCCGTGGACAACCGCATCGATCCGCGCACCGCCAGCGTGATGCTGCGCGCCAAGTTTGCCAACCCGCGCCATCAGCTGCTGCCCGGCGGCAGCGTGAACGTGACGCTGCGCCCGGCCAGCGAGCAGCCGGTTCTGACCCTGCCCGCCGCGGCGGTCCAGCAGAACGGCGACGGGTTCTTTGCCTGGGTGGTTAACGCCGACGGCAAAGCCGAAATGCGCCCGCTGAAGGTCGCCGGACAGATCGGCCAGCAGTTCCGGATTACCTCCGGCGTGAAGCCCGGTGAGCGAGCGATTACTGACGGCGCGCAGCGCGTGCAGCACGGCGCGGCCGTCCAGATACTGAATTAAGGAGCCATCATGCTGACGTTTTTCATCAAACGCCCGCGCTTCGCGATGGTGATTGCGCTGGTCATCTCCCTGCTGGGGGCCATTGCGCTGAGGATTATCCCGGTGGAGCAGTACCCGCAGATCGCGCCGCCGGTGGTGAATGTGTCTGCCAGCTGGCCGGGCGCCAGCTCGGCTGACGTGGCGGAGGCTATCGCCACGCCGCTGGAGACCCAGCTGAACGGCGTGGATCACATGCTCTACATGGAGTCCACCAGCTCGGACGAAGGCACGTATAGCCTGAACATCACCTTCGCGGCGGGCACCGATCCGGACCTCGCCGCCATCGACGTGCAAAACCGCGTCTCGCAGGCCGTGGCGCAGCTCCCGACCGAAGCGCAGCAAAACGGCGTGCAGGTGCGCAAGCGCGCCACCAACCTGATGATGGGGGTAAGTCTTTACTCACCGGACAACACCCACACGCCGCTGTTTGTGAGTAACTACGCCAGCACCCAGGTGCGCGAGGCGCTGTCGCGTCTGCCGGGCGTCGGGCAGGTGCAGATGTTTGGCGCGCGCGACTACAGCATGCGCATCTGGCTGCGTCCGGACCTCATGAACGCCCTGAACGTCACCACCGACGACGTGGCGCAGGCGCTGCGCGAGCAGAACGTGCAGGGTGCGGCAGGCCAGGTCGGCACGCCGCCGGTGTTTAACGGCCAGCAGCAGACCCTGACCATCAACGGCCTGGGGCGCTTAAGCCAGGCCGAAGACTTTGCCGACATTATCATCCGCGTGGGCGAGATGGGCCAGCTGGTGCGACTGAAGGACGTCGCCACCATTGAGCTCGGCTCGCGCAGCTACAGCTCCGGCGCGCAGCTGAACGGGCACGACTCCGCCTATCTCGGCATCTACCCGACGCCGTCCGCCAACGCCCTGCGCGTGGCCGACGCGGTGCGCGCGGAGCTGGAACGGTTGTCCACACGCTTCCCGGACGATCTGGTCTACGAGGTGAAATTCGACACCACCTCCTTTGTGGCCGCCACCATTAAAGAGATCGGCGTCTCGCTGGCGCTGACGATGCTGGCGGTGGTGGTCGTGGTGTCCCTGTTCCTGCAAAGCTGGCGCGCGACGCTGATTGTCGCGCTCGCCATTCCGGTATCGCTGGTGGGCACCTTCGCGGTGCTCTACACGCTCGGCTACTCCGCCAACACGCTCAGCCTGTTCGCCATTATTCTGGCGCTGACCATGGTGGTGGATGACGCCATCGTGGTGGTGGAGAGCGTCGAAACGCTGATGGCGGAAGGGCAGAGCCGCACGGCGGCGACCGCGCTGGCGCTGCGCCAGATCGCCGGGCCGGTCATCGCCACGACGCTGGTGCTGCTGGCGGTGTTTGTGCCGGTAGCGCTGCTGCCGGGGATTGTCGGCGAGCTGTACCGCCAGTTTGCGGTGACGCTCTCGACGGCCGTCACGCTCTCAAGCCTCGTGGCGCTGACCCTGACGCCCGCCCTGTGCGCGATGCTCCTGCGCCCGCGCCCGGCAAAGCCCGCGGCGATTTTCCGTGGGTTCAACCGGGGGCTGGAGGCCACGCGTGGCGTCTACACCCGCATCGTGACTGTCTTCAACCTTCGCCCGTGGCTGGCGCTACTGGCCACCGCAGGCGCGGCGGCCGTGGTGGCGTTCAGCTTTACGTCGATGCCTAAAGGCTTCCTGCCGCAGGAGGATCAGGGCTACTTCTTTGCCAGCGTCCAGCTGCCGGAGGCGGCCTCGCTGGAGCGCACCGAAGCGGTGATGACCACGGCGCGCGAACTCATCGCTAAAAATCCGGCGGTGGAGGACGTGATTCAGGTCTCCGGATTTAACATTCTCAACGGCACCAGCGCCTCCAACGGCGGGTTTATCTCCATCATGCTCAAGGACTGGAGCGAGCGCCCGCCGCTGGACGAGGTGATGGGTACCCTGCAGCGCCAGCTGCTGGCCCTGCCGGAAGCGACCATCATGACCTTCGCGCCGCCGACGCTGCCGGGGCTGGGCAACGCCTCCGGCTTCGACCTGCGCATCCAGGCGCAGGCGGGGCAGAGCCCGGCGGAGCTGGAGCGCGTGACGCGTGAGGTGCTGGCCAAAGCTAACCAGCATCCTCAGCTGAGCCGCGTGTTCACCACCTGGAGCAGCAACGTGCCGCAGCTGACGCTGACCGTTGACCGCGAGCGCGCCGCGCGCCTCGACGTGCCGGTGTCGCGCATCTTCAGCAGCCTGCAAACCGCCTTTGGCGGCACGCGCGCCGGGGATTTCAGCGTCAACAATCGCGTCTACCACGTGGTGATGCAGAACGAGATGCAGTGGCGCGAGCGCGCCGGGCAAATCAGCGAGCTGTTCGTGCGCAGCAACAGCGGCGAGCGGGTGCGCCTGAGCAACCTCGTCACCATTACGCCGACCGTCGGCGCGCCGTTCCTGCAGCAGTACAACCAGTTCCCGTCCGTGTCGGTGAGCGGCTCGGCGGCCGCTGGGGTGAGCAGCAGCACCGCGATGGCGGCGATGGGCGAGCTTCTGGCGCAGAATCTGCCTGCCGGGTACGACTACGCCTGGAGCGGCATGTCGTATCAGGAGCAGCAGGCCGGTAACCAGGCGATGTGGATCGTGCTGGCGGCGGTGGTGATGGCGTGGCTGTTTCTCGTCGCCCAGTACGAGAGCTGGACGCTCCCGGCGAGCGTGATGCTCTCGGTGCTGTTCGCCATCGGCGGGGCGCTGGTCTGGCTGTGGCTGGCGGGCTACGCCAACGACGTGTACGTGCAGATTGGTCTGGTGCTATTGATAGCCCTCGCCGCCAAGAACGCAATTCTTATCGTGGAGTTCGCCCGCGCGCGGCGCATGGACGGAATGGCGATTGTCGATGCCGCGCGGGAAGGGGCCTCGCGCCGCTTCCGCGCGGTGATGATGACCGCCGTGTCGTTCATTATCGGCGTCCTGCCGATGATGCTGGCGACCGGGGCGGGGGCCCAGAGCCGACGCATCATCGGCACCACGGTGTTCAGCGGCATGCTGGTAGCGACCGTGGTGGGGATTGTGTTTATCCCCGCGCTGTTCGTGCTGTTCCAGCGCCTGCGCGAGTGGGGCCACGGTCTTACGGACTCGTCGCCCACAGCTCGCAGTGCTTCTGAACCAGAGAAATCAGCGAGCCGCCGTCGGCGATAAACTCCCGCATGCGCTGCGCCTCGCTCTTGCCCTGCTTCAACAGCAGGGCAATTTCATTGATTGCGCTCGTCGCGCCGAGCTTCTCGGCCGACGGCGCAACCTGCTCCAGCAGCCACGCAATGTCTTCCGCCACGGTTTTGTGCTCGCCGGTGTGCACGTCCGTCAGGATCCCTTCCAGCCCGTAGCGACAGGCCTGAAAACGGTTAAAGCGGTACAGCAGAAAATCTTTTTCCTGATGCTTATAGGGCCGCGCGGTCAGCAGCCAGTGCGACGTCGCCTGAATAAGCCCGGCGATGTTAATCGCGTGGCCGAGCGTCAGCGGCGTATCCATCACCCGCACCTCAACGGTGCCGAAATGCGGGCTGGGGCGGATGTCCCAGTGCAGATCCTTAATGCTGTCGATCATGCTGGTGGAGCTCAGGCGGCGGAACAGCCCCTCGAACTCCTGCCAGCTGTTGACCCACGGCATCTGGCCGTTATCCGGGAAGCCCGAGAAGATGTTGAGACGCGACGAGGAGAACTTCGTGTCCGTGCCCTGCATGTACGGCGAGGCCGCCGCCAGGGCGATAAAGTGCGGCACGAATCGCGACAGGCCGTGCAGCAGGTAAATCGCGTCGTCCCCGGTCCGGCAGCCGACGTGCACGTGCTGGCCGAACACCGTCGCCTGCAAAATCAGGTAGCCAAAGCGCTCCAGCGTGACGTTATAGCGCTCGTCGTCGCACACCTCCTGCCGCTGCCACTTCTGGAACGGGTGCGTCCCGCCGCCGCAGATCTGGATATGCTGCTCCGCCGCCGCGCGCAGGATGCTCTGCTGCATCACCGAGAACTGCGCCGCCGCCTGGTCGATGTTCTGGCATACGCCGGTGGCGATTTCGAGCATGCTTTCGGTGATATCGTGTTTGACCTCGCCGCCTTTGATGTCGTCTTTGACGGCGGCGATGAGCGCGGAGGAGTCCTGGCTCAGATCGTAGCCCGGCGGGTTAACCACCTGCAGCTCGAGTTCGATGCCGAGGGTGAAAGGTTCAGAGGACTTAAAATCGGGTAAAGGCATGGCGCACTCCGTTGTCTGTTGTGTGTTGAGTATAGACAACGACGTGGCGCTCACTTTTCAGGGTGGTATAACTGTTAGCAGGCTTAGCGAAAAGGGGAGTTAACCATGTCTGACAATCCAGTGATTGCGCTGATTGGGCCTGGCGCAATTGGTACCACCATCGCCGCGGTGCTGCATGACGTTGGCCGCACGCCGCTGCTGTGCGGACGCACCGCGCACCCGGAATTACGCCTGCGCCACGACGAGGGTGAAACCGTGGTACCCGGTCCGGTATTAACCGATCCGGCCGTCATCACGCGCCCCGTCGATCTCGTTTTTGTGGCGGTAAAAACGACGCAAAATGCCGACAGCGCCGGGTGGCTGCGCGCGCTGTGCGATGAAAACACCGTGGTCTGTGCGCTGCAAAATGGCGTAGAGCAAAAAGCCCAGCTTGAGCCGTGGGTTAACGGCGCAGCGGTACTGCCGTCGGTGGTCTGGTTCCCGGCCCAGCGCGAGCCGAATGCCTCCGTGTGGCTGCGGGCGAAGCCGCGCCTGACGCTGCCGGACGTGCCGCAGGCGCAGCGGGTGGTGGAGGCGCTTCGCGGTACGCGCTGCGCGGTTGAGCTCTCGGCAGATTTCGCCACCGTCGCCTGGCGCAAGCTGCTGCAAAATGCGGTCGCCGGGCTGATGGTGCTGGCCAACCGCCGCGCCGGGATGTTCAGGCGCGAGGATATCAGCGAGCTTGCGCTGGCCTACCTGCGCGAGGGGCTTACCGTCGCCCGCGCCGAAGGGGCGAAGCTGGACGATGACGTGGCCCAGGAGATCCTGGCGAACTTCCAGCGTGCGCCTGAGGATCTGGGAACCTCGATCCTGGCCGACCGTCAGGCCGATCGCCCGATGGAGTGGGATATCCGCAACGGCGTGATCCAGCGCTACGGCCGCAAACACGGTATTGCGGTGCCCATCAGCGACGTGGTGGTACCGCTGCTGGCGGCGGGGAGCGAGGGGCCGGGCTAACGGCCGCTGTTTTTCCGTTCGGCAAAGTAATGGGCGGGCGTGCTGCCCATCGCTTTTCGGAACATGGTGATAAACGCATTCACCGATTCATACCCGAGCGTTGCCGCCACGTTCTGGACGGGCACGCCGCTGGCCAGCTCCCGCAGGGCAATAATCAAATGCAGCTGCTGACGCCAGCGCCCGAAGCTCAGCCCGGTCTCGCGCTGCATCAGGCGGGCAAACGAGCGCTCGCTGAGGGCGAGCCGTTTCGCCCAGTCCTTCAGGGTGCTTCTGTCCTCAGGACGGCTGACCAGCGCGTCCGCCATGGCGCGAATTTTCGGATCGGTTGAGACCGGCAGGCTTAGCTTCTGCTGCGGCATGCTGGCGAGCTCGTCAAGCGTGACCCGGGTCAATCTGGCGACGTGGCCGTCGGGGGGATAATCCACGCCTTCGCGCGTCAGACGATCGACCAGCTCCTTAATCAGCGGCGAGATCGCCAGGGTGCAGCATCTCTCCGGCAGCGCCGCCGCGCCGGGCTCAATAAACAGATAGTTAAGATGCGCGTTCCAGGTCGCTTTGGCGCTGTGCGGGATCCCGCCGGGGATCCAGACGGCGCAGTCCGGCGGCACGATCCAGATGTCATTTTCCGCGTAACAGCTGACCGCACCGTATCGGGCAATAATCAGCTGGCCCTTGCGGTGGGTATGCACCGGCACTTCCGCGGCGTAGTCCACGAAGTCCAGATGACGCGCCACCGCCGGGCTGGCGGTAGAGTCGGGGTCATACAGCGTAGTAGCAGGTTGAGGCTTCACGATTCTGGCAACATTTAGGTATTTTTTGACAGAATAGAGTATTTAAGCGGGTCTGCAAGCCGGTAATAATCCCGGCATGAAAAACATCTTCTCTCATCCCGTGCGTCTCCCCGCCGCGCTGCGAAACGATGCGGGCGCGCTGATCTACGCCGCGAAGAGTTTTGCCGCGGCGATGCTGGCTTATTATATTGCGCTGTCGATCGGCCTCGAACGCCCCTCGTGGGCCATTATTACGGTTTACATCGTGTCGCAGACGTCGGTCGGCGCATCGCTGAGCAGGAGCCTCTACCGGCTGGCCGGTACCGTGTCGGGTGCCAGCGCGACCGTTGTGATTGTGCCTGCCTTCGCAAATACGCCAGTCCTGTGCAGCGTGGTGCTGACGGGCTGGATCGTATTCTGTCTGTGGCTCTCCCTGCTGGAACGCACGCCCCGGGCTTACGCGTTTGTGCTGGCGGGCTACACCGCGAGCCTGATTGGTTTTCCTGCGGTGTCCGATCCCGGCGGTATCTTTAACGTCGCCATTGTCCGCGTGCAGGAGATCGCGATTGGGATTTTCTGCGCGGCGCTGATCCACCGCTACGTGCTGCCCGCGCGCGTATCGGGCCAGTTCAACGCTAAGCTATCCCAGACGCTACAGGCCGCGCGCGGGCGGGTGGCTGACACCTTAGCGGGTAAACCCGACGCGGCTTCCGGCCCCCTGTATCTGGCCCTGGCGCTGCAGTTCCTGCAGGGCATCAGCCACCATATTCCGTATGATTTTGCCCTTTCAGCCCCGGTGCGGCAGGCCAGAAAAGCGATCCACGACCGGCTGGCGCGGCTGGTTATCGTCAACTGTGAACTACACGATCGCCTGCCAGCGAGCGGAACCCTGCCCGCCGACGTGCAGGCGTTGATGGGCGACGTTCAGGCCTGGCTTGCCGCTGAAGGCACTGATGCCGGCAGTACGGCAGAGTCGCTGCGGCTCCGCTGTGCGCTTCTCATCGATCGGTATGCCGCGCAGGCGCAGACGTTTGACGACGCGCTGCAGGTCAGTTTTATCCGCTACCTCTCGGAGGCGATCGCGCTTCTGCAGCAGTGCGAACGTCTTTCCGGGGCCATCCACCGTGCAAAACCCGTGTTTGGGAAGGTGCAAACCCGCGCGGCGAAAGGCTACGTTTTCCATCGCGATCCTCTTACTGCCGCCCGCACGGCGCTGGGGGCTTTCGGCATCATCCTGAGCGGCTGTCTGGTCTGGATCTTCTCGGCGTGGCCGGATGGCGGTACGGCGGTTTCGATACTCGGCGTCTGCTGCACGCTGTTTGGCAGCTTCGACACCCCGGCGCCGCATATCGTGAAATACATCATTGGCTCATTCTGGGGCGTGGTCATTAGCCTGTTCTACAGCTTTGCGCTGCTGCCGCAGGTAAGCGATTTCCCGGTGCTGGTGGCGGTGCTTGCCCCGGCGTATCTGCTGGCCGGGTCGCTTCAGGCGCGCCCGCCCACCACGTTTATGGCGATGGGCATCACCCTGACGCTGCCCATTCTGTGCGAGCTGGGGGCGCACTACAGCGGAGACTTCGCCGTTGCGGCCAACACCGCCATCGCGCTCTTTGCCGCCACCGGCTTTGCCGTCGTCAGCATGAGCCTGCTGCAAACCGTGCAGGCGGACGGCGCCATCGTGCGTCTGCTGAACCTCTGCCAGCGCGACATTCGCCGCAGCGTGAAGGGGACGCTGCGGGTTGATGAAACGTACTGGATCAACCTGATGATGGACCGAACCGCCCTGTTGCTGCCGCGCCTGCCGCGCAGCGAGCGCGCGCCGGAGCAGGCGCTCGATCGGCTGCTGCACGCGCTGCGTCTGGGGCTGGCGGTCATGCATTTACGCCGCAGTGACGCACCGCCCGGCAGGGAGGTTGACGCGCTTTTTCATCGGATAAACGCCGGGGACTGCAACGCCTTGCGCGAACGCATTGCCGCTATTATCGAGCGCCATCTGCCCGCGGCAGATGAACACGCGCGGCAGTTGGTCTTCAGGCTGGTGGATCTGCACTGTGCATTACGGGGGCCAGACCATGGTTAACGATCTCAATATCGGCGGGGTTTTTATTCCGGGGCTGCTGATGGTCGCCCTCGCGGCGCTGGTCTGCACGCTGGGCCTCGTCGCGCTTTTCTCGCTCAGCAGGCTCTACCGGCGCTTGCCGTTTCGCCCGCTGATGGATGTTTCAACCTGGATTGTCACTTTTTTCCTGCTGATGCAGGGTCTGACCGCGTTGGGGTTATTGTCATGAAATCACTGCTCTCTTTACTGGCTCGCTATGCGCTGACCTTAAGCGCGGCCGCGGCGGCCATGCTTCTGGCGTTTATGATGTGGAAACACTATGCACAAACGCCGTGGACCCGCGACGGCCGCGTGCGGGCGGACGTGGTGCAGATTGCGCCGGACGTCTCCGGGCCGGTCATCAGCGTGGCCGTGCGGGACAATCAGTGGGTGAACCGGGGCGATGTGCTTTACACCATCGATCCGCGCTGGCTTAAGCTGGCGGTGGTCAGCGCGCAGGCGGACGTCGAGTCGAAACGCCATGAGATGCTGATGCGCCAGGACGCGGCCCACCGACGCACGCTGATTAAAAACGCCATCTCGAGCGAGGATTTACAGCAAACCGGCAGCGCGGCAAACGTCGCGGCGGCCAATTATCACGGCGCGCTGGCCGCGCTGGATCTGGCAGAGCTGAATCTGGCGCACGCCACCGTGCGCGCGCCGGTTTCGGGGTACGTCACGCACCTGCGGCTTCGCCCCGGAGACTACGCGACGGCGGGGGAGACGAAGGTCGCCATCGTTGATGCCCACAGCTTCTGGGTGGTGGGGTACTTTGAGGAGACCAAGCTGCACCATATTCGCGTCGGGGATGCCGCGCAGGTGGTGCTGATGGGCTACGAGCCGGTCATCACGGGCCACGTGGAGAGCATCGGGCATGGGATAGGGGACAGCAACGATGAGGCGGGCGGGCTGGGCCTGCCCGACGTCGAGCCCACCTTTAGCTGGGTCCGGCTGGCGCAGCGCGTGCCGGTGCGCATTCATATCGACAGGTTGCCGGAGGGGGTTGAGCTGGTGGCGGGACTGTCGGCGAGCGTGGCGGTGCGGCGGTAGATAAGGATTGAAGCGACTATTCCTTGTCTACAAACTTGTTGGCTTCAGAAGAGTAATGCTGATAAACGCATGCGAGCTTATGCCCGTCAGGATCGCGTAGATAGGCAACATAAAAGTCGGGGCCGTACGCGCTTCGCGTACCAGGCTCGCCTTCATCCGTTCCTCCCGCAAGGAGGCCAGCTGCATGGAACCGTCTGACAAGATCCGCATTATCTGCACTGAATGCGAACATTGTCCCGTTTCCCGCCGTCGCGGGCTGCTGGTCAAAAGGAGGACAAAGACAGAAGCTGAACCCCTCGCCGGGATTATTTTCATCTCCCCACATTGCCCAGCTTTCAGTCCATGCCGGCAGACGTGAATAGCCCAGAACGTTAAAAACTGCGTCATAAAAATTCACGGAGCGCTGAAAGTTGTTTGTACCTATTGTGATATAAGCCAGCATCTTATGACTCCCGTCCTTCAATATTCGATTTAACAGCCTTCAGCGTCCTTTTACGGATCCAGCCGCTTCCCGCCCGTATTATCAGCCAGTAAGCCGACATTTTTAGTCGAGTGCGTCTGTCCGGACAATAGATGAATGTTTCCGTAGAGAGCTCATGTTTGCCGGGCGCCAGCTCCGTTACCTTGTAGCGCAGCAACAGTTTCGCGCTGCCCGGCTCGGCTGGGGTCTGAAAAGCACTGGCATCCGGCACGTTTTCCAGACCGAAATCCGAACGCCAGAATTGTCCTCTTAAGCCGTAACAGATTTCTGAAGCTGAATTTTTCAAAAGGGTAAAACTGTGCAAACCAAAGTTGCCGATCGACTGTGCCTTCTGGTTGCGCAGAAATTTTTGCGGTATTTGACGCAATGACATTAATCGCCGAATCACGGCATCTTGCCGGACGTCAAAGCTGGCAATCATTGGCAGAATATTTTCAGGGCGGCTAGTGTGAATGACCGTTAGGTGTTTTTCATGAAACTGGAACTGGGGGAGAAAAGCGGGAACATCTTTCCACTGAGCAAGCGCTTTGCGGGTAACGAATCCAGGGTTAAGCATCTCTCTTCCTTGTCATCCCTTGCGTCCTGCCAGAGTAACAGATGGTGTGTCGCAGGCAATTACCAGGAAAAGAGAGGGCAACAGGGAAGTAAATGTAACGAGCCGGTTGGGTTAACCACGTTCGCTTCTTTGCGAATGGAGGAGCTCAGTGATTTCTTTGCGCTTTCTTGTTGCCCATTCAGGTTTGATAGAGAGCATTAAACTGTATTGCCTTCTGAAATAAACCTCTCTAAATTCTCGTTCAGATGAATGGCTTGCTGCATAGGTTGAGGCCATCCCCGCCACGGCACTTTCCACAAACCAATACAGAATTTCATCGTCACTGAGCGTTACTTTTCGCTGTATCTCAAGGCCTCTTTCACTGACGATAAAATGATATTCTTTGCCATGAATTTCAAGATAGGGAGTTGCAGCCCCATCGGGTTGGTCAGGGATAAAGAAGTAATGGTTTGGCCTTGTGCCTCCCCCTAGTTGCTCACCTATTTTTAGAAGCTCGTTTCGTAGTTCTTCAATTGTTTTCATAAACAGCTCTTTGTTCTTGTATGTAAACGACGCATTATCGCGGATTGGGTACAAAGCGCCTGCTCTCGATCACTTCCCCACAAACGCACTCACCGGCAAACCAAAACCCTTCGCCAGCGCACGCATATGATCCAGCGTTAACGTTGGTACTGATCCATCAGCGTTCGCAATAACGCAACGCCTGACGGAATGCTGGCAACACGCGCGTTAAATTTTGCAAAATCATGCCGCGACGGGCGTGAGCCCAGGAAAGGGAGCGCGTTTGTCAGATCCTTTGCCGCTTTGATGGCTGCTGCATAATTCATTCTTTCGTTCTCCGGTAGAGGTCCGTGAGCTTGTCATATTCTGCGTGTGTGCTGATGTGTTTGATGAAAATCTTTCCTCGCTCAAAATCAGCAAAAAACATCACCGCTGCCCACATCAATGACCCACCATTTCACCCGGTATTTCATCCTGTCCAGGCTGGGGAATCGCTTTCGCATATCGTCCGGTGACGGGTAGTGTTCCTCTTTAGTACTCGGTAAAGATCGTCCAGGGCTTGTGCTTGATTAGGAAATTGTCTGGTAGTCGCGTCGAAAGGCGCTCTTGAGACTACGTGCATCCTTGCCCCGTGTTTCCATATTGGAAATATAATAGGTGATAGTTGGTGGGTTGATAATATGGAAAAAGTGATGGAGTACAGTTTTCAAATGCTCGTGCTGACGGCGGTCATTTAATGAGTGTGAACACTGTATGAGGTGACTGTGAAAAAAATGTCCGCTTTGTGCCAGAAGCGGACGTGGAGGAGAATGTTAATTTGATTCGAAATATTTGCGTAATATCTTTTCTAATAGCGAGAAAACGACCGTCACCCTTTTTGGCGTAATCAGCTGGTAAGGCCGGTATAAATAAAATTGCCATTTCTCCTGTCGCAGTTCTGGCAGTGGGGGAACAAGTTGGCCGCTTGCTAAGTACTCTCTACAGATAAAGTCGCTGGACTGTACAACCGTTTTTCCGGCCAATGCGGCCTGAATTTCGGCATATGGATCTGTAGTATAAAATTCAATATGACGAGGGACAAAAGTATTTACTGCGTCACTCATAAACTCAAATGATTTTCCCGTCTCAGGATTAATTAAACCACTAAATGGATAACGCTGTCGAAGATCTTCTAAATCAGTAGGTGCCCCCAGGCGCGCAATGAGTTCAGGGGATGCGACTAAAATATGTTCAACTTGCCCAATATTTTTAATGATAAAGTTTGGATTAGGTTCTCGCCCTACGCGTATACCTATATCAATACGATGCTCGATAGTATCAAGTTTCATCATATCTAAACGCCAGTCGATAAATAACTCAGGATAGGGACGTAGTGCAGTCAATAGTTCATACAAGATTTGTTCATGATTTGGAAGTCGAAGTAATGTGATACGAACAATGCCCTTCATTTCATTATCATCTTTTGCCGTCTGAAATAGTTTTTCTGAATCCTCCAGCAGTCGCTTCGCTTGGGGTAAAAATAGTTCACCGAAACTGGTGAGAAAGATCGAACGCGTATTGCGTTTGAATAGAGGTTCACCAAGTTGTTTCTCCAACTCAGCGACTGTTCGGCTTACTACTGATGGTGAAACCGACAGCTTGATTGCTGCTTCGCGGAAGTTCAAGGTCTCAGAGGCGATGATGAAAAATTTTAGAGCATCAAGTTTGTTCATGATTGTTGTGAAATTTGCATTAATATATTTTGATAATAGCAATTAATTTGCAACTATTCCAGTCATATAATCGAACAATAAAATAAGTAACCTGTCTTACTTTTTATCAGAACTCAAAAGAGTAAATTATGTCAATTCAACCAGTAGAGTTAAACAAAGCCTATCGGCTATTACAGATCGGGCCAACGACGATGATATCGGCTAAAAATGATGGCATTGAAAATGTCATGGCAGCGGCCTGGGTGGGATTAGTAGGCAATAACAAAGTGATGGCTTTTATAGGTCCACAGGCATTTACTCGCGGGCTTGTAGAAAAAAGCGGATATTACGTTGTACAGATCCCAGTAGTAAATCAGATGGATATGGTCTTATATGCTGGAGGCCACAGTTATTCCGACACACCCGATAAAAACAGTAAAATTCCACTATTTTATCAAAAAGAGTTTGATCTGCCTTTAGTTGAAGGTTGCGCTGGCTGGTTAGTATGTAAGGTCATACCTAATGAAGAAAATGAAAAGCAGCACAACTTGTTTATGGGGGAAATTGTCGGAGCATGGAGTGATGACCGCGTTTTCAGAAATGGGCACTGGATTTTTGATGATGCGCCAGATGAATTACGTACTGTCCATTACGTAGCTGGCGGACAGTTTTACGCCATTGGTAAAGGTACAAAATTCAATTATGGCCCGGGAAAAGACTAATCCTTACTTCTGTATAAATGTAGCCATATAACATTGCTATATAGAGGTAGTAGCATAAAAAAACAACTTACTTAAGATGTCCGCTCCTCGCTTTTAGCAGACATTCAACGTTAGCGTAAGGTCGAAATCCTGCTTCTACCCAGCAGAATTCCGGCCACCTATCACCCACCTCAATGTGCCGAAATATAAGGCTCCTTTACAAATTCCGCCAGCAACCAGACCATATCATGCAGCAGCCCGGTGAGTTCTTTCGCCACGCTCACAGGCAACGTCCCGCCCATCACTGCCAGCGTTAACGCTACGGCATAATCCACCTGCAGCGTCGTCTCTTGCCAGCAGTCCGGTACACACGAGGTTATCTTTTCACCCGCAATCAACTGTTCAACCAGGTACGGCGGAAGTTCCGAGTCACAGCACTCCCGCAGTCGCTTAAGCGCAGCCAGCAATCTCTTACAGAGCGTGGCAAACGTCACCGCGTCGTCACTTTCCACCAGCACGCTGACATACGCAGTGCAGGCATCGGCCAGTTCGAAGAGATCCGCAGAATCGGAAATTGAAGTGTTGATGAGGTGATGAACTGCGCTTTCCTCAGAGAGCGCGTAAGAAAATCCAGGGGTAGTCGCCATTTAGCATCCTCTTTGTCCAAAAAAACGTCATGTTATGCTAACGGGTTCCTACGCCCGGTTACGGATGTGCCGCAACGCAGGCACTTTACGGCGGCGAAAAAGGGAAGGAAAGGGATCACCCTGAATTACATAAGGTTTCTTGAAAGTTTGCGAGGCGGCTTCCAGAAGGGCATAGCCGGGTGGTGGCTGCGCTTTACCCGGCCCACAAAAAACCAAACCCCCTGTACTGCCGTCACCCCTCGCTCATCATCATCAAAAACCGCTTCACCGTCCGCGAGCGTTCAAAGCGTCGCCAGCAGAGCGCGATATCGGTATAAAGCTCCGGCGAGCTCAGCGCGTGATAGGTGACATTCGGTGGTGAAATGGCCGCCATGGATTTCGGCACCAGCGCGAACCCGCCGCCCGCGGAAACCATGCTCAGGGAGGAGGAAAGCTGCGACGACTGCAGCGCGTGCTGCACGTCAATTCCGGCCCGCTCGCAGCAGCCGTGAACCCGTTCGTACAGCCCCGGCGCGACCTCCTGCGGGAACAGCACCACCGGTGTATCCCGAAGCTGCTCTAACGCCAGCGAATCGCACGCCGCCAGCGGATGATCGCGATGCAGCGCCACCACCATCGGCTCCCGGTCGAGGATTTTTAACTCGAACGCCTTGCTGCTCTCGCACGGCAGGCGCACGAAGGCGATATCCAGTTCACCCTCCGCCAGCATCGTCGTCAGCGACGACATATTGGCTTCCACCTGGTGAACCTGCACCGCCATGTTCTGCACCTGAAACTGGCGGATCAGCGCGAAAATTTTGGGATGAAAAGCGTCGGAGCTGGTGATGCCAATCGACAGGTTGCCGTTCAGCCCCCGCGCGATGCCGCGGGCTTTTTCCAGCGCGGCATCGCTCAGCGCCAGAATTTTGCAGGCGTCCTCGTAGAAGGCTTCTCCCGCCTCGGTCAGCTCCACGCCCCGCGTCAGGCGTCTGAACAGCGGCGTGCCCACTTCCTCTTCGAGCCGTTTGATCTGCTGACTCAGAGGAGGCTGTGAAATACCCAGCGCTTCGGCCGCCCTGGTGAAGTGTCGCTCGCGTGCAACCGCGACAAAATACCGCAGATAACGAAGTTCCATATCTAAAACGTCTCAAACCAGCATGGTTTCTATATTGGAACTCTCTGCTGAATCGGGTCAACATTTATTTAACCTTTCTAAATAAAGTTGAAGAGGACGAGCACGATGATGCATTCATCTGCCTGCGACTGTGAGGCCAGCCTGTGCGAGACCCTGCGGGGGTTCTCCGCCCAGCATCCTGACAGCGTGATCTATCAGACATCGCTAATGAGCGCCCTGCTAAGCGGCGTGTACGAAGGAGAGACCACCATCGCCGATCTTCTGGCACACGGTGATTTTGGTCTGGGCACCTTCAACGAGCTGGACGGTGAAATGATTGCCTTCAGCAGCCAGGTGTACCAGCTGCGCGCCGACGGCAGCGCCCGGGCCGCGAAGCCGGAGCAGAAAACGCCGTTCGCGGTGATGACCTGGTTCCAGCCGCAGTACCGCAAAACCTTCGATGCGCCGGTCAGCCGTCAGCAGATCCACGACGTTATCGACCAGCAGATCCCCTCCGACAACCTGTTCTGCGCGCTGCGCATTGACGGCAACTTCCGCCACGCCCATACCCGCACGGTACCGCGCCAGAAGCCGCCGTACCGCGCGATGACCGACGTGCTGGACGACCAGCCGGTGTTCCGCTTTAACCAGCGCGAAGGGGTGCTGGTCGGGTTCCGCACGCCGCAGCACATGCAGGGCATTAACGTGGCCGGCTATCACGAGCATTTCATCACCGACGACCGTCAGGGCGGGGGCCATCTGCTCGACTACCAGCTGGAGAGCGGCGTGCTCACCTTCGGTGAAATTCACAAGCTGATGATTGATCTGCCCGCCGACAGCGCGTTCTTACAGGCCAACCTTCACCCCAGCAATCTTGATGCAGCGATCCGTTCCGTCGAAAACTAACAGGAGAACTACCGTGAACAGTGAGAAACAGTCACGTCAGTGGGCGCACGGCGCCGATATGGTTGTCGGCCAGCTGGAAGCGCAGGGCGTGAAGCAGGTGTTCGGGATCCCGGGTGCGAAAATCGACAAGGTCTTTGACTCCCTGCTGGACTCCTCCATTGAGATCATCCCGGTACGCCACGAGGCCAACGCGGCGTTTATGGCGGCGGCGGTCGGGCGGCTGACCGGCAAGGCCGGGGTGGCGCTGGTCACCTCCGGGCCGGGCTGTTCTAACCTGATCACCGGCATCGCCACCGCCAACAGCGAAGGCGACCCGGTGGTGGCGTTGGGCGGGGCGGTGAAGCGGGCGGATAAAGCCAAGCTGGTGCACCAGAGTATGGACACCGTCGCCATGTTCAGCCCTGTCACTAAATACGCCGTGGAGGTCAGTTCGCCGGACGCGATTGCCGAGGTGGTATCGAACGCGTTTCGCGCCGCCGAGCACGGCAGGCCGGGGGGCGCGTTCGTCAGCCTGCCGCAGGATATCGTCGACCAGCCCGCCACGGGGGCAATTTTACCCGCCAGCGGCCCGGCGCTGATGGGCCCGGCACCGGAGTCAGCGATTAACGACGTGGCGAAGCTTATCGAAAACGCCAAAAACCCGGTCATTTTACTCGGCCTGATGGCCAGCCAGCCCGCGAACAGCGCCGCGCTGCGCAAGCTGCTGGAGAAAAGCCGCATTCCGGTCACCAGCACCTATCAGGCCGCCGGGGCGGTAAACCAGGAGCACTTCACCCGCTTCGCCGGACGCGTCGGCCTGTTCAATAACCAGGCGGGCGACCGGCTGCTGCATCTGGCGGACCTGATTATCTGCATCGGCTACAGCCCGGTGGAGTACGAGCCGTCCATGTGGAACAGCGGCGACGCGACGCTGGTGCACATCGACGTGCTGCCCGCCTATGAAGAGCGTAACTACGTGCCGGATCTGGAGCTGGTGGGGGACATCGCCGAGACGCTGAACCTGCTTGCTAACCGCATCGATCGTAAGCTCGAGCTGAGCCAGCGTGCCTCCGAAATTCTGGTCGATCGCCAGCATCAGCGCGATCTCCTCGACCGCCGCGGCGCCTCGCTCAACCAGTTTGCCCTGCACCCGCTGCGCATCGTTCGCGCCATGCAGGACATCGTGAATAACGACGTGACGCTCACCGTCGACATGGGCAGCTTCCACATCTGGATCGCCCGCTACCTCTACAGCTTCCGGGCGCGTCAGGTGATGATCTCCAACGGTCAGCAGACCATGGGCGTTGCCCTGCCGTGGGCGATTGGCGCGTGGCTGGTGAACCCGGGCCGCAAGGTGGTTTCAGTCTCCGGCGACGGCGGCTTCCTGCAGTCGAGCATGGAGCTGGAAACCGCGGTGCGCCTCAACGCCAACGTGCTGCATATCATCTGGGTGGATAACGCCTACAACATGGTGGCGATTCAGGAAGAGAAAAAATACCAGCGCCTTTCCGGCGTCGAGTTCGGCCCGGTCGATTTCAAAGCGTATGCCGACGCCTTCGGTGCGAAAGGCTTTGCCGTGGAGAGCGCCGAGGCGCTTGAGCCGACGCTGCGTGCGGCGATGGATGTGGATGGCCCGGCCGTGGTGGCCATTCCCGTCGACTACAGCGATAACCCGCTGCTGATGGGTCAGCTCCATCTCAGCCAGATTTTGTGACTCAATATAAGGACAGAGAAATGCAAAAAGTTGCTCTCGTAACAGGCTCAGGCCAGGGGATTGGTAAAGCGATCGCGCTTCGCCTGGTGAAAGACGGCTTTGCCGTCGCCATCGCCGACTATAACGTTGAGACGGCAAGAGCCGTCGCCGATGAAATCATCCGTAACGGCGGCAACGCCGTCGCCGTGAAGGTCGATGTCTCTGACCGCGAACAGGTATTTGCGGCGGTGGAGAAAGCGCGCACCGCACTGGGCGGCTTTAACGTGATCGTGAATAACGCCGGGATTGCCCCGTCTACCCCTATCGAATCCATCACGCCGGACATTGTCGACAAGGTCTACAACATCAACGTGAAAGGGGTGATCTGGGGGATCCAGGCCGCGATTGACGCCTTCCGCAAAGAGGGACACGGCGGCAAGATCATCAACGCCTGCTCCCAGGCGGGCCACACCGGCAACCCGGAACTGGCGGTCTACAGTTCCAGCAAGTTCGCGGTGCGGGGCTTAACCCAGACCGCCGCACGGGATCTCGCGCCGCTGGGGATCACCGTTAACGCCTACTGCCCGGGCATCGTCAAAACGCCGATGTGGGCGGAAATCGACCGTCAGGTCTCCGAGGCGGCGGGTAAACCGCTCGGCTACGGGACCGAAACCTTTGCCAAACGCATTACGCTTGGCCGCCTGTCCGAGCCGGAAGATGTCGCCGCCTGCGTCTCATACCTGGCAGGCCCGGATTCCGACTACATGACCGGTCAGTCGCTCTTAATCGATGGAGGGATGGTGTTCAACTAAATACTAATATACCCGTCATACTTCAAGTTGCCTGTGCGTTGGCTTTCCTCGCTCACCCCAGTCACGTACTGATGTACGCTCCCGGGGATTCGCTGCGTCGCCGCCTTCATGCAACTCGAATTATTTAGGGTAAAAGCTCTGACATGAGTTTTCCCCTGCACCCGTGCAGGGGCTTTTTTTTGTCTCCTCCGTCATTGTGCATTACACTGCGCGCTGCAAAACTTTAGTCATTACGATCTGACAGGCGGTAACAGCGATGAACGGTACAATCACAACGTGGTTTAAAGATAAAGGCTTTGGATTTATCAAAGATGAAAACGGCGACAACCGCTATTTTCATGTGATTAAGGTCGCGAACCCCGATCTGATTAAGAAAGATGCCGCGGTGACCTTTGAGCCAACCACCAACAACAAAGGCCTTTCCGCCTACGCGGTGAAGGTGATCCCCGAAAGCAAACATCTCTTTATTGCGGGCGAGCGCGTGAAGCTCTCCTCCATCAAATCCTTCGTGGTGTTTAACGAAGAAGAGCCGGCTGATACCAAAATCGACAAAGAGAACGCGGTGCTGTCGGTGGGGCTGCTGATGAACAGCATCAAGCCGAAATCCGAGAAAAAGCCGGGCGAAATGCGCACGGTGAAGAAGCTGGCGATCACCACCTTCCAGAACACGACGCTGATCTTCACCGAAGATGAGATCGACATCGACGCCACGGTGAAGCTGCTGAAGTGATTTTTTTTGCCGGGTGGCGGCGACGCCTTACCCGGCCTGGAAAACCCGCGCGGCGCTCGCCGCCACGCGGGTTACCCCATCCTGTGCTCGCCCCGTAACATCGCCTCACGGTCAAACACCCTCTGGATCTCCCCGTGCGCCATAAATGCCGCCCGGTCGGACATATGGGCAATCACGTCCGCATCGTGGCTCACCAGCAGGTAGGTCATACCGTGCTCGGCCTTCAGGCGGTTGAGCAGGTTCAGAATTTCCGCCTGCACCGACATATCCAGCGCCGAAGTCGGCTCGTCCAGCAGCAGAAGCTGCGGGCGCAGCAGCAGCGCGCGGGCTATGGCCACGCGCTGACGCTGCCCGCCGGAAAGCTGGTGCGGATAACGCTTGCCCGCGTCGGCGGAAAGCCCCACCTGCAGCAGCGCATCCGCCACCTTTTCGGCAATCCGCGTTTCGCCGTGGATGTTTAACGGCTCCGACAGGGTGCGCGCAACGGTGTGGTTCGGGTGCAGCGACGCCCACGGATCCTGAAACACCATCTGCACGTTGCGGCGAAGCTCGCCTTCAAAACGCCGTCCTGGCCGTAGCGCGTCTCCCAGGATCGAAATACGGCCGTTCCACTCGCGCTGCAATCCCGCCAGCACGCGCAGAATAGTCGATTTCCCGCAGCCGGATTCGCCGATCAGGCTGAAGGTTTCACCTTTCTCGATGCCAAAGCTGGCGGCGGACACCGCCGTTTTCTCTCCGAATCTCACCTGGAGATCCTTAACCTCAACGAGCGCCATTATCGGCCTCCTTCCACGGCTGCGTGCGGTCCAGCGTCGGCAGCATCTGGCCGAACGTTTGCGCATTGGGTCGGCAGGTCCACAGGGTGCGGGTGTACGGATGCGTCGCCTGCGGAAGTCGGCTTGCCGCCATCTCATCGACCTTCTCGCCCTGATACATCACCAGCACGCGGTCACAGTGCTCCGCCACCAGCGGCAGATCGTGGCTGATTAACAGCATCGCCATCTGGCGTTCTTCGCTCTGCTGCACCAGCAGTTCGAGGATCTGGTTGCGCAGGCGGGCGTCCAGCGCGGAGGTGGGTTCGTCGGCAATCAGCACCTGCGGGTTGTTGAGCAGCGCAATGGCGATCATCACCCGCTGGCCCATGCCCCCGGAGAGTTCGCCGGGGTAGCGAGTGAGAACGTGTTCGTTGAGCCCGACGGCGCGGATGATGTCGTGAATGCGCGCCAGACGTTCGGCGTGGGGCAGGTGCTGGTGCAGGGTCAGCGCTTCATCGAGCTGAGCGGCGACGTTTTGCGCCGGATTCAGCGCGTAGCGCGGGTCCTGCAGGACCATCGCAATCCCGTTGCCGCGCAGCGCCTGCCAGCGGCGGGTGCTCAGGGTCAGCAGGTCGTTGCCGAGCACGTTAAGCCGGTTCGTGCTCACGATGCCGGGCTTACGCACCAGCCCCATCAGGGCGCGGGCGGACATTGATTTGCCCGAGCCGGATTCCCCCACCAGCGCCAGCCGCTCGTTGCCCAGCGTGAAGCTGAGGTTGTTGACCACGCGCGCGGCGGGGTAGTCGATATTCAGCGCATCGACGATGACGCGTTGTTCAGTCATGCTGTGGCTCCAGTACGTCGCGCAGGCCGTCGCCCAGCAGGTTAAAGGCGAGGCTGGCAAACAGAATCGCTCCGCCCGGAATGGCGGCAATCCACCACTGGTCGAAAATCACCTGCATGCCGTCGGCGATCATCGCGCCCCATTCGGCCATTGGCGGACGCGCGCCAAGGCCGAGGAAGCCCAGACCGGCGGCCGCCAGAATAATCCCCGCCAGATCCAGCGCCAGCCGCACAATCGCGGACGGCAGGCACAGGGGCAGGATATGGCCGACCAGCAGGCGCGGGCCGCGAATGCCCATCATCTCGGCGGCGGCCAGATAATCGCTGTGGCGCAGCCGCTGGATCTCGCTCCGCGCCTGACGCGCGTAGGCCGGCCAGGTGGTTAAGGCCAGCGCCAGCGCGCCGTTGACCAGCCCCGGGCCAAGCATCGCCACAAACGCGAAGGCGAGGATCAGGCGCGGCATCGACATTACCACGTCGGTAAAACGCATCAGGATGCGCTCCAGCCAGCCGCCGTAGTAGCCGGACAAAATCCCCACCAGCAGCCCGGCGGGCAGGGTGATTACGGTAACTAATGCCACCAGCCCGAGCGCCGGACGGGTGCCGTAAATCAGGCGCGAAAGCAGGTCCCGCCCGTAGCTGTCGGTGCCCAGCCAGTGTTGAGTATTCGGTGCCTGCAGGCGCGCGGCGGCGTCCTGCCAGTTCGGGTCAAGCGGCGCGAGCCACGGCGCGAACAGGGCGATAGCTACCAGCAGCGCGATGGCAGCCAGCCCGCAAAACGCGGCAGGGGAGCGGCGCAGGCGGCGTAAGAAAAGATAAAACGGCATCAGCGCACCCTGGGGTCGGTCGCCCGCACGAGCAGGTCGGTAAGGTTATTGATCAGCACAAAGCAGACGCCAATCAGCAGCGTGCCGCCCATGACGGCGGTGGTGTCTCCGGCGAACAGGGCGGTGGTGAGGTAGCGCCCAATCCCCGGCCAGGAGAAGACGGTTTCGGTCAGTACCGCGCCTTCCAGCATGCTGGTATAGGCGAGGGCGATTACCGTCAGCAGGGTACCGCGAATGTTCGGCAGCACGTGGCGCAGCAGAATGGTCATCTCCCCGGCGCCCTTGGCGCGGGCAAGCAGGATGTACTCTTTGTTCATTTCGCTCAGGCAGGCGGAGCGCGTCAGGCGGGTGATGCTCGCCAGCGAATAATAGGCCAGCAGCAGCACCGGCAGCACCAGGTGGCTGAGGGCGTTGCGGAACGCCTCGCGGTCGCCGGAAAGCCAGGTATCCACCAGCGCAAAGCCGGTACGCGGCTCGACGGTGAACTGCCAGATATCATCCAGCCTGCCGGGACCCGCGCTCCACTGCAGCTTCGCGTAGAACAGGGCCAGCATCAGCAGGCCGAGCCAGAAAATCGGTACCGAGTTGCCGAGCAGGGTGAGCGTTCTGATGGCTAAATCAAGCGGCGAACCGGCGTAGCGGGCGCACAGCACCCCGGCAATCACGCCGAGCACGGCGCCGATGATTAACGCCAAAGTCGCCAGCTCGAGCGTGGCGGGAAACGCGTGCAGCAGATCCTGCAGCACCGGCTGCCCGGTGGCGCTGGCGGTGCCTAAATCCCCGTGGGCAAGGTTTTGCAGGTAGTGCCAGAACTGCACGGGCAGAGGCCGATCCAGCCCAAGCTGGTGGCGAACCTGATCGTAGGTTGACTGGCTGGCGTGATCGCCGACGATCTGCAGCACGCGATCGACCGGTGAAAACGCCGAGAGCGCAAACGTGACGAGCAGCAGCCCGAGGAGCGTGAGCAGCAGGGTCAGCAGACCCTGGAGCACGCGGGTGGAAAGATGTGGCATGGGTAAATCGTTATCCTGAAAATATGCACGGACGACCCCCTCTCCCTGTGGGAGAGGGCGGGGGTGAGGGGGAACAGGCGGCTCTGTTGCACGATGTTGCCCTCACCCCAACCCTCTCCCACGGGAGAGGGAGAAGGAGAAGGGCTACTTCGTGACGCGATCGTACCAGACCATATCCGCGTTCAGCCCCTGCTGATACCCCTTCACGTTATCGCGCACCACGATCTGGGTTTTCCCCTGATCGACGAACACGTACGGCGAATTCTGCTGCAGCTGTTCCTGCATCTTTTTGTAGAGATCCAGACGCTTCGCCGGATCCGGCTCGGCTACCGCCGCCAGCGTGGCTTTATTCAGCTCCGGGATTTTCCAGCCGTTCAGCCCGGCCACGGTGCTGGATTTGCCGTCGTTCCACGCGAAGGCGCTGGCGTTAGAGTGCGCGTCGAAGTAGTCCGGGATCCACAGACGAATCGCCGCCTGATGCTGCTTTGCGCGCACGCGGGCATAGACCTGGCTCCCGGCGGCAGGCAGCAGATCGACCTTCACGCCACCCTGGGCAAAGCTCGCCTGCATCGACTGGGCGATGGTGATAAACGGCGGCTTGTTCTCCACGTCCAGCGTGAAGTGCGCGTCTTTAATGCCCGCTTTGGCGAGAATGGCTTTCGCTTTTGCCGGGTCAAATTTAAACGGGTTGTCTTCCAGCGCGCCCGGCAGGCCGACCGGCAGGAAGCTCTGATGAACAAAGTACTGGCCTTTCAGCAGATTTTTGGTGATGCCTTCATAATCGACCAGCCAGCGCGAGGCTTCCCAGAACGCCGGGTTGTTCAGCAGCGGGTTGGCGCTGTTGCCGGTGTTAAACACCAGGTAATTTTGCTCGGCGGACGGAATGCTCAGCACCTTCACGCCCGGCTTGCCGTCCAGGGCGCTTATCTGGTCTGCACCGAGATCGCGCGCCACGTCCGCATCACCCTGCTGGATCAGCAGGCGGCGTGAAGCCGGATCGGGGACGTTTTTAATGATGATGCTTTTGAGCTTCGGCGCGCCGCCGGGCGCCGATTCGTTAGCTTCCAGCACGATGGCCTGATGCGGCTGATAGACGCGCATTTTGAACGCGCCGCTGCCCGCCGAGTGCATTTTCAGCCAGGCGTTACCGAAGTCGTTATCCTTCACGTTCGCCGCGACCTGCTTTTCATCGACGATGGAGGCAATCGGCGTTGAGAGAATATTCAGCGCCACCGACGGGCTAACGTCCGCCGTCCAGTGAAGCTGGAGGGTATGGTCGTCCACCTTTTTCAGCTGGCTGGCGATGTTGCTCGCGTCCCAGCCCAGCACGTTGAGGATAAAGGCCGGGGATTTGTTCAGCGTCACGGCGCGGGTGTAAGAGAAAATTACGTCTTCCGGGCGCAGCGGGTTGCCGGAGGCGAATCTGGCATCGGGCTTAAGCTTAATCGTCAGGGTTTTTGCTGCCGCGTCCGCTTCCCAGCTTTCTGCCAGAATCGGGGTGATTTTTTCCGGGTTATCGCGGTCCGGCTGTACCAGACGCTGATAAAGGCTCGGCACGGTCTGGATGCTGGAAAGCTCGTTGGCTTCGGCCGGGTCGAGGCTCACGATGTCATCAAGCCCCTGGGCAACAACCAGCGTGTTGGGCGGAGTAGCGGCGTGGACAGCGCCTGAGAGCGCAGCCAGCACCAGTAACGGCAACAGTTTTTTCGTCATAGCGATCCCTGAGAAGAATATATTGTGATTGTTTTATGCTCCGCTACGTTAGGTCGACTCTGACATTCCGCAAAGTCGAAATTCAGCTTTGCTTATGCCTTCCGGGAATATCGCATGCGTTCGGGCTATTAAAATACGCTGCTTTTCGCCCGCTTTTTAACCTGCTATAACAAACTCCTTACCTTTCAGGGAGTCACCGCCGTGCCCGAAATCAATCAACATGGTCAAACCGTTAACGATATCGTTCCCGACTGGAGAGGCGCGCGCGTATTAACCCGCACGCCGCTGTTCGGCCAGTATTGCCGCCTGGAGCCGCTGGACGCCGATCGCCACGCGGCCGATCTCTACGAGGCCTATGCGCTGGGCGACGACAGCGACTGGACGTGGCTTGCCAGCACGCAGCCAGCGAGCGTGGAAGCCACCGCGCACTGGATCGTGGGTAAGGTGATGGACGATGAGCTGGTGCCGTTTGCCGTCATTGATTTACGCACCGAACGCGCGGTGGGGCTGGTGAGCTATATGGCTAACGAGCGGCTGCTGGGGTCGGTGGAGATCGGGCACGTGACCTGGTCGCGCAGGATGAAAGGAACCCGGATGGGCACCGAAACGGTGTGGCTGCTGCTGAAAAATGCGTTTGAGCACGGCTACCGGCGCGTCGAGTGGAAGTGCGATTCCATGAACGTTGCGTCACGCAATGCGGCGGAGCGGCTGGGGTTTGTCTGGGAAGGACGCCTGCGCCAGAAGCTGGTGCGCAAAGGGCGCAACCGCGACAGCGATATGCTTTCTATTATTGACGGCGAGTGGCCGCAGCGCGATGCCGAACTGCGCTCCTGGCTGGCGGCGGAGAATTTTGACGGAGAAGGGCGGCAGATTAAGCGGCTTGAGGCGTTTCGGTTATAAGTGTTTTATGTAGGGTACATCTGAAACGGTCGATCAATCTGCGGAAATGGCAATTTCGATTAAATTG
>Ga0308166_1000199_pt1 | contig 110119 bp, 93 predicted proteins | sample PhyCR2_2_FD_202137 | JGI IMG/M metagenome (GOLD analysis project Ga0308166, IMG submission 202137) | Phyllosphere microbial communities from UC Gill Tract Community Farm, Albany, California, United States - DLSLCC.R2 | ecosystem: Host-associated > Plants > Phyllosphere > Unclassified | place...
GGACCATCCGCCACTACGACGAGGTGGGGCTGCTGCCGGCCAGCACCCGCAGCGAAGGCGGTTTCCGCATCTACCGCGATTCGGACCTGCAGCGCATGCTGGTGATCCGCTCGATGAAGCCCCTGGGGTTCAGCCTCGAAGAGATGGGTGAATTGCTTGACGCGGTGGACGCGCTCGCCGGTGACCCGAAGGACGCCGCGGCGCGGGCCAAGCTCGATGACTATATCCAGCGAGCCAGTGCCAAGCGGGACAAGCTGGAGCTGAACCTGCAGCGTGCGGATTCATTCATCGCTGATCTGCGCACCAAGTAGCGCCCGGTCAGTGGGCAGGGAAAGCTATGGGGAGTTGAATGGAATGGAAATCCAGATAACCGATATGGCTGAAAGCCATTGGCAGGATGTCTCGCGCATTTACGGGCAGGGGATCGCAACCGGGCTGGCTACCTTTGAATCCCAGGTCCCGACCCGGGAGTCATTCTTTGGCGGGAAAATCCCCGCGCTGTCTCTGGTTGCGGTGGATCTGGAGGGTAATGTGCTCGGCTGGGCTGCGGTCGCGCCAGCATCGGCACGCCCTGCCTACCGCGGGGTCATCGAGCATTCAATCTATGTGGATCCGGACTCTGCTGCCCAGGGCGTAGGGCGGGCGCTGCTGGAAGAACTCATTGGCAAGGCTGCTGCGCAGGGCTATTGGATGCTGCAATCGGCGATTATCGCGCAAAATGAGGCCAGCCGGAATCTGCACGTCAAGCTCGGGTTCAGGGAAGTGGGTTTCCGGGAGCGGATAGCCCAAGTCGCGGCCGGGCCGCTGATAGGGCAGTGGATGGATACCTATCTTTACGAGCTGCGCCTCTGAACCTGCAAGGCAATCCTAGTTTTTGGGCAGCAGGGTGGAGCCCAATGATTCCAGTGCACCTGGCACGACAGAAAAATACGCCCACACGCCGCGCTTTTCGCGGTGCAGGATTCCGGCATCCACCAGGATTTTCAGGTGGTGGGAGACGGTGGGCTGCTTGAGTCCCAGGGGCTCGGGCAGATCGCAGACGCAGGTTTCAGCGTCTTGGTTCGAGGAGACGATCGAGAGGATGCGCAGGCGATTGGGGTCGCTCAAAGCCTTGAAGCGAGCGGCCAGCAGTTCGGCTTCCTCCAGCTGCAGCATGCCTTCGCCCTGCGCCGGAACGCAGCATGGCGCGTCGATGCTTTCGGCCTGCTCTGGCGGTTCGTTCAAGGTATGCGTGCTCATGTCTCGCGCTCTCTGGGTTGCTCCGTTAAGAGATTGACAAACGTCGATATATGTAATCATACTCGAGACATCGATGTTCGTCGATGTCTATCTTTGGAGTGATGAATCAGTGACAGCCGCGCCTGTGCCCGATACTGCCCCTGCGGCCCAGAAGCTGTCTTTCCTGGACCGCTATCTGGCCCTATGGATCCTGCTGGCCATGGCCGCGGGCCTGGGCCTGGGCCGCATCTTCCCGCAGCTCGGCGAGCTGCTGGACCGCTTTACCGTCGCCGGTGTTTCGGTGCCCATCGGCATTGGCCTGCTGGTGATGATGTACCCCGTCTTGGCCAAGGTCCGCTACAACGAAACCGGCCGCGTGCTGGCCGACAAGAAGCTGATGATCACTTCCTTGGCGATCAACTGGATCCTGGCCCCGGCCTTCATGTTCGTGCTGGCCTGGATCTTCCTGGCGGACCTCCCGGAATACCGCACCGGGCTGATCATTGTGGGCCTGGCCCGCTGCATCGCCATGGTGTTCATCTGGAATGACCTGGCCTGCGGCGACCGCGAGGCGGCCGCCGTGCTGGTGGCCATCAACTCGGTCTTCCAGGTCATCGCCTTCGGCGCGCTGGGCTGGTTCTACCTGCAGGTTTTGCCATCCTGGCTGGGTCTGGAAACCACCAGCGCGCAATTCTCCGTCGCCGCCATCACCGCCTCGGTGCTGGTCTTCCTGGGCATCCCGCTGCTGGCCGGCTTCCTGACCCGCACCTTGGGGGAGAAGGCCAAGGGCCGGGAGTGGTATGAAGGAAAGTTCCTGCCAAAGATCGGACCGTGGGCACTGTACGGGCTGCTGTTCACCATCGTGCTGCTCTTCGCCCTGCAGGGCGATAACATCATCTCCAAGCCGCTGGATGTGCTGCGCATGGCCATCCCGCTGCTGACCTACTTCGTCGTGGTCTTCGGCGCCGGCATGCTCATCGGCCGCGGCCTGAAGCTGGGCTACCCGCGCACCACCACGTTGGCCTTCACTGCCGCCGGCAACAACTTCGAGCTGGCCATTGCCGTGGCCATCGCAACCTTCGGCGCCACCAGCGGCCAGGCCCTGGCCGGCGTCGTTGGCCCGCTGATCGAGGTGCCCATCCTTGTAGCTCTGGTCTACGTGGCCCTATGGTCTCGCAAGTTCTTCCCATCCACCCAACTCGCCACCGCTTCAGCCTAAGGAACGACATCATCATGACTGACAATAAAAAACCTTCAGTCCTCTTCGTCTGCATCCACAACGCAGGACGCTCGCAAATGGCCGCCGCCTACCTCTCGCACCTTTCCGAGGGGCGGATCGAGGTTCGTTCGGCAGGGTCCGCGCCAGCGGATTCGGTCAACCCCGCCGCCGTGCAGGCGATGGCCGAGGAAGGCATCGACATGTCGTCGGAGACCCCGAAGATCCTGACCACCGAAGCGGTGAAGGAATCCGACGTCGTGATCACCATGGGCTGCGGAGATACCTGCCCGATCTTTCCCGGCAAGCGCTACGAAGACTGGAAGCTGGATGACCCAGCCGGCCAGGGTGTCGAGGCAGTTCGCCCGATCCGCGATGAGATCCGTGAGCGCATCGAAACCCTGATCTCCGAACTGCTGCCTGCCAACTAATCATCGACCTGTAGTTTCCCCGCTGAGGAGTATTCCATGAACCCGACCTATCCTGTGATCGTCATTGGCGCCGGCCCCATTGGCCTGGCCACCGCTGCTCACCTGCGCGAACGCGGGCAGGAGGTGCTGGTTCTGGAAGCCGGAGCGCAGGCCGGGGCGGCCATGGAGCAGTGGGCGCACATCAAGCTTTTCTCTCCTTGGCGTTTCAACATCGATGCCGCCGCCCAGCGCCTTTTGGAATCACCCAGCGGAGACTATGCGGGGGACTGGGAAGCACCGCGGCTCACCAAGCTGCCCACCGGCGGCGAGCTGGTGCGCGAGTACCTGGAGCCTTTGGCAACGCATCCTGAACTGGCCTCGCGCATCCGCTATGGCCACCGTGTGATCAAGATCAGCCGGGTGCTGGAAGATGGCCAGGGTGCCGACAAGACCCGCACCGCCGGCCGCGGCGAGGCGGCATTCCTGGTGCGCGCCGAAACCGCCGATGGCCAGGTGGATGTGATCGGCCGGGCCGTGGTGGATGCCAGCGGAACCTGGAATCAGTCCAGTCCGGTAGGCCGGGGTGGCATCGAGGCCATCGGCGAAGCCGAAGCCCGCGAGCGCGGGTTCATCCTGGGCGGCTTGCCTGATCCGCTGGGTGCGGACGAATCAGCGCTGGCAGGGAAGAAACTGCTGGTGCTCGGTGCCGGGCACTCGGCGGCCAATACCATCATTGCCCTGGGGCGCTTGCAGAAGAAATACCCGGACACCACCATCCTGTGGGGACTGCGCTCGGCGGCCAATCCGATTCGCCTCTACGGCGGGGGCGCGGCGGATCAGCTGCCAGCGCGGGGCCAGCTGGGGACCAGCCTGCGCCGGCTGGTGGAGGACGGCAGCGTGCAGCTGCTGGAAAATGTGGCTGTGGCATCGATGAACCCCGGCAAACAGCTGGCAGTGTCCCTGGCTGATGGCCGCCAGCTGTTAATTGACCGGATTATCGCGGCCACCGGATTCCGCCCGGATCTGCAGATGCTCTCCGAGTTGCGCCTCGATCTGGATGAAAGCGTTGAAGCCCCGCGCCAGCTGGGCCCGCTGATCGACCCGGAATTCCATAGCTGCGGAACGGTCAGCGCCCATGGAGAAAAGCTGCTGGCTCACCCGGAGAAGAACTTCTACATCGCCGGGATGAAAAGCTATGGCCGGGCGCCGACCTTCTTGATGGCCACCGGTTACGAGCAGGTGCGCTCCATTGCCGCCGCATTGTCCGGGGATGACCAGGCTGCGGCGCGGGTGGAGCTGGAGCTGCCGGAAACGGGTGTCTGCTCCAGTGATCTGGCCGGCTCATGCGATGCTCCGGCTCCCGAGGAGTCTTCGTGCTGCGCTAGCGGACCGCAACCAGCGGTCTTCGGGCAGCCAACAGGAACGCTGCACGGAAACACCGACCTCAAGGACGCGGACACAGCACCGTGATCCCGAGCCGGCGGGACGGTACCCTCGATTCAACCGGCCATAACCGATGCCGGTAGCCCCGGAAGAATACATCGCCTTCCGGGGGCTTCACCCGAATGTGCTGCCCCAGGAGCCTGGCCGGGCGGGAATGCGCCTACACTGCGTCGAAGGTTGGCGCGGTGTCGGCCGCTTCCTGTTCCTGGAAAGCGCAGGAGAACCGGTGCCGTCCGGAAGCGACTTCCACGGGGGCCGACCCGTCGGGCAGGTGGATCTGCGCGGACGTGGACGGGGGGACCAGGACCTCCAGTTCGAAGACGCCCTCGCGCAGCGTCCACGACGAGGAAGCCGGTCCATAGGGGGTTTGCAATTCGGCGCGCGCCCAGGACAGCGAAGCGGTCGGCACCGGGGCGATGCGCTGCCGGCGGTAGCCTGGTTCCGCGGGTGCCAGCCCGCCGACCCTGCGGTGCAGGAAGTCGGCCACGGCCCCGAAGGCGTAGTGGTTGAACGAGGTCATCCCGCCGGGATTCAGCGACCCGTCGGGCAGCAGGGAATTCCAGCGCTCCCAGATGGTCGTGGCGCCCATGCCCACCGCATAGAGCCATGAGGGGCATTCGGTCTGCAGCAGCAGGCGCCACATGGTGGCCGCATGGCCACTGTCCACCAGCGCGTCGCAGACATGCGGGGTGCCCAGGAACCCGGATCCGATGCGGAAACCGTCCTCGGCCACCTGGGCAGCGAGCAGCTGGCCCGCGTGCTCCAGCTGTTCCGGCTCCAGCAGCCCGAAGCGGAGTGCCAGCGCATAGGCGGTTTGCGAAGGGAAGGCGGCCCGCCCGCTCGGGGTCGCATACTCTTCGCGGTAGCGTTGCGCGCAGCGTTCGAAGAGCCCCGCATAGCGCTTCTCATCGCCACCGCGGCCCAGGACTTGTGCGGCATCGCGCATGATCCGCGCCGACTGGGCCAGATAGGCGGTGGCCACGGCCTGCCAGGGCAGGCGCGCGGCCCAGGGCTGGTCATCGGGGGCCGAGGCATCGAGCCAGTCTCCGAAGGAGAACCCTCCGCTGGCGAAATCGAGCTGGTCGCCGGCGCGGCGGGCCAGGGCCTGGACCCAGCGGTCCATCGAATCCCACTGGCGCTCGAGGATTCCGGGGTCGGCGAAGCGTTCGTAGAGCGTCCAGGGGACCACTGTCGCTGCATCGCCCCAGCCCGCCTCGGCGCCCAGCGGCGGCATGGAGGGATCGGCATCCACCCAGGGGATGTAGACCGGGACATTGCCGTCGGGGTGCTGGTCTGCCGCGAGATCCGCCAGCCAGCCGGTGAGCATGCCGGCGCAGTCGTAGAGGTAGGCGGCGCTGGGTGCGAAGGCCATCAGGTCTCCGGTCCAGCCCAGCCGCTCGTCGCGCTGCGGGCAGTCGGTGGGGACATCGAGGAAGTTTCCGCGCATGCTCCACACCGCATTCTCGTGCAGCCGCTCCAGCTGCCCATCGGAGCAGCTGAATCCGCCGGTGCGGGCCATGTCGGTGTGCAGGACCACGGCCTGCAGCGCTGCGGGATCCAGCTCTGTGGGCCATCCGTCGACCTGGACATAGCGGAAGCCGTGGAAGGTGAACTCGGGTTCCCATTCCATGGCCGTGCCGTCGAGGATGAGCTCGTCGGTGGCGCTGGCCGCGCGCAGCGGCCGGGTGCCCAGCTCGCCGTCCTCGAGCACCTCGGCATGGCGGAAGGTGATGGCCTGGCCCGCGAACCCGGCAGGCGCCTGGACCCGCAGGCGGCCGACCAGATTCTGCCCGAAGTCCACGATGACGGCCCCGGTGGGGCTGGACAGCTTCCGCGCGGCAGGGACCAGCTGCGTTGGCCGGACCGCGGGGCCATCGGGGGCAATGAGGATGGCTGGATCCAGGTCCTGCACGGCCACCGGCGTCCAGGAACTGTCGTCGAATCCGGGCTCGTCCCAGCCATGCTGCCTGCGGCGGGCATCGGTGCTCTGCCCCTTGTAGATGTCGGCCCGGGTGACCGGCCCGAGGGTGCTGCGCCAGGTGCCGTCGGTTCCGCCGATGGTGCAGGTGCCGTCGGCATGCTGCACCTCCAGCTGCACCCAGGCCGCCGTGGCATCGCCATAGAGCCCGCGCAGCCCGCCGAAGCCGAGGAATCCGCGGTACCAGCCGTCGGCCAGGTGCACGCCCAGGGCATTGGCGCCGGGGCGCAGGGCCTTAGTGACATCCCAGGTGCGGTAGCGCAGGCGCTTGGCATAGCTGCTCCAGCCCGGGTTCAGCGCATCCTCGCCGACAGTGGTGCCGTTCAGGTGCAGGGTCATCACCCCGCGGGCCGTGGCACGCAGGCGCGCGGAGAGGATCTTGCCATGCTCAGCCACCGGGGCCGCGAGGTCGATTTCACCGCGCAGCAGTGCCGCCGGTTCGCCCTCGGAGCCGGCGGGCGGCAGCTGCGGGCTGATGGCCTGGGCCGAGAACAGCGAGCTATCGAGCAGCCCGGTTTCCAGGATGGCCGGCTCGCTCCAGGGCGAGGGGTCCGGGTCCGCTCCCCATACCCGCACCCGTACCGTGCGGGTTTCGCGCGAGGACAGCTCGCGCGCCGGCCACGGGACCAGGACCTGTTGGGCTGAGAGCACCTGGCCGGTGGTCTCCAGCGCTCCCGTCGCGGGATCACTGATCTGGACTTCGTAGGCGCGCTGGGACCAGCCGGGGATGGCGGTGTCGGTGATCCACGAGAGCCGTGGCGCGGATTCCCCGATGCCCATTGGGTCGCGATGGTGCTCGATGGTGGCAGGGCGTACGTGGATATTCATGTCGGTTCCTTGGGGGAAGGGCAGCGCTGCGGCGCGGAGCTGGGAGGGGCGGGCTAGAGGGGGCGGGCCAGAAAGCCATTGATGTGCCAGCGGATGCCGTCGGCCATGTCCACATCCAGGCCCTGGAGCCACAGGGCTTCGAGCCCTTCGGTCATGGCCAGGGTATTCAGGGCCGCGGTGCGCGGCTCGATGCCGGGTTTCAGCCCGCCGTCGGCCAGGACCTCGCTGAAGGCCTGGGTGACGGCCTCGACGATTCGGCCCAGGCGTTCGCTGAAGTAATCGTGGGCCGGGTGCCCGGGGTCCACCGCCTCGGTGGAGAGGTTGCGGTAGAGCTGCACCACGCCGCGCTGGCCGGCCTGGACGCGGGAGATTTCCACCAGGGCGGCCAGGAACTCCCGGCCGGTTTTCCCGCGCAGATTTTCTTCCGCCAGCGAATCGCGCTGCTGGAGCACTGCGGTGAGCAGGGCGAGCTTGCCGCCGGCGAAATGGTGCAGCACCCCGGTTTGGGTGATGCCCACCGCCCGGGCGATCTCGTTCACGGAGCTTGCGGTGTAGCCGTTTTTCGCGAAGATCGCGAATGCCGCCTCGAGGATCTGCTCGCGGCGTTGTGCGGTCTTGCGGTATGTGCCTCTGGTGCCTGCCATAACTGCACTGTATCAGCGATCACACGAAAACATGTAACCCTTTAAGTTTTCGTGTTACAGTGATCTCCATCACCGACCGCGCGGGAAGAATTCGGTGCTCTCCCGGCCATGTCCATGGCCCCTCAGGTTAAGGAAACCCCACCATGACACACCCCACCCAGCGGCGGCCCCTCGCTGCTTCCGCCGATGGGCCGGCCCCCGGCATCACCGATCCCCGGCCCCCGGCAGCAGCCCGATCGCATCGGTCGCTGGTCATCCTCCTGGTGCTCGCCATGGTGGGCGCCGGCGCCGCGCAGATGTCTGCCGCATTGCTCACGCTCACGCTCAAGGCCACCCAACTCGATGCCGCGACGGCGACCACGACCATCTCGATCTCCAGCGCGGTGGCCGGAATCCTGACCCTGGTCGCCCTGCCGCTGGCCGGTGCGCTCAGCGACCGGTCGCGCTCGCGCTGGGGCCGGCGCCGGCCATTCCTTGCGCTGGCGGCGCTCGCCTTCGCCCTCGGCGGCGTGCTGCTGGTCGCGGCCGGCACCCTGCCGCTGTTCATCCTGGCGCACCTGCTGATCACCCTCGGATTCGTCACCGCGAACGTGAGCATCATCGCGCTGCTGGCAGACCAGCTGCCAGAGGACGGCCGTGGCCCGGCCACCGCCTTGTTGAGCATGGGAACACCGCTGGGCGCGCTGTTCGGCATGGCAGTTGCGGTGCCCTTCGGGGACCAGCTGGGGCCGCTGGTGGGCATTCCCACCGCGCTGGCAGTCCTTTCCCTGCTCGGCCTGTCCATCAAGGTCCGGGATCCGCAGCACCCCGAGCGCCGCCCCCGCAGCACACCCGCCGTAATGCTGGGGATCTTCTGGGTCAACCCGATCCGGCACAGCGCTTTCGCCTGGGTCTTCACCTCGCGGATGCTGGTGTTCTCCGGGGTGGCCGCGCTGAACGGCTACCAGGCCATCTACATGCTCCAGCGCTTGCACCTGGCGCCAACCGCGCTGGGCACCGCGATCCTGGCCACCGTGGTGCTCAATGCCGGGATCACCATGCTGGTTGCCCCGGTGATCGGCCGGATCAGCGACCGTCTGGGCGTGCGCAAGCCCTTCATCCTGGCCGCCGCGGTCATCCTGGGCCTCGGCCTGGTGCTGGCCTCGATGGCATCGAACCTGCCGATGTACCTGGTGGCCTGCACCGTGGTGGGGCTGGGCCAAGGTGTGTACTTCGCCGTGGAACTGGTCCTGGCCACGCAGATCCTTCCCGACAAGGCGAACCCGGCCAAGGACCTGGGGATCCTGAAGATCGCGGACAACCTGCCGGTCACCATCGTCTCGGCCCTCGCACCGCTCCTGCTGGCCATTGGCGCGGGAAGCATGGGGCCGAACTTCTCGGCGCTGTTCCTCTCCGGGGCCATGGCCAGCATCCTGGGCGGTTTCGCCATCCTCATGGTGCGCGGCGCCCGCTAGCGACTGGCCGCCATCGACTTCCAGCACACCACCCAAGCAGAAAGGGCACATGATAATGAGCCGCTATCCCGATGATTTCCTGTGGGGCGTTGCCACCGCAGGCCACCAGAATGAAGGAAACAACCAGCACAGCGACATCTGGTTCCTCGAGAACATGAATCCCACGCTGTTCGCCGAGCGCTCGGGCCGCGCCTGCGGCGCCTATGAACGCTATGAATCCGACCTCGACCAGGTGGCGGCCCTGGGCCTGAACGCCTTCCGCTTTTCCATCGAGTGGGCCCGCATCGAACCAGAGCGCGGCACCATCGTGGGCAAGGAGCTGGACCACTACGAGGCAGTGATTGACGCGGCCCTGGAACGCGGGCTGGCTCCGCTGGCCACCTTCAACCATTTCGCCGCCCCGCACTGGTTCTCGGCCGCCGGGTCCTGGCTGGCGCCGGATGCCGCGCAGCGTTTCGCCGATCAGGTGGACCGGGTGATGCATCGCGTGGGGGATCGGCTCACCGCGGCGGTGACCATCAACGAGCCGAATCTGGAACAGCTGCTGCAGGCCGGCGGGAAGCTGCCCCCGGAAGCCGAGGCGATCAAGCGGCAGATGCTCCAAGCCGCGGCCTGGGCGGCCGGGACCGAGTCCTACTATGCGTCGAATGTGATTCCCTCGAATGCGCAGGACGACTTCCAGGAGGCCTTCACGGTGGCGCATCGCAGCGCCAAGTCAGCGATCAAGGCCCGGCGCGGGGATCTGCCGGTGGGCGTATCCATCGCCATCGCCGACGAGCGGGCGCTGCCCGGGGGAGAATCCCGCCGCGACGCGCGGCGTGCGGCGGTCTACGACCATTGGCTGGACGTGGCCCGGGAGGATGACTTCATCGGCGTGCAGAACTACGAGGCCTTCGTGCACGGGCCAGATGGCGAAGTCCCGCAAGAAGGACTGCGCAACGGCATGGGCTCGGTGGTGGATCCGGGGGCGCTGGCCGGGGCAGTGCGCTACGCCCATGAGGTGTCGGGGGTTCCGGTGCTGGTGACCGAGCATGGGATCCAGATTGACGATGACTCCATCCGCGCCCAATTCATTCCGCAGGCACTGGCCGCCCTGGAACAGCAGATCGCCGAGGGCACCCCGGTGCTCGGCTATTGCCATTGGACCCTGATGGATAATTTCGAGTGGATCTTCGGCTACGGCCCCAAGCTCGGCTTGCTGGAAGTGGACCGGCAGACCCTGGCGCGCACGCCGAAGCCCAGTGCCCACGCCTATGCCCGGGCGGTGCGCCAGGCCCAAGCCAGGGTGGCGGCCACGGCCTAGCAGGGCCAATGCAGTCCAATGCAGGCTCCTGAAGCAAAAGCCGAATACTGCGAAATGGCAGAGCGTGCCCTGTTGAACCCCAGGTTCCATAGGAGCACGTTCTATGCTTCTTAACGCGTGTGAAAACCAGAGGCATGGACATCAGGATTGCGGACCCCACGCCTGACTTGCGAATTATCTACATTTGCGCATCACCATGAAGATCATGCCAGGTGCGGGGCCTTGTCGAAGCTTTTCACTGTCCTCAGCGGTCGACGCGTGGTGCTCGGCGATTCCCAACACGCCATGCGGAACCTTGAATCATTTGCCACTGAGCCGGTGGAACGAGACGGCATCACCCATACATTCGTGGTAGATGACATTGCTGGTGCAGTGGAATCAGCTAAACAGCCGGCGAAAGACAGCCTCGCCAGTTTACTGGGCGGGAAAATGTCGCGGCAGTGTCTATTCTATGGGCTGGTCGACGAGCTGCACCTTGGTATCGCCCCAGTGCTACTTGGCAGAGGCATTTCCCTGTTTGAAGGTCTAGGGCAACGCATCGAGCTGGAGCGGGCGGAAACTTCAGCGTTCGCAAGCGAAGTGCATCTGGTGTGCAGGGCGCTTCACTGAGCACACTGCTGCGCATCCCCGACTGACCGCAGTACCCCCGACACAATCATCGGGATAGGGACCGCAGCTTGAAGAACCGGGTATGCCGCAACGCGCTGTGGTGTTTTCACCAAGGACCGGATCACGCTCAGGCGCGGCCCTGAAGGACAAGCGGCCTGACGCTCTGCAGGCAGGTGGCGATATCCCATCACGTGGCGGCCGGCGGGTTGTCCTCAGCTATCGGAGCTCCGTTCCCTGAGTCCGACTCAGGCGACCTTGGTGGTGCTAGGACCGTCGGTCGCTACGGGGCCTGGTACCGCCGGTGGACATGAGGATTACCGTCCTGGAAGCTCGTTAGTTATTGGACACAGGTGTTGGTATTGAGCGCAGGTGGACAGAAGTCAGATCAAGTTGCCATAATAGAAATGTCGAAAGCACTAGCATTCGAAAGTAAGCCCGGCAGTCCTCCGGAGGTGTGACGAGCCGGGCTAGCGTATTTAACAACCCCGGACCTCTGCCAAAAGCGGTTCTATTTTCTGTCTCCAAGCTCCGCCACGGTTGTAGCACCAGGCGATGGCGTCGCTGGCCCAGAGCAGGGGCTCTTCTTTCTTTCCCCGATGTTCGTAGCGTAGATCGTCGTACCTTAATTCGAGCAATTTTTTGGCAATGATTCTTCGGTCAGCAGCGTCGATAGAAGCATCTGATTCGATGGTGAGCTGACGGACCTTCTGAGCAGAAATATCCTCAAGCATTGAATGCAAACATGCTTCACGTGCTACTGCGTGTTTTTTCGCGGAAGAAACGTACATGATCGCAATGAGGCCGCACTCTTGCATGATGTTGATAAATCGGTCTTTCACAGCGTCGCGCTCGCGAACGAAGTGAACATAGTCAGTGCCTTTATGCCGACCAGATCTGAGCTCAGTCCGAACTGCAGTAAGTGACGCGGACGTTGCAACGGCTGCTGCAAGGTAATAGTCCTTGGCTTTGCATTCGTCGACAAATAATTGCGCCTGCTTAGGGAGCTCCAACGTCAAATCTTTTCTACTCCTCCACCCGCGCTATATCTGCTCTTACTGGCAGGGCTTCTCGTTAGTCGTCCGTCAGCAGACATCACTGATTTTCAGTACCTATATATTCTATGGTGCGGCACCGATCGTTTAGGGGGCCTCTGCTATCGCATCGTTTGAAAATTCGACAGGCCGCCTGAAGCGCGGGTAGCGTGCGGGACATACCGTCATGCGCCCGCCTCGAAAACGGCGTGCAGGCACGTAGCCGACAGCACGCCCCGCCAGCAGCCCTCGCTGGAGGGACGGCCGCTTCATGGCGCTGGTGTATTCGGCGTTGAAGCCCCAAAAGTGAGCTGAAGACTCCCAAAAAGTTTTTCGTAGGCGACCTGCGGCCAAGATTCGCAGTTGCCCATTAAAGCGCCCAGCAGAATTCTGAATAACCGGTTATTCATCATTGATATGCGGGACGTCATGACTAGCCAGCAGGTACCTTGCGCATGCTGTTTTTAACTTCCGGCACTTCGAACCGCAGCCGGGGATTCGAACAAGGTCTGGCCAGGCACGGTGATCCAGCGCTGCGTTGGCAACAGTGATTTTCGGTTGCTGGATTTGCAACCGGACGCGAATTGAAGCAGTTTCCTATGGTGGAGCTTGCAGATGATCGCAGCAAGGCCAGCGCACGTGCAATTGGCTTATGTCGCGGTTCAATTTGCATCCATGTGAAAGTGTTTTTCTCCTGGGCCTTCGGTAGAAGATCTACCTCGTTGCAGGAATGAAGAGCCAAGCCCGGGCGGTGCGCCAGGGTCAACGCCCCGGGGCCCGCCTCCTGGCATCCCGTCATAGGCTGGTAGCACAACGCTGCCGCAACCCACAACGAGGAGCCTTGCCATGGACCCGAAGCCGGCGACGATCGATGCCTACCTGGAAACCATCAACCCGGAATTCCGCCCGGAGCTCGAGCGGATCCGGGCGATCGTGGCCAGACTGGTCCCGGAGGCCGAGGAAACCATCAGCTACTGGATGCCTACATTCAAATACCGGGGAAGGGCCTTGGTCTATTTCACCGCGTCCAAGAAGCATATGAGCTTCTACCCCTCCTCCATTGCCATCGAGGAGCTGGGCGACCGGCTGAACGGATACAAGAAAACAGCGCATGCCGTCCACTTCACCCTGGGCAATCGCCGGCCCGATGAGCTGATCGAGGAGATGGTCCGGGTGCATCTGCGGCACCTCGAATCATCCGCGCGCTAGCCCTGCCGGGCGCTGACTTCTGCGACGGCCTCGGCCAGGCGGTCCACCAGCAGCTGGGCCTGCTCGCGCTCGATGACCATCGGCGGGCGCATCTTGAGCACGTTGTCGTCGCGGCCAATGCGGCTGATCAGCACGCCCTTGTCCTTCATCAGCTCGATGAGCGCCTTGGTGGCCTGCGGATTCGGCGTCCCGGCTGCCCCGGGATGCACGATGTCGTAGCCGAAGAACAGCCCCTGTCCGCGCACCGCGCCGATCAGTTCACTGCTTTTCGCGATCTCCCGCATCGCGTCGGCGATGAATTCCCCGGTGGCCAGTGCTCCGGGAATCAGCTGGCGATCGCTCATCTCGCCGAGCACCGCGAGCCCCGCCGCGCAGGAGACCGGGCTGCCGGCGAAGGTGTTGAAGTACATGTTCCGGCGGCCGAACTCGTCGAGCAGCGCCTCGGTGGTAACCACCGCGCCGACCGGGTGGCCATTGCCCATCGGCTTGCCCAGGGTCACCAGGTCAGGGGTGATCGAATACAGCTGGTGCCCCCACATGCGGCTGCCCAGCCGGCCGAACCCGGACTGCACCTCATCGGCGATGAACAGGCCGCCGGCCTTCTGCACCCGCTGCGCCAGCCCCTCGACATATCCTGCCGGGACGTTCACGAGGCCCTCGGTGGAGAAGATCAGGTCGAACAGGGACGCCGAAAGCCCGTGGCCGGCCTCGATGAGCGAGGCGATCGCCGCATCGACTTCGGCCAGCGCCGTGCGGCACAGCGCCGCCTCGGCGTGCGCATCCAGCCCGGTCGCATCCGGGATCCGCACCGCGCGCACATGGGATCCGAAGTCCTCGTGGACGGCCAGCCCCGTGGTGAGCTCGGCCAGCGAGGTGGTATTCCCGTGGTAGCTGAAATCGGAGACGAGGATTCCCCTCTTGCCGGTATGCTGGCGGGCAATGCGCAGCGCCAGCTCATTGGCCTCGGAGCCGCTGTTGACCAGGAACAGCCGATCCAGCCCGGGCGCGAAGGTGCCCAGCAGCGCTTCGGAATAGTCGACCACCATGTGGTTCAGGTACCGGGTATGCAGGTTGATGGTGCGCAGCTGCCGGTTGACCGCATCGGCTACCACCGGGTTGGCGTGGCCGACATGCGGGACATTGTTGTACCCATCGAGGTAGGTGCGTCCCTGCGCATCCGTGAGCCATACGCCCTCGCCGCGCACCAGTTCCAGCGGCTTGTCGTAGAACAGCGGGGAGTGCGGCCCGATGGTCGCCACGCGGCGGGCCATCAGCGCGGCAGTGGACGCGGGAAGCATGGCGTTCTGGGCGGTGCCGGTCATGGCAGGTCCTTTCTCAGTGGGGAAGTCGGGGCGGCCAGCAAGCCGCGCACCAAGGCGCCGATCGCGTTGACCTGGTCTTCGACGCTATCGGGGTCGGTGGCCGCGCGGCTGCCCGAAGCGCGCAGCGCGCCGGAGAGCGCCACGGTGAGCGCCTCGATATCGGCGCCGGGAACAAGCAGGCCTTCGTGCAGGGCCATGGCGAGGTCGTCGCGGATGTAGTTCTCGAAGGAACGGGAAGCGGTTCCGGTCACCCCGGCCAGCACGGGCGCCAGGTCGGCACCCATGATGCCGTAGAACCGGCCCTTGGGATCCGCGCTGGCTTCGGTCAGGGCCCTGGCCAGGGCGCAGATGCGCATCTCCAGGCCATCGGCCTGGGCGTGGAGCTCGTTGCCGCGCTCGGCCACCTGGTCGGCCAGGCGCAGGTAGACGGCCCGCACGATTTCGTCGCGTCCTGCGGGGAAGTGCGCGTAGACGGTGCCGCGGGCGATGCCTGCCAGCCGGCTGACCTCCTGCAAGGTGGTGCCCGAGTAGCCGGCGTCGCTGAGCAGCTGGGCCGCGGCGTCAAGGATGTCGTTCCGGGTGCGCACGCGATTGCGCTCACGCTGGGTCATGGGCACCAGTTCCTCGATCATTGTCCTGATCCTGCTTTCTTGTTGCCGCGGCCACCTTGGACACCAGCATAACCATAAAAAGAAAAAAATTGAACACGATGTTCAGTTGACAAACATCGTGTTCAACTTTTTACTAGTGTATGACTACGGTCACACATGAAGCAGCCAGGAAGAGAGCCGATGATTTCGCCGACCCACGCCGAAGCAGCACTACGACAAGCCTTGCCCCGCTATGGGCTGCCGGGCACCGCGCCCGTGGAGCTGGTGAAGTACCGCGAGAACTACGTGTTCCGTGTTGATGCAGGCCAGGGGGCCAGCTATGCGGCCAGGCTGCACCGGCTGGGCTACCGCACCGAGGCGGAGCTGTCCACCGAGGCCGCATATCTCATGGAACTGGCCGAGCGCGGGTTGTCCGTGCCGCGCCTGATCCGCACCGTTGATGGGCAGCTCAACTGCACCGTGGAGCTCGCGGACGGGAATGCCGTGGTGATCGACCTGCAGCATTGGATCCCCGAGGCCGCGCCCATGGGGGAGATCTCCGAGGCGCTGGCCGGATCCGATGCGCTGGACGGCCAGGATTTCCAGCAGCTGGGCAGGGAACTGGCGAAACTGCATCTGGCCTCCATGGCCATCGGGATCCCGGAGGGCTTCGACCGCGGAGCCTGGGACCACGAGGGCCTGGCCGGGGCTTCTCCGCTCTGGGGCGACCCGGCCAAGCTTTCGTGCCTCGATGCGCAGCAGCGGGAGAAGATCCGCCGGGCGATGCTCTCGCTGCATGGCCGGCTGGGACAGCTGGAGTGCGGCCCGGCGGTGTACGGCGTCATCCACGCGGATCTGACCCCGGAGAACGTCCTGGTCAGCGCCGCTGGCCCGGTGCTGATCGACTTCGACGACTTCGGCACCGGCTGGCATCTTTTCGACCTGGCCACGGTCTTGTTCTTCTATTCCGCACATCCCCGGCTGGCCGAGTACCGCCGGGGGCTGGAAGCCGGCTACCGCTCCGAGCGCGCAGATGTGCCTGCCGGATTCTTCGATGCCTGGGACGACCTGCTGCTGGGCCGCGGGCTGACCTATCTGGGCTGGGCCGCCGAGCGGCAGGGGGACGAGGAAGCCGAGTTCATCGAGCGCAAGGTGGTGCCGGTGGTCATGGATCTCGTCGAGGCGCACCTTGCCGGTGCGGCTCCGGCAGCCCTGGGAGGCGGCAAATGAGCGCGCCGGTGGCAGTGGTTTCCGGAGGTGGAACAGGCATCGGGCTGGCTGCGGCCCGCCGGCTGTCCCGTGACGGCTACCGCGTGGTCCTGACCGGGCGGCGGATCGGCCCGCTGGAGCAGGCCGCCGAGCAGATCGGAGCGGTGGCGCTGGCCGGCGACATGTCCGACACGGCCAGCGTCCAGAAAGTCATCGACGGCACCCTGGAGCGCTTCGGGCGCCTCGACGCGGTGCTCGCCAACGCCGGGGGCCACGGCTTCTCCACGGTAGTGGACACCGACGACCAGTCCTGGGCCGCAAGCCTGGACGCGAACCTGACGACCGCCTTCAAGCTCTGCCGGGCGGCCCTGCCGGAACTGGCCCGCACCCGCGGGCGGATCGCCGTCGTCTCCTCGCTGGCGGGCCTCGCCGCCGGACCCTCGGTGGCCGGATACACCGTGGGCAAGCATGCGCTGATCGGGCTGACCCGCTCCATGGCCCGCGACTACGGAAAGCACGGGGTGCGGGTGAATGCGATCTGCCCCGGGTGGGTGCGCACCGGCATGGCCGACGCCGAAATGGACGAGCTGTGCGCGGCCATGGGACTGGAAGACCGTTCGGCAGCCTACGCCAAGGTCACCGAGCATGTGCCGCTGGGACGCCCGGCGGACCCCGAGGAGATTGCCGGGAGCATCGCCTTTTTGCTCGGCCCCGATTCCAGCTACATCACCGGGGCCACCCTGGTGGCCGACGGCGGCGCCCACATGGTCGATCTGCCCACTATTTCCTTCGACGCCCTGTCCTGACTTTCCTGGAGCACCCATGAGCGAACCTGTTCTCGTCTACACCCATGCCACGATCCACACCATGGACGCCAACCTCACCACCGTGGATGCCATGGCGGTGGCCAACGGCCGGATCGCGGCCCTCGGCGATGCCGCCCGCGCCTTGCTGGCCCACGGGGCCCGCGAGATGGATCTGGGTGGCCGCACCGTCCTGCCCGGGCTGATCGACGCCCATATCCACCATGCGCAAGGCGGCAAGAAGGAGCTCTTCGACTTCTGCGTGGCACCCACCGCCAGCCTGGATGAGATCCTGCAGCAGATCGCCAAGGAAGCCGCCGCATTGCCCGAAGGCGCCTGGCTCACCGGAGGTTCGGTGGGGTCCGGGCTCATCGACCAGGTGAACACCGCGCAGGCCCTGGCCCGGCTGGATGAAGCCAGTGCCGGGCATCCGGTGCTGCTCACCGACGACTCGCTGCACAACCGCTGGGCCAATTCGCTGGCCCTTGAGCTGGCGGGAGTCTCCCAGGACACCCCGGACCCGGCCGGCGGCCAGATCTGCCGCGACACGCAGGGCCGGCCCACGGGGTGGCTGGTGGAAGCGGCAGGCATGATGGCCGAAAAGGCCAAGGAACGCCTGGACCCCTTCGACCTGGACAAGCTCGTCGAGTCCAGCGCCCGCGGCGTGGCCGAATGCAACGCCTTCGGCATCACCGGTTTCCAGGACGCCGCGACTTCGATGCAGATCATGCAGGCGGTCCACCGGCTCGATACGGCCGGGCAGCTCAACGCCTGGGTGGTTTCTTCCACCCCGGTCGAAGAGTTCATCTTCGGCTACGAGCCGGTGGGCCAGCCGGTCATCGAGTCCATGCCCGGCACCGCCAGCGAACACCACCGGCCCAGCTACATCAAGATCTTCCTCGACGGAGTGCCGCCCACGCGCACCGCCGCCTTCCTGAACCCCTACAAGGGCGCGGCCGAATCCGACCCGTGTTCGCACGGCAAGATGACCATGAGCCAGGACCAGCTGGCCGGCTGGCTGCTGCGCACCGCGCCGCTGGGCGTCGGCGCGAAAATCCACTGCACCGGAGACGCCTCGGTGCGCGCGGTGCTCGACGCCGTCGCCCAGGTGCGGGCCGCCGGATTCACCGATATCGGCTACCAGGTGGCCCACGGGCAGTTCATCCACCCCGATGACCTGCCGCGTTTCGCCCAGCTGGAAGTATCGGCCGATATCTCCCCGGCCATCTGGTATCCGGGAGTGATCACCGAAACCTTCCACGAGGTGCTCGACGAGCCCCGGGCTTCCCAAGTGCAGCCCAACCGCCTGCTGCTTGAGCATGGGGCGCGCATCGCCGCCGGCAGCGACTGGCCAGTGGCGCCGAGCCCCAATCCCTGGCCAGCCATCTACGGCCTGGTCACCCGCAAGGACCCCAGCGGCGCCTTCCCCGGAGCGCTGTGGGAGGAGCAGGCCATGACCATCGCCGAGGCGCTGACCGCCTACACCCGCGCGGCCGCCGAGGCCTGCGGATTGGCCGATGCCACCGGCAGCCTCGAAGCGGGCAAGTCCGCCGATTTCACGGTGCTGCCCATCGACCCGATGGCCGTCCCGGCCGAGCAGCTCATCGACGTGCGCCCGGAATCCACCTACTTCGCCGGACGCCTCGTCTATGCGGCGAACACCACCACAGCACGCGGCCAGCGCCGCCAGAGCACAGGAGCATAGGTTCCATGTCTTCCACCATCGATACCGCAGAACGCAGGATCTACATCTATATCGCCGCCATTTCCGCCGTGCTCAACGCGGTGCTGCTGGTGGCCCCGGTGCTGGCCTCGAAGCTCAGCGCGCAGCTGGGCCTGGATCCAGCGCAGGTGGGCTTGATCGCCTCCGTGGAATTGGGCTGCTTCTCGCTGGCCACGGTGCCGGCCTTCCTATGGCTGCGCAGGGTCAATATCCGCACGCTGACCATCTGGTGCCTGGCCGTGGTGGCCGCCGGAAACGTGGCCTCGGCCATGGCCGGCAGCTTCGCACTGCTGCTGGGCGTGCGGGCCATCACTTCCCTTGCCGCCGGATCGGTGATCGTGGTGATCCTCTCGCTCAGCGCCAAGGCCGCCAACCCCTCCCGGGCCTACGGGCTGTTCGTGGTCAGCCAGCTGGCCATGGGCGCGGTGATCCTCTTCCTGTTCCCGCTGATCTACGCGCAGCGCCCGGTGGCCGCGGTCTACCTGACCCTGGCCGTGCTGGCCACCGCGTGCCTGGGCTGCGCCGCCTGCGTGAAGGGCGATGAATTGCAGGCGGCCGCCAGCGGCCGGCCGGCCGCCAAGGCCCGGTTGCTGCCCCTGGGCTGCGCGCTGCTGGCGGTGCTCTGCTTCTACGTGGCCCTGGGCGGGGTATGGACCTTCATGGCGCAGATCGCCATCGGCTCCGGAATCACGCTGGATGCCGCGTCGAGCCTGATCGGCATCGCCACGATCTTCGGGGTGCTCTCCTCCCTGGCCAGCACGCTGGTGGGCGAGCACCGGTTGGGCAAGTACTTTGTCCTGGCCGGATTCGCCGTCATGGCCGTGTCCATCAGCTGCCTCTTCGGCACCCCGGGGCTGCTGCGCTTCGTGGCCGCCGCGGTGCTCTTCAAGATCGCCTGGAGCTGGCTGCTGCCGTTCCTGCTCGCCGAGGTCTCCCGGGTGGGCGGAGCCCAGGTGATGAATGCGGCCAATCTGGCCATCGGCGGCGGATTGGCCATTGGCCCGCTGCTGGCCGGAAGCCTGATCCAGGCCAGCAGCGGCTTCGCCACCATGCTGGGCGTGGCCCTGGCGATCCTGGGCGTGGCGGTCATCAGCTCGGTGGCGGTCTTCCGCGCCTCGGACGCGCGGGCATCAACACTGGAGGAATCCGCGTCCCGCCCGGTGGGGCCGGTGGCGTCCTGAGCGGCCTATACCCGTGCAGAACTGGGGTGCCCGGCGCACCGCTGCAAGGCCTCAACGACCTCGTCCAGGTCATTGCCCTGCCAACCCACGTGCTGGTCCGGACGGACCAGCACGGCGTCTGCGGCCCAGCGGGCCTCGGCAGGCAGTAGCGCCGTGTCGATGACGCGCACCGCCAGCGGAATGCGCGTCCGTCCGGCCAGCGCCAGGATCCTCTCCATGGCTGGGGACTGATGCCAGCTGGCCGCCGCGGTGTGGCTCAGCAACAGCGTGAACCCGGGTCCGAGCTCGTCGTAGAGCGCGTGGCCGGAGGGCAGCCAGGCGTGGGGGAGCAGGCATCCAGGGGTGGTGCTGGGCACATAATCGATGGGATGCGCCGCAGGAGGTTCGCTGCCGTCGGGTGCGATGATCGGTGACTGGGCGTAGTGGTAGCCGAGCACCAAGCCCAGCGAATGGAATTCGCTGGCCTTGACTTCCAGCTGGATCCGGGCGGCCGCGCGGGCCTCCTCGCCTTCCTCGCCCGGGGCATCAAGCAGCGGGCTGGCGAAGTCATAGGCCAGCGCCTTGCCGTTCTCCGCGGCCTCAGAGATCGTGCGCTGGGCGACCTGGCGGCGTTCGGCCTCGTAGCTGGCCAGCAGGCCAGGCCCGGCCCAGCCCTGCACGACCGCCGCCAGTTTCCAGGCCAGATTGCTGGCGTCGCCAATGCAGGTGTTGAATCCGTGCCCGCCCCAGGGCGGGTTGAGGTGGGCTGCATCCCCGACCAGGTAGATCCCCGGCCGGCCGTAGGAGGAAGCCAGCAGCATCCGTGCGGTCCACGGATCGGTGGCCAGGATTTCCAGGTCGATGTCCTTTCCCGCCATGGTCCTGATGGCCGCGGCGGCATCGAAGTCCGGGTCATCGGCAGCCACGCCCTGGATGATGGCCCACCAGGTGTTGTCCAGATCCATGCGGCCGATCATGCCGCAGACCCCTTCGGACAGCGCCCAATACTGCACCGCGGGGTCCAGGCTGGCCTTCTGCCCCAGCTGCGCCGAGGTGAACACTGCGCTGACGTTGGACAATGCTGCAGACCCGCCTTTGAGGCGGATGCCCAGCGACTTGCGCACCACGGAACTTGCGCCGTCAGCGCCGACGACAAAATCGGCCCGCACGGTGCGGAGATTGCCGTGGGCATCTTCGCAGCTGACCTGATGCAGCCCGAATCCGTAGCCGGTAGGCTCATCCAGCTCGGCAACGCTGATGGCCTTGTAGCCGTACCAGCAGGTGATCAGCGGGTTGCTGGCCGCCTGCGCGCGGAGCACATCTTCGACTACCGGCTGGGGAATCTGCTGCCCGCATTCGGGTTGCCAGCGATACGGCCCGAGCGAGAGCTGGAACGCTTCGTGGAATCTGGTGATCTCGTAGCCGCTGAGGGTAGAGCAGAAGATGACATCCTGCGAATAGCTGGTGGGCAGAGCCGCGGCCTGGCGCAGCGCATCGGCCAGCCCCAGGCGCCGCAGGTGGGTCATCGTGCGGGCATTGGTGGTCTTGGCTCTCGGGCGCAGCCGGTCTATATCCGTGCGCGGCTCCACCAGCACGCTGGGAATTCCGCGTTGGGCGAGGTCCAGGGCGAGGAACAGGCCGCTGGGGCCGCCGCCGCAGATGGCCACGGGAAAGTGCGCGGAGGTGGAGGCTTGCTGTGTGTTGTTCATGGTTTTCCTGTCGTCACTTCGAGCTCGGCAGCGTCGCCGATTGCTCCGGCCGGGTAGGGGGATTGAGCGTGGCAGGCGCGCCGGGCGCGACACGGGGCAGGGTCAGCATGAGGGCGGCCCCGAAGACCGCGGGAATGGCGAAGGCGATGGCGGCTCCGGGCACTCCGGTGCCGGTGGCGATGATCATGGCGCCGTAGGTCGGCCCGGCAATTGCGCCCAGACGCCCGACGGCCAGGGCCCAGCCCAGTCCCGTAGCCCGGATGCCGCCCGGGTAGAACTGCGCAATGTAGTCGTTGATCTGGTTTTGCGTTCCCATGCCGCCAAAGCCGGTCAGCGCCACCAGCAGCATCATGAGCGCGGTCCCGGGATTGGAGGTCATCAGCAGCAGGGCCGCGGCGGCGGTGGAGAATCCGAAGACCACCAGCGGCTTGACCCCGATTCGCTGGCCGACCAGCGAAGCGATGACCGTGCCGAGCATGGCTCCGAGGGAATAGGCCAGCAGGAAGGACACCGAGGAGCCCATGCCGTAGCCTGCATTGCGCATGATCTGCGGCAGCCAGGTGCTGACGCCGAACATGGTCAGCATGGACAGCAGCGTGACCAGCCAGATGCGCAGGGTGCGTGCCCTGAGCCCGGTGCCCAGCAATTGGCGCGTCGGGGAGCGACGTGCGGCTTCGCCAAGAGCCTGCGGGGCTGCCGGTGGGAGGACCAGACCGTAGTCCCGTGAAATTTCCCGGGCCGTCTCCGGGCGCCCTGCGGCCATGAGGTAGGCCGGGGACTCGGGGAGGAATTTCCAGGCCAAGGCCGCAGCAAGGAATCCGAAGCAGCCCAGCGCATAGACGGGGCGGAAGGAGTAGTTCTCGATGAGCAGCATCGAGCTCAGCGACGCCGCGACAGTTCCCAGCGCGGGGCCGGTCAGCACGATTCCCAAGGTGAGCGACTTGCGTTCGGGCAAGGCGAATTCGTTGGCCAAGGCCACCGCTGTGGGGAGCAGCCCGCCCACGCCGAAGCAGGCGATGAACCTGGCTGACGCGAAGAGCTCCCAGGTGGGAGCGAAGGCGCAGGCCAGCATGAACGTCGAGAAGAGCAGGACCGAGCCGATGAGGATTCGCCGCCGGCCCAGCTTATCGGTCAATATTCCCACGACCAGCGAGCCAATGAGCATGCCAACCAGGGCCAGGCTTCCTACGGCTCCGGCTTGGGCCGCGGTGGCGTTAAAAGGCTCTTGGCCGATGATCGCCGGCAGCGTGGTGCCGTAGACGTAGAGATCGTATCCATCAGCGATGAGGCTCAGCCAGCAAATGAAGTGCACAATGGTTCGTGACCGATGGGTGGCCAATAGCGCTGTCATCGTTCTCTCCCTTGAAAAGATGTTGGGCTGTGGTGCCGCGAATGCGGGCCCTGAAAGAATCTTGCGGTTTTTGACCCTTCACGTGAGCATGTGTTTCAATCAGTGAAACACAATTTGTGCGATAGATCACGACGGGTGGGTGTGCGTGAGTGCTGCAGGTGGACGCCCGGCGCAGGGCGAACCGGTGATTGATCGGGCTTTCGCGATCCTCGGGGCCTTTGACGGCACTCGACGCGTCCTGTCGATTTCAGAGATTTCCCGGATCACGTCGATTCCCAAGGCCACGACGTGGCGGATCATCGGGCAATTGACACGTTGGGGCGCATTGGAAAAAACCGAGGATGGGCACTATGTCATCGGAGTGCGCATGTGGGAGTTGGCTTCATTGGCCCCACGGGGGCAGGGAATCCGCGATATCGCCCTGCCCCACCTCGAGGATCTCTATGCGGCAACCGGACACCATGTCATTCTGGCCATCCGCGACGGAGGCGAGGCGGTCATGGTGGATCGACTGTCCTCTCCGCAGGCGCCCGAGGTGGCCTATCGTGTGGGCGGTCGCATGCCTCTGCGCGGCACTGCGGTGGGCCGGGTGCTGCTGGCGCATTGCCCGCTGGCCGAGGCCAACGAAATCCTGGCGCAGGGGCCGGTGCAGGAGCCTGGCGGAATGCTTCTGGGCGAAGCCGAAATGCGCCAGGTACTGGCGCACGTGAAGCAGACCGGATTCAGCGTGGTGCGCAGAACTGCGCCCAGCCAGACGGTCTCGGTGGCGGCCGGCATCAGGGACGGGAGCGGCAAGGTGGTGGCAGCGCTGTCGGTGATCACGCCCGAGGGGGCTGCGGCGCCGCAGGCGCTCTGGCCTGCCGTGGGCACCGCCGCCAGGACAATTTCCAGAAGCCTGGGCTACAAGCCCGCCTCAGCCCCTGGATATGTGGCGGAACTCAGATCCTGAGCGGCTGGTTGCTGGTTGGCTTGCTGCCACTGGCGGACCCAAGCGCGGCCATAGTCGTTCCCGTGGGGAGTGCGCATGACCGTATGCACGTGGAACCGCTGGGGTGTCGAATAGTCGAGGAAGACGCCGCAGTGGTGATCGAGTTCCACGATGATCGCCGGTGACTGGATGCGGTAGTAGAAGACGTCACCCGGCTCGTTGCCGCCAATCCAGCAGAACCAGGTTTCCTGAAGATGCTCTCTGAGCTCGCGCAGGCGGGCAGCCCGGGGACCGCTGGGCAGCGGTGCGATGAATTCGCCGAGGATCTCGAAGACCAGCTCCTGGGCATCGGCTTCCATGCTCGCCACCTTCAGGCCTTCGAAGGGGATGACGCGGTTGTCCTGGAAGGCTCCGGCCAGGTGCCGTTCGTCGCCCGGATGCACCCGGCCTTCGGGCATGGCGGGGTCCACCATCTGCTGGTAGAGCGTGGCTTCCTTGCGCTGTCCGGGTGGCAGGGCCGCCATCAGCTCGGTGGCGAGGTCGACGCGCCTGTCGAAGGCACGCAGGCCGCGCTGTGGCCCCTCATCGATTTCATTGGGTTCCGCTCCGAAGAAGACCGGGCCCAGGGCCATGCGTCCCTCAACCACCAGGCAATTGACGGCGCAGTGGTGCCCGAACAGCTGCCAGCCCCAGGGGTGTTCCGGGTGCGGCGTGCCGTAGAGCGCGAAGTTGTAGCTGAATTCGTTCAGAATCGATTCCAGCCCCACGGTTTCGCCGAGGAACCCGTTGATCAGCATCATGCCGTGGGCCAGTTCGTAGCCCTCGGGGCTCAGCGAGGCCTTGACCAGTGCCAGCGCCTTTTCGCGCACGGCTGCCGGCTGGAATTCCAGCCGGAGCCCGGTGTCGAATTGCATGAATTCCGGATTGGCCCAGGTCTGCCACTGCGCCGCGTCGACCGGATGCATCAGCCGCTCCCGGCCTTCGGTATCGAGGCAGTCCAGCAGCGCCTCGGCCGCCTCGATCATTTGTGCCACCGGGGCCTGCTCGCCGGGGCGGGCCGGGGCCAGCGGGTGCAGATCCGGGCGCAATGCGCCCGTTTCGGTGACGCCGCAAAATGGCTGCAGGTACAGCGGCGTCCATCCCTTGATGAGCTCGCCGGTGAAGCTGCCCGGGGCCTTGGCCGCTTGCCGGTATTCATAGGCGTCCAGCCCCTTCACCTGTGCAATGCGGGGATGGTTTTCGGGAAAGAGGTAGCGGCGGAATTCGGCGGTCATGGGTTCACTCCTTCGGGCCCGGGGCGGGAAAGGCGCCTGGAGCCCAGATTAGCGGTGGTGCGTGGAGGGGATCCCGGGCTGTACATGGGCCCGGATCTATGTCATGCTCCAATTCAAACATAAAAGGTGCGAATCTTTTAGACCTTTTAGCTGAGCACGGGAATTGATGGAGGAAAACCCATGAGAATTGTTGGCATCCTGGAACAAGACGGACAGGTGAACGTGGCATCCTTGTCCGACGACGGGCACACGGCGCAGATTCTGGCAAGCCTGGAGGAGTTCTGGTCATCGCCCTCCGGCTATTTGGACGGAGCGGGTCGCGGAAAGCCGGTTCCGGCAGCGGATCTGCAATTCGTCCCGCCGGTGCTGCCCGGGGCGCGGGTCATCTGCATCGGCCTGAACTACCTCAAGCACGTGGCCGAAGGAACCTACCGGGATGCGCAGCTGCCTGAATACCCCACGCTGTTCGCCCGCTGGACCCAGTCCCTGAGCGTGGACGGTGCCGAGGTCCCGGTTCCCTCCGGCGAGGATGGGCTGGACTGGGAAGGGGAAATCGTTGCCTGGGTCGGTGGCACCCTGGTCGACGCCACAGCCGATGAAGCACTGGAAGCGGTCCTCGGCTATTCGGCCTTCAATGACCTGACCGCGCGCCGGGCGCAGAAACTGACCTCGCAGTGGATTCTGGGCAAGAATCCCGACAAGTCCGGCCCGCTGGGCCCCATGGTCCCAGCGGCCGAAGTGGGGGACCTGCGCGACGGGCTGCAGGTCACCACGAAGGTGAACGGCGAGCTGGTCCAGGATGGCAACACCAGCGAAATGGTCTACACAGTGGGCGAAACGCTGGCGCATATTTCCCGGACCTTCACCCTCCGTCCCGGCGACCTGCTGGCGACCGGAACACCGTCGGGGGTGGGCTATGCCCGCGAACCGCAGTGGCTGCTGCAGCCCGGGGATACGGTGGAAGTGGAAGTCGAGCGCATCGGGAAGATCAGCAACCGGATCGTGGGGAACGAGGCGCGGCAGGCCGCCGGTCATACCCGGGATGCCGTGGTGCGCTAGGGGCCGGAGAGGCGCGGCGCTCAGGCTGGTGAATTGTGCTCTTTGACGATCTGGGCCAGCGCGTCTTCGCGCCCGGAGATGATCGCCGCGACCAATTGCTCATGGACGGCCATGCGCCTGCGCCGGTAAGCCGTGCCGGTCTCGGCACCGCTGTCGGCAAGGGCCGGTGCGGTGGACTGCTGCAGGTATCCCAGAGTCGAGAGGTACACGGCCCGCGCCATCCCGTTGGGGCAGATCGCCGCGATATCCCGGTGCAGGGCCCAGTTGGCTTGCATGAAGGCCTCCCAGTCCGCCGTGGAATCCCGCATGGCTTCCATGGCGCGGCGCAGCCGGACAGTATCGTCATCGGTCCGGTGCCGCGCGGCCTGGACCGCGATGAAATGCTCCAGTGTTTCCCGCAGCTCGATGGCGTCGCGGGTTTCGGCCGCCCCGCCGGCCACGTTGAGCAGGGTATGGCGCAGCTTCACCACGGGGGTGGCCTGGGCGAGGAACAGGCCGCCGCCGCGGCCCGGGCGGATCTCCAGTATTCCGCGTTCGCGCAGCAGCCGCACGGCTTCGCTCACCGTTGACCGGGCCAGCCCGGTCTGGGCGCGGATTTCCTGCAGGGTGCTGACCATGTCGCCCGGCGCCAGCTGCCGCTGGCTGATGGTCTCCTGGATGGACAGCGCCAGCTCTTCGGCGCGCGAACGCGGCAAGCTGGTCTGGAACCGGCTTTCAGGACTCATCGCGGCGAACTCCCGGTGCTGTGATGCGCCTGGCCGGCGGCACCCCGAGGGGCCAGCCCGGTGCCAGGCAGTGGACAAGGCAACTATATAAGGGTATCGGTCCGCCAGCGCCGAGGCTGCTGGCCCAGGACCTTGGGCATGGCCCCGGAATCCTAGGCCATGGTTTCGGCGGCGATCTTCGAAAAGGCCTGGACCTCGGGCGAGGGCTGCTCATCTCTGGTCACCAGCAGGACCCAGACCCGATGCCCGGTCTCCAGCGGGATAAAGCGCACACCGGGGCGGGTATAGGAGGAAATCACCGAGGATCCGGCGATATTCAGCCCGATCCCGGCTGCCACCAGCTCCATGGCCTCATCGGCCGAGTCCACCAGCGCCTTGATGGAGCAATGGCGGGCAAGCCCTGGATCGATCGCCTCGTACCACCCGGGCCGCGGCCCTTCCTCCTCGTCGACTGCGCCGGCCGGACCGATCAGCCTCTCGCCGAACAAGTCCGTCACGGCCAGCCGATCCTGGCCCGCGTACCGGTGCCCTTCGGGCAGGGCCACGACCAGTTCCTCGGACCACAGTGCCACGGTCCGCAGCCCGGCGAAATCCGTGTTGGCGTCCAGGGCGAAGGCGAAAGCGCAGTCCACCTGGCCGGTGCCCACCGCCCGCAATCCTCCGGTGAAGCCGCTGGGCCGCAACCTCAAATCGACCCGCGGCATTCGCGCGGCCGCTGCCTGCAAGATGGAACGCAATCCGGCGCTGGAGGCCGGCGTGCCGATCCGCAGCACCGAATCCTGCGGCTTGCGGGACCAGCGGGAAATGTTCTCCGCGGCATCCAGGGCCTGACGGGCCAGCTCCACCAGTTCCTGGCCGCGCCCGGTCAGCAGCACCGCCCGCGGACTGCGCTCGAAGAGCTTGCAATCCAGGTGGCGCTCCAGCGCGGAAATCTGGGCGCTGAGCGTGGAGGGGCTCACGTGCAGCAGCCCGGCCGCCCGGGCGAAATGCAGGGTATCGGCCACCGCCATGAAACAGCGCAATTGATGCAGGGTAAGATCCACGCTTCGAGCGTAGCCCATGCACCCGGCGAACCCTGGCGCCGCGGAACACCCCGCGTTCCCTGGTGATGCGGGTTTTCCGAATGCTGCTTCGGTTTTTCCTGATGGCCAGCGGTGCCCCGGCAGGCCGAAGATGGAAAGATGACTTCCTCTTCTTCGAGCTATCCGGTACGCAGCGAATCGGCGTTGGAATATCCAGGCGGTGATGGTGCCGTGCAGCTGATGGACCTCTATCTCCCGGAGGCCGGCGGGCTCCCCGTCCCCGTGGTGCTGTGGCTGCATGGCGGCGGCTGGTTCACCGGCGACCGCACCCTGGCCCCGGATCTGGCCGGCATCGCGGCGCGCACCGGCATCGCCTTTGCCTCCATCGAGTACCGGCTATCCGGGGAAGCGGTCTTCCCTGCACCGCTGGATGACGTCATTGCCGCCATCCGGCACCTGCGCGCGCATGGGGAGCAGTGGGGAATCGATGGCCGGCGCATCGGGTTGTGGGGCGCTTCGGCCGGCGCCCATTTGGCCGCCCTGGCAGCATTGGCGGCCTCCTCAACCGTTGCCGGCGCGCCAGCCGATGCCCAGGTCAGCTGCGTGGCGGCCTGCTACCCGCCGATCGACCTGGAGCTGATTATCGCGACGCAGCCTGCCGGGAGGAGATGGCAGCAGACTCCCGAGGGCCGCCTGCTGGGCGAAGATCCGGGCACGGACGCCGGCCGAAAGGCGGCCCAGGCGGCGAATCCGCTGACCCACGTCTCAGCGCAGGCCCCGCCGTTCCTGCTCTGCCACGGCACCGCCGATGCGCTGGTCCCGCCGATCCACTCGCAGATGCTGTTCGAAGCGCTGGCTTCCCATTCAATCGATGCCCGGCTGTACCTGCTCGACGGATACCGGCATGGATTCGTCAATCCGCCAGGGCGCCTCGATGTCCAGATCGCGGCCGTCATGGATGACGGACGGCTCCAAGCTGAATCCAGTGCCGCTGCAGTACTCAGGGACACCAGGGATTCAGAACCCCGGGACACCTTGTTCAGCTTCGGGGACATCGAGGAATTCCTGGCCACGCACTTGCGCCCCGGCGCACCCAAGCCCCTTGAAGAATCAGGAGAAACCGCAACATGAGCACCATTGATCTGGAACGCATCCATTCTCTGGCCCCGGTGGTCAACGCCTTGCCCGGCGAATCCGTTCCCTATTATCTCGCCTCGGGCGAAGGGGAACGCCACGAAGTCGACGGCCAGCTGATCACCGTGGTCGCCCGTACCCAGGACACCTCAGGGCTGTTCGAGGCGGCCTTCATCCTCGGCCCGGCCGGAGCAGGCAGCACCGGCTGCGCACTGGATTCTGTGCAGCGCTCCTTCTTCGTGGTCGATGGCTGCGTGCAGGCCACTGTGGCCGGGCGCACCCGCATCCTGGTCCAGGGCGATTCCTTCCACGTGGCCCCCGGCGAAGCGCTGGAGTACCGGCTGCTGAGCCACATGACGCGGCTGTTCATGTTCAGCGCTCCGGGCGGGGCGCTGGCGGACCTGCTGGGCGGTGGGGAGCGCACCGAAAGGCACCTGTTCACCATGGATTCCCCGGCCGCCGCGCAGCTGCAGCTCCCGCAGGGCATCGAGTCTGGCAGGTCGCTGCACTTGCCGACAGCGCCGGGCGGATACTTCCTGAATGCCGGCGGCGGTGACCACCGGGCGTGGCCCGATGCGTTGAACAGCTACCTGGCGCGGCCGTCGAATACCGGCGGACGCTACTTCGCGGTCAATACGCTGGCCGCGGTGCAGCCCTACATCATCCGCCATTTCCATCGCCTGCATACCGAGAACTTCATCTGCCTTTCCGGGCGCGTCTGGCTCTGGGTCAACGGCCAGGAGCTGCTGCTGACCGCGGGCGACTTCCTGCATGCGCCGGCCGGAACCATCCACAGTTTCGCCATCGGCGCGCATAATACCCAGATGCTCGGATTGCTCACCGGCGGGGTCTTCGAGAAGTTCTTCGATGCGACCTCCGAGCCGACCAGCACCCCGGTGTATACCGAAGGGCTGGTCGATCCTTCCACGGTGATCGCCGGGATCAAGGCGAACCCCGATCTGGACCTGCAGGTCGTCGGCCCGCCGCCGGAGCGCACACTCACGCCGGGGCTGTAGCACGGCCGGGCCGCTGCCAGGTCCGCGGGACTCGTTCCCGCGGACCTGGCAGCGGCGTATTCAGGCCAGCGAAACTCGTTCTGGGGGTTCACGCAAGATGGACGGTGCCAGCCGTTCAAGATAAGCCCTCGATTGCCCCACCAAATCCAGGGTTCCCTCCGAAAGCACGAACTGCAGTTGCAGCCCATCGCTGACTGCAATGCATTCTCGCGCGAGGGCCCGGTAGTCCAGATCCTCGCGCAGCGCGCCACTATGGACCTCTGCCATGAAGAATTCCGCGATCTCATGCGAGATGCGGGTGTATCTTTCCTGGAATAGCGCGTGGGCCGGGTTGCTCGGATCAGCGGCCTCGGCGGAAATCAGGACAAAGAGCTCGATCAGCCCGGGCTGCGAGGCGAAGAGCCCGCTCAGGCTCAGCAAGAGCCGCAGCGTCCTGGTCCCATCCAGTTCTCCCGTTGCCGCGTCGGCAATGCTCTGGGAGATGTCAAAACGGCGTTCTGCAATAGCCAGCAGCAAGTGCTGCTTGGTAGGAAAATGATGCGTCAAGCCGGGCGTCGTGATGCCTACGTCGCGCGCAATTTCCGCTAGTGACGTGCGCGAATACCCTGACGAGCTGAACCTCTCGGACGCTGCTTCCAAAATGCGCTCACGCCGTTCAAGACCGACCGTGTAGCTGCCGCGTTTGCTTCGTGCCATGGCTCCAGCTTAGCTTCCAATTTAAAAACCTTGCACATAAGGTTTTCGTCCTCTAGTGTTGGATGCGTCGTGGATCACACGACTGGATGAAGGAGTATTCCATGGCAAAAAGAAGCTGCCACACCTTGCGCGTCGAGCACCTTGAACGTCCGCTGATGCTTGATCCGATCAGCCCGAGGTTCTCGTGGATGGTGGAGCATCCGCAGGATTCATACCGGCTCACGGTGCGAGATGGCTACGGAACCCTGGCCTGGGATTCCGGCCTCGTGGACAGCGGCCAGACGACGCTGGTCGAGTACCGCGGAGTGCCGCTGGAACACGATGCCGACTACCTCTGGACCGTGCACAGCTTCTCGGGAACCGCGGTGCATACGGCGGAATCGCATTTCGCCACGGCACCCGATCTTTCCGCTTGGGAAGCCGAATGGATTGAACCGGCCCAGGAGCCAACCCACCGCGAAGAGCATTCATTCATGGACTGGATCATGGGCGGGGCCGAGACGTCCCCGGCTGATCAGCGGCTGCGCCCGGCGCAGCTGGTGCGCCAAGACCTGCACATCCGCCCCTCGCTGGCCAGGGCGCGGCTCTTTGCCACCGCCCATGGGGTGTACACCGCATGGATCAACGGACAACCGGTATCCGACGAGGTGCTGGCACCGGGGTTCGACAGCTACCGGCACCGGCTGAGCGTGCAGGGCTACGATGTGCTGGGCATGCTGCGCTCCGGCACGAATACCCTGGGCTTCGCAGTAGCCGATGGCTGGTGGGCAGGACGCATTGGACTGACCGGCACCAGTGCCCAGTTCGGCGACCGGCTGGCACTGACCTGGCAACTGCATCTGGGCTTCGCCGACGGAAGCACCCAGGTGATCACCTCCGATTCCTCTGCTTTCAGCGCCACCGGGCCATGGAACTATTCCGACTTGTTCATCGGGGAGAGCTACGATGCACGCCGGGCCGATGAGTCCTGGATGCTGCCTGGATTCGAGCTGCCCGAGTGGACCCAGGTGCGCCTGCTCGGAGTGGATGCCTCGGCGCTGGTGCCCTTCCGCGGTGAACCGGTCCGCCGGGTAGCCCAGCTGCCGGTAGCCTCCATCGACCACCGCGCCGACGGGGTGCTCTTGGACTTCGGGCAGGTGCTTGCCGGGCGGTTGAGGTTGAAGCTGCGTGGCCAGCAGCGAGGCCAGCGCATCACCATCGAGCACACCGAGACCCTTGATGCCCAGGGGGAATGGTTCCAGAACATCGCCGGGATGAACAAGGAGCAGACGGACCACTATATCTGCGCGGGGGAGGCAGAGGAGGAATGGGAACCGGAGTTCACCTTCCACGGCTTCCGCTACGTCCGCGTCAACGGCATCGGCCAACTGGATCCCCAGGATGCAACAGCGGTGGTGCTCTCCAGCGACTTGGAACTGGCCGGTGGTTTCAGGACCTCGGATGAGCGGTTGAACCGGCTGCACCAGAATGTGGTGTGGAGCCAGCGTGCCAACTTCTTGTCCATTCCCACCGACTGCCCGCAACGCGAGAGGGCCGGATGGAGCGGGGATATCCAGGTATTCGCTGGCGCCGCAGCCAATAACGCCGGGGTGTATACCTTCTTATCGCGCTGGCTGGAAAACCTGCGGGCAGATCAATTGCCGGACGGCCGGATTCCCATTCTGTCACCGCGCTCGGAGCATGATGCGCAGAGCGCGTTGGAATCCCCGGGGTTGGGAGCCATTGTGGCGGCCGCCGGGTGGAGCGACGCGGTGGCAATTCTCCCGTGGAAGCTCTACGAGAGCTACGGGGACCCCCGGGTGCTGGAAGAGAACTATTCGGCGGTGCGCCGCTGGATCGAGTATCAGGCCGCAGAGGCAGAACGCGGGCTTCCCCGTGGCCTGGAGGATCTGAAGCTGGGACCTGAACGACTGGCGCGCCAGAGGCTGCTCTACAATTCCGGTCCGCACTTTGGCGATTGGCTAACACCCTCGACGCTGGAAGGCGACGAGCCATTGCACGAGGCAATGGACCTCGCGCCGAAACTGACCTCCGAACTCGTGGCCCCGATGTTCCAGATCCACACCTTGGATCTTTCCGCGCGGATGGCCGAAGTTCTCGGCCACAGTGCCCACGCCGCCCAGTACGCCCAGCGTGCCGGAGAGGTTCGTTCCGCGTTTCTCGCCGAATACCTGGGGGAAGATGCCACGCTGCCGGTGGCGCTGCAGGGAATGTACGCCTTGGCTCTGGGCCTGGACATCCTGCCGGAATCGAAGCGGGTCCGCGCCGGAGAGCATCTGGCGGCCCTGGTCAGGGCTCGCGGGCAACGGCTGGATACCGGCTTCTTGTCGACCCCGTTCCTCTTGGATGCCCTATGGGATACCGGACATCAGGATCTGGCTCGCGAGGTGTTGTGGCAAAAGCAGGCTCCGTCGTGGCTCTATGCGGTGGACCATGGCGCCACCACCATCTGGGAAGCCTGGGATGCAGTGGATCTTTCGGGGCAGCCACGCCAGGTTTCCATGAATCACTATGCCTTTGGCTGCGTCGACGACTGGCTGTACCGCAAGGTGGCCGGGTTGACGCCAATGGCTCCAGGGTGGCGGGAAGCACGCATTGAACCGGATCTCTCCTGTGGCCTGGACCATGCCGAGGCCTGGATCCAGACCCCCTTCGGACGGCTTGCCGTCAACTGGAAGCTGGAACAGGGCCGCCTGTCAGTCACCACCGTGGTGCCCTTTGGGCTCAACGCGGTCCTGAACCTTCCCGGGCAACAGGCCACGCTGGCACCGGGAACCAGCGTGCATCACCTGGACCTGTTCGCCACGGCTCAATAGGCACGACCGCTCAACACCCAATTACGTTCAAAGGAGAACAACGATGGCATCCACACTCGCAACCAACCAGGATGATCAACTGGCAGTCCGGGGAAAACCCAAGCTCGGGTTCTTGATCCTTCTGGTCTTCGCCGTGGCCTCGGCCAACGGAGCCCAGCTTTCTAACGCCATTCTGACGTTGTCATTGAAGTCCAGCGTCATCAGCTCGACTGCGGCAACAACCGTATTGTCCATTGCCGTAGGCGTCGGCAGCATCTTCGCGCTAGTGGGGTACCCGCTGCTCGGCCGGCTCAGCGATCGGACGCTGAGCAGGTTTGGACGGCGCAAGCCCTACTTGCTCGCAGGGGCTGTGCTGCTGCTGGCCGGCGCGGCGGCCACCCTGGCCGCTTCGGGCGTCACGGCCTTGGCTGCCGGCTATGCGCTGACGACCCTGGGCGCGGTGTGCGCTCTGGTGGCCTGCACCGCGCTGGTCCCGGATCAGGTCGCCCCGGAATTCCGGGGCCCGGCTTCGGCGATGCTGGGTCTAGGCGCTCCGCTGGGGGCAGTGCTGGGCATCTTCCTTGCGCAACTGGTCCAGCCGAACCTGGCCGCCATGTTGTTCCTTCCGGCCGGTGTCGCCGCGCTGGCCTTGCTGCTGCTGGCCGCAAGGATTTCGGACCGGGCGATTTCCCGCGAAGAGAGGCCATCATTCTCCCTGGCCGAATTCGCCGGGACTTTCTGGGTCAACCCCCTGCGCCATCAGGGATTCGGCTGGGCCTGGATCAGCAGATTGCTGATCTTTTTCGGAGTTGCCGCGGTCAACGCCTATCAGGCGTTCTACCTGATCATGGTGCATCACATGGATCCTGCCACGGTGGGCACGGCGATCCTCGTGGCATCGCTGATCACCACTCCCATCTCGATGATCTTCGCCCCGCTTTTCGGCAAGCTGTCCGATAAGACCGGGCGGCGCAAGCCATTCGTGCTCGGTGCCGCCGTGGTCTTCGCCATCGGGCTTGGCCTGGTGGCCATGGCCACGACCTATCCGATGTTCCTGATTGCCATTGCTGTCGTCGGACTGGGACAGGGAGTGTACTTCGCTGTCGACTACGCCTTGATCATGGAAGTCCTGCCCGACCAGGACAACCCGGCTAAGGACCTGGGCATCATGAACCTGGCCAGCTCGCTGCCATCCTCGCTGGTTCCCGCAGTCGCCCCAATGCTCTTGCTGATTGGAGCCAGCGCCGAGAATCCGCAGAACTTCATGGCGCTCTTCCTGGCCGGTGCAGCCTGTGCAGTCATTGGCGCATTGGCAATACTGCCTATCAAGAAGGTGAAGTAGTAATGCCCTACAGCAATCCGGTGATCACCGGGCATGCCCCGGATCCAAGTATTGTGCGCGTGGACGAGGACTATTATCTGGCCACCAGCAGCTTCAACAAGCTGCCAGGCATCCCGATCCATCATTCGCGCGACTTGGTCAATTGGACGGTGATAGGTTACGCCGTGACTCGCCCGGCACAATACCGGCGTGATGGTAGGGACGGGCCGATTGAACTTTTCGCCCCAACGCTGCGTTACCACGACGGTACGTTTTTTCTGGTGACCACCAACGCCCATCCGGGCCAGGGGAATTTTCTGGTTACCGCCACCGATCCGGCCGGCCAGTGGTCGGATGCCATCTGGTTGGACCAAGGAGGATTTGACCCGTCTTTGTTCCGGGACAATGATGGCCGTTGGTATTACAGCCGCCGGAGTTTTAATCCAGATTCCCGGGAGGAATCCCTAGGCCCGATCGTGACGGCACGGATTGATTTACAAACGGGTGAGTTGGGAGACTTTGAGCCGGCGACTTCCGGAGCCGGTGGTTTTGTCACCAATGATATTGAAGGTCCGCATATCTTCAAGCGGGATCAGTGGTACTATCTCACAGCCGCCGAGGGCAGCAGTTGGAAGGGGCACATGCAGACCTTGGGGCGTAGTACGTCGCCGTGGGGACCTTTTGAGCCATGCCCGCACAACCCAATCATGACCCACCGAGACCGGGTCGGTCACTGCATTCAGTCATTGGGGCATGCGGACTTTGTTGAAGCCGCCGATGGAACGTGGTGGGTGGTAGCCTTGGGAACCCGCCATGCACCTTTGGCGCAGCATCACAACATCGGCCGTGAAACCTTCCTGCTTCCCGTGACATGGACCGATGACGGGTGGCCGGTCGTAGGTGAGGCGGGAACCACGGAGCTTCAAGTCAATCAGGACATTCCGGGAACTCTGGATCAGGATGACGTGGTGGATGCTGAACATTGGCTCGGATTGAAGTGGCCCGTTCCGTGCACGGTGGCAGGTGGTCAGGTTTTGCTGACCGGTGGAAGTTTCCCCGAGGCGGGCCGCGACGCCGGTTTGATCTTGCGTCCGCAACGAGCCGATGATCAGTGGTTTACCGCTGAATTGACGCAGCTTCCAGATGGCTCACTGGCCGGGGTGGGGCTGTATCTGGATAAAAGACACTTTGCCTATGCGGTCGTTGAGTCCGTGCAGGGCCGACGGCAAGTTCGTTTCCGAGTCAGTCTTGATGGACTGGATCATGAACAGATCATGCCGTTAGATGTCGCGGGGAACATCGCCTTTGGCCTTGAGGCGCGTCCAGATCGGTACTATTTCACGGTTGAAGGCGAACCGGTAGGAGAGGTGTCTGCGAGGCTGTTATCGGCAGAAGCCGCCGAGTGGTTTGTCTCCGCTCACCTGATGCTGGTTCATTTTGGTGAAGGAGAAGCGCATTTTGACCGTGTGGAGTCCAAATTACTTGAACCTAGGGAGTCTGCGGTGTTACCCGCGTTTTTGCTCTGACTTACAAGATATTTTGTCTCAGGATATGTGTCACTGGGTTGATCGAGTCACGGTGAGACTGGTGGGGGCATTGAAGGGAGGGGTCAGCCATGTTGCTGGCCCCTCTTCCGTTGGCATCGGGTGTCGTAGTGATCCGGCTGACGGCTTGTTTGCGTGGCAAACAGTGACAGCAGTTGGCGATCAACCTGCTTGATTTATGTGAATAGAACTGTAAATATTGCACGAGTCAAGTGTCCTGGGACGAGGCCCCTGCGACCGTGCGCGGCGATCTGCCCCTGCTGGCCACTGCCCTGCTGGACCACCGGATATGGCGGAGCCGCAGGGCGATCACATCTGGATGTGCCAGTGCAGAGGCACTCCATGGGGAAGCCTTTCTGGGTTCAATTTCTGCGCTTCACCATGTCTGGTTGCTCACAAAATGTTCCCTGGACGCCTGACTGGCACTCCGCGTTTGGTCTGGTCGCAATACGGTACGAGGAAGCCGGGCGCTGGCCAGCATTGTCAGTGGTTCCGCGCGTAACCCAGCTGAGCCGACACGCGATTGCTGTGCCCGCGGCCCAGCGTTTATGCTGTACCTCGCACTAAATACCGGCACGTATTCGTGCTGGTTGAACTTTTCTCCAGTGAGGTAGCCATGGCAGGAACACAAGACCCCCCATTGCCGGCGAGCGGCACACCGGCGCAGCCCCAGCGGCTTCGCTCGCGCCACGTGATGATGATTACCCTCGGAGGCATCATTGGCGCCAGCCTGTTCGTCGGTTCGGGCAACGTCATCCGCTCGGTGGGGCCAGCGGCCATCATCTCCTACCTCATTGGAGGCCTGCTGGTATTTCTTGCCATGCGGATGCTCGGTGAGATGGCCGCCGCACGCCCAACGATCGGTTCCTTCATGGAATATGCCCGAGTAGGGCTGGGCAATTGGGCCGCTTATCTGGTGGGCTGGCTGTACTGGTATTTCTGGGTCGGGGTGCTCGCCTACGAAGCGGTGCTTGGCGGTGAAACCCTGAACTCCTGGTTTGCCTTCGTTCCGGCATGGGCCTGGTCGCTGATCTTGATCCTGGTATTCATCGGCACCAATGCGATTTCGGTGCGCACCTTCGGCGAGGTCGAATTCTGGCTGGCGAGCATCAAGGTCCTGGCCATCGTGGTCTTCCTTGGCGCTGGCCTGCTCTTCGCCTTGGGCCTGTGGCCTGATGCCGAAATTTCGGTCAGCAACCTGTGGGATCACGGCGGCTTTGCCCCCAATGGGTTCGGGGTGGCGCTCACCGGTGTGGCGCTGGTGATTTTCTCCTACTTCGGCACCGAGATCGCGGTGATGGCCGCCGCCGAGTCGGAGGATCCCGCCAAGGGAATCAAGCAGGCCACCAGCACCGTGATCTGGCGTATCCTGCTGTTCTTTGTCGGCGCCGTACTGATCATCACCATGGTGATTCCATGGGATGAGCTGCCTGAGCCGGTGAACGTGGCCGCCGCGCCATTCACCAAGGTCTTCGAGCTGCTCGGCCTGCCCGGAGCCGCGATGATCATGCAGCTGGTCATCTTCACCGCGGTGATTTCCGTGCTTAACTCCGGGCTGTATTCGGCCTCGCGGATGTTCGCCGCCCTGGCTGATCAGGGGTTCGCTCCCAAGTTCGTGGCCCGCCGTTCCAAGAACGGGGTCCCGCTGTGGGCGCTGGTGGCTTCCACTTCCGGTGCGGTGATTGCGACCATCGTGAACTTCGCTGCTCCCGATTCGGGCGTCTTCGACTTCATCATGAACTCCGCAGGCCTGGTGGCATTGTTCGTTTACGTCTTCATTTCTCTGACACAGATGCGCTTGCGCCAGAAAATGACGGCGGAAGAAGTTGCGGGATTGAAGCTGAAGATGTGGCTGCACCCGTGGCTGAACATCCTGCTGTTTGCCGCCATCGCCGGCGTGCTGGGTGTCATGCTCAGCTCCGAGAGCGGCCGGACCCAGGTGTGGACCAGCTTGCTGGCCACTGTGGTGCTGGTTGCCCTGTGGCCGCTGGTGCGCAGGAACCTGAAGAAGCGCGGTGCCTCGGACGACGCCCCGGCGATCCAAGACGAGAACGAAGGTGAGCGCGTCAGCGAGCACTAGGGATTATTCAGCAGGCAGCAATCGCCCTCAGCCGTACATTGCGGCTGGGGGCGATTGTCGTCGAAGTTCCCGGAGGTATTGACATGACGCAACAGGGGATTATGCCTCCCTGGCCCTCGTATTGACCTGGCCGCGGCCGCGGGAAGTGCTTTTGCGTGGCGCGTGCACGCGTGCCAGCGACGGCAGCTCAAGGGGTGCACTCAATTCAAAGCTCAACCGGGGCCAGCAGTTGGCCAATAAACGCGGTGCCGATGATCCACAAGTGTTTTCCCGCCCCAAACCTGGCTCAATGCCAAGTGAACGGCATGCACTGGGCTGCCCGTTGGCTCGAAGCCGCCGCCGGAGGTTGCTGATCGCCTGCTTCGCACTCTTCCAGTCGTGCACCGGCTATGCCACAGGTTGTTCCTGCGTTCTGGACACCCCAGGAACGAAGCTGACAATGACGAGGCTGAGCCACGTGGTGAGAACAAATGGCCACGTATAAGTAGGGATGCCAAGCAGTTCTACGAGCGAGCTAACAGGCAAAAGCAAGAATAATGCGCCCAGGGCCACCAGCCACGGAATCCATTTTCCTGCGATGAAAACCGTGCCCAGCGCGATGGCAACGAGGACTCCATTGCAGCCGGTCAGCCCGAGATGGATCGGCGTGCCTGTCTCTCTCAACAGGATCGAAGCCATGGATTCAAAAGCAGCTCCCAATAGCGCGGCGAGTCCCATTTTCCACTGTGCAATGAATAGTCCAGCTAGGATGATGCCTCCGGTAAGGGCGCTGTCCACTAGCACCACTTCGGAAATGCCACTGAGAACAGCGTGGAGGAAATAGCCGATGAACTGCTCATTGACGGGTCCTATAGGGGCTTGCCCCTGGTGGGGTTTAGTCGTAGCAATGAGCATGACCCCGGAGACTGTGCAGAATGGTGCCGTGAGACATGGCAGATTGAAGTGGCGGAGGCTTGGCAAGTTGAACAGCAGCCCGATACCTTTCGCTACCGGGATGGTTGCGATGCCGCCAATCACTGAGATGAGAGCCGATACTTCGCCGGATCCCAAGGATGCGAAGGCCGCCGCGCCGACCAGGGCCCCGCAAAATCCCTGCATGCCCAGGGCGACGCTGTTCTTTTCTCCATCGGTGACTTTTGAACTGAAGATAGCGGCAAGTGCACCCAATATCACCATGAGCGCCATATCTAAATCGTAGAGTGCAAAAGCTACGAAGAATAGGAGACCGGTGAGCGAATTTGACGAGAAGAAGATCTGGGCAAGGCTCCTGCTCAATGGGCAGAGGTAGACCAGAATAATTGACTTGCACACGCTAAACGAGGTGCTCGTGGCCGGAGCGTTCATAGTTGGTGACTTCCCGAAGAAAAGCGAGCAGTGGTGCTCTTTGGCTGGTTGTGGCACAGGTTGCTTATTGCTGAGTCCATGCCGGAGTTGAGCGAGTTCTGCTTCCTGCTGGAACATGTTGAAATAGGGCGGTTCCAGATTATGAAGGCACGCACTCTGGTGGGCGCGAATGCTTCTGGGAAAACTGCAATGTTCAACTGGAACACCGAACTCGAGACCGGCCAAACTTCTGGGCGCCAATTGAGTTATTGGGACTCATTATTTGTCTGAAGCCTGTCGTGAAAGTTTGTCTTTGAATGCTCATCGGAAGTCATGAATTCTGGATTTGAGACGCATCTTAATTATCGATCTGTGCAACTTTCTTCACTTATCAAGAGAAACTGGCTGAATCCTGGAATGAATTGAATACTGCGAGTTTCGCATGAAGCCGTTTGGCCGTTTTGTGCCCCAGGACACATCGTAATGCTATGCAGGTGGCGTATAGTTCAACAAAACCGCTATGGAATGTGACTCAGGTCGCTCCACGCAAGGCTGTCCAGGGCATGATCAAGTCAGATCTGGCACCCACGAGGCGGGTGGACTTGGCCGTGACGGAGTCCGACTCGCGCCAGTTCCACGGCGACAGGCCTTTCTGCTCCACCAATCTGAAGACCGATCAGGGACTGGAGCAGGTTATTGCGTGCCTGAAGCACGATGTCATCACGGCAGATCTCGCCCAGTGAGCACCGCCACCGGAGAGATCAGCCTGGATATCGCGGCTCGCTGCTGGACACGGACAACTTGTTGCTGGAACCAATTGAAGAGGCACTGCTTGAATCCATGGGTTCATTGGAGGGCGGCAGTCACCTGGTTTCTATGCTGGTGGTAGACCCTCGGGTAGACCAGCAGCTGGTCGAGCACGTGCGTGGACTCGCCGCTGAGTCGGCTAATGGAGTGCACTGCGGAATCAGTGCGCTCGCGGGCCCGGGCCTAGCACTGCGTGCGCTGGGCGAGACGACTTCAAGGCAATCACGGTCGCAAAGTGCTTCGGTCTCATGAAGGACGAGCGCTTAGCGAAGCGGGCGCGGGGCATCCATGCGGCCTGGAAATTGCTCCACGGCAGACAGGCCAGAATTCAGCCGTTGCTGCGTACCGCGCCGGCAGCGGCGGGTGCAGAAGCAGCAGGCGCTGCCTTCACCGCTGGCGCCGTGGTGCCGGCATCGGAAAGTCCGGAATGTTTCGAAGGACGCCGGGAGGGGCTCATCCCCGCAACGGCCACCGCGCAGACCGAGGTCAGCACCAGCGAGAGTGCTGGGGCGAAGACCGTCCAGGGGGCGCGCTCGACGTAGCCGATGCCTTCGGACAGCAGCAAACCCCATTCCGGGGTGGGAGGCTGGGCACCCAGGCCCAGGAAGCCCAACGCCGCCAGCGCCAGGGCCACTCCGGGAAGGCGCAGCATGCCATGGCGCAGCAAGGCCGGGATGATAGCCGGCAACAAGTGCTTGACGAAGATTTCCCTGCGGCGAACCCCGGACAGCGGCAGCCAGCGGATATGCGGCATGGCCCGCGCTTCCTCGATAAGTGCCGCGGCATGGGCGGACAACGGGGGCCAGGTCACCCACAGCACTGCCGCGGCGGCGCCGATCACCGAGGGTCCGAGCAGCGCGGCAATCACGACGCCGGCCAGAATTGGCGGGGTGGCATTGGCAATCGCCGACGGTCCGCGGGAGATCTCGCCCAGCCCGGCCAGCAGCAGGCCGACGGCCACGGCGCACAGCACGATCAGCACCGCCGGGGCCACCGTGCCCAGGGTTCCATGGGCCACCCGGCCCAGCAGGTCCCGGCCGCTGGCATCAGCGCCGAAAGGCAGAGCCCAGCTCGGCGCGGCCAGCCGCTGTTGGCTGATCGCGTAGGGGTCGCGGGGCAAGCCGAAGGCCATGATGGCCAGCAAGCCCGTGCAGGTGATCCCCGCAGTCCAGCGCAGCAAGGAGGATTTGCCGCGGAATTCCGGCGGGGCGGAGAGGGCCCCGGCGGGCAGCGGACCACCACGCAGCCAGCGCCGGGCGGCGCTGGCCAGCAATCCGATGAGCAGTGCCGTTCCGGCCATCAGCAGCAATCCCGCCTGCAGCGCCGGGATATCCTGCGCATTGGCCGAGCCGAGCAGGAAGCGTCCCAGGCCGGGAATGGCGAAGACCTGTTCCACGGCGACCGCCCCGCCCAGCAGGCCGATGAATACCAGGCCGAACTGGTCGATGATTCCAGCCGCCGCACGGCGCAGCACCCCGGCCAGCAGCACCGGTCCCGGGGCTCCGGCCATCCGCCAGACCATCACCCAGCGCTCGCCGGCTACCGAGGCAATGGCATCGGCCAGCAGTCGGCCCAGCAGCCCGCCGGCCGGGATGCCCAGGGCCAATGCCGGCAAGACCGCGGTATCCAGCCCACTCCAGCCATAGGGCGGCAGCCATTCCAGCTTCACCGCGACCAGCACCAGCAGGATGCTGGCCAGCAGGAATTCGGGCAGGGCCGTCAGCGCAACGCCCAGCGGGCCGGAACCGGTCTGCGGCTTGTCGCGCAGCACCTTGAGCATCGCCGGGGTGATCAGGCACAGCGCGACCAGCAGGGCCGCCGCGCTGGCGAAGGCCGTGAGCGTGGCCGAGACGGACAAGGCCTGCCAGGCTCCGGGGCCGATCGGTGCGCCGCTGACCCAGGAAGAGCCCAGATCCCCGCGCAGCACCCCGGCCCACCACTGCAGGCTCGAATGCAGCGGCCCCTGGCCCAATCCAAGCTGCTCGCGAATGGCGGCCAGCGCCTGCGGCGTGGGCTCCAGCTCCGCATAGCGGGCGCGCAGCACTGCGGCGGCCGGATCGGTGCGCGAGAGCCAGGGCAAGGCTCCGGCGAGCAGGAGCAGCACCAGGGCGCTGAGCAGATAGGAGGCGGCTGATACCAGGGAGGATTTCTGCCTGGTGAAGCGGGGGAATTTCATGCGCTGTGCCTTCGGGCTACTTGGCGTCGCGCTGCGTCTGGGCGGTGACCAGCGCGCGTTCGCGCGGATCCCGGGCAGCACCGGATACGGCGGCATTCTCGCCTTGGATCACCCGCTCATGCAGCAGCGGGATAGCCGCATCGGTTCCCAGGATCCGTGCTTCGGCCAGCATGATGGCGCGCTGGCGGCCGGTGCCGGCCTCGGTTTCCGACGCGCTGGTGATGCTCTTTTCGACCTGGGCATCGCACAGCTGGGAGATGGCGAAGCCGCCCTCGCAGGTGAAGTCCGAGGCGAAGTAGGCCACCGGGTCCCCGGAGTCCAGGACCGTGGCGCGGGAGAGGATGAAGGCGTCGAAGGCGCCGTCCAGGGCGTCGGCCTCGATGTACTGGTATTCGCGCACATCCTGCTGGACGTCGAAGCCGGCCGCTTCCAGCTGCTGCTCGAGGATGACGGCCACCTCGGGAAGCTCCGCGCGGTCAGTGAAGGTGCCCAGCGAGATCTTGACGTCCTTGACCTTGGCCGGATGAGCGCGGTGGGCCAGCAGTTCCTTGTACTCGGCATCGTCGCGGTACCCGGCGGCGTAGGGCAGCGCCGGGCCGAGCAGGCCTTCGGCGACATCGGCGCGGCCCTCGTAGACGGATTCGATGATGGCAGCGCGGTCGATGGCTTCACGGGCGGCCGCGCGCACCGCGGGATCGGCGAAGGGGCCCTTCTTGGTGTTCAGGTACAGCGTATTGGTCCGTGGCATCGGGACTTCGGTGAGCAGTTCCTGGTCCACGGTGGAGGCCTGGCCAGCCGGAATGGCCTCGACGATGTCGGCCTCGCCGGTGCGCAGCGCCGCGGTGCGGGCCGTTCCGTCCGGAACGAATTTCACGTCGATGCCCTCAGCGGCGGCCGGCTCGCCCCAATAGCCTTCGAAGCGTTCCAGGGTCGCCCCGGAGATGCCGTCCACCGCGGTGATCTTGAACGGGCCGGTTCCGGTGTTCACCGGATCGACCCCGTGATCGGTGTAGGCGGCAGCGTCGAAGATGGCCAGCTGCGGGCTGGAAAGGCGCTGGGGCAGCAGCGGGTCGGGATCGCCAGTGGTGATCCGCAGGGTGTGCTCGTCGACCACGGCGACTTTCAAGGCGGTACCGTTGAGGATGCGCGGCACGGGGGTGGAATCGATCGCAGCCTGCAGCGAGTTGGCGGCCGCCGCGGCCGTCAAGGGTTCGCCGTTGTGGAAGCTGACGCCCTCGCGGATGGTGATTTCCCAGGTCGTGTCGCTGGTGCGTTGCCAGGCGGTGGCCAGCCCGGGGGTGGCATCGCCGGATTCGTTGAGGGTCACCAGGGTTTCGGCGGTGGACCAGCGTGAAAGCTTGAATGCGTCATCGCTCAACGGATCCAGGCCCGAGCGGGGCGGCTGCATGTGGGCCACCGAAATGCGGCCGGTGCTGCCGGCCGGCTCGGCTGAGGCGGAGAAGCAGCCGGTCAGCGCCAAGGTGGCAGCGAGCGGGACCAGGAGGAAGGGCAGGGGGGTGCTGCGGCGACGAGCCATGAAAGTGTGTTCCTTGCAGGTGGATCGGTGATGTGCGGTGATCAGCGGGACGCGCTGATGGATAGTTGTCGTGAACAGCGGGCCGCGAGCTGCAGGTCATGGGTGATCAGCAGCAGCGCGATTCCGGTGTCCTTCGCGGTCGTGAACAGGTTCTCTGCCATTTCGCCCGCGGTGGCGGGGTCCAGGGCGCTGGTGGGTTCATCGGCGACCAGCAGCGCCGGGGCAACCACTAGTGCGCGGGCCAGGGCCGCCCGCTGTGCCTGGCCTCCGGAGAGCTCACGTGGCCGCCGGTCCAGCAGGGCAGTGTCGAATCGGGCCACGTGGGCGGCCCGCTCGATCCGCTCTTCCGCGGCGGCTTGCGGTGCCAAGCGCGAGAGCGCCAGGTGCAGGGAGGCGCGGATGGAATACCGCGGCACGAAGGCCGCCGCGGCATCCTGCGGGACGCCTTGGACAAGGTGCCTGCGCTGGGCCGAGAGATTCCTGCCGGGCAGCGACCACGGCTCGCCGAGCACCTTCACCTGCCCCGCGGACGGATCGCCCAGTCCCAGGATGATGTCGGCCAGCGTGGATTTTCCGGCACCGGAAGCACCGGTGATGGCCAGGGATTCCCCCGCGTCCATGGATAGGGAGAGAGGGGCCAGAATCTGCCGGGCGCTGGGGCCGGTGCCGCGCATTGCCGCTACTGAAGATGCCTCGAGCACTGGATGGCTCATGCCGGCACCGCCTGCAGTGCGGGCGCCGGATCGTCGCGCAGCTTTCCGGCGTCCAGCTGGATGCGCCGTGTGGCCAGGGCGTCGGCAACGTCGGGATCATGGGTGACGACCACCAGCGCATGCTGCGCGGAAACCACGGTGTCCAGCAGGCAGAGAATCTTGTCGCGTGATGCCTCATCCAGGGCGCTGGTGGGTTCATCGGCCAGGATCAGAGGGGCCGAGCTGAGTGCGGCCAGGCCCACGGCGGCACGTTGTGCCTGGCCCCCGGAGAGCTCTGCGGGGCGGCGCTGCAGCAGCTGCGGATCATCCAGGCCTACCGAGGCCAGGGTTTCGGTGACGTCCTTGGAGCTGCGGCCGGTGGCCTTGCGCAGTTGGCGGCCCAGCGGCATCAGCGGATGCAACGCGTCCTGGCCTCGCTGTGGAATGTAGCCGATGCGTTCGCAGCCGCTGGTGCGGGATCCGGAATAAACCAGCTCCGTGGCCCAGCGGCCGGTGACCATCGAGAGCAGCAGCGATTTGCCGCTGCCCGAGGGCCCGGTGACCACTAGGCGCTCGCCGGCGCAGATGCGCAGGCTGGGGATTTCAAGGAGCGTGCGCGAGGAACCGCGCAGGCCGAGGGAGCTGTTCTCCAGGCGCAGCAGTTCTGTGGCGTTGTTGGAGCCCGCCTGATTCCCCATGCTAATCATAATGAGAATGATTATCACTTAAATTATGCGGTCAGGGCAAATTGCGCAAGAGGCGAACGTGCATGAGCGGCCGGTCCCGGCCCCATCTGGCTTCGCCGGGTTTTCGATCCCGGCTTGCGCTCCGGGATGCAGTTCTCTGCATATGTTGGTGCTTATCATGTCGAGGTTCTGGCGCGCTCGCAGTTGGGGGCTGAGTGCATCCGGAACGATGCATCCAGCGCTTCTCGCTGCTTAGCCACTTAACTGTCGGTCGTGGTGGCTACAGTCGAGGCCATGAACTTGAGCATGGATGTCCCTGAGTTGACCGCACGGATCGCCAAGCGGCACGGGGAGAAGATCGAGGCGTTGTTCCGAAAGGCCACGGGACCGCAAGGGCATACCGGGCCGGCAACGATTGACGACCCTTCGCACCGCATTCCTACGCTGGGACCTGTCCGGTCGTTATGGGATGCCCGGGTTGATCTGACCTTGGGTGCAGACATTTCTGACTTGTCGTGGCTGACCGAAGGCGAAGTGGCTGAAGGGACATGCCTGACCTTGTCGATTGCAGGCCATCACCGCGTCGCTGGCGGAAGAGTGCCGTTGCCTTCAGGGGAGTGCGATGCGTGGTTGTGGGCGATTTTCCCGCAGTGGGCCTCTGGGGCCTACCGGGCCGGAACTTTGAGCGGTGTGGATCATCGGTTGACCACGGTGTATTACCGGGTGTTCTTTGATGTTGCGAGTGAGCCTATGAGCAAGCCTGGGCGCTTCAATCACCCGGGATTACGCCCGCTCAGTGAGCTGTAGCGGTACCCTGCCTGGCTCTTTGCCGAATGCCTCTTCCCCGTGTCTTAGGAGGTGCGCTAAGCCTAATCGCTAAGGACTAGATTCACCGGGATTTGGCGGAAAGGTAGTTGTTTCAATGCCTGGAATGGCGTGGTCTCCTGGGATGTCCCCACAGGCGATCCGGCGAGCATGATGGCTAGCTTCCCGTTTCGGCAGACACAGGCGAACCCCACGCGCGGCGCAAGATATCCCATGATTGATCATCCATCAGTGAAGCGGGTGTAACGGATATGCGGGGCACATCGTGTTCCTGGGCTAGCCGGAGCTCGCGTTCCAGTGTTTCGGGGCTGATCGCGCCGTCGCCATCCCAGAGGCCGATCTCGATGCCATAGCGCGTGGGATCCTGTTCAACATAGAAGCTGGCCAATTGATCCGTTGAGTAATAGCCCGTGGAGTTGACCCCTTGGAAATTCCAGATGTTCAGCCGGCCAACAATCTCCAGCAACGCGGAATAGTCTTGCCCCGAGTCCAGTCGGCCCCGCAGATCTCCGTTGATGGGGGAGCGCACATCCATGGTCAGCTCCACTCCGGTACCGGCTAATGTCGCGGCTACTTCGGACATGATCATTTGGACTGTATCGCTTCGCCAAGCATGGATTGCGTCTGAGCCCGTGTCAATCGTGCCGTCGAACCTCAAAGGCCAGCGTTCCATGCCACTGAATTGCTGGAAATCGCTCAGGTCTGCGTCGCTGAATGTGTAGGAAGGAAACATCATCTCGGTGATATTGATGCTGTCCGGGGAATAGCGCCGAACCAGTTCGGCAGTGAGCGCGGCAAGACGCTCAGTGAGCCCGTAATGCTTCCACGACGAGACGCTGGTCCAGTTCTTCGAGAACTCGCCCTGCGCATTAACACCGGAGATTTCCGGTCGGTGCTCAAGCTCGCGGCCCAGCAGCGTATCGATATTCAGCGAGATGGTGCGTCGGGCTCCGCGATCGCTGCAGATAAGTGCATCGATAGCCTCGCGCACGTAGTCGCGTCCGGTACTTGCAACCTCGCTGGACTCCATGTTCTTGTACTCGGCCCAGGGGAAACCGATCCAGTCCAATCGTCCGACTGAAATGGACACCCCGGTGGCGTTGACGGAGTCGAGCTGCTTGGCGATTTCCGGGATCCGCCCTGGATCTGCACTGGTGACATCCTCGAAACCGACATTGATCACACGAGCACTGCTGGCATCGCTCTCCATAGGATTGTTACTTCCATTTTCCGTCCATTGGACCGTGTTCAGACACTGTTCCCGGGCAGCTGATACCGAGTGATAAATACGCGTTTCAGCCGAGGTGCGCCCATGCGGTGGCACGCAAAGCAGGCTCAGCAGCAGCACCGATAGCAAGGCCAGCCGCCATCTGCGGCGTGGTTTGCGGTCCGCGCTCATCCGTCGCTGCCCAGGATGGCGCTGAATTCGTGGCTAGAGACCACGCCAGTGCGTTGGAGCTTATTCCACTTCGCGGGCTGTCCTCGGATTTCCAGTGCAATAGCGGCCACCATGGTCATGCCCATGGCTGTTGCATAAAGCGGCCATAGCGGGAAAGTCCACAAATTCAAGAAGTCACGCCACGCAGTGTTCAAGATGATGCCAATGACAACCGAGATCAAGGTGATTCCCAAGCCCGCCCAGCTGAGGATGGCAAGGATGCTCCACAGCACCGAGGTGTGTTCATCGCTGGCGATGGACTCCTGGCCGGAGGGCACGAGATAGGCCAAGGAGGCCAGAACGAAGAGCTGGGCAACCGGCACAAAAACCATGGTGGCAAAATTGAAGAGCAAGAACGGGCCGAAGGGCCCTACCCGCGGATTGCCGTGGAGCCGCCAATGGATTTTGATGGACTGCAGCAAGCCGCGGGCCCACCGCACACGCTGCTTCCACAGCGCCCGCAGGGTGGAAGGGGACTCGGCCAGGACAATGGCACGAGGTTCGAAAGCGACTCGAAATCCGGCATCGTAGATCCGCCAAGTCAACTCCAGATCCTCGCCTACGGTATCGGTGCGGAAGCCACCGAGCTCGCGGACCAGTTCTGCTCGGAAGGCGCCGATGTTCCCCGAGACAACTGGAAGGCAATGCAGCAGGGACAAAGATCGGCGCACCATGCCGGTTCCCATGTGGGAAAGCACCGAGAGCATCCGGGTGAGCACGCGGTCCAGATTTACTGGCCGGTCATCACCGCAGACTGCACCCACCGAGTCATCGCGGAATCCGGTGAGCAGCCAGGGAATGGTCACTGGTGAAAAGATGCCGTCGGCATCAACGAACACCAGCACGTCACCGGTTGCTTCCTTGATTCCCCGGTTCAGCGCTGCCCCCTTGCCTGCATTGCGCTGCGTGATCGCGCGGACCAGCGGGTGGGCCTGTGCCAACTCGTGCATGACCGTTGCCGTGTGATCGGTGGACCCGTCGTCCACGATGATGACTTCGGCCAGCTTTCCCCTAGAGCGGACGATTGATTCAACGCAAGCGCGTAGCACGACACCCTCGTTGTAGGCAGGGACGATGACTGATACCCGGTGGTCCGGAGTTGTCCCGAAGTGCCGGGCAGCACGGCGTGAACGGCCCCTGGGCCGGCGCATTTCCTGCCCGGCATTAGGAAATCCTGGAGGGAGCATTGAGAGTTTTCCATTGCGCGTGAAGAGCAGTCCTCGTCGCACTTCGAACCAGATGGCCAACGGGATGTAGGCCAATTTGATGGTTCCAAAAATGATGATCAGGGTAATCGCGGCGTTAAATGCGATGACCAGTGCTGAGCTCATGCATTGACCACCTTGCCCGGGGCAGGCAAATTGGCGTACTGAAGCACTGCTTCCAGCAATTCCGGTGCTGCCGCGCTATTGGCGCCAAAGCGAGCATTGATCTCCAGAACCACCGGCTGGCCTTCATCGGTCAGGCGGACATCCAGATCCACCGGGCCTGTCAAATTGAGGCTGACTACCGCGGCTCTAGCCACCTGGGCCACGTGGGCAGTAGTGGCATCGAGTTCGCACCGCTGTACCGATACCGCGTTGCCTATCAGGCCTTCACGCAGTTCTGTTTTCTCCACGACAACGCATACATCAATATTTCCGGTGTCGGGATTCCGGAATAGCATCGGAGCGAATTCGCGCCCTGGAGCGAAACGCTGGACAAGATCCGTGGATGACAGTTCTTGTGAACCATCGGTCAGCTGGGAAGCGGTCAGCAGACGCACGCCTCGGCCACCACGGGAGACTCGTGGTTTGACGATGGCGTTCTGGTGGGGCAGAAATCTCGCCGCCGAGGCGTGGCCATAGAGGTCGCCACGAACGAAATCCGGTATGGGCACGTGGTCATCGTTGAGGACGAGCATCGTCAGGTACTTATCGTCAGCGATGCGGATTGATGCCTCGGACGACAGGAGAACCATAGCACCAGTCGATTCCAGCAGTCCGCGATTCTGGTCCATTGCCAAGATCGGCAGTTCTTCGCTGACTGTGGGAATGACCAAGTCGATATCTTGTTCTCTGGTGATTTCCCGTAGAGCGTGAATGTAGTTCGCATCGCGCGCCGCGGGCACCTGCCGGAAAGCGGCAAGATGCTCCGCCTCCGCCGGGTTCATATCCACCCCGGTGACTTGGTGGCCACGGCCATGAAGCTGGCGAGCCAAACTGCTGCCAGCGGGGCCGCCGACACCGGTAATAAGAATGTTCATTAAAAGTCTCCTACCGTTTTTGATACCAGCCGCATTACTTCAAACCCTTCCGCGCTTTTCTGCTTGACTTGGCTTCCGCGGAAGTTGGCGATGGCCTTGGTTCGGGTGCCAGTCATATAGGGCTTGGTGCGTTGATCCGAGTGGAGCTTGATGGCCTCGACCTTTACGTCGGTGTATTTCTCAACGTCAACAAAGAATTTTGGCGAGAAGTCGTGCCCTACCGAGGGGCTTTCGAAGCAGAGGATAGAGGGGAGCTTCCGCCCTGCGCGCATCACCGCACGGTGCACTGCTTCGTGGTCTTGGTGGATATCGGTGGCGGAGTGCGTGAGGACAACATCCGGCTTGAACAAGGCAATTTCCTGTTCAATGGCGGCCACCATCTCGTTGGAGCTTTCTGAGAGGCGGGTGTCGCAGAAGTCCTGGACCGAGTGGGACTGCGCGCCCAAGTAGGCCGCGCCGCGTTTTGCTTCACGGATCCGTCGTGGCGCATTGCCACCGTTTTCTCCCTGGGACATCACCATGATGCACACTTCATGACCCGCATCTATGAGCTTTGCGATGGTTGCGCCGCAGGCCAACTCGACATCGTCCGGGTGTGCGCCGATAGCTAGGAAACGCTTGGGATTCTCGTTTCTCTGTGGACGGCGTTGCAGGAACATGGCGGCCATGGTGAACATGAACAGCCATATTGCCGTAATGACTGCAAAGCCGGCCCAGAGCTCAGAGCTTTGCGGCGCTGCCAGGCAACCGATGACCGAGATGAGCAAAACGGAATTCCCGAAGAGCCAAATGCCCGCTACCATGCGGTGGTGCACGAAATCGCGGGCCAGCCAACGCCTGCCCCAACGGCTGACGGCAAGTATGATTCCCGACGTGGAAACGAGTAGCGCGAAGACGCTGAGGGTCATTTGCATGGTGCTCTCCTTGAAGGACCTTCCGGTTTGGAATCCGTCAACTAGCCAGCGATGGCACTGCAAGCAGACTCATAGTCCTGCGCGCAGAGGCGGCTGATTAGTGGAACCGCCCCCGCGCTCCACTGCCAATGCGCCACCTGAAATTCGTCTGTTCTCTGCGAGTGATGGATATATCTAGTAGAGAGTGATCAGGGGGAATCGTGACGGAAAATCTCGAATATTTTCCCTCCGGATCAGAAGCGATTGCCATCACAATTCTTTATCCTCAAGTCAAACCGTATTTTTGAGGATGTTCAGAAAAGCAAGCATGAAGCCACGGGTTTCCGAATGCTGCTGTGGAGTTGCGCGGATCACAGGTTTATCAGATTGAGGGGACTATTTTTACATCGGCGAACTGGTTTTTGAGATGTGATCCAGCCGTGTCCCTCTGGAGCTTTTCATCACAATCGGCGCGACAGAAGCAAATCCCTGCGATCATGACATGAGCCGCCATTCAGGAAAATTCCGATGCATCAAAAAAATCTTTAAAGTTTTTCGAGAAATCGCGTCACGATCTTTGAATACGGTGATCTAAGAATATGTACGCGCGAAACAATGCGAGGAAAAGTGCGGATATTCAGTGCAGACGCTTTAGCGCCGTGAGCCATTGAAGAGGTGCGGATGAACTGGTTGGGGACATGAGATGCAGGCAAGAAGAGGCGAACATGGGGTTCGCCCAACTGTTTGCGACGAGTCGATCTCGCCACTTTGGACGCATCGATTCAGGGCGGCGGTTATGCGCTGCGCTGCGGCCTGGAGTGGGGTCTTGGCTGTAGAAATTTTCCAGGGCATGAAATTGGGGACTGTGGCAGCTGGCTGGTTACGCGCCGGACAATTGAATGCCAAAAACGTTGTGGGGGCGTTATGACAATAAATTCCAATGAGACGTTCGCTGAGCACAGCGATGCGAGTCTGATTCTTGGTGTCCGGGGAGGGGACAAGGAATCGCAGGCACTGCTGTATCGACGGCACAAGCAAGTGGCGCTGGCGGTGGCCTACCGGCATACCGATAGACCATCAGAAGCCGAAGATATTGTTTCGGAAGCATTCTTGAAGGTATTCCAAGCCATTGAGCGGGGTCTCGGGCCGAAAGAATTCTTCCGCGCCTACTTGCTGACTGCCGTCTCACGTTGCGCCTTCGCCAGGAACAAAGTGGCGTCAAAGCAGATCGTCGTAGATGATCTCAAAGAGTTTCACTTGGGGGACGCGTACGCTGACGAGGCCCTGGATCGGGCTGAATCGTCTTTTATCATCAGCGGCTTTAAGTCACTTCCTGAGCGCTGGCGAATGGTGCTGTGGCACATGGAGGTCGAGGGCCTTGCGCCTCGTGAAATCGCGCCGATTCTTGGCGTGACGCCGAATGCTGTCTCGGCATTGGCCGCCCGGGCACGCGAAGGCCTGCGCGAAGCCTATCTTGCGGCGCATATGAAAACGCCGAATGGGATAGATCAACGGTGTGCCGAGGCCAGAGCCCACCTTCCGGCAATGATCCGTGGCTCCATCAAGGCCAAGGACGAACGAGCGTTGAAACAGCATCTGAAGTACTGCGCGGAGTGTAGTGCTGTATTCGCGGAACTCAGCGAAGTAGGCGCCAACCTGCGCGCCTACATCCTGCCGCTGGTTGTAGGCGGCACGACGGCATTAGGCATTCCGGCAGTGGGCGGAATCGGAGGTCTGGGAGGTGCTGCCGGAGTCGTATCGGCCAGCGCCAACGGTGGTGCCGCTGTGCCGGGAATTGGCCTGCCCGGCAGCGGTGTCCTGGCCTCATCCGTGGGCGTCGGGATGCTTGCGATCACGGCCATTGCAGCCGCGGTGGGTATCCTTCCCCATGCTTTCAAGGGCAGCGAGCCACAGGCTCTGCCACCGGCGAGCGCGCAAGAGCACTATCCCGCACCTGCCTCTGCGATAGATGCGCCCGAAAAGAGCGAATACACCGCCGGTTCCCACCAGTTCACGCTGGGCGAATCGACGGCCCCATCCGCTTCAGAGGCATCTGGCCGTCTTGGGGAAATCCCATGGTCTGTTACGCCAATGCAGGAGCCAGTGGAAAAGGCCGCCTCGGGAGAATCCCAGGAAAGCGGCGTCGTAGAGAACTTGCCTCCGGTAGGCGCCGCGCCCGAGACCGTGCTGCCTTCTGCACCGGTGCCTAGTGCCAGCTCTCGTGGAGATTCTGATTCGGTGAACTCGGAAAGCCAAGAGCCGTCAAGCGACCCATCGGAATTGGCGCCCACGGATCCGATTCTGGAAGCAACGACACCGCCAGTCGCTAGCGAAGCCTCTGTTGAGCCGCGGCCTGAACTAACGGCCACCACCACTTCTGAGCCTTCGGTTGAGCCGAGCGTGGAACCTTCCGTCGTGCCTTCGATCGGGCCGAGTGTGGAACCTTCTCCGGAGGCGAGTGTGGAGCCTTCGGTTGCGCCGAGTGTGGAACCTTCTCCGGAGCCGAGTGTGGAACCGACCCCTGAGCCGAGTGTGGAGCCTTCCGTCGAGCCCAGCGTGGAACCGACGCCGGAGCCGAGTGTGGAACCGACGCCGGAGCCCAGCGTGGAACCGACGCCGGAGCCCAGCGTGGAACCGACGCCGGAGCCCAGCGTGGAACCGACCCCTGAGCCGAGCGTGGAACCGACATCTGAGCCGAGTGTGGAGCCTTCCGTCGAGCCTTCGGTCGAGCCGAGTGTGGAACCTTCTCCTGAGCCGAGTGTGGAACCGACACCTGAGCCGAGTGTGGAGCCTTCGGTCGAGCCGAGTGTGGAACCTTCTCCTGAGCCGAGTGTGGAACCAACGGAACCTGGCGGTGACGAATCACAGGATGAGTTCGATGTCTCGATGAGCAGTGACAACAATCCCTGGTTGCCTACCTATGCCTTTGTGGTCACTCCGCCTGATGGCGTCGAAGAATTCACGGTCAATGTGGAGCTCGAATATATGGCTTTAGACTACGTGGAATACCCCGGAGCCTGCGTGCGCGTCAAAACCGGCATGCATGCTCTTCAACTTTCATGTACCGGCCCGGTGGAACTGCGCCTGACTCCTTTGCTTGCGCAGTATCAGCGAGTGATCAGCATTGCCTTCCCGGAGAGCCCTGAATCGCGGTTCGAGTTCCAAATTCGCTAGGCGCTTTGACAGGCTGCTTGGCAAGCCAAGGGGTTGGCCGGTTCTTCGGCACTAGTTTCGAACCAGAGCCTGCGGCTCATTTCGGGAGGTCTGCGGGAACTTCCGTGAGAGCCATGTCCGGACCCTTGCGCCGCCCGCCGCGCTGCGCGCCTGCGCCGGCGGCGACCACGATGATGATCCCCAGGATTTGGAACCACGTTGGCGTTTGAGCCAGAACCAGCAAGCCCATCAGCACGCCGAAGGCAGGCTCGATGGAAAGCAGGGTTCCGAAGGCATTGTGGTTCATGCGCTTGAGCGCCAGCATTTCCAGGCCGAAGGCGATCACCGGGGTGATCAATGCGATGCCGGCCGCCGCAGGAAGCGCCCACCAGGTGAAGTCGCCGCCAATGGCCTGCGGCAGTCCCACCGGCAACGTGGCGATGGCGGCCACCGGGATAGTCAGCGACAAGCCGCTGATTCCCGAGAAGCGGTCGCCGACATGCTGGGTCAGCAGGTTGTACAAGCCCCAGCAGGTGCCAGCGCCCAGCGCGAAAAGCACGCCAGCTCCATCGATTTCTCCGTGCCACGGTTCGGTGAGCAGCACGACCCCGATGACGGCCAGCAGCGGCCAGACCAGGGCTTTGCGATTCCTGCTCATGATCCCCGCGACGGTGAGCGGGCCGAGGAACTCGATGGACACCGCTGTGCCCAGCGGGATGCGTGCGACCGCTTCAAGGAACAAAGCGGTCATGTAGCCGGTGACCACGCCGAGGGCAATCAGCGCCGGCAAGTCCTGCCTGCGGATGGACCGGAAATCCGGGCGCGCGATGAGCCACAGGAATGCGGCTCCGAAGCACATCCTCAGCCATGCAGTTCCGCCGGCTCCTACGTGCCCGATCACGGATACGGATAGCGCATTGGCGACCTGGACTGCCAGCATGGCGGCCACCGCAAGAGTCCATGGCGGCAGGCCGTGAACAGCGGAGCGGAGGATCACTGGGCACCTGCCATCCGCTGGGAGATCTGTACCGAGGTGCCCAGGGACTCCAGGGCCCGGCCCAAGGCGTCGCCTGCCTCATTCAATTCCTGGATGCCCATGGGCGCCAGGGAATCGAGGATGAAGAATGCGGTAGTAGTGTCCCCGGAGAGCGCGGTGCGTTGTCCTTGGCGCCAGTTCCAGCGGCGGCAGGTCACCGCACGGTCATCGCGCCAGATCACTTCGCCTGGCTCCGGGTGTTCCGTGACCGGCGCGCCTGCGGCCGTGGTGTCGAAGTCCTCGTCGCCGGTGGCTCTTGCCAGCCGGGCCGGGCCCTCATAGCAATCGAAGTCCTCTCCTCCCAGCGGGATCTGGTGCAGCACGGAGATGGCGTTGTAGATGTCGGTGAGTGCATTGACCCTGGGCAAGCCCGTGGCAGCCCGGCGGGTCAGGGCTTCGAGGCTGTTCCGGGTGCGCTGGGGCTTGGCGCCAAATCCCCGATAGGCATCCCGCCACGCGCTGATCTGCGGCAGCTGGTCTACCGGCGTGCTAGCCAGCAGACCGGAAGCATGGGCTTCGGCATGGCTGATCAGGCCATCGGCCACTGTGCTGCCGTCGTGCCGTTCCAGGCCCTCGGCGACCAGCAGCAACGCCCGGTAATCGGGGCGCAGTTCCTGGACCTCGGGGTCAATGGAGCATCCATAGAGGAATTCGGTGGGCGTCAGCTTATTTGCCATGGGTGTTCTCCGATTTGTGCGCGCTGCCGACGCCTGGTTCATAGACGCACAGGCTGAAGGCTGCGATGGTCTTGCGGGTATTGGCGTAGGCGTGGGCTGTGTCCCCGTCGAAGGAGATGGCGTCCCCGGCCTTCAGCTCATGGACTTCGCCATCGACCTCGATGGTGACCGAGCCCTTGAGCAGGTGGAGGAGCTCCCGGGTTCCCGCGGCATGGGGTTCGCTTTCCAGGCGCTCGCCGGGAGCCAGGGTCCAGTCCCACAGCTCAACCACGTCCGGTGCATCGGTGCCGGCCACCAGCACTCCGCGTCCTCCGTTCGTACCGGTCCACAGCGCAGCTCCCTCGCCGGCGCGGGTGATCTTCGAATGCGCGGCTTCTGGGGGTTCCACCAAGGCGGGCAGGCCGAGGCCTAGTGCATCGGAAAGCTTGAGCAGGATGCTGACGCTGGGATTGGCGGTGCCTTGCTCCACGTTGATGAGCATGCGCCGGCTGACGCCTGACAGCTCGGAAAGATGATCCAGAGTCCAGTCGTGCTTTTTGCGTTCGCTCTTGACCCGGTCTCCGATGGTTCGGGCGAGCCGCTCCGCGCTAGTGTCCATAAGTGCATCATATTGCACGAAAAGTGCAATGTCTATTGCAGGGTGATGATTCAAAGTTGTGCCCAAGTGAGCTGATGAGAGTCCGAGGCGGAAGATCCCATTGACCGACCGTTGAAGATCACCTAGAGTAAACAAAATATGCATATAGGTAATCCATCTCACGCCATATGCCCGCCTCCGCAGTGTCCCTGAGGGGACCTCAGCCTTGGGAGAACCGTTGAGCACCGTCATTCCGTCAGAGCAAGATGTCCTGTCCGCGGCAACGCGAATCGTAGAAGCCTTCGCGGCGACCAGCACGCAAGAATATTTCTCCCTCTTCGCCCCGGAAGCTTCCTTCATTTTCCACCCCGAAGCCACACGCCTTGATGACCGGGCCAGCTACGAACAGCTATGGAACAGCTGGCTGGCTGACGGATGGCAAGTGACCAGTTGCCGCTCCACGAACCAGCTGGTCCAGGTCTTCCCGGGCGGTGCGGTCTTCAGCCATACGGTGGCTACCGCTATCCGCACTGGCGTTGATCCCAAGGACTATGCCACGGACGCGTACGTTGAACGGGAAACCATTGTCTTCCGCCAGGAAGGCGATGGATCATTGACGGCTATCCATGAACACCTCTCTACTGTTCCGGAAGAATCCGTCACCGAAGCGAATGGCCTGAACGCATGAACCTCTATCGCAGATTCGAGCAGAAGCTGGACGCTGGCGCGGAGAACTCCGGCCCCATCCGCGGGCAGCTGGGCACCGGACGCATCGGGATGATCTGGCTGGCCGCCAACCTCGTGGTGACCACGCTCTTGACCGGGACCTTCTTCGTGCCCGGCCTGGACTTCGGCCTTGCCCTGCTGATGATCATTGCCGGTACGCTCATCGGCGCCGTCATCCTGGTGCTCGTGGGGAATATCGGAACCCGGACGGGGCTGCCCACCATGGCCATCACCCGCGGTGCCTTCGGCACCCGCGGCAGCCTGCTGCCGGTGGCGGCGAACGTCATCGTGCTGATGGGCTGGAGCTGGGTGCAGGCGATGCTGGCCGGAGTGACGGTCAACTACCTCGTGGCCACCACCACCGGATTCGACAACCCGGTGCTGTTCTCGGTGATCTGCCAGATCTTCGTCGTGACCCTTGCCCTGTTCGGCCATGAAGGGATCTCCCGCGTCGAACCGTGGCTGGCCGTGCTGATCCTGGCCATCATGGGGTATGTCTTCGCCTTGGCCTTCGGGAAATTCGACCCGGCGCAGTTCGCGGCCATCCCTGTCGATGAGTCCCTGGGCTACACGCCCTTCATCGTCCTGGATATCGTGATCGCCACCGCCGTTTCCTGGACGGTGCTCTCCGCGGACATCAACCGCATGGCCCGCAGCAGCCGTGCCGGCATCACCGGCTCGGGGATCGGATACCTGCTGTCCACGGTCTTGTCGATGGTCCTCGGCGCCACGGCCATCGGCTACGTCATCCTCTCCGGCGGCGAAGCGGCCACCTTCGACCCGACGATTCTCGTGGCCGCCTTCGGTGCTCCGCTGGCCATCGCCATTTTCCTGTCCGTGATGGCCACCAACACCATGGCCGTCTACGGAATGATCACCTCGGTGGTCAACTCCCGGCCCGAGCGCAAGCTTCCCTTCCTGGCCACGGCGCTGGTGCTGGGAACGATTTCCATTCTCGGCTCGATGTGGTTGTCGCTGCTGGACCAGTTCACCGACTTCCTGACGCTCATCGGGGCATTTTTCGTCCCGGTCTTCGCCATCATGATTGTCGATTACTACCTGCTCAAGCGTGCCCGCTACACCCGGGACATCCTGCGCCAGAGCGGGGGATCCTATTGGTACCGCGACGGGGTGAATTGGATTGCCGTGGCCGTGTGGGTGGCCGGAGCACTGGTCGCCTATCTGCTCACCTATCTCTTCCCGAGCCCCATTGGCGCCACCCTTCCCTGCTTTGCGGTCAGCTTCCTGCTGTATCTCGTGCTGTCCTGGAGGCAGCGTGATCAAGGACCGCTGGCAGCGCATGAGCATCTGGTTCCCAGCGCCTCCCAGGAAGCGCGCTGAAGGAAGTGAAGAAAGAATCTGGACTTTGCATGTGAATTTCCGGACCGATTGATGCCCCTGAAATTCTGCACATAGACTGGCGATAAACAGGACAAATCAAGCCAGTAATTACTGGCAAGACAAGTTCTGTCAACCATGTTTTCGCCGCAGAATTGGGAGCAGCAACTATGGAAATTTCCGGTGCCTTGACGCCCTTCAAATCACCCATGGTGAAACTCGAGCGACTATTCCACGCCAGCGGAATCGAGCTCTTCGCCAAGCTGGATTCTCTGCAGCTCTCGGGCAGCACCAAGGAACGCACCGCCGAGAACCTGATTACTTCTTTCCTGGATTCGGGCCAGCTGGAGCCCGGCGGCATGGTGGTGGAATCCACCTCCGGAAACCTTGGCATCTCGCTGGCGCGCCAATGCATCGTGAGGGGCATTGAATTCGTGGCCGTCGTGGATGAAAAGGCCAACCAGTCGGCCGTGGAGATCATGCGGGCCTACGGGGCCACGGTGGACCTGGTCCGGGATCCGGCCGACGGCAACCGGCTGGCCGCGCGGCGCCAGCGGGTTGCGCAGCTGCTGGCCGATAACCCCGGTGCCGTGACAACAAACCAGTACGGATCCGAGCGCAATCCAGAAGCCCATTATTCCTCGACCATGCCCGAAATCATGGAAGCACTGGATGGGGACCTTGACATGCTGTTCATCGCCACCAGCACCACCGGAACGATCCTCGGGTGCCAGAATTACCTCAGGGAGCACCGCCTGCCAACGAAGCTTGTGGCAGTGGACGCGCTGGGCTCGGTGCTCTTTGGCGGGGAAGCCGGGAACCGCCGCTTGCCAGGCCTGGGGGCGGGCATCATTCCCGAGCTGTCCCTGCAGGTGGAACCGGATCGAATCTGCAGGATCCCGGAAATCGACATGGTGCGCGGCTGCCGGCTGCTGGCCCGGCGCGAGGGCATCCTGGCCGGTGCCTCCACCGGGGCGATTGTCGCCGCCATGGGCCAGGTGCTGCCCGAGCTGCCCGCAGGATCGCGCGCGGCCTTCCTCGTCCACGACTCCGGGGTTCCCTATCTGCACAGCGTCTACGACGATGAATGGGTCCAGGAGAACCTGGGGGAAACTCCGGAGCCTGTGGACACCGGGCTGCTGGAAGGTGATGCCGCCCGATGATCCGCATAGCGATGATCGGCGGAGGGCCGAAGTGCCTGTTCGCGCTGCTGGAACTCAACGATGCGCTGGCCGGCGAAGAGGCCGGGCTGGTGCAGGTGGATGTGTATGACCCGTACCCGCCGGGCGCGGGACGGGTATGGAATACCGGGCAGCCCCGGGAACTGAGATTAAATGTCAACTCGCGCATTATCGACGCCTCCTCCAGCCTTTGCGCCCAGACGTTCAATGGCTATCGAGCGCAGGAATCCGCGGCAAGCAGCCACGATGCCTTCCCGCCTAGGGCCCTGGTCGGCGAATACCTCAGTGGGCAGTTCAGGCTTCTGGCTCGGCAGGGAACGCTGGCCCTGGCGCATCGGCCCCTGGCGGTGGAACACCTGGAACGCCACGGGAACCAATGGCAGGTTGCCTCCAGCAGCGGCAGCCTCCTCTATGACGAAGTGGTCTTGGCTACCGGCCACGGCCTGGCAGGGCCCGAGCGCGAATCGCAGCACGGCATGATCCCGGCCGGGCAGCTGACCGTCGAGCAATCGGCCCAGGCCATGGCGGAAGTCCCAGCCGGGGCCGCGGTGCAGATCCGCGGTGCCGCGCTGACCGCCTACGATGTGGCCATGGTCTTGACCGAGGGGCGCGGCGGGCGCTGGGTGCCCCGGGACGGCGGCTCTCCGGATGCCTTGGGATATGTGCCCAGCGGCAATGAACCACGGGCGATCACCATGACCTCGCGGCACGGCATTCCCATGACACCGAAGCCTCTGGGCATTGACTTCGAGGCGCAGCGGATTCTCGATCGCCACAAGCTGCAACTGCGCCAGTGGGGAAGCAGTGGCACGGGGGAGATTAGGCAGATGTGGCGCATCCTGCTGGACTGCGCCATCGGCATTGCTGATGCGACGCAGATTGCGGCCAGCGAAGAATCCTTGGCGCGCACCGTGAGGAAGGGGAGATCAGACCAGTTCTCCACCCAGCCCAACCCCTTCGAGCAGATCCGGTACAGCCTTGATGCGCACCATGGACGAAATCCCCATTCCCAGGAATGGGTGTGGGCCGTGGTCTGGTCCGGCCTGTATTCGGAACTCGTCGTGGCGCTGGCAAGATTCCAGTGGGACCCGCAGGACCGCAAGGAGTTCAATGCGGCGGCCGTGAACCTCGAACGCATGGCCTTCGGACCGCCGGCGCCCACCGCCCAGAAACTGCTGGCCTTGCACGAGGCAGGAATCCTCCGTCATGAACGGGCCGGCCAGGGCGAGGCGGGGGAGACCATAAGAATCGATGCCGTGACAGCTCCTGCCGGGGTGCTCTCCGGTCCATGCCCCCAGGGGGAGCCCGCCAGCGAATTGATCAGGGGCTTGCTCCTGTCCGGCCAGATCAAGATCAGGCCAGGCGAGCGCGGACTGCTCACGGACACCGACGGGACCTGTATCACTGCCGAAGGATCACGCAATGAATCCTTGGCAGCGCTGGGACGCCCCACCGAAGACCCCACCCTGGGCCATGACACCTTGAACAGGGCGCTGCACCCGGAATACCGGGGCTGGTCCCAGCGCATTATTGCGCAAGTGAACGCTCGAAACCGGAAAGTAGCTTATTAATGCCACCGTTGATGCACGGAACCTTGCCCCTGACTGCCCGCCTGGAACCATGGATGAAGAACCTGGTGGAGGATCCGCAGCTGTGCAAGGATTTGCTCTCTGAATATGGATCTCCGCTGAACGTCCATGATTATTCGGCCATGGGCCGGAACATCGCGCAGCTGCGTGATGCCGCCGCCGGACATGGCGTTGACTTCCAGATTTATTTGGCACGCAAGGCCAACAAGACCCTGGGGGCCATCGACAAGGCCATGGCCGAAGGCTGCGGCGTGGACGTGGCAAGCTTCCACGAGCTGGAGCAATGCCTGCAGCGTGGAGTCAGCCCGGAATCGCTGATTGTCACCGCCGCGGTGAAATCCAGAGCCCTGCTCCAACTGGCGGTGGAGCATCACGTCGTGCTGAGCCTGGACAACACCGATGAAGCGCTTCAGTTGCTGGAGATGGCCAAGCCGGGAGGAAAATCGGTCCCGGTGGCCTTGCGCCTGGCCTCGGGCAGCCCCCAGATTCCGCCCACCCGGTTCGGGCTGGGCGCGCAGACGTGGCTGGATTTTTTCGCCGAGCTGGATCACCCCGAGGCCATCAGCGTCACCGGCGTGCACTTCCACCTCAACGGCTACAGCGGCGAGCAGCGCGCAGTAGTACTTCAAGAGGCCTTGGAATTTGCCGATGCCCTGGGGCAGCTGGGGCACCCAGTGAAATTCGTGGACATGGGCGGCGGAATTCCCATGTCATATCTTGATGATTCGGACCAGTGGAACGGATTCTGGCAGGCTCTTGCCGAACTGTCCGAAGGCGATGAATCCCTCACCTGGAAATCCGACCGGCTGGGCGCCACCGGGCCGCAGCCCAGTACCGCACTGTATCCCTATCACCAGCAACTGATTCGAGGCCCATGGCTTGAGCAGATCCTCGCTGCCCGCAGTTCCGATGGAACGCAGAGCATTGCCCAAATGCTCAGAGCGCGGGGGATCCAATTGCGCTGCGAGCCGGGCCGTTCACTGCTTGATGGCTGCGGGCTGACCCTGACCGAGGTCGCATTCACCAAACAGCGCAGCGACGGGGTGAGCCTGGTGGGGCTCCATATGAACCGCACCCAGTGCCGTTCCGCCGGTGCGGACTTCCTGGTTGACCCGATCCTCGTCACGGGTGCTGGCCGGCATGCGCAAGGGCGCTCGCCGTACAGCGGCTTCCTCGTGGGCGCGTACTGCATTGAAGAGGAGGTGATCCTGCGCCGGCGCTTCGAGTTCCCGCAGGGCGTGTCCAAAGGCGACATCATCGCTTTTCCCAATACCGGGGGATACCTGATGCACATCATCGAGAGCGCATCGCACCAGCTGCCGCTGGCCAAGAACGTGCGGCTGGAGGGCAGCCATGCAGTACTCGATGACATCGACCAGATCGGTGCCGGCTTGGGCTAGCCGGCACCGAGCGGGCCGGGGCAGCGGCCTCCCGCAGGAGCCTTATCCCACGTGTACCCACGGGCGGCGCTGCAGGTTCGGTTCCGCCTCGCGCAGTACCTCGCGGGTCAGCGGGGCGATCTCTCCCTGCCCCAGGAAGATGAACTTGGCGAGGTTCAACAGCGGATTTCCTTCGGTCCAGCGGAAGTAGATGTGCGGCATCACCTCGTAGTCATCGCGAATAGCCATGGCAATGGCCGCGATGGACGTGGAGACCGAGGGTGCCGTGGCTTCGAGGATCCGCTGGCCATGGCGGGTGATGCCGCGGACCTCGATATCCTGCGCGAAGTCCGAGTAGTCGCTGACCTTGATTTCCAGGAACACCACCGGGGCGCGCTGCGGGATATGGCTGGCCAAGATCGCATGCTGATGCTTATGCAGGTAGCGCCGCTTGGAAATCTTCACCGGCTCATGGGCAATCAGCCGCAGCATTCCGGCGCTGCTGGCCTTGTGGATGATATCCACGGCGCAGTCATCAAACCTCACTGAGGTGGCGCGAAGCTCGGTAGAGCGGCGGAACCTGGACAGCAAGGAAACCAGGAGCACCGCGGCGATGAAGAAGGCGGCAATCTTCAACCCATCAGGACGCTCTACGCAGTTGGCAATGGTCGTGTAGACAAAGACCAGGCTGGCGGCGCCAAAGAGGACAGTTTTGCCTTTCTCGCCGTGGCGCCGGGCCGAGATGGTCACTGCGATGGCCGCGGAACTCATCAGCACCAAGACACCGGTGGCGTAGGCGGCGCCCTGCGCGTCGACGCTGGCCTTGAAATGGACGGTGATGCCCAGCGCCACCATGACGACCACCAGGACCAGGGGGCGCACCGCGCTGGCCCAGGCCGGGGCCATGCCGAAGCGCGGCAGGTAGCGGGGAATCAGGTTAAGCAGGCCGGCGAGCGCCGAGGCCCCGGCAAACCACAGGATGAGAATGGTCGAGATGTCGTAGACGGTGCCAAAGGCATCGCCCATCAGATGGTGGGCCAGCCATGACAGGGCGCGGCCGTTGGCCTCGCCGCCCGGCTGGAATTCCTGGGCGGGGATCAAGATGGTGGTCACGATGGAGGAGAGGACCAGGAAGCCGCTCATGATCAGTGCCGCCGTGGCCAGCAGCTTCTTGGCGCCCTTGATCCTGCCCGCGGGGTTTTCCTCGGTATCGCCGGGGGCCTTGGAGATCTGCGGCATCACGGCAACGCCGGTCTCGAAACCGGAGAGGCCCAGGGCGAGCTTGGGGAACACGATCAGGCAGACCAATAGCATCATGATCGGGTCCCCATGCGCGGTGAACAGCGAATCCATCCAGTTCGAGATGACTACCGGATGGCCCATGATGCTGGCGGCCGAGACGAGGATGATCACCAGGTTCAATGCCAGGAAGGAGAACACCAGGGTCACGGCGATCCAGATGACTTCCGTGAAGCCGCGCAGGAACAGCGCGCCGAGCAGGATCAACAAAACGAGGGTGATGGGCACCTCTTTGCCGGTGAACCACTCGGGGGTGAAGGGGTTCTCGATCAGGTGTGCGGAGGCATCCGCAGCCGAGAGGGTGGCAGTGATCATGAAGTCGGTGGCCGCGAATCCCAAGAGGACCAGGACGAAGACCTTGCCCTTCCAGTGCGGCATGAGGCGTTCGAGCATGGCGATGGATCCTTGGCCATGCGGGGATTCCTGAGCCACCCTGCGGTACACCGGCAGCGCTGCGCCCAATGTGACAGCCACAAGGATCAAGGTGGCAAAGGGTGCCAGCGCCCCGGCAGCAAGCGCGGCAATGGCCGGCTGGTAGCCGAGCGTGGAGAAGTAGTCCAGGCCCGAGAGGCACATGACCTGCCACCATTTGGCGCCCTGCCGGTTCTCGGCGTTGGGGTCTTCCTGGCCGACTGAGCTGTCCGTCAGCCATCGGCGCACACGTGATGGCACGGCGGTGGCCGATGCCTTTTGCGGCCCTGGGGCCGACGCATTTGTTGTGTTCACGAAGATGAACAGTACGCCTGAAATTGCAGGAAAGCGCCACCTTAAAGTCAACTTTTTTTATTTCCTAGTCAAGCGCTGAATTGATAAATCCGGGACCCAAAACGCGGGCAGTCGAAAGGCAGTGAATCCAGTCGCCCACTCTTCAATCTAGGATTTGCCATTTTTAGAAAAGTCCTTTTTGATCTGCGATTTAAAAGTCGAGATAGAAGACTGACTTGGCAAAGTTTTGCTTCGAAGAAGAAATCAGCTCACCATTCGTGGCGACCCCTGAAGTTGCCGCGAATTCTGTGGCTTTCAGCACAAAAATGCCTTGGTGTAAAGGCTTCATCAAGATTCCACTTTGGGGCATTAAGAGGGTGTTAAGAGAGAGCGAAACAGCTGAACTCCGGATGTGCAATTAGAACGTACCGGCATCGCGCCGGTAGGACGGAAATCGGCACATCGCATGAAGGTGGACAGCATCTTGTTCGTGAAGGCCCAGCGTTCCCAAGGCGCAGTAGAGGTGCTCAAGGCGCTGACCGGCCCGGTGCGCACATCGCTGCTCAATAATCCCATTCGGCTGGTGCCGTTGGGGTTCTTGGGCGCCATCGTGCTGGGCACCCTTTTGCTGTCATTGCCTATTTCAAGAACTGACCCATCAGCTGGCGGATTCATGCCCGCGGTGTTCACTGCGGTTTCCGCCGTGTGCGTCACCGGGTTGATCACGGTAGACACTCCGACTTACTGGACCCCGATTGGGCAAGGATTCATCCTGCTGCTCATCCAGGTAGGCGGCTTTGGAATCATGACCCTGAGTTCCCTATTGGCTTTGCTGGTTCGCAAGCACCTAGGACTACGCACGCAACTGGTAGCGGCTTCTGAAACCCAAGCCATGAACCTCGGTGATGTGCGCCGGGTACTCATCTTTGTTGCGAAGACCACCTTCGCCATCGAAGGAGCCATAGCGCTGGTGCTTACCGGCAGGTTCTGGGTAATGAATCCGGCGGATCCTGGAGGTGCTCTCTGGGGCGGAATCTTCCACTCAATTTCAGCTTTTAATAACGCGGGATTCGCCCTCTATAGCGATAGCCTCATCAGCCACGCCAATGATCCGTGGATCATGATCCCACTTTGCGTTGCGGTGATTCTCGGCGGACTGGGATTCCCGGTGATCCATGAATTGCTACGCCGTAGTGGGTCAAGGAAAAGCTGGTCTGTGCACACCCTGCTGACCGTGTGGGGAACCGTGGGTCTGCTTGCCCTGGGCGCAGTGGTTCTCGGCCTCTTTGAATGGAACCGGCCCGAGACGCTGGGGGAACTGACTCCGGGAGGAAAATCCCTGGGGGTGCTCGGTTTGAGCGTTTTTCCGCGCACCGCCGGATTCAACAATATTGACTATGGGCAGGCTTCCTCGGAGAGCTTGCTCGTCACCGAGATCCTGATGTTCATTGGCGGTGGCAGCGCAGGCACTGCGGGCGGCATCAAGATCAGCACCTTCCTGGTGCTCGCTTTTGCCCTCTGGTCTGAGGCCCGAGGGCACGAACAACTCACCGTGGGGCGCCGTGCTGTTGGCGCCGGAATACAGCGTCAGGCCCTGTCCGTTGCCCTGCTGGGTGTAGGCGCCGTGGCTACCGGCACGCTGGCGCTGTTAGTGCTGACCGAGCATTCACTGGAAGAGGTCCTGTTTGAATGCGTCTCGGCTTTCGCTACAGTCGGCGTGAGCATGGGCATCACCGCGGACCTGAACACATCAGCACAGTGGGTGATCATTGGCCTGATGTTCATTGGCCGCGTGGGAATTGTTTCAGCCGCGGCCGCTTTGGCCCTGCGCCACCGGCGGCTGCTGTTCAAGCTGCCAGAAGAACAGCCAGTCATTGGGTAGGCGAGGCACGGTGCTCGCCCGCTTGTATTCCGGTACGATCACTTCGTACCGGCTAGGATCCCGAATGCCAAGGAGCAGCATGGATGCGTCTGACACTGCGCCGCAGATCCACCCGCTACTAGTTGTGGCGCTCAGCGGCCGCGGAGGGGCCGAAACCCTGCTGCGCAGAGCCTTGCACGAAGCCTCCAAAATGCCGGGCGCAGAAGTCATGGCAGTGCATGTCCCACTGCGCGGAATGGGTTCGCATCTGGCGGCATTGGACTCGGAACTGGCGAAGCTGCGCACTGTGGCTGAAGGCGCTGGGGCTACCTGGCATATGGTGCTTGGCCAAGATGTCAGTGAAGCATTGCTCGGATTCGCCCGCAGCACCCAGGCGACGCACCTGATCGTTGGAGCGCCGCTTCCCGCGGGCAAAGCCAAGGACACGGCAGATGCCGTGTCCTTGCAGTTACTGGAGCAAGCGACCGAGCCGGCTGATCCCAGCATTCTGGTCATTCCCATCCCGGCCGAGTCAGCCAGACAACCCCGGACTGCTCGAAACCGTTTGGGCGGACTTCACCGGCTCAGCATGACGCGTCGAGTTCTCGGCTGGCTCTTGGCCATCACCGGCCCGCTGCTGCTGGCCGCCGGATTCCTCCTGGGCAGCTTGGAAAATGAACTGCTGACCCTCAACTTCCTCAGCCAGCTGACCTTGATAGTCTTCGTGGCATTGCTCGGAGGCTGGTGGCCAGCGCTGACTGCAGCCCTGCTCAGCACCGCCATCCTGAACTGGTTTTTCACACCGCCCACCGGGCAATGGCATATCCATGAGCCGTTCAACATACTGGCTCTGGTGTTGTTCCTCGTGGTCGCGGCCGGTGTGGCACGAGTAGTGGACATCGAGGCAAGACGGACCGCCGAGGCTGGCCAAGCCCGTCATCAGGCAGATACCCTCTTTGAACTTTCCGGTGGCGTGATCCGTGAAGGATTGAGCGTATCTGCGTTGCTTGAATGGCTCTGCCGTTCCTACCAATTACATGGAGCCGCGCTGGTGCACCGAGGTACCGAGTCCGCACACTCGCACAGCACGGTAGCCACGGCCGGTACCCCACCTGTGGATCCGGCATCCAGCGACTATGCCGTCACCGTGGATCAAGAGCATGTGCTGCTCATTGCTGGAAATCCGCGAGAGGCTTCTGATCAGGGAATCTTTGAAGCCTTCGCCGGACGCATCTCGGCGGTACTGCAACAAAGGCAACTGGCCGAAGCACGGCTTAAGTCTCGAGAACTGGCCGCCGGCAATGCCATGCGCACCGCCCTGCTCGCCGCGGTATCCCACGACTTACGCACCCCGCTGTCAGGGATCAAAGCTTCGGCCTCAAGCCTGCGCATGCAAGATGTGGTGCTCAGTGAAGAAGACACCGCCGACTTGCTGGCAACCATCGAAGAGTCGGCTGACCAACTCAGCGAGCGAATCGAAGACTTGCTGAGCATGAGCCGCATCCAGGCTGGCGAACTGGTGGTGCATCGCAGTCCCATCCAGGTCGAAGACCTCGTGGCTTCGGCACTCCGGGATTTGTCCGGGCTACTGCGCTCCTCGAACATTCAGCTGCAGATTCCAGGCGGTTGTCCTCGAGTCAGCGCCGACTATGGTCTGGCCGTGCGCGTCTTGGCCAACCTGCTGGAAAACGCGGTGCGTTATGGCGGAGAAAACCAGCTGCAACTGAAGGCCGTACCACTTCCCGATGCGGTGCAGATCCAAGTCATCGACCACGGTGTGGGCGTGCCCGAAGCCGAAAAAGACAGGATCTTCCGGCCCTTCCAACGACATGGCGACCGGAGTAACACCACCGGACTAGGGCTGGGATTGGCTGTGGCGAGGGGGCTTGCCGCCGGCATGGATGGGGATGTCAAAGCGCAGGACACCGAAGGAGGAGGGGCCACGATGGTCTTCACCCTGCCGATATTTGAGGAAAGAGCATGACCACCACAGTTTTGATCGTGGAAGATGACCCGCAGATTGCCCGTGCCCTGCTGGTCAATCTCAAAGCGCGCGGTTACCGCACCTTTCATGCGGCTACAGGATTGCAGTGCTTGCAGCTGGCTGCTGACGCGCACCCGGACGTGATCCTCTTGGATTTGGGTTTGCCTGACCTTGAAGGCGGGGATGTCATTGACGGGATACGCGGGTGGTCCAGTGTGCCCATCATTGTCGTTTCCGCGCGTCATGAATCCCACAGCAAAGTCGATGCCCTGGACAGGGGAGCAGACGACTTCATTACCAAGCCCTTTGCCATGGATGAATTGCTGGCCCGGTTGCGTGCCGCCTTACGGCGTTCGCTACCTGATCCGGGACAAGCCGTGGTGGAAACCACCGATGGGCGGGTGCGCATTGATCTGTCCAGCCACCAAGTGACCGTTGAAGGTCAGCCGGTGAGGCTCACTCGTTTGGAATGGCGAGTGCTCGAAGTGCTGGCCAGCAATCCGCATCGCCTGATTGGCCGCAGCGAATTGCTGACCACGGTGTGGGGCCCGGAATACGGCGAGGAAGCGAACTACCTGAGGGTGTACATGTCGCAGCTGCGCACCAAGCTGGAACCCGAGCCCTCGAATCCCCGCTATTTCCTCACCGAACTGGGCATGGGCTACCGCTTTACGCCGTGAACTCGCGTTGCGTGATCCTAGTACGTTTTGCCGGAATACCCGAGCTTACGGGAGATCTGTGCGGCCGTGGAGCCCATCACTGATTTGAGTGCCGCCATGCGCTCGTCGGGCATGTATGGGTTGGTGGCGGACATGCTGATCGCGGCGATGATCTGACCACTGCCATCGCGAATTGGGGCTGCTACGCAGCGGATCCCCGGTTCATTGTCTTCAAGGTCAAGAGCGATTCCTTCGGCTGCATAGGACTTCATTCGGTTCAGGAAAGACGTCTTGGTTTGGTGTGTCGCTTGTTCAATTGGGGACTCTGAATCGAAGGTCGATTCCCATCTGTCAGGGGTGTCCAGCAGCAGGGCTTTGCCGATGCCGGTACGGCTTAGGGGCATTCGCTGTCCAACCCTGGAACGCATCTGGGCGCCCCGGGTTCCTGGCACCTTATCTACATAAAGCACTTGGGACTCGTCTTCCACTGCTAAGTGCACGGTGTCCTGATACTTGCGAGCTAGCTCTTCAAGAATCGGTTTGGCAATCACCGGAACCGGGCTCTGGTACAGCGCATGGAAACCGAGCTCTATCAATGCTGGCCCCAGGCTGAAATCTGTGCCATGCGTGCTGCGAAGGAATCCTCGTTGCACCAAAAGTTTCACCATGCGCTGCGCGGCGCTCTTGCCAATCCCTGCGGCCTCGGCGACCTCATTCAGGTTGGTAGCACCCCGTCCTACGGCCCGCAGAATGTCGAGTCCCCGCGCCAAAGTCAGCGTGCCTGGAGGCGGCTCGTTAATGGAATCGTCGGTACCCAGTTCGGGATCAGTGGCCATGAATTATTCCTTGAGATGAAAATGATCAAACCCTTCCATCCCACTATATACAACGCCTTTTGAACTATTGGGATACGTCCGACAATATTCACATGTGAAGGGGAGCACATCTGGAAGTTGATGTGTGGTCCACGAAATGAAAACAGGAGTTATGACAAACATCGCCGAAGCCCAGCTGATCGCCTTGGACTGGGGAACCACGTCCGCACGCGCCTACCTCATGGGCAACGATGGGGGCATCGTGGCGGAACGCAGTGACGCGCTCGGAGTCATGCAGGTGGCAGCGAAAGCCACGGCGCTATCGCTGTCCCTCAGCGATGCTTTCAAAGCTGCGCTGGCCGAGCTATGCGGGGAATGGCTGGAAAACTTCCCAGACATTCCAGTGATTGCCTGCGGAATGGTCGGTAGTCAGCAAGGGTGGGTGGAAGCACCTTACCGCCATGTTCCGGCAAATCTCGCAGATCCAGAACTTGAACTCGCTTCAGTCGAAATTGCTCTCAATCGGTCAATGCAAATCATCCCTGGCATCTTGGATCACAAAGAACTTCCTGACGTCATGCGTGGAGAAGAAACCCAGATCCTCGGAGCTCTCGAGCTTGGAAAATCGAACGCAAGCAGTTCTGCAGAACAGCTCTTTCTGCTCCCAGGCACCCACTCCAAATGGGTGAAGGTCTCCGGACGAACCATCACTGAATTCTGCACATCAATGACGGGGGAGACCTTTGCATTGCTGAGTACGCAATCGATCCTTTCCAAGCTAATTGCGCCAAGCAGCTCGGTGACTTGGACGGCCTTTGAACGCGGAGTTGAGGTTTCGCAGTCCAACGAGCATGCCGCAGATCTGATGCTCACGGCCTTTTCGGCGAGAACCTTGGTACTGACGGGACGGCTGAAGAAAACTGAGGTCAGCGACTATCTCTCAGGGCTCATGATTGGCGCTGAAATCCGGTCAGTACTTGGAAACCATGAATCAGATGAAGCTCCGCCACTGACAATTTGCGGAAACAGGGAACTCAGCGCGAGATACGCCCGAGCACTGGCGATTTTCGGAATTGACCAAGTCCAAGAACTCCAAGGCACGGCACCCAAAGGAATCTGGGCTATCGCCTGCGCTCAGGGTCTCTTGCAGACCGCCTCTGTCTAAATTTCCACCATGCCCAATGATTTTGAAAGGAAGGTTTTGCCGTGAATGCTCCTACATCGACTTTGAACACTGCTGGACTCGTGGCAATTCTGCGTGGTCTTCATCCCTCTGAAGCACAAGCAGTTGGCGAAGTCCTGTATGCCAGTGGCTTCCGATCTTTGGAAGTCCCGCTCAACTCGCCAGATCCGCTCCAGAGCATCGAACTGCTGCGCAAAGTTTTGCCAGAAGATGCAGTAGTTGGCGCCGGAACTGTTCTGAACGTTGAGCAAGTTCGCTCGTGCTATGCGGCCGGTTCTCAGATCATTGTCTCGCCAAATACCAACGTGCGGGTTATCCAGGAAACGGTTGCATTGGGCATGGATTCATTCCCAGGTGCGGCGACCCCGAGCAATGCGTTTGATGCCATCGAAGCCGGAGCGAAGAACGTCAAAATTTTCCCCGCTGAACAAGTGGGTTTGGCCGGATTCAAAGCCTGGACCGCCGTGCTTCCTGCAGAGATCGGTTTGATCCCAGTCGGCGGAATCAATGAAGAAAACATGGCGCAATGGCTTGATGCTGGCGCAACCGGTTTTGGCATCGGCTCATCGCTCTACAAGTCCGGCCGAAGTATTGAAGATCTAAAAACGAGGGCAGGCAAACTTGTCGCCGCCTATCAAACGATCCATGAGATGAGGAAGTCTGCATGAAGATTACAAAACTGACCACTTACATGGTGCCACCACGCTGGCTGTTCCTGAAGATTGAAACCGACGAAGGAATTGTCGGATGGGGCGAACCAGTACTTGAAGGCCGCGCCTCCACGGTCGCAGCCGCAGTTGAAGAACTTTCGGACTACCTCATTGGCCAGGACCCGCGGAATATCGAGGACCTCTGGACCGTCATGTACCGCGGTGGTTTCTATCGCGGCGGCGGAATCATGATGAGCGCCCTGGCCGGCATCGACCAGGCGCTGTGGGATATCAAGGGCAAGGCGCTGGGCGTTCCTGCCTATGAGCTTCTCGGCGGCAAGGTCCGCGACAAGATCCGCGTGTATTCCTGGATTGGCGGGGACCGTCCCGCAGATACGGCGGCCGCAGCGAAGGCAGCAGTTGACCGCGGCTTCACCGCCGTGAAGATGAACGGCACCGAAGAGCTGCAGTACATCGACACCTGGGACAAGGTGCAGGGCTGCTTGGAGAATGTCCAGGCCGTCCGTGAGGCAGTTGGTCCGAACGTGGGCATTGGCGTCGACTTCCATGGCCGCGTGCACAAGCCCATGGCGAAGGTGCTGATCAAGGAACTTGAACCGTACAAGCTGATGTTCATTGAAGAACCAGTGCTCAGCGAAAACGTTACGTCCATGCTGGAACCACTACGCAATTCCAGCACCCCAATTGCCTTGGGCGAGCGCCTGTTCTCCCGTTGGGACTTCAAGGATGTCTTGGCCAGCGGAGCGGTGGACATCATCCAGCCGGATCCTTCGCACTGCGGCGGCATCACCGAAGCGCGCAAGATTGCTGCGATGGCTGAAGCCTATGACGTTGCGGTGGCCTTGCACTGCCCACTGGGCCCGATCGCCCTGGCGGCGAACCTGCAGATCGATGCCGGTGCGTATAACGCCTTTATCCAGGAACAGTCCCTGGGAATCCATTACAACAAATCCAACGATCTCCTTGATTACGTCAATGACCCGTCGGTCTTCGCCTATGAGGATGGCATGGTCGCCATTCCTGATGGCCCAGGCCTGGGCATTGATGTGAATGAAGAGTACGTCATTGAACGCGCAGCTGAAGGCCACCGCTGGCGCAACCCAATTTGGCGTCACAAGGACGGATCCTTCGCAGAATGGTAAATCGTATGTCTCAGTCGACAGTGTCGTCAGCTGCAACACTCAAGAGCACTGACAAAGCCACAAAGATGCGCTACGTCGTAGCGTTCATGTTGTTCCTCACCGTAGTTATCAACTACATGGATCGATCAAACCTTTCCGTTGCAGCACCCTTGATTTCCGAAGAATTCGGCCTGGACACGGCACAGCAAGGTCTGTTGCTCTCTGCCTTTGGCTGGACCTACGCTGCGATGCAGCTACCCGGCGGATGGTTGGTAGACCGAGTTCAGCCTCGTCTGCTGTATCCAATCTGCCTGGTGCTGTGGTCGGTGGCCACGATCTTCATGGGTATGGCCGGAAGCTTCATTGCCTTGATTGTTTTGCGGTTGGCTGTTGGTGGCTTTGAAGCCCCTGCATACCCAATCAATAACAAGGTAGTCACTGCCTGGTTCCCTGAACGAGAACGTGCCACGGCCATTGGCTTCTACACCTCGGGCCAGTTCATTGGCCTTGCGCTGTTGACTCCAGCTTTGATCTGGCTGCAGCACGCAATGACCTGGCACTGGGTCTTCGTAGTGACCGGTGGCGTTGGCGTCATCTGGGGTTTGATCTGGTTCTTCATGTACCGAAACCCCGTGGATTCCAAAAAGGCCAACGCCGCTGAAATTGAGTACATCCGTGATGGTGGCGGACTAGTTGATCTAGGCAGCGCCAAGACCAAGACGGTTGCACCGAAGCTGAGCAAGGCTGACTTTGCCTTGGTGTTGGGACGCCGCAAGCTCTGGGGCATCTACATTGGCCAGTTCTGCCTGACCTCCACGTTGTGGTTCTTCCTGACTTGGTTCCCAACCTACTTGGTGACCTACCGCCAGATGGACTACATCAAGACTGGCTTCTTAACCTCTCTGCCATTTGTCGCGGCGCTGGCTGGCGTATTGATCAGTGGTGTTCTCTCCGATTACATGCTCAAGCGTGGAGTAAGCCTGGGCACTTCCCGTAAGCTGCCGATCATCACCGGGCTGCTGCTCTCGATGAGCATGATCGGTGCGATTTTCACCGATAGCACTGCCCTGGTCATCACCTTCATGTCCATTGCGTTCTTCGGCAATGGGCTGGCGTCGATCACCTGGTCGTTGGTGTCTGCGCTGGCGCCGTCTCGGCTGATCGGCTTGACCGGCGGGATGTTCAACTTCATCGGCAACCTCTCCTCGATTGCCACGCCGATTGTGATCGGCCTGCTGGTCTCGGCCACCGATTTCGGCCCGGCCTTCATCTACATGACGGTCATTGCGGCCGTCGGAATCCTTTCCTATGTCTTCCTTGTCGGAAAGGTGCAGCGCGTCGAGGGCTGAACAATCAGAACCAGCTGGGCCTGCGGGAACGTGCTGGACCCTTCGTGAAAGGCCGACCTGCCCACTGGGTTTAACAGGCCCGTCGGGTATTGGTTTCCGGACCGTCCATCGTTGGACGGTTTTGGATAGAGCTATCGCCGTCCCCGCCAGCTGATGCAAGCTGGCGGGGACGGCGATAGTTTTTCAGTTGGCTATTTGCAGAGAGGCAGGGACCAGTGCCTAGTGCTGGTTGCCGTTGTTGAAGTGGTAGCCGCCCTGGCCCTGGCTGGCCTGGCCATTGGCGCCTGGGCCCTTGGCATCCGTGCCCGGCTCAACGTGGTTGGTCTTGGTGTGCACGATGTCGTAGTAGACGCTGGTGTCCGCAGCGTTGGGGAATACGCGGTAGGTGAAGACGTTCTTGGTCAGCTCGGTGATCGGGACAACGCGCTGGAATAGCACATCGCCAGCGTCATTCTTGGCGTTGATCCAGCGCTCGGTGCCTTCGGCGTTCACGGTCCAGTCGCCCTTGAGCTTGGGGCTGTCATCCAGGTTGTACATGGTGTAGGTGCCGTCGGCCTTGAAGTAGGCCCAGCCCACGAAGCTGGACACCGCCGGGTTGTCCAGGGCTACGCGGTTGCCATCCTGATCAACGGCGCTGGTGGTCTTCCAAGGGGTTGAAGCCAGGGTCTTCAAAGGAGTCAGGTTCTGCCAAGCCGAAGCGGTGGCGGAAACAGTGCCGGCCTGTGCTGGTGCCGCGTTGGCCGGGGCCACGCTGAATACTGCGCCGGCGGCTATTGCTGCGGCAACGGTGGACAGGGCGATACGGCGGGAAACTGGTGAAATGTTCATGGCTTCAACATTACGGATCGCCATATCGGTGCACATCAGCCGTTGGGCTATGTTCCTTGGCCTAATGGAGGAGGGCGTGGGCCGGCGAGGCTGCGTCCCACGTCTGAAGAGCACCTGTGAGGCACCGCTGCGGCACAAGATGAATGGCATATTAAAGCGGACAGACTGCTTTCGAATTCATGAAGGGATCCAGATGAGCACCAACCATTTTCACGTCCTTGCCAAAGATGAGCTGTGGACCGTCACCCTGGATGGGCTGCATGTGACAACGTGTGGCTCACGGACGGAGGCCTACCACGAAGCCGTCGCCAAGGCCGTGGAGCTCGGATCCGGCGAAATCTACGTGCATGATCCAGAAGGAGACCTGGCCTGGCACGAATCTGTGCCCAAAGACCCAGAAACGCACTAGCATCCGGGCCGCGGTCCAGCCGCTGCATTCGGCTCAGCCTAGAATGCCGCCGGACGGGCAGATGCAGCACGCCTGCTGGCAATCGCAGGTGAAGCGATACCGGGTGCTATCGAGCCGAAGAAACCCGTCACCCCCGGAGGAATCCGGGGGCGACGGGCTGCCTGGTGCGGGGCCAGTCCTGCTATCAGGCCGAAGGCTCTGCGTGATCCGTCGGGGTGTGGATGATATCGAAGTAGACATCGGTCTTCTCTGGGTCAGGGAAGACGCGGTAGGTGAATTCTTCATCGGTCAGCGTGACGATATCCGAATCGCGGGTGAACAACACCTTGCCAGCGTCATCCTTGGCGACGATGCTGCGGGTCTTGCCATCTTCGGTGACGGTCCAATCGCCCTGCATCTTGGGCGAGTCATCCAGGTTGTACATGTCGAAAGTGCCATCGGCGCGGAAGTAGGCGTTGCCCACGAAGTTGCTGACATCCTTGTCGGAGAGCTGGACTGCTTCGCCCTTCGCATCGGTGGCCCCGGTGGTTTCCCAGGCGGTGGAGGACAGGATCTCGGACGGGGTCATGGTCTCGGTGGACGCTGACACGCTTTGCGAGGCTTCGGCGGTGGTGCCTGAGTTGGCCTGCCCGGCCTCGGTGCCGGCGGTGCACCCGGCCAGCAGCCCGATGGCCAAGGATGCTCCGCCCAGCGACATGAGCAGCTTGGGGGTGTTGGAGAGCTTCTTCATATTTCCTGCCTCGATTCGTAAAAGATGTTGTGCACCGATGCCTGGTGGGGCATCGTGATAAATCAATCTTGTCGATTCGAATCAGGGAATACATCGACCATCAAGCTGGGCCTTGCGGCCTGCTGGATGAGTTCGCCCACGCCTTGCTCACTAGCGCATTCCCTCCCGGCGGATGGCGGTGGTGATTGCCTCGACCCGAGTCTCAACGCCCAGCTTGGCGTAGATATGGGCCAGGTGGGTCTTGACCGTCGCTTCCGAGATGAACAGCCGCTGGCTCAGCTCCTTGTTGCCAAGCCCCTCGACAAGCAGGCTGAGCAATTCCGCCTCGCGGGGAGTCAGTGCCTCATCGGGGTTGCGCAGTCGGCGGAAGAGCTTGGAGGCCACCGGGGCGCTCATCACGCTCTTGCCGTTGGAGGCGCCGCGCACGGCGCTGAAGATCTCCTCCGGGGCTGCATCCTTGAGCAGGTAGCCCATGGCACCGGCGTCCACTGCGCGCACGATATCCGCATCCGAATCATAGGTGGTGAATACCAGCACCGCCTGCTTGGCGTTGCGCTGGTGGATTTCCTTGATCGCGTCGATGCCGTCCATGCCCGCGCCCATGGCCAGATCCATGACAATGACATCCGGGGCGAGGGTTTCAAGCTGCTTGAGGGCGGCCTCGCCGGAGTCGGCTTCGGCGATCACCTCGATATCCGGCTGGGTATCGAGCAGCGCCTTGAGCCCGCTGCGGACCACGAGATGGTCATCGACCAGGAGCACCGAAATTGTTGTCATGAGAAGTTCTCCTCGCTGGGGATCTGCGCTGCAATGATGGTCCCGGTGCCCGGGGTGCTTTCCACCGAGAATTCCCCGCCTAATTGTTCCACGCGTTGCCTCATGGCGCGCAGCCCGTAGCCACCGGATTCCGAGGGGGCCTCGATGTTTTCCGCGGTGAAGCCGCAGCCGTTGTCATGGATGTCCAGGGTGACGGTGTCCTGGAGGAAGCCGATGGTGACGGTGGCCTGATCCGCCCCGGAATGCAGCTTAACATTGGCAGCGGCGCTTTGCACCACGCGCAGCAGGGCATGGCGGACTTCGGCGGATACCGGGCGCTCCGTGCCAACGACATGCAGCTGGAGATTCGGGACGTAGGCGGACGCGGCTTCGCGGAGCACCTCGGGCAGCGGGCCGGTGTCCGTGGCCGGCGAGGCCAGGTCATGGACCAGCCGCCGGGTTTCCATGAGATTGTGCCTGAGCAATTCGCTGGCCCGGCGGACCTCATCCTGCGAGGAGGTTGTTGGCCAGTTCCGGTTGGCGGCTTCCAGCAGCAGCAGGCTGCTGGCCAGGCCCTGGGTCACGGTGTCATGGATTTCCCGGGCAACGCGTTCACGCTCGGTGATGATGCCGGCTCGGCGCTCGCTGGCCGCTAGCTGCAGCTGGGCACTGGAGATCTCTTCGTTCAGCCGGCGCTGCTCTGCCGCGTCCTGTTCCATCCTGTCGAAGATCAGGGTCAGCATCGCGCCGATGGCGATGGGCCCGAGAAGCATCACGATGTCCCTGTCATCGCTGAACATGTACCAGCTGAACGCCGCGGTCAGGATGGTCACCCCGCCGGCCAGATACCCGGCCAATCCGTGCAGCGTCCGGCGGCACAGGAAAAACAAGCCAAAGGAGCACCAGGCGAAACTCGGAGCGAGGAGCACCAGGACCGAAGCGGCCGCCACCAGCACGATGACCCAGGGAGCCTGCCTGTGCTTCCTGTTAACGAGGAATGCGGTGACCAGGTAGAGCGCGCAGACCACGCCAGCGAGCACCATGATCCAGAGATTCTCCACCGGGTCATGGCGCAGGACGTAGCGGATGAGCGCGGTGAGCATGAGCACGGCAAAGCCGACATGCACCAGGGTGTCGATGTTGGCCCGTGGCGCAAGCATGAATTTAGGGGGAGCAATAGCGGTAGAAATGGCAAGACCTTTGTCGTGATGTTGATGCTTTCCCCATGGTAGAACCTGGGACAGGTTTTGTGCTCCGCCTTCTGGATGGTTTTCATCGCCTATCGGACGATGTCCATGACAGTGGTGGTGCCGGATGATGGGAGGAAGCAATTTTTCCGGACTACTGGAGATCCCCAGCAAGGAGTGTTCATGAACAAGTTCCAGGACCCGTCAACTGCCGCGGAGACCAAGACAACGGGGCTTGGAAGAAGGGCCTTGGGCATTGGAGCACTGTCGCTTGCGGGCCTGGCTGTTCTCGCCGGGTGCTCCATGGCAGCGCCCGAAGCGGAACCCGTGGCTACTCCGGCACCGTCCAGCGCCGGATCCGCAACGCCAGAAACCACTGCACCGGAAACGAGTCTCTCCGCCGAGGAACAGGAAGAACTGGACCAGCGGCTGATCCGCGCGGCCAAGGACAATGACGTGGAATTGGTGCGGGAGCTGATTTCTGCGGGAGGGGACGTCAATGCCAAGGATGATCTTGAGGATTCGGCCTTCCTCTATGCCGGGGCCGAGGGATTCAATGAGATCCTGGAGGTAACGCTGGAGAACGGAGCTGACGTTAAAAGCCTGAATCGCTATGGCGGGACGGCGCTCATTCCGGCCAGCGAGCACGGCCATGTTGAAACGGTGAAGAAGCTCATCGAGGCTGGCGTTCCGGTGGACCACGTCAATGATCCGGGCTGGACCGCGATGCAGGAAGCGGTGCTTCTCAGTGACGGGGGAGAGGACCAGCAAGAAGTTGTCCGGCTGCTGCTGGAGGCCGGAGCGGACCCGAATATCACGGATCCGCAGGGCCGCACCGCGTTGGAGAATGCGAGGCGCCTCGGCTTCGAAGAGCTGGCGGAGGTCATCGAATCGAATGAAGATGACTTGGCCTTCAGATCGGTGGTGGAACCGGCAGCCGCCGAACTAGCTGCCGTCGCGTCACTAACCGCTAATCAAAGAAACAATCTGATGGTGGCTCACGAAGCGGTCAACTCAGTTAACCCAATGAATTACCGGCCGCTGGATGCCAAGCTCCATGTGATGATCGCTGACCTGTCGGGTTCCACGATGTTGGCCAAAGCTGTCGCCGAGGCTCGCGACTCAACTAGTGAACTGCTCGACAGGATTCCATTCTGAAACCGAACATTGCCCACTCAGGGCAACAGCACGAGGAGATTCTCAATGCGATTTTGCGAGGTGACGGTGGCAGTGCCAAGAAGCTGATGGAAGAACATCTTGAAGGCACGGCTTCGCTGTTGCGTGGGTTCTTGGACTAGTGGGCTGTAAAGACCTATTCCTTAGCCTTGGAGAAGTAGTCGTCTGCAAAGATAGTTGGATCGAATTCCCGACAGGTGGCGGCGCGGGGTATATGCCCACTACACATGATGCACCTATTCAACAAATGGGAATGAAGTCGGTATCAAAATCGGCAGCGTGCTCTACCTAAAGGCCCAACCTAATGTCTGAATAAGAAATGGACATACCTAGGTAAAATCTGGAGTACGCTCAATCCCTCGGTGCAAACTAAGACGGCAAAGGGAATTCTATTTATTGACTTTCGCAGACGGTCTGCTTGTGGGTAGGTTTGCGTCCCTCATGGCTGAAACAGACAGTCCCTTCAGCATACCTAGGGAAATCTGGGTTATTAGTCAATGTTTTAGGTTGCGATTTAGTAGTAGATTACTTTGCGGCCAACATTAAGATCCTCCATTTGTTGGTTACTAGAACAGATTTTCATAAATTATATAGGTCATATAGCAGAATACATCTTAACTCTGGCACTGAAATTACATCGTTTCAGTGCTTGAAGGGGGTGCGCGAAACGTACGCAGCAGGGCGAATATGAGGAACATCTAGGAAAATGTCCTCAATCTTTAACTAGAATCTGAAGTGATTGAACATAATACGTTCGTATCAGATGATAGCGTTTCTCCTATGAAGTGCATTGTAAGTACTTGATGAGCATGAACTTCAGTATTACCCCTTCGCTACTCGTCTAGAAATATTGAGGGAAGAATTGGCAACTAAAATTCCACTGGCCCCGGATGCTCAGCTGCTTGAATCAATGCGAGCAGTCGGCTATTCGTTTTCAACCGCTCTGGCCGACATAATAGACAATTCGATTAGCGCAGATGCAACCACGCTACGAGTAATGGCAGTACCAACTGGGGGGCGCAGAATTTCCATTCTTGACAATGGCAGTGGAATGGACTTCGAAGAAGCACGAACTGCAATGAAGCTAGCTGGGCGTTCTTCAACTGACGGTAGAAAGAAGGGGGATCTCGGGCGATTTGGACTTGGCCTCAAAACTGCTTCATTGTCGCAAGGCCGCGTCCTGACGCTAGCTACTCGAAAGAATGGAGCTACCACTATCTTTCGATGGGACTTAGATCATGTAGCCAGCACAGGTGAGTGGGACCTTTTACTACTTGAAAGGGACGAAGTCTCATATATAGATGAGATTGACGCTCTAGAGTCACTTCAGCATGGCACTTTGGTTGTATGGGAAGGTCTAGATAGTTTCGAGGCAAGCGAGGGATACGCTGAGCATCTCGCTAATGAGCTAAAGGAGTCTAGGGAACATCTCGGGCTCGTATTCCATCGTTTCCTCGACCCCAACGTAAAAGAAGCGGCTGATATCGCTATTTACGTAAACAACCGCCCAGTTCAGCCTGCGACGCCGTTGCTGGAGAACAACCGTTCCACCATCCCCGGGCCGCCGCAAGAAATGCAAGTCGCTGGCACCACGATTAAGATCCGATCATTCACACTTCCTCACAGAAATAAAATGTCGAAGGAAGAATTCAAAACAGCTCAGATTGGTGCATCGTTCCGTGAAAGCCAAGGTTTTTACGTCTATCGCGAAAACAGGCTGGTGATCTGGGGTACATGGTTTCGGATGGTCCCAAAGCAAGAGCTTGGCAAACTGGCCCGCGTGGCAGTTGACATTCCGAATGAACTGGATCACTTATGGTCGCTTGATATCAAGAAATCGCATGCGATGCCACCCCCGGCGGTCAAGGAGAGACTGCGCACGTATGCCAATCGAATGATCGAACCAAGTAAGCGTGTGTACACATATAAAGGACGGTCGCTTACAAATGATAAACAAGAACCCATTTGGAGTATTGTCCAGCTAAGGGACACCTTCACTGTCAGCATAAATCACGATAATTCATTGATTAAATCATTAAAAAATCTCGCGTCTAATGAAGATGAAGAAAATACGATTAATGCAGTTTTGGCATTACTGGAATCTAATGTTCCCATGGATCAGATATTTAGTCGTCTTGGCAACGACGAACTATACTCTGTTGATGGTTCCGAGGAAGAACTCGTTCGTATCGCCAGAGGTCTAGCCTCAATGATGAAAAAGAATTATGATGATGTGGAAAAATTTGTTGGAACTTTCATCAATACACAACCATTTGTAGATTATTCGAGATCAGATCAAATCCTGAGGAGCTCCTTTGAGTCAGCCTAATTCGCTCAATAAAATTGCAGTTAAACTGAATCATTTAGAAAGCTCCGTCGACGGTTTATTGGCGCAGTTATATTCTGAGCAAGGCGAGGTGCTCGAAACAGAAATTATTGAGCACGTTGACAAATTTGCGCCTGTTGTCCTGGGCGATTTTTCTATGACGTCGGAGCAGCGCGAAATAATAGTTCGAAGAATGTGCGAGAAATACGGTCCAGACATTGATCCCGGGAACGAGCAAGATGGCGGGGGGACACTCAAGACGCCACATGAGCCCTGGCTTACCAAAGCGATTCGATCCGAAGAAATTTCAACCAAGCGTTGGGACGCATATAAGAAATATATGCGCTTTCAAGGACGATCCAACAAATCGATCCAAGAACTGGATGATTCTGCAAATAAGATCTTAGACCTAGCGGGGGATCCCCGAGTATCAAAAGATAAATCCAAAAACCAATGGATACGGAAAGGCTTGGTAATTGGAGACGTCCAGTCTGGCAAGACACAGATGTTCCTTGGGCTGGCCAACAAAGCCGCAGATGCAGGATACCGCGTCGTAGTTATTTTGTCTGGAAACACTGAATATCTGCGTCGACAGACTCAAGAACGCGTTGATGAAGGATTTATCGGGCAGGATAGCCAATCACTTGGACGTGCCGTCAATAATGTTAAAGAAACGAAAAATAAGCCAATCGGTGTCCGTACTTTTGATAGGTCAAACCAATCGTATGGAATGACCACTGTTAACTACGATTTTCTTCAGATGATTAGTGAAGGGCAAAATCTTCCTGCGGTAAACGCGGATTCACCACTACCTACTGTTTTTGTTGTAAAGAAGAACAGCTTCGTACTTGATGCGTTGGACCGTTGGGCGAAACGTCAGGCGGAGGAGAACGAAATAGCGGAAGCAGCCCTCCTTCTCATCGATGACGAATCCGACTATGCGTCGGTGGACACGTCCAAAGATGAAAAAGAACCAACTAGGATTAACCAAGCAATCCGACGTTTGTTAACAAAATTTAGCAGGTCCTCTTACGTAGCGATCACTGCAACGCCGTTCGCGAATATATTCATCAATCATGAAGGTGAGGCTGCGATTGACACTGAGACGGTGCGCAAGACTAAGAATAAAACTGCTGACGAAATAAAGCTAGAAAAAAATATAGACAAGATACAGGTCGAGGATCTTTTTCCGTCTAACTATATTCATGCACTTAAAGCTCCTAGTAATTATGTCGGGCTCCGCAAATATTTCGGTACTTTGGATAACCCAGTTGAAACGAATCTCCGAGATATTCAAGATTTCAAACTCGCATTACCAATAAGGCACAAAAAAGATTACATTGTCGAATATTTACCGGACTCGCTGAAGACTGCGATTCGATCCTATTTTATTGCAAATACAATATTTGACTATCGAGGAAACGGGAACAAACCCCGTTCCATGTTGATCAACGTCTCCAAATTTACTGATGTTCAAAATAGCATCGATGAACTTGTTCGAGAATTTATCGCCAATTTGCAGAGCCAGATTGAGGGCTATGCGGCACTTGATAACGGACGTTACGAATCGACTGAGATCGAACATCTACGTTCCACATTTGAAAGTGACTTCTCTAATTGCGGAATGAACTGGTCTCAGGTAAAGGAGCACTTGTTTGAATCAACATCAGAAATTCGGGTCAAAGTTTATAACTCAAATCCCACACCTTTGGGAACAGATGATGAGTTCTCCGCAGAAATTCCTGAACGGCAGATTGCAATCGGCGGAGATCTTTTAAGCCGAGGATTGACCTTAGATAATCTAATCGTAAGCTATTTCCACCGGCGGCCCATGGCGGTAGATACCTTGATGCAGATGGCCAGATGGTTCGGCTACAGAGATGGATATTTCGATATTGTAAGAGTATGGATCACTGAAGAAAACGTCTTTGACTACAGGAATACCGAGCGCGCGATATCGCACTTAAAATCTCAATTGCGCGAAATGGGAAATAATCTAAGAGAACCGAATCAATTTGGACTGGTAGTCGCTGCGAGACCTGAGGCGCTTGCAATTTCCGCTGCCAATAAATTGAGACACTCCTCAAAAATACCGCTACGCGTCAACCTTAACGGTGAAAGGCTCGAAACGGCAATGCTCCCTAAAGATATTAAGGGTCTCCGATCAAATGTTGATTCTGTTGAGCGATTTATAGAATCCATCAATTTAGCAGGTAGCCCCACCGGGGATCGAATCGTCAAGCGGGGAATCGATAAGAACGAAGTAGCTGAGCTTGTCGGTGAATTCGTGATATCGCCATTCAACAATTATATGAATAGTCGGGTTCTAGCCTCTGCCATTGCGACTGCGACAAGGGACGAGTACCAAACTTGGGATCTGGCAATCATGTCAGGCGGGAAGACCAGCGACGAACCATGGTACGTGGGAGGTACACGTATGCCTCGACTCTTGAATCGAAAGATTGAAATTCGTGATGATTTCTACCTGGTCCAAGGGCGTAATGCTCGGCTGGGTGGTACGCACGATTTGGGCTACCTGCTTGATAGTGACGTGAAATCTGAAATGCCAAGTAAGCTAGGGCGTCCTGTGGCAAAGGAAGATGATTACTATCCGTTCTTAGTACGTCCGGCACTTTATTTGTATTTGATGAGCCCTTGGGTGCAGGAACGTCCTTTGAAAGGGATTCAGTCTAGCGAGATGCCCAAGGTGCCGCTAGACGTTAAATTTCTTGCTGGAATCAAACTTGCATTTCCAAGCGACAGGGATCCAGGTGTTGAAGACTCTACTGGCGGACAGGCGCTCTACTGGCACAACACTGTGGCCCAAGAATTAGCCAGCGCGAACTATGAGATCGAGTAGTTGGGAAAAGTAATGGTGGATCTTAGAAAATGGTCGACAAGGGTGGATGCCGGTGACACCGGTTTTTGGGAACTGGATTCTTCGTTATCGGTGCGAATGGTTTATGGGCTGGACGAAAACGGTCGCTATTCGTTTGGGTATTTCAGCGAGAAGGAACCACAAACACAAACAATTTCTAAGGCTATCCAGACCGTAACGAGACAAAGGGCTACGGATGGCCAATGGACTCAGGTTTTCATCTTGAATGACCCAAGTCTAAAAGGGCCGTTCACTTCGTTCTGTGATCATATGGCCAGGGAGATTGCTTCAGCTTCCTCGGTGGACTTTGCCCGTCGCTCGGTTGTGGACACGATTGCAAAGTGGAGGCGTTTGTTCTCAAAGGGATTCGGTGTACTCGATATTACTTCCCTCCGGGGTCTCTTTGCAGAGTTGTATGTCGGATTCGAGTTATCTAACCGACCATGGAGCAATGACAAAGCGGCGGGAGCTTGGACAGGACCTTATGAAACTCCGCACGACTTCGATTTTGGCGAGTTAAGTCTGGAAGTAAAAAGTCGCGCACTAGGAAAAAATGTTATTCGCGTAAACGGCGAAGAGCAGCTTCTTGGGGAAAAGTTGGGACTTATTGTGGTTGATGTGAGTCACACGCAGTCACCAGAGATAGGCCACGAAACCCTGCCTGGCCTGATCGAACGAATTAAACAATCACTTGCGCCTAACAGCATTGATGCACTTGATTGGGGGCTTTTGGAATTAGGTTTCAATATTGCCGAGGAAGAGTATCACAATATTTATTTTAGGGCCACAGAAACCAACTCGTATGCAGTCTTTGGTGATTTTCCTAGGATAACTTCTAAGGACTTACCGAAGGGAATAACGCACGTTTCGTACGAACTGCAAATCGACTCAATAAGCGATTATAAAGTGGAGAAATTCGTATGGTGACAACACAAAAGGCTCTCTCAAATTACAATCAACTGCTGATATCAGACGTTTTAGCGCGTTCTACCGTGGAAGGGAACTTTCCTACTGAACAGTTCACGGTAAATGTATGTGAGTTATTGGGTGATTCCGGAGAATTTTCAGATGTACAATTGGCTTATCTGAATGCCGTGGGGAAGCGTCGCAGGAAACTTCGGGTGGATGCCTATGACTTAACGCGCGAGGACGATGCTGTCACATTGGTTGTGACAGATTTTGCGCAAGATGAACTATCTTCCGTCGCTACGGCCGAAACTCGATCCAATTTGATTTCGGGTTCAAATTTCCTTAAAGAATGCATTCAAGAAGAATTCTTGTATGCCAAAGAAGAAAGCGATCCAGTATATCAACTCGCTTTTGACCTTTTGCACTTAGGGATGAGTCTCACTAAATATAAAGTATATTATATAACGAATAGCTTGGTGCCCGAAAGTTTCAAGGTTCCTCCTCAAGAGTCCATCAATGGCGTGCCAATAGAATTCCATCTTTGGGATCTTCGCCGCCTGCATACACTTGCGGAGTCTGTTGGCCAACGCGAACCTCTAGAAATTGATATCACTGCCTGGGATCAAGAGGGTCTACCCGCGCTTCGAGTGTCAAACGAATGCGATTTCACCACTTATCTAGCCGTTCTGCAGGGTGAAATGGTAGCCGATATGTATGAAATGTACGGCAGTAGATTGCTGGAATCGAATGTTCGGTCATATCTTTCGAATCGAGGCAAAGTAAACAAGAGCATTCGAGAGACAGTCATTGCGAAGCCTGACCATTTCATTGCTTACAATAATGGGATCACAGCCACTGCGACCGCTGTAAGCGTCGATGAGAAATCGGGAAACATCGTGAGCATCAGTGATCTGCAAATCGTGAATGGCGGACAAACAACGGCATCGCTCTTTTACGTTCGACGGGATCCGAGAGCAAACGTTTCTCGATTGGACGGCATAAGCGTTCCAATGAAGCTTGTCGTTGTAGACGCTGAAATTGCGGAGGCACTGGTTCCGAATATTTCACGCTTTGCCAATAGTCAGAATGCGGTTAGCGCTTCGGACTTCTTCTCGAACCACCCATTCCACCAGAGGCTTGAAGAACTGGGTAAACGAGTTCTTGCCCCTGTGAGGGGCAACGATTCATATCAGACGAGATGGTTCTACGAGAGAACTAAAGGTCAGTACCAGTCGGAAAAGGGCAAATTGTCGCGGTCTGACCAAACTAGGTTCGAACGACAGTACCCAAGAGTCCAAGTGCTGACGAAAACCGACGTAGCGAAATTTGAGATGTCTTGGCTTCAAAAACCGCACGTCGTCAGTGCTGGTGCACAAAAGAATTTTGTCCAGTTTGCAAACGCTATAGAAAACAAGTGGAAAGTTAAATCCGGTGACGAGCAGTTCAACGAGCAATATTACAAGGAGGTAGTTGCTAAGGCTATCTTATTCAATTCCTTGCGCCGCGGAGTAATTAACTCAAACTGGTACAAATCCGGGTACTTAGCAAACATTGTGACTTACACGATTGCTAAATTGTCCCATAGTATCTCCCTACTCCCTATGAAAGAAATGAACTTTGACGACATTTGGTCTAGAGGGGAGATGCCAGTAACCGTACTTCCAGAACTTGTCTCATTGGCTGAAAAAATTGCGATGCTTTTGGATTCTCGAACGAGGGAAGTGACAAACGTAACCGAATGGGCGAAGAAGGAAAGCTGCTGGAATGGTATACGTGAAGATTTCAATTGGACCGTTCCCGAAGCAATTTTGTCGTGGTTAGTCGATACTTCTGTTGCTGTTGGAAAGAAAGCCACAGCGGCAGATAAACAGAGGTTGGATAACAAATTAAAAACGGTGACCGAGATCTTTGACTATCCAGCGGAAGAGTGGCGTGGCTTGCAGGACTTCCTTGTAGAGAACAATCGTGTGGCATCGGATGGAGATTTAGGCATACTGCGGCTGATTACTGCGCTAGAGCAGAAGGTTCCAACGGATGCCCAAGCTGCTCGACTCTGGAAGATGGTTGATAGAGCCCGTTCATATGGTTTCGGCGGTTTGCGATAGTTGAATACAAGCGAACGGTTACAACGCTTGACTATTGGTGCGCTGTAACCCGTTGCTGGTAGTTAATCTTGTTCGAGAGCCGACGGCTTCATATTGCGTCCGTCTAAGACTTCAAATATTCGTGTGCCAATCTGTTTCGCAAGTAATGGGGGCACAGCATTTCCCACTTGGGTGTATTGCTGTGTTCGGTTTCCCAAGAATACGTAATCGTCAGGGAAAGTCTGTAGTCGAGCAGCTTCTCTAACGGTGAGGCTTCTCATTTGTTGCGGATCTGGATGAATGTAGTAATGACCATCTTTTGCGATGTGCGACACAATGGTGGTGGAAGGAGTGGAAGCTATTTGAACACGGAATCTATCCTCGAACGGGACGAACTCATCGGAGATATTTTTGTGATTTGGCCACAGATCGGGTTCGAGGTCACGCACTTTAATACTCTTTTGAACAAGTTGGGACCTAGCGCTTAGCACTCCATATCTGATGAGGTCGCTAACCATGTGGCTTCGCGCCTCATGGTTCCAAGTGGGAATGCCTTCGATGCTTCTAGGTCGAACGAATTGCTGGTAGTCCAGCAGGCTTTTGGGTCCGACCGCGGAATCAAAATCCGCTGGGGCGTTCGAACGGGTTGTGAGAGCGCGAGAACTGCGTGTCTTTGACTGGAACGGTCCAGCAGTTGATTTCATAAGCTCACGCGTTTGATACCAGAGCAATCCGTCGGGATCGGGTATGCGTGAAACTGCTGAACGGAGTTGCGGCAGGCTGAGAATCGCGTCACCTGCTGACACCGGTTCATCGTTGCTGTCAAGATGTCTGGGTTCTTTGACTCCAGATCCCTTCCTGATGCCCACAATGATCACGCGGTGTCGTTTTTGCGGGACACCGTATGCCTCAGCACGGATGAGAAAGTCATCTGCGGAGCGCTGGGAGCTTGACTTGCCAGCTACCATTGTGTGGAGCGTGTATTGAAGATCGTCGGCAGGGTTCTCTAAGTCTGACCGGATTAGATCAAACATTTTTATACCCTTGTTTACGGATGATAGTAGCCCTTTGACGTTCTCCATTACGAAAACAGTCGGTTTATGTTCTTGGATAATATGGAGATATTCGCGATAAAGGAAATGTTTATGATCGTCTTCAAAGGCTGTATCTTTAGTCCGCCTGGAACGACCGGCCAAAGAGTATGCTTGGCATGGAGGGCCTCCAATTAGTACCCAGTCTGACGGAGCGTACCCGGATAGTGCATCCCGTATTATCTTGTCCGAGTAATATCGGGTTGCTTCTCCCAGTTCTATTTGGTGAACTTCATCCTTTGCCGCTTTGTAAAATTCACTAAAGTCAGAATCTTTCACCAAATCATCTAGGGATATCTTCTGTTTCAGGAACTTGTTTAGTTTCTTTTTTGCGGAATCTGATTCTGAGGCGCGACAGTGTCTTATCGCACTTCGAAGAGTCAAGGTCTTGACGGCAGATTCCTCCATCTCAATAGAGGCAACTGTCTTGAAGGCGGGTGTTCCTGCGGCGCTACGCACTGAGGAAAAGCCTTCATTTAGCCCGCCGGGACCAGCGAAGACGTCGATAACTGGAATCATTAACTTTTACTTTCTTGATTTGCTACTACCAAGATACCAGGTAGTGCTCGGGAGTGTTGCCTGTCGGTAGGCAAAATATCTCGTCAATCTAGAGAAACGCAGTGAAAATATGAGTTACGCTGTATTTAATTATCCGTGGAAGCCCATGTTCATCTGTGAAGATGAACTTACTAGGGAGAAATCTTTGAATCAGCGCAATTATTGGGCTTTTCTAGCTGTGGGAGATGATCGTTCTTTCGCTGGTAATGATGGCTACGATGATGAACCGCGAACGCGATACTGCTGGGATAGCACCGTTGCAAATCATGGTCGTATAAAGGTTGGCGACGTTATTGTTCTTTGGAGTAAGACTGGAAGTATCGGGGTTTCTATCATCGAGACTATTGAGATTCGAGACAGTACGAAAATGACCCATCGCTGTCCTTTCTGCAAGAAATCGAACATTAAGAAGCGGCTGACAAAGATGCCGCAGTATAGGTGCAACAGGTGCAAGGAAACCTTTGAACGACCTGAGTCACGGCGTGTTAATGTCGTGAACTATATATCCACACATTCAGGACATTGGATACCGCTATGGGAAGTTCTTGAAGCCTCCGTTATGCGTTCGTGTTGCCTCAGCCCTAAGTCGCAGTTGAGCCTTCGACCTCTTGACTGGTCGAAGTTCGAGACGGCTCTAAGGCACCGAGGAATAGCGTTGAAATTGGACAAGACTTGATTCTATAAGCGTCCAAGCGGATGATCCGTCGTGCGCGGGGCCTGAGTTCAGGTTGCGCAGTTTCGTCGTGTTAGAACTATTCGATTCTCCAGAAGTGCTGGATGACGTGTAGTTTTATTCCAGATAGGTCCGGTTTGGAGCAGTCGGCATTCGTTAATCCGATCTGGGAAACGCCTGAGTGGAGTGCTGTTCTGGTCATGGGTGTCTTCTGATTGACTTCGCCACTTCGACCTTTGCTATCTCTATCTCGCAATTCCAGTGCGTAGATATTGCAATAAAAGATAGGGTATATACAGTCAGGGACGAACTTAGGACTTTGAAGACCATTGAACTCTCGGGTACGGTCTAGGAGTATATATGTTCTGTACACGTCTTCTGATCGACTGCGATACCGGCATCGACGATGCTTTAGCGCTCGCCTACCTCTGTTCATTTGGGCAGGTGCAGATCGAAGCGATCACGAGCACTCCTGGCAATGTTGACGTGGAACGGGTTACGACGAACAATCGCGCGCTCCTCAAGCTATGCAGAAAGCCTGACGTTCCAGTGCTTGTCGGCGCCCGCGAACCACTCGAAATCCCGTTGGTCACGACCCCGGAAACGCATGGGCCTCAAGGCGTTGGTTACGCGACCCTTCCAGATCCCGGGCCAGGCTCTGAAGCCGATCAAGACGCGGTCGAGTATTGGATCGAAGCAGCCCGAGCGAACCCCGGTGAGCTTACTGTTCTTTTGACCGCGCCACTAACCAACTTCGCATTAGCCTTACGCCGTGAACCTAAGCTGCCCTGGCTGTTGCGAAAAGTAGTCATCATGGGCGGTGCCTTCTACTACCAGGGCAACACCACCCCGACGGCAGAGTGGAACACCCATGTAGACCCGCACGCTGCCAAGGAAGTATTTTCGGCCTATACCGCAGCGGCTGAACAAGGCCTTGAATCAGAGAAGCTTCCAATTGTCTGTTCGCTGGACACCACGGAACGCTTCGAAATGCAGCCGGAGTTCCTGACCAAACTGGCTGAAGAGGCAGGCTGCGACGAACCAGAATTGGTTCTAGCCAGCGATGCCGAAGGCACGCTCAGCAAAGCATCCAACCCGCTGGTGCGCTATCTTTCTGATGCCTTGCGGTTCTACTTTGAATTCCACCGGCACTACGACCAGGGCTACATTGCTCACGTCCACGACTACTTCGCAGCCGGCGTCGCAGCGGGGACCCTGGAATATGAGGCTCGTCCCGCCACCATCGATGTCGAGACAGAATCACAATTACTGTTTGGAACTACCGTGGCGGACTTCAGGGGACTCTGGGGCAAACCGGCAAATGCCCACGTGGTCTCCCGAAACGATCCAAAAGCAGGCTTTGAAGAACTGGTTAAACGCCTCGGTGCGCTGGCCCGAAAACTAGACAAGGATTCCTAGGCGCCAAGACGAGTGGGCTAGAATCGTCTACCGGGTCGAGGTGACATAGACCCGCAACTCGCGCGCGCCAGCCAGCTCAATGGTGCGCAGTCATTCTCGTACCCCAGGACTGATTCATCATGTCATCAAATCTTCTTTTGCCCGACGAATCTTCGTCGCAAACTCTGCGCCGCCGGCTCTTGGCCATCGCAGGAACCGTTATCCTCGTGTCAACGTACCTGACCTTGATCATCACCCAGCCCATGGGAATCGTCGAAGGACTGGGACAAGGCGTTGCCCTCGGTACCTTTGCCGCCTACCTTGCAGCCGCCGTTCTTCTGTTGCTGGCTGTATTGCCTGATCTTCCTGTCTCTACCTTGACCTTGATTCCGGTAGCACTGGCGTTGAACATCATTCTTGGACAGTTTGTCGGCTCGGTCATGATTCCTCTCTACATCGACTCCATCGGTACTGTCATCGTTGGCTTCCTTGCAGGACGCCGTGCCGGTGCTGCCACCGGTGTACTGAGCACCTTGGTTTGGTCCCTGTTCGCACCAACTGTTCTGCCGTTCGCAGCCGGCGCCGCACTTGTTGGTTTCTTTGCGGGAACCGCTGCACGTTTCGGTGCACTGCGTCGCATCTACCTGGCGCCAGTTGCTGGTCTGGTTGCCGGTGTTCTCGTTGGCGTGGTTTCCTCGCCGGTTGCGACCTTCGTTTACGGTGGCACCTCGGGCGTGGGTACCGGCGCATTGGTTGCCGCCTTTAGTTCCATGGGTGACTCTCTGCTCTCTGCTGTCACCAAGCAGGCACTGATTTCGGATCCAGGGGATAAGGCAGTGGTCTTCCTGGTCGCAGCCCTTCTGGTGTACGCGTTGCCAAAGCGCTTGAGCGGCAGCTTCGCCTTTGTCCGCCGCTACCGGGTCTTGGGAAAGCGCGTCAGCAAGTAAGCGACAACCATGCCCCGCACCATCAAACTTCACCCGTTCACCATTCTGGCTATTGCGGTAGCAGTTATCACCATGACAACTGCTGCCAGCCTATGGTGGTTGAGCTGCGCCGTCATGGCACTGTGCCTGCTCATCGCGGGATGGTCGGGGCACCTGAAAAAGTTGGCAGTTCTCAGTGGTGCCATGCTGCTGCCAACATTCCTTTCCTTGCTGTTGATTCATGGGTTGATTTCCCGGGACCAGTCTCCTGCCATTGCGCAGTGGGGTCCGCTGCGCGTGACCATCCACGGTCTGGAAGTGGCGTTGTCGCTGGGCCTGAGGACGGCAGTTCTTGTCGTGGTTGGCCTGCTCTGCGGGCTGCTGATAGATAGGCATCAACTGGTGGCTGCCATTGACTTGTCACCGGTTCCGCCCCAATTGGGATACCTGCTGGCGGCATCATTGTTCTTGTTGCCGCAAATGGCCGAGAAGCAACGACGGATCGGGGAAGCGCAGGCCTTGCGCGGAGCGGGAACAGGCAACGGACGGGCTGGCTGGTTCCAGCGTGTGCGGCTTCGCGCTGTCCCTCTCGTCTTGGCCTCGATGCAAGACGCCCAAGACCGCGCAGTTCATCTCTCGGCTCGCGGATTCCCGGCCTACGGGGCCCATACCCGACTGCGCACCGTTCCCGACTCGCCTGTACAGCGAGTCATTCGATGGACGGCGGCCATCTGCGCGGTACTTGGCCCCATCCTGATCCTGCTTCTTGCAGCGATGGGAGGCAATTAGCCATGGACCGGAAACTTATCCCTCAGGGCACTGCGGTGCTGGGCCTGGACTTGCGCACCTTCTCCTACCTTGATGCGCCAGAGCCTGTTCTGCGAGACATCCACTTGGAGGTGCAGCCCGGTTCCTTGACCGTCATTTCCGGGCACTCGGGATCCGGGAAATCGACACTCGGTGCGATTCTCGCCGGCCTGCTTCCGCGACACTCAATGGACCAGCTTGCCGGCACCCTGAGCGTGGATGGCTCGCTGGTCGAGTTCTCCGATTCTTCGTCCCCGCGGATCGACATCGCCCGGTGGTCCCAGCATGTAGGACTACTGCCGCAGGATGCGGGACACTACCTATCGGGGATCCGTGGAACCGTTGCCGAAGAGCTGGCATTCTCGCTGGAAAACGCAGGGACGCCGCGTGAACAGATGCATCTGAAAGTCACCGCGCTGGCCCAACGGCTCCGGCTGGATCATCTGCTCCAGCGCCATCCGGATCAGCTTTCCGGTGGACAGGAGCGCCTTGTCGCACTAGCCGCCCTTGCCATCAGCGAACCGGAAGTCCTGGTCCTCGATGAGCCGTTGGCGGGACTGGACCAGCAGGCCACCGCATTGGTTTCCGAGCTGATCAGCCTGCTGCGAGCGCAGGGAACAGCATTGGTGATCCTTGCCCGAACACACCGGCTTTGGGAGCAGGAAGCGGACGCGCTCTGGCTCCTGGATCAAGGGACCTTGCAACGCATTCCCGACGCAGCTCAGCATCAGATAAGAACCGAAACCCAGCACCAACACCCGGCCGAAGGCGCGCCCTTGATGCTGAGCATGGAATCGGTTCGCCTTTCCTATCCGGGAGCCTCCGGTCCTGCAGTCCAGGACTTGGACCTTCAGGTCAGTTCCGGAGAATGCCTTGGCCTGGCTGGGCCGAATGGCTCGGGAAAGACCACGGTGCTCAAGGCCATCGCCGGCTTGCTGCAACCTGTTGCTGGGACCATGAGCGTCGCTGGGTCGACCGGCCTCTTGCTGCAGAATTCCTCAGATCAGCTCTTTGAGCGCACGGTCCTTCGGGAAGTATCTTTCGGGATTCCCAAGAAGAGCTCCCTGCATCAATGTATTTCAGAAGTCCTGGAGCAACTGGAGCTGGAGTCCTACTCCCACACCCACCCCTATGAGTTGCCGGCCTCGGCACGCCGACTCACCGCATTGGCCACGGTGCTGGTCCGCGAGCCCAAGATCCTGCTGCTTGATGAGCCGACCGAAGGGTTGGATGAGGTCGGCGAGGCCAAGCTCAAAGAAATCATTGCCGCTGTGCTGGCCCGCGGGGGAGCTGTCATTCTTTCCACCCATGATGGGAAATTCATGGACAGCGTTGCCCACCGGGTGCACCACATGAATCAATAGTGACGAAGCAGACAGGGGTTTGATTGACGCGTCATCGACTTTTGGAATGGATCGGAGTAGCGTCGAAGACATGAGGCCGACGGAGATCCCGTGACCATCCAGAAACAGAAAGCGAGTGCATCATGGCTCAGTATGATGTGGCAGATCGTTCGGCAGTAGTGACCGGCGCAGGATCGGGAATCGGAGAGGCTATTGCCATTCTCCTGGCAGCCAACGGAACCAAAGTCGTCGTCCAGGACCTCAATGCCGAGGCCGCTGCCGCAACGGTGGAAACCATCAAGGCCGCCGGCGGCGAAGCCGTAGCCGTTGCTGGTGATGCCAGCTCATCGGCTGTCATCGACGAAACCATCAAGGCCGCCAACGCCATGGCACCGCTGAAGATCGGTGTCAACAACGCAGGCATCGGAGGCCGCGCCGCCAAGGTAGGCGAGCTCACCGATGAGGATTGGGACAAGGTCATTTCAGTGAACCTGAACGCCGTCTTCCGCGGAACCCGCGCCCAGGCCAATGCGATGATCGAGAACGGCGGCGGTTCCATCGTGAACATGGCATCCATCCTCGGATCGGTCGGTTTCGCCGGCAGCTCCGCCTATGTCTCCACCAAGCACGCAGTGGTGGGCCTGAGCAAGACCGCCGCCGTGGAATACGCAACCTCAGGTGTGCGCGTGAACAGCGTGGCTCCCGGCTTCATCGACACCCCGCTGCTGAAGCAGATGCCTAAAGACGCCTATGACGCCCTGGTATCCAAGCACCCCATTGGCCGCCTGGGCCAGCCGGAAGAAGTCGCCGCGCTGGTGGCCTTCCTAGCCAGTGATGCCGCATCCTTCATCACCGGCAGCTACCACCTGGTTGATGGCGGCTACACCGCTATCTAGCGAATTTTCCCCTGCGGATGCGTTGCTGGCCAGCAACGCATCCGCAGGACAGCATCAGCACGTTGCATGCAATTCACGGCCTGGCTGATCCAGGATTTCTCGGTTCAGTTTCGTTATTCAGCTCATATTCTCCGATGGCGCGGAATAAAGTTGTACTCGACGGTAGTTACGCAGTGCAAATACATTTTCCACCACAGGAGTCCCACCCATGGATCTGTTTTCCCCACTAGAACTCGGCGACCTCAAGCTGTCCAACCGACTGGTCATGGCGCCGCTGACCCGCTCCCGCTCCGGCAAGGACGGCGTGCCCAATGCTGACGTTGTCGAGTACTACCGCCAGCGCGCATCCCTCGGCCTGATTGTCAGCGAAGGCACCTACCCGAGCTTTGCGGGTCAGGGCTTCGTCCGCCAGCCAGGTCTGGTCACCGAAGAGCAGGTTGCCGGCTGGAAGAAGGTCACCGACGCAGTGCACGCCGAAGGCGGCCTCATCGTCGCCCAGGTGATGCACGCAGGACGCGTCACCCACCCGGAGACCACCGGAGTCGACTATGTGGAGGCGCCAAGCGCCATCGCAGTGGACGGCCAGTCCCGCACCTACACCGGAAAGCATGACTACCCGGTTCCGCACGCGCTGGGTTCCGAAGAACTTCCAAGGATCATCGAGGAATTCGTGGCCGCTTCGCGCAACGCCATCGCCGCAGGATTTGACGGCGTTGAATTGCACGGCGCCAACGGCTACCTGCTGCATGAATTCTTGGCACCATCGGCCAACACCCGCACCGACAACTACGGTGGTTCCCCTGAAAACCGCGCGCGCTTTGTCATCGAGGTAGCCACCGCGGTGGCCAACGCCATCGGCGCCGGCAAGACCGCACTGCGCATTTCGCCGGAGCACAATGTCCAGGGCGCCGTGGAAAACGACCGCGCGGATGTCTTGGCTACCTACACCGCGCTGCTGGAAGGCATCGCCCCACTGGGTCTGGCCAACTTGAGCATCCTGCACCATGAACCAAGCGGTGAGCTGGTCCAGTCCCTGCGCAAGACCTTCGGTGGACCGGTGCTGCTGAACACCGGCTTCGCGGAAATCACCACCTACGAAGAAGCCGCGCGCGTGGCCGGCGAAGGCTGGGGAGACGCCGTAGTTGTTGGGCGTCCCGCGATTGCCAACCCGGATCTGGTGCGCCGCTGGAAGGAACAGTTGCCGCTGAACGAACCTGACTTCGCCACCTTCTACACCGAAGGCCCAAAGGGCTACATCGACTACCCGTTCTGGGAGAACTAATAGCGCCAGCTGAATAGCGATGCCAGCGGCCTCGTCCAATGTGCATTGGGCGGGGCCGCTGGCCTTTGCAGTATTTTGCGGTAGTCCTACGAGTCCATCGGGGCCTCGGCGGCAATGCGCATATGCTCGGAGATTTCTGCGCTGACCGCGGCGCTGTCGCCAGCTTCGATGGTGTCCACCAGCTTGAAATGCCGTGCGACATCCATATTGCGCATCCCGCGTTCGTAGCCGCCGAACATGATGGACATGCGGATGGAACCCCTCAAGCTGCTCCCACGCATGCAGCAAGGTGTCATTCTCGGACACCGGCAAAAGGTGCGGTGGAACTCGAGATCCGCTTCGATCCGCTTCTCGATTCCATAGCCACTAGGGGAATCGGCCACGGGTTCCTCCAAAGTGATAGTACGAAATTTCTTACTATCACTTTCTCAGAAAGTGATAGTAACGAATTTTGCTGCTATCACTTTTAATTCGGTAGCCCGTGAGGCGTGAAAAATCAGTCGGGGGCTCTAACATCGAACATGGCTCTAGCACAATCAAGCATCATGATCCGGCTAATAACCTGATCCAGCCGTTGCCTGAGTCCTTGGGCGGACCGATCCGTTGCGGATCGGTCCGCCTCCAATACGGCCAATCAAGAAATTGGACTCGCTCCTGCTGCCTGCTGCCTGCTGGGAAAGCGGCAAGCTTCTTGCGGTTTCGAACTTATCCGAACCAGGGCTTCTCGGCAGCCGCGAGCGTCCCATCGTTCTTCGCCATGTTCAGCCACTGATTGACGTACTCTTGGAACTCATCATCACCCAGCGGCAGCAGGTAGGCCTTCTGCGAGAAATTGAACGGCTTATCTGGGTGCACCGCGCACAATTCGGGATGCTCATTGGCAACCCAGCGGGTTTCCGAGGCATCTGTGGTCATGACATCGGCCCGACCCGCGATGATCTCGTCAAAGATCTTGTTGTTGTCTTCAAAACGGATGATCTCGCCCTTGGGGTAGTTCACGTCAGCAAACTTCTCGTTGGTTCCGCCGATGGGGGTGATGGAGCGGACCCCCGGCTGGTTGATCTCCTTGACGGTGTCGTACTTTTCCACGTTTTCGCACAAGGTGATGGGAGTCTTACCCTCATCCAAGGTCGCTTCGCTGTAGTAGGCCTGCTGCGAGCGCTCAAGGGAAATCGAGACGCCGCCCACCGCGATGTCGCACTTGGAGGTGAAGTCCGGCATCAAATCCTTCCATGTGGTCTGGATGAATTCAGGCTCTACGTCCAGGGACTCCGCCAGGTTCTTGGCCATGTCGATATCGATGCCGGACCATTCGCCGGAGTCAGGAGCCAGATAGGTAAATGGCCGGTAGTCGCCGGTGGTGCACACCTTGAGTTTTCCTGCCTCGCTGACACTGGACAGGCGCGATCCAGCGTTCTCGGCGGATGCCCCGCCGCCATCTGTCGTTTCAGACGGAGCAGAACACCCCGAGACAAACAGGACTGAGCCAAAGGCAAATACGCAAGAGGTGCGGATGAATGACGGGATCTTCTTTGAACGGTCGGTCATAGCCATGAACCTATAAGTTCCCGCAGCCAGCGCACAAGAGCCGGAGCTTATTCTTACGCGCCCGGGTGGCCTCCAGCCGAAGAGGCCGCCGCGGTGATGTCCAGGGCGGCGATGAGGTCCTTGCTGTGCTGGTGTTCAGCATTGGCCAGGAAATCATTGAGCGGACGGTGCTCCACCAGCTCACCTTCATAGAACACTGCGACGTCATCACTGACGTAGCGGATCACGTCCATGTCATGGGAAATGACGACAAGGCTCAACCCGATGGTGTCGCGCAATTCAAGCAGCAGATCAAGGATGTGGCGCTGGGCCACCGAGTCCAGCGCCGAGGTCGATTCATCGCAGATCAAGACCTGCGGATCGGTCAGCAGCGCCCGTGCGATGGCCAGGCGCTGAAGCTGCCCGCCGGAGCATTGGCCTGGACGGCGGTCCAGCAATTCCCCGGGCAGCCCGACCTGGGCCATGGCCCGCGCCATGCGTTCAACAGCCTGGTCTTCTGGCATCCGGTGCACCGCGGCGCTCATGGAGGTGCGCACATCCAGCCGCGGATCAAAGGAGGAGTAGGGCTCCTGGGCAATGATCTGCACTCGGGTTGGCACATCGCCGTGGTTGCTGATGATCTGCCCGGAAGTCGGCTGCTCCAATCCGGCCAGGAGCCTGGCGAAGGTGCTCTTGCCGGAGCCGGAACGGCCCACAACGCCCAGCACCTGGCCGGCATGCAGGGACAAGCTGGTGGGCTCCAAGGCTGCCGGGCCCTTGGCCCGCCGCGTGTAGTTCTTGCTTGCCCCCACTGCCTGAAGCAGGCATTCGGAATTCTCCGGGCGTGGTGCGCGCACTGCCGGAAGGGTGGCTTCAACCAGTTCCCTCGTCTTGGCATGGCGGTCCCGGGAGAAGATCTGCGCGGTGGGGCACTGGTCCACAATCTGCCCATCGCTGACCACCACGACCCGGTCCGCAATGTGCTGGATGCTGGCGATGTCATGGGTAATGAACAAGACACCCACCCCGCGTTCTTGCTGCTTGCGGCGCAGCAGCTGCAGCACCTCGGCCTTGAGGATCGAGTCCAGGGAGGAGGTCGGCTCATCGGCCAGGATGAATTCCGGGTCGGCGGCCAGGGCGATGGCCAGCATGGCGCGCTGGGCCATGCCGCCGGAGAGCTGGTCCGGCCGCTTGCCGGCGATCGGTTTGGCAGGGGAGAGCCCCACCTCCTCCAGCAACGAGAGCACCTGGCCCTCGTGCTGGCGGGCCTTGCCCCAGCCGTGGGCACCCAGGGCCTCGAGCAGATGCGCGCGGATGGTCATCCGTGGATTCATCACCCGCTTGGGCTGCTGGAAGAGCATGCTGACCCGCCGGCCGCGCACCTGGTCCATGGCCTTGTCATCCAGCCGGTCCAGCCGCTGGCCATCGAGCAGGATCTGCCCCTCGGCGCGCAGTTGTTCAGGCAGCAAGCCCATGATCGCCTTGGTCAGCAGGGTCTTGCCGGAACCGGAGCGCCCGACCACCGCCACCAGTTCTCCGGAACGCAGCGCGCCACGGGCCTTGGAGAGCAGTGGCTTCTGCCCGGAAACGACGGACAGGTCGATGAATTCAAGTTCTTCAGCCATGAGATTCCGCCTTGGTTTCGGTGTCCAGCACGTCCTCGCCGCCCAGCACGTGGGTGATGCGGTTGCCCAGCAGGGTCACGCAGAAGCTGACCAGGAAGATGGCGGCGCCCGGAGCGATCAATCCCCAGGGGGAGCGGATCGCGTGCGGCTGGGCGTCGGAGAGCATGGATCCCCAGTCGGACTGCGGCGGCTGGACGCCGATGCCCAGGTAGGACAGGGAGCCGAGCAGCACCAGCAGCAGGCCGAAGCGCAACGCGGCCTGGGCCAGCACCGGGCCGGCCACGAAGGGCAGGACATGGTGGCGCAGGATGAACCAGCGCGAGGCCCCGACATGCTTGGAGGCCTCCACATGGTGGGTGGACAGTGCCTGGGCGGCCATGGAGCGCACCAGGCGGGCGGTGGGAGTCCAGGCGACGACCCCGACCGAAAGCACCATGGTGAAGAATCCTGGGCCCATGACCGCGATGATCAGCAATGCGATGACAATTTCCGGCAAGGCCAGCAGCAAGTCGTTGATGCGCAAGAAGATCTCGTCCAGCCATCCGCCGCGCAAGGCGCTGATCAGGCCCAGCGCCGTGCCCACCAGCAGGGAGAACAGCGTGGTGATCAACGCGACGGACAGGGAGAACTGGCCGCCGTGCAGCACCCTGCTGAGGGTATCGCGGCCCAGGGCATCGGTGCCCAGCAGGTGCAGGGCGCTGGGCCCCTGCAGCCGGTCCGCCAGGGACTGGGCGTCCGGGTCATAGGGGGAAATCCATGGGGCCGCGATGGTCACGACGACTATCGCCACCAAGATGAACGCTGGAGCAGAAAGCAGGATCCTTGAAGTAGCGCTTCTAGCCATGACGGACTCCAATCCTCACGTTCGGATCACTGAGCTTGTGCACCAGGTCGATGATGCCGGTGACCAGCACCGCGCAGGTCACCACAACCACCACGCCGCCCTGGGCCACCGGGATATCGCCATTGATGATGGCATCGAAGATCAGCCGTCCCATGCCGGGGATGGCGAAGATGACCTCCACGATGACCGAGCCGCCCAGCAGCCCGGCAAACCAGACGCCCACCATGGTCCACAACGGCAGAAGCCCGTGCGGCACCACGTGGCGCATCAGCGCTTGGGTGCGGCCCAGGCCGCGGGCACGGGCCGCCAGCACATGCTCGGAATCCAGCGCCTGGCGCACGCCCGAGCGCACGGCGACGGTGAAAAAGCTGATGGGGCGCAAGGACAGGATGAACACCGGGAGCACCAGGGAGGCCGGGGAATCATAGCCCGCAGAGGGCAGCAGGGAGAGGCGCACAGCGAAGAGCAGCACCAGCAGCGGAGCCAGGGCGTATTCGGGAATGGCGATGAATGCGTGGGTCATCGAGGTGATCAGCCTGTCCGGCCACTGGCCGGCGCGGGTGGCCGAAACGACACCAAGCACGATGGAAACGAGGATGGCCACCAGCAAGGTGCCGCCGGCCAGGGACAGGGTCACGCCGATGGCGGGCAGCACCTGGTCTGCCACCGGGGTGCCGCTGATATGGGACAGGCCCATGTCGCCGGTGAAGAACCGTCCCAGCCACCGTCCGAACTGCACCAGCATCGGGTCATGCAGGCCGAACTGCTCGGCGTAGGCCTGCACGGTGGCCTCATCTGCCTCGCCGATGTCCATCCGCGCGCGCAGCAGGGCGCGGACCGGATCCCCGGGGGAGACAAAGGGGACGAGGAATACCGCGAAGGAGGAAAGCAGAACGGCTGCGCCGAGTCCAACGACTCGGCGCAGCACGGTGGCTAGAGGGGACACGTTACTTGGTCTTCGCCAGATCCTTGGTCAGCACGTAGCGGGTCAGCGGATCCTGGACGTAGCCTTGGATCTGCGAGCCCACGCCGTCGATGGCCTGCTCGTTGACCAGCCAGACGTTCACCGCGTCCTTGGCGAGGATGTCGCCGGCCTGGCGGTAGAGGTCGTGGCGCTTGGCTTCGTCCTTTTCCATCAGGGCCTGGCTGATCAGCTGGTCATAGTCCTTGTTGCAGTAGCCGCTCAGGTTGTACCCGCCCTCGCAGGTGTAGTCAGCCTGCAGGAAGCCGATGGGATCTGCGATATCGATCATGCGGTTGCGCTGGCTGAGGATCATGTCGTACTTGCCGGCCAGCACATCGGGCTCCACCGCGCCGTAGGACTTGGTGACCACATTGGCCTTCAGGCCGATCTGCTTGAACTGCTCCTGGATGATGGCGCCCACGCCGGCGAATTCGGCACGCTCGGTGATCGCGATGATGTCCAGGGGCTTGTCCTGCTTGTAGCCGGAGGACTCCACCAGCTTCTTGGCTTCTTCGATGTTCACCTGCGGCACGGCGAGATCCGGGTTGGCCCAGGGCTCGCTGGGGGCGAAGGGCCCGGTGGCCGGCTGCGCGGCGCCTTCATAGACGCTGGCGGCCATGGCCGGAAGATCCAGGGCCAGGGTGGCGGCCTTGCGCAAATCCACGTCGTCGAAAGGCGCGCGCGAATTGTTCAGGTACAGCGTGGAGGTGCGCGGGGAGTCGGCCTTGAGCACGCTGATCTTGTCATCGGCTTCAAGGGTTGCCAGGCTGGTGGCCGGGATGGACATGGAGATGTCCGCCTCACCGGTCTGGACCTGGGTGGAACGGGTGGCGCCGTCGGTGATGTAGCGGATTTCGCCGCCGGCCAGCTTCACTTCGCCGTCCCAGTAGTTCTCATTGCGGTCCAGGGTCAGCGACTGCCCGGCTTTTTCCGAGACCGGGGCGAAAGGCCCGGTGCAATGGTTCATCGGATCGATGCCCGTCTCCGTGTACGCGGCAGGCGAGAGCACCCCGGCGTTCACGCTGGCCATGCGGTAGGGCAGCAGCGGATCCGCGGCGGGGGTGGTCACGCGCACGGTATCCGCGTCAAGGGCCTGGACCTTCTTGATGGTCTTGGGGTTCACCGCACGCGCTGGCGCGGTGGCTTCAAGGACGTGGTTCAGCGAGCCGGCCACGGCCTTGGCATCAAAGGCGGTGCCATCCTGGAACTTGACGTCCTTGCGCAGCTCGAATTCCCACACGGTGTCCGAGGTCTGCTTCCAGGAAGTGGCGAGCATCGGCTCGACCTTCTTCTCGGTCTGGTCGTACTTCGTCAAAGTTTCCAGGCAGCCGGCGATGGATAGCACGTAGGCGTCATCGCTTTCCAGGGCCCAATTGGAGATCGGGGCACGGAAGTTCGCTACGACAACCCGGGCCTCTGGATCCGCCGCCGCTTGGGGGGCAGTGCTGGTGCTGGAGCTGCAGGCGGTCAGCGCGAGGGCAATGGCCGCGAATCCTGCGGTTGCGCTCAATCGTCCAAGGTTCATGGAAATCCTTCGGCAATACGTGATGAATTGGCATCTAATGCAATAGCGCCTTGGTAAGCGTACCCTAATCGACTTGGAATCCATGACGCCGTGAACCGGCCTGGAACGACCGGATTTTCCGCGCGACTTCCCGATGCTCCGGCAGGTCCGGCTGAGTAGCGGATAGTTGGTGCCTCCCATGGAAGTTCTGCTGGTTTCTTGCGTTTTGTGTCCTAGCTCATGCCCCGGTGCCACGGTGCAGGCGCAGCTTGACCACCCGGGCACCGAGCCATGAGGCCAGCAGCAGCGGGATGATCAGCACCAGCCACGGAGCGAAGGAGGGGGCGCCCGAGTCCCGGGTCTGCACCAGCAGCCAGCCGAAGAGCAGATTGCCCAGCAGCACCGCCAGGCCGCCGCAGCTGGAGAGCAAGCCGAAGTAGGAACCGGTGGGATGCTGCCCGGCAAATTTCGGCACCAGGCCCAGCGCCGTGGGGTGAACGCTCAGATGGCCCAGGGTCATCAGGGTCACTGCGCAGAGGATCCGCACCGGAAAGCTGCCATCGCCGAAGGCCGCGGGCGGCAGGAAGGCGAGCGCCGCAAAGCCCGAGGCGCTGAGGATATAGCCCAGGCGCAGCGTGGCTGCCGCGCCGATGCGCGCGGCGAGCAAGGACACGGGAAGCTGCAGGCACAGGGTCACGATGGAGATCCAGGCGAAAATGGGCCCCAGCCACTGCGTGGCCAGGTCCTGGCGCTCAAGCTCCAGGGGGATGGCCAGATACAGCTGGTTGTAGGCGAGCAGGTCCGCGGCATGCAGTACGCAGAATGCCAGGAATTGCCGATCTCCCAGGCATTGGCGCAGGCTGCCCCGGGGTTTGCCCTCAGCGGCCTGGGCGCCGGACGGGGCCGGCCGGCGCAGGGTGGCGGCCAGGAACAGGCCGATGGCTGCAAAGAATGCGGCGCCGAAGCCCGCCACGGTGGGAAATCCCCAGCCCCACAGGGCCGAGCCCACCAGGGGCCCGGTCACGGCCCCGATTTCACCGGTGATGCTCAGCCAGGCAAAGAGCGTGGCCCGGCGCACCTGCCGCGCCTCTTTGTGGTCCCTCGTGCTTTGCGCCGCCGCCACCAGGATGTTCAGTCCCGGGGAGAACAGCGCTCCGCCGAATCCGGTGAGCAGCGTGCCGAGGATGAACAGCCAGAGCACCGGGGTGCTGCCCCACAGCGAGGCGGCCAGGGTGAGGAAACCGGCCGCCCGCACGGCGCAGCCGATCAGGATCATGGCGCGGGCGCCGAAGCGGTCGGCCAGCGCGCCGCCGGCCAGGAACAGGCCCTGCTGGGCAAAGGTCCGGATGCCCAGGATCAGGCCCACCGCAGTGGAGGCCAGCAGGAAATCCTGGGTAAGGACCACCGCGAGGAAGGGCACGACGGCGTAGAAGCCGATATTGAACAGCGTCTGGGTCCCCAGCAGCACCGCGATGCTGGAGCGTGATGGCGTGGCGGGCGCGGGAAGGGGCATGACTGCCAGTTTAGCCAACTGGAGGGCGCTGCTCAGCCGCCCTTCGCCTCCCCGGGAGGCCCGAGGAATCGGATAGCTTCTTCAAGCACCTGTTCGGTGGACTTCAGTTCGCATTCCCACACGGTCAGGGTTTCCCAGCCCAACTCGGCCAGCTCGTGGCGGGTGCGCGCATCGCGTGCCAGATTCTGATCCAGCTTGGGATTCCAGTACCCGGTATTGGAGGATGGCCGTCGTCGTCCCACCGGGCAGTCATGCCCGTGCCAGAAGCAGCCGTCCACGAACACGGCCTTGCGCCGTGCGCTGAAGACCAGATCCGGCGATCCGGGCAGCTTTCCTGAGCGCAGGCGGATCTGCGGATGCTCCCGGCGCAGCGCTTCGCGAAGTCCTGCGGGCAGCGCGCCATGCAGCCGGTAGCGGTAGCCGGCCGCATGCAGCAGGCGCCGCAACAGCAGCTCCGGTGCGGTGTCCTTGCTCCGGATCCGCGACATGAGCGCCGAACGCTGCTGTGCCGAGATGATGTCCATGCTCCATGGTGCCGCTGTCGCGCCACGGGATTCAAGCCGGCAGCCGGGGCCGCCCTACTGTTATCGGGCCGCGCCGCCCTCCAGGCCTGGACCGGCGGCGGGGCGGTGCTCGGTGGATACCACGCACAGGATGATGCCGGCGGCCACGGCGGCGACGGGCAGCACCGATGGCAGGAAGGTGCCGGCCAGGATGATCGCGACCCCGGCCAGGAATACCGCGTTGCGGGCCGGCGTAAGGTCGCGGCGGAGGATGAGCAGCCAGATGCCCAGGGCGAAGAGCGAGACCGGCACGGAGAGGGTGCCGGCGGTGGCGATGGCCGGCAGCTCGGAATGCCCGCCAGCCTGGTCGATGGCCACCTCGACGCCCGCGGAGAAGGCGCCGGCGGCCGCGAAGATCACGTAATGCGAATATCCGTAGGCCAGCGAGGAGCGCAGCGAGGTGATCATGTGGTGGTGCCCGCGGGAGAAGTAGATCCACCACATGCCCGCGGCGGTGATCAGCGCGCAGGCCGCGATGGTCATCAGCGCGCCGAGGTTCTCGATGGTGTGCAGGCTTTCCACCACGGCATTGGCCGAGGCCAGGATCGATTCGCCCAGCAGGATCAGGGTGAACAGGCCGTAGCGCTCGGTGATGTGGTGCGGATTCGACGGGGTGCGGCGGCGGGACTCGGCCCAGATGGGCACCGAGATCTCCGCGGCCACCAGCACGAAGAAGCCGATGAAGGCCGCGGTTTCCGGAAGCAGGAGCCTGGCGAACCAGGCCAGCTGCACCACCGTGATGCCCACCGCATAGCGCAGGGCGGTGGCGCGCAGCTGGGGGTTGCCCAGCGCCACGCGGATCCACTGGGTCACCAGCGCCAGGCGCATGATCGCGTAGCCGATGGTGATCGCGGTGAAGTCGTGCTCTTCCATGGCCGCGGCCGCCCCGGAGGCCAGCACCAGGACCCCGGCCATCTGGATGAAGGCGAGGATCCGGTAGAGCCAGTCGTCGGTGTCGAAGGAGGTGCCGAACCAGCTGAAGTTCATCCAGCACCACCAGATGGCGAAGAAGACCATCAGGTAGCCGAGGACTCCGGAACCCAGGTGGTTTTCCGCCGCCATGTGGTGCAGCTGCACCGAGGCGAAGGACACGGCCACCACGAAGACCAGGTCGAAGAACAGCTCCAGCGGGCTGGCGGCGCGGTGGGCTTCCTTCGGGTCGCGGGGCAGCATGGGCGGCAGCAGGCGCAGGGATCTTTGGTTCACGATTGTCGTCTTTCCAAATCGGGCGGCGGGTGATGTTTGGCGGTGCATGGCCAGGTATCGGGGAACAATGGGAACTCGCCCTGGCCAGCTAGCCTTCCCGGATAGCCATCCTGGACAGCTTGCTTCCCTGGATCTCGAAAATGAAGTTCGAGCGGCCATTGGCGTAGTTCGACTTCCAGTCCCCAACCACGGTGACCTGTCCATCTTGCTCACTGGCGCTCTCGATGTCCAGCCTGCCGCGGGCTCCGATGAATTCCTTGTCGCTCCAGGCTTTGATTTCTTCGCGCCCGGTGAAAATCCGTCCCCAGTCGTCCACGGATCCTTCCGGGGTGAACGCGTCGAGGAATCCTTGTTCATCATGAGCGTTGACAGCTTTCCAGAACGATGCCACTGGCTCAGGGACCATAGGTGTTGCCATGATTCTGCTCTCCTTGTTTTCAGCGGGTGGTGTAGCCGCCGTTGGCGAAAATCGTCTGGCCGGTGATCCACCAGCCGTCCGTGGCGAGGAATGACACGATCGGAGCAATGTCCTCGATCTGGGTTAATTGCCCGCCCATCGCCTGCGACTTGTGGAACTCCACGCGCTCGGGGGTTTCCTGGCCGTAGAAGAACGGGGTGTCCATCGGGCCAGGTGCGATTGCGGTCACCGAGATGCCACGTGGCGCGAATTCCTTGGCCGCGGCCCGGGTGAAGTGCTCCACCGGGCTCTTGCCTCCGGCATAGGTGGAATAGCCATCGGTGAATGCCGCCAGCAAGGAGGTCACGATGGTGATGATCTTGCCGCCATCGGCAAGGTGCAGCCCTGCGGACTTGATGAAGAAGTAGGCGGCCTTGCTGTTCACGTCGAACATCGAGTCGTACTCTTCTTCCGAAGTCTCCACGATGGGCTTGCGCAGTACCTTGCCGACCGTGTTGACGGCCACGTCGATGGTTCCCAGTGCCTCTTTGGCGTCAGCGAACAGGCGCTCGATGGCTGCCGGGCTGGTGAGGTCTCCGGAGAGGATGACACCTTGGGAGCCTGCCGCCTGGATCGCGGCCAGGGTTTCTTCGGCCTGGGCGCGGGTGGATTCCGAGTTGTAGTGGATGGCGACATTTGCCCCGGCTTCGGCGACTTGCCTGCTGATCAGCCCACCGAGATTCTTGGCCCCTGCCGCCACGAGTACATTCTTGCCTTTGAGGGTGTGGTTGCCCAAGGTATTCTCCTCCTCGCTATGGCACCAATACACGACTGTGTATCAGTGATATGAGTTACTATAACAGTATGACAGCGGATGGTCGAGGGGATACGCGGGCCCGCATTTTGGACGCCGCGGCGCAGATGATTGCGGACGGGCCGGGGGAAGAGATCTCGTTGCGTGCAGTCTGCGCGGCGGTTGGCGTGAAGATGCCTACCCTGTACCACTTCTTCGGCAATAAGCAGGGCTTGCTTGAAGCGGTCATGGACCGCGGATTCGATCTCTATCTGGCGGAAAAAGAGGCCCATGAAAGCAGCGGTGATCCGATCCAGGACCTTCGGGATGGGTGGGACGCCCACGTGGCGTTTGGCATCGCGAATCCCGGTTTCTACACCTTGATGTACGGCAAGGTGGTTCCGGGATATTCGCCGGCCGCCCAATCGCGCCCCAGCCAGATTCTGCGGGGCCTCACTGAAAAGGCCGCGGCCCAAGGCCGCCTGGTAGTGCCAGCCGAGCAAGCGGCCGCGCATATTCTCGTGACGAATATCGGGGTGACCTTGCGGATGATCGTCTTGGCGCAGGAGGACTGGGAATTATCGCGGGCAGTGCAGGAAGGCGCCATCGCGGCCATTACGGGCACGGCATCCTCCAACGCGCCGCGCTCGGTGATGCACCAGGCCCTGGAGTATGCCAATGCCCACCCCGAGGCGCTTGGGCAGGAAGAAACAGCCATGCTCTCGGCATGGCTGCGCCGGCTCTCCGAATCCTGATCGGCCCGCTGCTGGACCTCTGCGCCCTGCCCCGGAGCACTCAGGCCCGCGAGGCCTCGATGGCGTCTCGGGGACGGATCATGGGCGGACCAGGAGAGGTCCGCCCACTGGCGTTATCGCCATACCCCGTGAGGCTTAGCTGGCTCCGTCAATCCCTTCCAGCGCCATCTGCGACGGCTGGCTCTTGAATCCCCTGGTGGTGAATCCCAGGATGACTGCCCCGATAACCAGCCAGATGGAGCCGATGGCCACGGCATGGGCATCAAGCTGGGTCAGGAGGAATGTGATGACCAGCACGCCGATGGCGGGGCAGAGGACATAGAGCAGCGCATTGAGCTTCTTGCCCCCACGGCGCTGGCGTACCCAGTACACGATGACCGACACGTTGACCATGATGAACGCGATGAAGGCCCCGAAGTTGATGAATGATGTCGAGGTGGCCACATCCATGAACATCGCGATCAAGCCTACGGCGGCAATGGCGAGGATGGAGAAGACCGGCGTGCTCCAGCGTTGGTTCAGTTTTCCGAAGAATCTGCGGGGCAGCACTCCGTCGCGTCCCATCGCAAAGAGCAGGCGGCTGCCGGCAGCCTGGGCCGCGATGCCCGAGGTGAATTGGGCAATGACCAGTGCGGCAAGGAAAATCGCGCCGAAGAGGTTGCCGCCGATGTGCTGTGCGATCTCGAAGCCGGCTGCGTCGGAGTTTTCAAAGATTCCGCCCGGGTGCACCAGCTGAACGGTGTAGGCCACGACCACGAAGATGCCACCGCCAATCAGTGCGATCAGCATGATGGCCTTGGGCACCGTGCGGCGGGGTTCCACCGTTTCTTCGGTCAGGGTGGTGACCGCATCAAAACCGAGGAAGGAGTAGGCGGCGATCGCAGCACCGGCCGCGATCCCTGCGGGGTTCGCTCCGATCCCGGTGAACGGAGAAGCGCTCACCAAAGCTCCGGCTCCAAGCCCGCTGGAAACACTGGCTATGGAGAGAATTACGAAGAACACGATGACCAGGATCTGGAAGGACATCAACACCAGATTCACCCGGTCGGCCACCTTGATGCCGATGATGTTCAAGATCGTGGTCAGCACGATGAACCCGAGAATCCACGCCGGCATGGGCACCGCCGGGAATTGGGCCTGCAGGTAGGATCCGCCGATCAGCCAGATGACCATGGGCAGGAACAGGTAGTCTAGCATGGTGGCCCAGCCGACCAGGAATCCGACCCGTCCATCGATGGTTTTGCGCACGTAGGTATAGGCGGAGCCAGCTACCGGGTAGGCGGCAGCCATCCGGCCATAGCTGTTCGCGGTGAATAGCATGGCCAGCAAGGCGATCAGGTAGGCGCTGGCGCTGGCGCCACCGGTTTCAGAAGCAATGACCCCGAAAATGCCCAGGACAATCAAGGGAGTCAGGTAGGCCAATCCGAAAATAACCAAGGACG
>Ga0308166_1000200_pt1 | contig 109618 bp, 91 predicted proteins | sample PhyCR2_2_FD_202137 | JGI IMG/M metagenome (GOLD analysis project Ga0308166, IMG submission 202137) | Phyllosphere microbial communities from UC Gill Tract Community Farm, Albany, California, United States - DLSLCC.R2 | ecosystem: Host-associated > Plants > Phyllosphere > Unclassified | place...
TTTTTTAGGTCCTATCTACAGCAGCGGACAGGAAACAGGATTCTATGCTAAAATCCAAGAAAATAATTTAGTGATATATTCACTTACTCCGAATTATTCTTATTTCAATAGATTTAACCTTGGGTTCAGCATAGATCTAAATTGCATGAAAAACTGGTATTTTGATGGTGACGGCGACGGATTTGGCAGCCCGGCTTCAAATCCTGTAACGGACTGTTATCAGCCATATTCTAATTTTGTAGCCAATAATCTGGATTGCGATGACCAAAATGCAGCTGTAAAAGGCGCAAAAAGCTGGTATCTGGATGCAGATAATGACGGGTACGGTGATCCTGCCCAGGGACCTGTGGTTCAGTGTGATAAACCTGCAGATAATTATGTGGACAATAATCTGGATCTGTGTCCTTTTGAATATGGACTTTCAGCAGATGGATGTCCAAATGGGACATTTTACATAAATGAAAATTACACACGTACCATTTCTCCGGCAATACCTGTCTCTACACTTGCGGGGCTTGCCGCTGGTAATAAAGTGGATGAGATAATATACTATGATGGTCTGGGAAGACAGATGCAGAAAATAAATGTTGGGGCCGGGGGTAATGGAGAAGATATAGTAACTCCGTTTGAATATGACCTGTATGGAAAGCAGACTAAGGAGTATCTTGCGTATGGCAAGACCACAAACGGAGGGATTTACATGACGAATGCCCTTGAGAGCGTGCAGGCATTTTATAATACTGCCAAGTATGATAACGCCACGAATCCTTACAATGAAAAGCAGTTTGAAATTTCGCCATTAAACAGGGTGTTTAAACAAGCATCAGCCGGAGATCCATGGAAGTTAGGCTCTGGACATGAAATCAAATTTGACTACCAGACTAATAGTGCCTCAGAAGTTAAACTATTTTATGCGGTTTCTTCATGGAATGCCGGGCAGAACATTTATGATATTTCGTTATCTCTATCACCAAATGAGTATTACGCTGCAGGAGATTTATATAAAACAGTTACCAAAAATGAAAACTGGACTGCTGGTAAAAATAATACAACAGAAGAATTTAAAGATAAAAAGGGCCGGGTGGTGCTGAAAAGGACTTATTCTGATTATAAGGATGCCGGAGGTACTATTATTTCTTCACAAAGGGTTCATGACACTTATTATGTATATGATATTTATGGGAATCTATCCTATGTAATACCCCCAAAGGCAGTAGATCTGCTGGGCAGCGGTACTTTTCTGGAAGCGGATATAACTTCTATGGCAGCCGTTGCTGCGGCAGATCCATTACATCTCAAAGCAGGCAGATCAATTACCTTGAAGGCAGATCCAAATGATCCATCTAAAGGATTTCATGCGCCGGCGGGCACCACTTTTTCAGCAGTGATTGATAACAGCACTCAGACTGTTTTAGATAATCTGTGTTACCAGTACAAACATGACTCGCGTAACCGTATAGTAGAAAAGAAGATGCCCGGAAAGCAGTGGGAGTTTATTATTTATGACAAACTTGATCGTGTGATCTTAACACAGGATGGTAATTTAAGAATTCAGAATAAATGGCTTTTTACAAAATATGATGCTTTTGAACGTATCGTGTATACAGGTGAATATACAAATTTAATCAGTAGAACTGCTTTACAGCTGCAGGCAGACAATAGTTCTGTTATATATGAAACCAGGTCGCCGAGCAATACTGTAAATAATACAATTCTATATTACAGTAACATTGCTTTTCCAAGTAACGGTATCGATCTGATGACTATAAACTACTATGATGACTATAATTTTGACATTGATGGCGGCACTGCAGAAAATGTAGGTATTGTAACGCCAAGCACTCTGGTAAAATCCTTAAATACAGGAAGTAAAATACGTGTTTTTGGAAAACCGGACTGGACTACCAATGTGCTCTATTATGATAATAAAGGAAGGGTTATTTATACTTATAGTAAGAACAATTTCCTCGGTATAGTAAATAAAGTTAAGAGCGATCTCGATTTTGTAGGGAGACCAACCCAGACCCTAACTGAGCATACTAAAGGGGGAACGACAATTACTATTGCCGATGTATTTACATATGACCCGGCTGGAAGACTTAAAAAACAAAGCCAGTCGGTAAACGGCGCGGCTGCGGAAATTATCTGTGAAAATTTTTATGATAATACAGGGCAGTTAGTTACTAAATCAGTCGGAGGAAAAAATAATCAGACACGATACCAGGATATTGACTATTCTTACAATATACGCGGATGGCTGAAAGGCATAAATGATTCTGATACAGGCAATAGTGACATCATATTTGGAACAGCAGATCTGTTTGGCTTTAAGATTAATTACAATAATCCAACTGACGTTACAAAAGCGCTTTATAATGGGAATATAAGCCAGACATTCTGGAAAGTGCAGAGTCAGAATATGGGTCTTAAAAACTATACTTACACCTATGATGCCCTAAATAGATTAACAAATGCTGTATCACAGGACAGCGGCCGGTACAACGAAAGTTTAACGTACGATGTCAACGGGAATATAATGAGTCTGGTTCGAAACGGTTATAAGGATGCTGATGCATTGCAGGGGGGAGTTATGGATAATCTAACATACAGTTATGATAACGGCAATAGACTGCTCAGTGTAAGTGATAGTTCCGGAAGTACTGAAGGTTTTAAAAACGGTATAAACAGCGGAGATGATTATACTTATGACACCAATGGAAATATAAAAACCGATGCCAATAAGGGTATTACAGCTTTTACTTATAATCATTTAAATCTTCCTGTGGACATTACTTTTTCTCAAGGAAGTATCCATTACGACTATGATGCTTTGGGAACAAAATTGAAAAAAACAGTAAATTACAACGGGATTATCACCGCAACGGAATATGTTTTCGGTTTTCAATACGAAAAGAGGGGTAACGGAGTAAATGAATTAAAATTTTTTCCGCATAAAGAAGGTTATGTAAAGAATACGAATGGAAATTATAGTTATATTTATCAGTATAAAGATCATCTGGATAATGTACGTCTGACTTATGAAAATATCAGTCAGACACTTACGCCGTCACTGCATATAGTGGAAGAAAATAACTATTATCCTTTTGGTTTGAAACAAAAAATACAGGGAGAAGTAATCAACCAGACTGTTTATAAGTATAAATATAATGGAAAGGAGCTGCAGGATGAACTAGGATTTAATGTTTATGATTATGGTGCACGTAATTACGATCAAGCATTAGGGCGCTGGATGGGTATAGACCCAATGGCTGAAAAAGGACGCAGATGGTCGCCATATAATTATGCACTTGACAATCCAGTTTATTTTATTGATCCAGATGGTATGTGGCCGGGTGAAGGAATTTGGAAAACTATAAAAACTTGGTGGAATAGTCCAAGCGGAAATTATGGAGTGGCAGTGCAAAGGGTTGCCGGGCAAGCTTTCAGTGCAGCGGATATGCCAAAACCGGAAACAAAAGGAGAAGCATTTCTAATGAGCTTTGCCGCTGCTGCGTATAATACAGGACATTCTGCGCCCGGAAATTTAAAAATGCCAAGCAGAAGAGGATCTTTGACTAATAGCAACAATGAACCTTCTACTACTCTTTATAGAGGAGTTAACTCAGAAAGTCCTGCATATGAAAATGCTATGAAAGGTATTGCTAAGCCTCGGGGAGGGAAGGCAACTGCTTTAGAGCACAATACAAAAACAACAGAAAGCAATTTCACTTCTTGGACTACAGACCCTGAGGTAGCTGTAAATTTTGCTTTGAGAACAAATGGAGAGGGAGTTGTATTGGAAGCAAAAATTCCAAATCGCCAAACAGAGAAGAGCCCAAATAAGTTTAGAGTACAACTTAAACAATATAAAGAAACTAAGACCGTAAGTGAATCTGAAGTATTAGTTAAAGGCAAGGTATCAGGAGCAAAAGTTCAGAAGATAAGTATTAATTAAAAATTAAAAATTATGTATTTTATATTCGTCTGTGAATATCGTACTGGAATTATTCTAGAGTTAGACTTTAAAACTAGATTTAATGATTTTGATGGGAAGGGTAATATTCCAAAACTGTTATTCCGTGACTTAGAGAGCGCTGAAAATAAGGCAATGGAAATAATCATAGGCAATAATGAGCTGGAGGTTACTATAGGCAGTGATAACGATTCATCATTTTCTAAAATATTAACTTATAAAGATATTGGGTAGTGTTACTGATTAGGTGTTTTCATAATTTAACCACTTAACTGATTGAAAAATAGGATTGCATCTTAATTTTTGAATAGATCACGAGACGGCCAGTAGGTCGTCTCTTTCTTTTTTGTATTTAAATAAGCCTTAAAATGCTTACCACCATTGCCGGAGCGGAAGAAAATGCAATTTGGAAATAAGCTGCCTGCGTTTTTAAAGACTGGTAAGAAGCTGTCTGCCAGTCGGCATCAACACCACCCCATACATTGACATATTTTCGGTCTTTATAATAAGGATTCATGTTCAAGCCATCAGGATGAAGACGAAAACCAAGAATCATTTTTTCGGCCTTATTTACAGCATCGGTCAAAATTTGTTTTTGATGGGCATCTGGATTAAAAGGCTGGCCTTTAATGATTCCGATTGAAGCAAGCTGTCTCCGGGAAACTGGATCCAAACAGCCAACAGGTTCGTAGTCAATGAATTTTTTCATTTTTTCCCAGAAAGTGAAATCTGTAGGATACATCATATTGATTCTTTCAGGTGAAGCGTTTGGAAACTTCATGGCAGGTCTGTTGGATTCTGTAACGCCTAATGGATAAATTCTTGTCATTTCTGCGGTTGCTACTGGTTTTTTAGTATCTGGCCCGTTTGGACCCGCAGTAAGCACCGTACGGAAAAAAAGAAAAACGTTGTAAGTTCTTGATTTGAAAGCGTAATAGCCTCCTGGAACATGTCCGTCATAATCAGGAGGAAGCAGTAGATATACTCCTCCTGCATTTCTGTCCGGGCCTGCAGCACCTACATCAGTCAGTGTGCGCTGGAAAAAATCTGTAAACATTCCAATGACACCTGGGGGAGCGTAAACTACTAGAGGTCCACTTTCCTTTAAATCCAGATAACTCATAGAATAGATTACGTCGCAGTTTGGAGTCGGAATCAGCGTTTTTGCATTCATCCTGTCTTTCCAGATAGGAAGGATATTATAGCCTTTTCCGAATTTTGCTTCAGATGCATCACGAATTCCGATCGTGTTCAATGCTGGCAGAGATGCCATGTAGGCTTGTATGGCAGCCTGTTCGAAATAGTAGTCGTAATTTTTCTGGATTTCATCTTTCGTGGGCCATTCTCCATTATACATTTTCTGGACCAACGGAGAAGTTGTCTGGGCAGTTGCAAAATTTACTAAGAAGACAGTGAGGAAAAGAAATGAAAAATAGGATTTAGCTACTTTCATAAGATTAAGATTTTGTTTAACCTTATAAATTTACAATCGTCTAATAGACAAAAGAAAAAAAAGATGTTGCAAATTGTAATTTGAAACAAAGTTTTTGAAATTGCACCAAGTAATGCTAAATTATTGTTAATTCAAAGATGATAAATCTCTAAAAGTATTGTGTTTACTGGGTTAATTTAAGGTTTGAAACCATTAAGATCAACTCTAATGAACAACCAAACCATGTCTTTTTAGAGGTATTAACTGGTTAAAGGGTACGAAAAAAATGCAAAAAAAGTTAAAACGAAAGCTTTAACTTTTTTTTAAGAGTGATGTCTAGTTACAATTTACAAGCCATTTTATGAATGATTTATGGAAATTGCCTTATTTTCAAGTGAATTTATAAGATAATTATTTTAAATTTTGTTTCAAGGGCGGTTTGTAGGTATCGTAGGGGAGGAATAGGCCAATTTTTGGCCTCAGTTGAGCAGCAATCAGCAAAGCTAGATAAGTGAGGGGTTAATGAGAGTATAAGCCAATTTCTAAATTGCATTTTATAATCAGAAAGTGAAAACTGTTTTTATTACAATTTCGGAAAGTGTTCATTCTGGACCGAAGGTTTGTATGAATGAATGTCATGGCATGGGACTTTTAGTCGGTTGTTTTTATAGACAGGTAAGGGACAAAAAAAGAAATATTCTAATTTTTTATAAATATTAGAGGTTAGGAATTTTTGTATTCATTTATATAGTACTTTTGGAATAGCAATACCCCTTCAAGATGATGAGTTCTAAAAACTTAGCCAAGTCTGATACAGAGTCAAATGAAATCGAGCCGGTAAAAATTATATTGGCCGATGATGATAAAGATGATCAGGAATTATTCAAGGATGCCCTTGATGCAGGAGGAATTAATTCTGAGTTTACTGCCGTGGACAACGGCCAGGAGCTTCTTGACAAATTAAAGGATAATGCAGAACCAAATCCGGATATGGTTTTCATTGATGTCAATATGCCTGTTAAAGGCGGAAAGGAGGCTCTGAAAGAGATAAAGAGTGATCAGAACCTTAAGGATATCCCAGCGGTTATGCTTTCCACTTCCGGCCATCCGCAGGATATTGAGGATGCTTTGGGACATGGCGCAGACCTTTACATACAGAAGCCAAATTCTTTTGCCGGCTTTGTTTTACTGCTGAAAAAAGTATTCTCCCTTCATTGGGCAAAAACGCTGATCAATCCGCTTAAAGAATTTTTCTTCCTTTCGGAAAACAATATTTCAAAAAGGGATTAAATATCGCCAATTGAAATCGCTATGAAAGGCAAGCGGGAAACGGTACCGCATATCTCTGCTTTTTATATTTGCCTGCCTAGGAAATTGTCAATTGTCCCTTGGCAGGTACACGTTGAATACAGCGCCGTTTTCACTGCTCTGGCCCGCGTCGATCTCCCCGTGATGGTTCTGCACAATTTTTTTGCACATGGCAAGCCCGATTCCTGTGCCTGCAAATTCGCTTTTGCTGTGCAGCTTCTGGAAGATGTTGAAGATTTTCTCCGTGTCTTCGGGTTTCATGCCGATGCCGTTATCAGCAAACTGGATTTTATAATAGGACAGCCTTTCATTTAGATGCAGTTGCCTGATTTCCTGGGCAGATGCAGCAGTGCAGTGAATGCTGATTTTTGGCTTCACATCGGGACGTACAAATTTCAGCGCGTTTCCAATCAGATTAAAAAAAAGCTGTGACATTTGCAGGGGAATGGCCTTAACGACAGGAAGCTCGCTCCATGCCACTTCCGCGCCTGTACGTTCGATCAGCACATCATAATCTTCCAGCGCTTCGCGCGCAGTATCCTGAAGGTTTACCGGCACAAAAGCCGCCTCATCTTTGGGAAGGGCGGAATAGGCAAGCAGGTCCCGGATGAGCCTGCTCATGCGTGCCGCGGCGTCTGTGATTTTGTCCATATAGCCTTGTGATTTTTCATCCAGGTCTTCTCTTATCCTGCTTTGCAGCATTTCCATAAAGGTGCTGATTTTGCGGAGCGGTTCCTGCAGGTCATGGGAGGCGATGTAGGCAAACTGTCCAAGTTCCGTGTTGGAATGGGCCAATTGGATGTTGGTCTGCTCCTGTTCCCCGTTTATTGCCTTTAATTTCTCCATTGCGGCCTGGATCTCCGCGGTACGCTGCTGCAGCTGGTTTTCCAGTTCCATCTGCAGCTCCATCTGGATGGTGACGTCCTGGGCTGTTCCGTTCATGCGCAGCGGGCGGCCAGTTGGATCAAAAACCGTTTTTCCCTGGGCGTGCAGTATTCTTTTCTTTCTGGTAGAAGGATTGATTACAGTATAGGTCTCATCATATACACCGCCTGACTCAGGGTTCAGCGCCCAGGCTACCGCTTCTGCTATCCGTTCGCGGTCTTCTTCCAGTATGATGGCAATAGCCTCATTGTAGTTCCTGGCGTCAGGGTCATAGCCAAACCATTCTATCATGCGCTCGGAATAGGTGAGCCCCATCGATGCCGCATCAATGCTCCAGGTGCCAAGCTGGGCCAGCTCCACTGCGCCCCTCATATTCTGCTCGGCTTCCTGCAGCCTGCTATTTACCACTACTTGTTCAGTCACATCAATTGCAGTGCATATCACGCCATATATTTCACCTTTTGTATCGTATAGTGGCTTGTAGGTATAATCATAATAGCCGTAGTAAGGGGAGCCGTTTTTAATGAACATGATGCGCGCGGCGGACTCGGTATGGATCTCACCGGTGCGCAGCACATTGCTGTAGGCATGGAAGAGATGCGTCTGCTGCATCTCCGGAACCGCTTCCATTATCGGTCTTCCTATAATGGAGTCCCCACGCCCGAATATTTCAAGCATTTTCTCATTGGCTTCCCGAAGCACCATGTCAGGTCCCGTATACACCAGCTTTGCGACAGGGGAATTGTAGAAGACGGTACGGGCAAATTTTTCATTTTCCTCAGCTTTGTGCCTCTGCACCACCTGAATGGTCGTGTCCATTACCCACACGGCGATTTTCGTTACCTTGCCCGTGCTGTCCTTCAGGGGATTGTAGACAAAGGAAATATAGATGGTTTCTTCCCTGCCGTCTCTTATGACCGTGCGTTTGGACTCAATAGCGGAATAAGGCTGTCCGGTGGATGCAACGCCGGCCATTGCCGATTCATAGGAGGCCCGCACCTCAGGGAAGGTATCCCAGTAAAAACTGCCAAGGATGGCATCGCGGGATCTGCCGGCCAGCGCTATAAAGCTGTCATTCACAATTTCAGCCGCAAGGGTCTGGGCATTTAAAACGCAGATTCCAACCGGTGCATTCATCACTAATAGGTAAAGTTCCTGTTGGTTTTCGACATTCATAAAATTATAATTGGATAAAGGCGGGCAGTTTTTCCTCTTAATAATGCCTCAGACATTATAAGAATTTGTGCGGCAGCGTCTAAATTAGTTAGATAGTGGGTTAAAGATATACATTCAGAAGCAGCTTTGGCAATAATGTATATAGAAAATAAGCATATAGTACAAAATTCAGCAATTCGAGCGGTATGCTTTTACATAATTTTTAATTATTATTACAAGATTTAATGACTGCATAAAATTCTTGGCAGGTGTCTTTTTAATTTAAATAATACCACAGCAGAAACTTATAGTAAGGACAGCATTCAATTAGTTATCTTCCTGGATGAGCAGTGTTAAAGTATTGTTTTGTAGTACTTTTTTTAAAAAAATAGCCCTATATTTGCTTTTTGCCAGCCGATCCACGGATATAATTCGATCGTTTATGGATTTACAAAGGACTATATTAATTTTTTTAGTATAACTCTCTGCAGATTTACAGGCGCTTGTCTTCTGCACTGCACTAAATTTGAAAGTTATGTTAGAAAAGCACAATTCCACTAAAATTATTTACCATGCTGATGACGATGAGGATGACAGATTATTGTTTATGGATGCCATTGCTGAACTCAATCTTCTCATTAAAGTCGAACAGGCAGCCGACGGACAGAAACTTTTGAATATCCTTTTTCAGAAAGCGGACCAGTTTCCTGATATAATATTTCTGGATATCAATATGCCCGGCAGAAGCGGCTTTGAATGCCTTGAGCAGATCCGAAAGGCAGAAGGTCCGCTCGGGGCCGTTAAGGTGGTCATGCTATCCACCAGCGGCAGCCAGGACAATATTGCGCGCTCCTTTGAGCTCGGCGCCGACCTTTATGCGGTGAAGCCCAGCGCCTATCAGGAGCTTAAAGAGCTGCTTTCTGAGATACTGGGGGCAGGGAAAAAGCAGGTCCAGGAAAGTAAAAGCGGCCATAAGGTCTATTCGAGCCTTACCTGGTTTTTGTGATTATTAATGCTCTGTGGGGCGATAATAAGCTTTTTTGTGGTCTGCTGGGGGCAGAGTTCTGCAGGATCTGGTTGATGCTGTGCTGTGAATTGCTGCGGGAATCTGATATGATCGTCCAGCATCTTAGCTGGATTTCTGTCTGTTTTTACGGTTTGGAATTACTTTAGCTTTAATTTTATTTCTAGGTTTATTTTTTTGGAAGCTGTTCCCGCTATCCGCTTCAATCTTCTGCACCGGACCCGGCGCTGAAGGATTTCCGTTTCTATCGGGGCTAAAAAGGCTGAAATGATGCTTATTGAAACGATCCATAGTGCCGAAGGGCGCTGTATAATCTGTTTTTCTTCCTGCAGCCATTTTTCTTGATAAGATAATTTTAACATGGCTTTTAAAATCCAGCTGCCCAATAGATTCGTATATCTGGCTGATAAGAATCTAGGAGAACAGTGGCAATGGAAATACTTTTAATTGATGACGACAGGGATGATCTGGAAATATTCATACAGGCGCTCGACGCAGTGGTAGATAACCTTAAATGCTGCACATCATCAGATCCGGTTTCTGCACTTCGGCAGCTTTCATGCTCCAATAAGCTTCCCGATGTCGTTTTTCTGGATATCAATATGCCGCGGCTCAATGGATATGAATTTGTAAAAGAAGTGAAAAATGCCGAGAGGCTGAAAGATCTTGACATTATCTTGATTTCAAATCCACCTAGGGAGCTTGTAATTCCTAAAATCAGCCAATATCAGAAGGTGCGCTATCTTGTAAAACCGGCATCCTATGACGGCTTGAAGCATTCTTTAAGGCAGCTTTTAGAGACCGCATAAAATATTGCGTTTTTTCTCTTCGCATAGGCAGATAAAGCTTCCTGTCAGCCGTTTTTTTTCCTTATGGTAGTGCGAGAGCCATTTTTCCATCCTCTGGAGCAGCTGGATTTCTTCTGGATTGCCCATCGGATCTGAAAGTCCTGTCAGGGTCCTTGAGTAATGGAATTTCTTGTCCTCAAAGAGGCAGGTGAACTTGGGCTGTTCGTTATGGGAGACCAGCCAGCTCCCCGTGTTATCTTTTTTATTCCAAACTTCTTCATATCTGGTGCACCGTCAATGCCGCATTGCTTTGATTCTAATGCATGAGCAAATTTAGGGGTTTTATTTTTACTGGAGAAAGCTTTGGCTTTAAGCTTGAAATGAATGGCGCGCTGTCAGGCTTTATTTTTACGTTGGTGCCGTATTCCCATTTGCAGATGAAGCGCCGCTTGATTAATTGCGGGTCTGTAAATAGAATGAAGAAGCCTGCGAAATGCAGTCATCTCGCAGGCTTTTCTGTTTTTATAGTTTTCTGAATTATTCCTTTAATTTTCGTCGTCCTCATCCTCATCGGGCTTGGATTCGTCAAGGGTCCTTCTGTCCGCATCGTCATGGTCCAGTTCGGTTGGCTGGTGGTCGGCGGATCGCTCTTCACTCAAATACTGGATTGCGGCCGGCTCTGAGTGCTCCATCTCTTCCCAGTGGCTGGTTTCTTCCCCGATGTGATAGGTATTATCGTCCTGATAGTACCCGTCTAAGTTTTGCTGTGGTATCATAGTGTCTTGATTTAATGGTTTGTAATTGTTGCTCTATTTTCTTATTTGGGCGTATTAGAATTTTCGCTCCGACGGCTTATGGAAATGCACCGCATCACTGTCGGAGTCGTCCCTTGTGCGCTCGTCCTCCTGAAGCTCTTCATTGCCGAGCTGCCCGATCTCGAATTCCCTGTTCACGGGATTGTCATTATCCGGTTCGATCGTTTCAAATGCATCGCTCTCTTCATTGCTGCTTTTGGATTTGTCGATGTGCGTCTCAAAACCTTTGGAAGGGTTATTTTCTATCAGGTCCTTTTCGATGGCCTGCTCTGTTATGTTCTTGGAGGAGCTGTCTGATTCATGGCCGAGGTTCTCCGAGTCATAGGGATTGCCGCGCGTTCCTGTGGTTTTTATGTCCTTGTTTTCGTTTTGGAAATCCTTCTGGTCATGGCCTGGATTTTCCGGCGTATGGGAGTTTTTCATATTGTTTTCTGGATTAAATTATTGCTGCCGTTTTCTAGCGGGCTTCTGCAGCAGTCTGCCGGAATTGCACTAGCTGCTCCAATTGTTGTCCACTATGAGTTGAATTATTTCAAATGTAAAAAGGATAATAGCATTTATTCTTACAGAAAAATGATTTGAATTTATAAAATAGCTATTAGATATGGCATGGAAAAAAAGCGCGATTGGAACCAATACGCTGTTTTGTTGTTTCTGCGGTGTGTATAAGATTCGAACCTAAGCTTATCAAATGTTGATTTTACTGGATTTCCTGTTTTCAAAAACACCATGTGCCACGATTCTGCCACAAAATTGTATTAATGTCTATTGTAATTTTTTGTATTCGTTTAATATGTTCGAACCGATATCCTGGTGGCTGATTTACTCAGTATTCCCTGTTTCAGTATTCCCTGTGCCACTAATCTGCCACAAAATTATTTTGATGGAAAAATCGACAAAATTCGACTTATATATTTGCAGCAGAAATAGATATAAACTATAATTAATAAAAGAACGAATACAGTTACAAAAATAACTAAAGAGCATTAAAGTAAAGGAAAATACTTATATATTTACGTGATTTAATTATCTAATATGAACCTGTGAAAATCAATAGAAATATACTGCAGACGCTCTTCGAGAATTTTATCCGAGTAACTGTAATTACTCGGATTTAAAATCGTAAAACACACTCGAAAATTACTAATACAAACAAATTATAATGAAAAAGAATTTATCAAAATCTTTTATCAAAGTCATTACTATGGCTTTAGTTTTCTCCGCAGCTTCATGTGATAAAAATGAAGAATCACTAACAAATAAACCCGAGAGCATCTATAGATTAACTGATCAGGATATCATTACAGCAAGTAATCTTATAAAATCGAAAGATGAGAACATTCAAGCTAAAAAATATGGCAAAACGAGTAAAGCCAATTTTGATGAACAAGAAGATCCTCAACAGCCATATTTAGAATATATGGCTTTAATTGCTAATCAAGATTTACAAATTGAAATTGATGATAGAACTGAACTTTTTTTAGATCAGACATATGAGGAGAATATTGAATATTTAAGTCAATTGCATTTATTTAGTGAAAATGAGCTTGCAGCTGTCACTGCATTTAAAGATGAGCTAATAAATACAAAGAATTTCAAAACATCAATATCTCATTTTGAGAACGCAATTTTATTAATTCCAATGACTCAAAAAAAATTACAGCGTTTTTATAATTTTATTGATGGTCTGAAAGTAATGAACGCATATGATCCAGAATTTTTTACTACCGATAGCTATACGTCTAAAAGGACAGGTTTATTTGGCAGCTGCTTATCTGCATCAATCGGGGTAGGAATTGCATTTGTTGGACTTGCAACAATTGAAGTTGGTTCTTTTGGCGCCGCGACAGGAGTGGCTGTTGCGGGATTTATTTGGGCCAGCGCAGAATGGGGTGCTGCTTGTAAAGGCAGCGGAAATAGAAGTGTATATCCTGCTGATGTGAATAAAGCAACTGTAAGGCATTCATTAGATGTTTTCATATCTTTAGATGAAAATGGAGATTTGTTAGAATCCCCTATTTTAGTTTATTTTCAACAAAAACCGTATATTCCATTTGAACCATAAAAAATATGATTAAAATAAACTATAAAATTCAGTTTGTATTATTTATTATCTGCTTATTTTTTATCGGATTAGGAATTTTTGATACAATAAGTGAAGGTCTAAAAAAAGGAATGCCTCTTTTCTGGCAGATTTCTCATTTTGTGCCTTTTGTTATGGGAGCAATTATTTTTGGAGTAAATATTTACACCAGACGTATTGAGAAATTCAGATGAAAATATAAAATTTATATTTAATTTTTTTTTGATTTATTTAAAGCCTGAGATATATTTCTCAGGCTTTCATTCTTAATAGATTATCTATTTAAATCACAAGATCGAATTCATTGAGCAGTTCAAAGTGCTGCTGCTCAACCAGTCCAACAGGGTGTTTGGCGTTTACCAGGCATCCTCGGGAGGCATTGCAGGCACCGTCGTGGATATCAGACTGCTGTTTGCTTCAACCCTTAAAGCCAATGCAGTGGGGATCATTATTTCCCACAACCATCCGTCCGGTAAGACTGCTCCTTCAGAGGCAGATAAGAGTATTACCAGAAAGATCAAGGCGGCAGGAGAGCTGTTGGACATCAGGCTGCTGGGCCATCTGATTGTGACTGGGGAGAAGTACTTCTCCTTTGTGGATGAAGGCGCCTTATAGGCGCCTTTTTTTGTTTGAAATTTTATGGAACTGTCTTTGCTGATGGTTTTCATCATCCAAAGACAGTAAGTGTTTTTGGGTTTTCAGGCAATATTCATTCGCTTTTTTTGTAAATTGCCGCTATGAAAGAAATGTATCGGTATATTCAGCAGTTTGGGAATCTAGAGCCCTCACAGTTGGATTTAATAGCCGGCAGTGGAAGGGAAATCTTCCTGAAGAAAGACAGTTATTTTTCCCAGGCCGGAAAAATTCCAAGAGAAGTCGGATTTGTCATCAAGGGCATTTTCCGAGGCTGTTACTATACAGATGAAGGAGAAGACATAACACGCTGTTTTATTGCCGAGAACAGCATGGTGTGTGATTATCTGAACTTTGAATCTGAGAACTTTTCCAGTGAATATATTCAGGCGTTGACGGACTGCAGAGTAATCGTATTTAACAAATATCAATGGGAAGAGCTTTCCCGTAATGTCAGCGGATGGGACAGCATCAAAAATAAAATGGTGCAGGCCTGCATGTACCAGAAATCAAGAAAGGGGCCTGTAATCTCCAAGGATGCGGCAAGTAGATATCTTGATTTTCTAAAAAACTTTCCTTTGGTGATTAATCGTGTGCCTTTGTCCTATGTTGCGTCTTATTTAGGCATAACCCAGCAGTCCCTTAGCAGGATCAGAAAGAATATACAGTAGATAAATTTTTACCATTTGGTAAAAAAGCCGGTTCTGGCGCAGTGTAATTTTGCTTCATTAACCTAAAAAAAAATTGACAATGAAGACAGCACTTGTAACAGGAGCAAATAAAGGAATCGGTTTTGAAACCAGCCGCCAGCTTTTGGAAAATGGATTTTTCGTGTTCATCGCATCGCGTGATCTGGATAACGGGCTGAAGGCCGTAAGGCAGCTCAGATCGGAAGGCCATCGGAATGTGGAGGCAGTACAGATGGATGTGAAGGATTCTGAGTCGGTGAAAAAAGCCAGAGAGCAATTGGGCATTAAGACAGACATCCTGGATGTACTGATTAACAATGCAGGAATCAACGGAGGAAGTGATCCCTACACTGTGCTGGAAGCCACGGGTGACCAGTATCTCAATGCACTGCAGACCAACGTGATGGGTACGGCAGAAGTTACAAAGTCTTTTATTGATCTTCTGGAGAAATCCGCAAGCCCGAGAATTGTAAATGTGAGCACTAGCGTGGGCTCGCTTTTTCTGCAGAGCTCGCCGGAATGGCCTGCTTACCAATATGCGAAATACGGGGTATATGCAGTCTCCAAAGCGGCATTGAATATGTACACGATACAGCTGGCGTATGAACTGAGAAATACCAATTTTAAGGTCAATGCGGTCTGTCCAGGTCTTACCAAAACGGATTTTACTTTCTTCAACGGCGGAGAGGTCCGTGTTGCAGCCGGCCGTATTATCAAATACGCATTATTGGACGAAAACGGTCCGACAGGAAAGTTTTTCAGCGAGGAAACAAATCCTGAAAGCGGGGAAATCGGCTGGTAGTTTTAAGGTGGCTGTACAGCTGCAGCATATAAAAAGGGGCTAAAGCTTAAAATGCTGTAATGTTACAGTAAGATCCTGTAAGTCTTTTGATCTTTATTGTGATAACTTTGATGTCATACTGGTAATGATGCTTTATAATCAGTCAGAAAAAACAGGGGACCGGCGGGGTTCGTCTGGAGGTTCTGTCCCAAATGATTTAGTTAATTACCATATACTTTTCAGGCAACCGCCGGCCGCCTAAGGACTCCCTTTTCAAGGGAGTTTTTTTGTGTTTATTTTTTACAGGTATTGCATGCAGGACTGGAAATACAGGGACTAAAAATTTTTAATAGGAGTGTGTTTTCTAAAGGAAAATATTGATGGCATTATAATATTTAAACAGCCGTTAGCAGCTTCCTGCTAACGGCTGTTTATTTCTTCTTCTACCGTTTTTCTTCTGTTCCAAGAACGCTTAGTTTTTCATTGAATTTGGTAGGCCGGCCCTGCTTAAACAGTCTGCAGAAAGCCGTCTTAGTTCGCTGATGTTTTCTTCTGCAGTGCGCCGCAAAAGCACCAAAGGGCTGCCGTCACTTTCCAGCAGTATTTATTCAACTGCAGAACGTTCATAAAAAATGGCAAATAATTAGAAATAGATTATTTTTTTACGCCATTAAAGCAAAAATCATTAACTGGTATACAGATTCGAACCTAAGCTCGTCAGCAGTTGGTTTTGCTGAGTTTTTGGTTTTGTGAAACTGAAAATGCACCGATTCTGCCACAAAACTTAATACGTCTATTTTCAAAGTAAATTATAGATGAGTTATGGTAAATTTGTTGCGGATAAAGAGGTTCTTTCTTGATTTATTAAAACCCTAGTAAATACTAGGTTTGTCTGCTATTTAAGAGCCGGTACAGAAAAAAAAGTGTACTCGAAATTTTAAACAATTTCTTTGAACAAAAATAGGATAAAAACAGTTTAAATATACAAATATTATATGGAATTTACTGAACTATTAAAAATGCAAAATTGATATTTGTTTGTAAATTGTTGTATTTTGAAAGTATCTTTAAATCATTGTTAAGGTAGCTTTGCGTAATCACAGTTGAAATGATGTCAATCTATTCCAAAATTTCTATTTTATGATTCATGGGAATTCTTTGTGAATGCAAAATGTTTTGGTAAGCAAATAAAACTAGATTTCAATTTATCATAATATTCTTTTCTGATTCTGCAGTAAATGTTTGCATATCCATAATGAATCTTTAGATAAATGATGTAGTTAAGTATAAGAAAGAATAGTGTGTAACCAATTTTGATAATCATTTTTATTATTATTTATTTATTTATTTTTTGCCGGAATCTGTATCTTAAAGCCATATTTTTCTCCTAAAAGGAAACCTAAATTTTCCTGGAACTCGATAACGAAATTCTCTTTTTTGCCATCATAATAGAAATTACTGCTCCAGCCTGCATGAAAACCCGCGTCACCTCCGAAAGTATTTTCAAAGCTATAGCCACCTATGCGGCCCCCAGCTTTCAAACCTCTTAAAGTTTTATTGATCTATGTTTATTAAAATTAAATAAGCTTCAGCGATTTAATTTTTTGCAGTCCTGTTTGTGTAATCAAGCTTTCGTCTGTTTCAGGATTTAAGCATACCAGTCCATGGTCATGGAGTGCTATTAAATTTTCTAAAATTACCAACTGTGCCAGCTTTTGATGTGCTGGGCCGGCATTATTTAAACGATCTAGTTCTAAAGTTTCCATTATCGCCGAAAGTTCTTCAAATTCCATGACTGTTCTCTTTTTTGGCAAGAGTTTTTAATATCTGCAGAGATATGAAAGTTTGTTCACTCATAAAGAAAATTTTTACTAAGATATTAAATTGAATTTATCTCCTACAGAATATTTCAGCTGCTGTCTATTTTCTTTCCACAGATAGGGGGCACTTGTGACTTCTCGATTTTTCCGCATGAAGTTAATTACCAATATTGTAGAACAAGCTGTTCAGAAATGATTTGTATCTGCAGTTCATAATGTAGAGTTTTAGTCTAGGCCGCATTTTTTGTACTTCTGCCGTTATATCAGAGCTTTCAATGATGTAATATTATTGTAATATCTTGTAAAAAAGAATTATTTAAACTAGTATAAATTTGTAATATAATGGTAATGATACTGTTAGGTCAGTCAGAAAAAACAGGGGACCGGCGGGGTTCGTCTGGAGGTTCTGTCCCAAATGATTTAGTTAATTACCATATACTTTTCAGGCAGCCGCCGGCCGCCTAAGAACTCCCTGCTTCAGGGAGTTTTTTTATTTTTTAGTATGGACAGCTCTGCTTATATTAGGGAAATAGAATTGTTTCAGCAATAAAGAAAACGGATACAGCATTTGCAGAATTATTTTGATGCTGTCGGCTTTTTGAAATCACTGGCAGCTGATGATATTGAAATTTAAAAACACCACTGAATATAATCCAAAATTAAAATGAAATAAAGGTAAGATCTGCTGTAAAACAAATGAAAATTAAGTACCCCCTTTTATATGAAAAATATAAAAGAGATGGAAAAGAGTCAAGTTAACCCTTTTACCACATACTCCAATTAAAGTTCTGATGGTAAAGTAAAAAACAGCATTATATTTAGATAAGTTAAAAAACAGATAAGTTTTAATTAGAAAAGCTTAATTTAAGGATCTCATTAATTTTACTGTTCATCTTGTAAAATCAGTTAGTACGTATTTTGTGATTTAAATTTTAAACATGTATATATTTGAAAATCAGATAAAAGTATTATATTTGAATAGAAACTGTACTAAATTTATATATAAGCCTGTTAAATGGTTAAAGCCTCTTTAATTAGGGGCTTTTTTATTATAACAGACTGCCCGATAGTACTTTTATCACACAAATCAGCTGCCTGCTGATTTACTCCACTTTTTAGAAAGTAATGGAGATAAATAATGCTTCAGGCAATTATCAGCCTTCGGTTTTTGAGCTCAAAAATTTCCGTCCATATTAGAAAACTTAGGAATTAATGTATCAAAACCAAAACTTAAAACATATGAATAGGATTAGTAAAAAAATTATTGTACATGCAGGAACTAAAGATTTGGTTGATAAATTATCATCTGATTCTATAAAAAATGTCGAGCATTATTTTCCAATTGATAGATTTTTTATAGAAGATTACGATTATTTAGCCAAGATAGAAAAAGTTGATCATACCCAGTTTATCTTTTATAATTTAGAGACAAAGAGCAGCACTTACACTACTCAATTATTTAGCTGCCTGCCAGAATTATGGGAAGACACTGAGTACGAAAACATATTACAGATAATGGATAATTTTACAAACTCTTTTTCATTTTATTCATTAATTGAATTTACTTATAAGTATCTTGAAATAGATTTATTAAATGAAATTTTTCTAAATGAAAGTATCAATTTAAGGTTTAAAAAAGATTGCGCTGAATATTTTCCAAAAATTCTAGCCACTTTCTATATGGATGAGAGTGATTATTTTGACTTAAATAATAATGTGTATGGAGTCGATAAAGGTCATTGGGATGCGGTAAAGATAAAAATTCATGGAAATAATAAATTTAAAAAAAGTTTGCCTATATCGCAGTTAAGAATTAGAGTTAGAGAATTTGAGAAAAGGTTTTGCAGTGTTTCAGATTTGTAGCGTTTGAAAGAGGTAATGCATCAGATTGGTAGTGTGCCAGATGGGTAATATTGGTAATGTATCACATGTGTTGTTGGCTAATTATCGTATCAAACATTTATAGAAAATCAGATATTTACATTAATATAGTATAAAAATTAAACAGCCTTTGGGCTGTTTTTTTTATTTTATAATGCTTTAAATCGAAAAAAATGGAGTCGAACCAGACTAGGTGTTGCAGATGTGTTGGTGATATTCGGAAGATGATAAAATATGGAAAGACAAAGTCGGGTAATAAAAGATATATTTGCAGAGCATGCGGGAAAACTAGAGTTGAAAATTATGCATATCTGGCTTATAAAGGAGATATAAATCAGAATATTATTCAATTAACTAAAGAAGGATTGGAGATAAGAAGCACGGCAAGAATACTAAAAATATCAACGAGAACATTATTGAAAAGAATCATCTTAATTGCCAGAAACATTATTAAGCCGATTATTAGAAGAGGCAAAACGTATGAAGTCGATGAGCTGTGCACTTATATAAACTTATAATCATCAAAAGGACTTTAATTGTTAAATGTCTTTCGTCCTAATGGGAGTGTAAATTCTATAATTTCGTTACAGTGATTAATAGAAACCTTATTATAAAGTGTTTTTATGAAGAGCTGCGCTGATGTCTCCTGAAGTAGCTCTGGCAAGCAAAATCAAATTAATTATAATACAAATAAAAAAGGCTCCAGATTTCTCTGAAGCTTTATACTTGTAGCGGGAAGTATTCAATTATCTAACCAAATTATCTTGGATTATCACGATGTTTTAGCATGTGTATCTTGATTTCTTTTCATCTTTTTGTTTCTATTATTCACTCCAGTAAGTGTCAAAAGGCATTCTCAAATTAAAAGGCATTTTGATTTTTTGCAATGAAAAAATTATATATTTGAAAATAAATAATGCGTAAAATTTGTTTTGTGCATATAAATAAGTTAACAGAAAGTTTAATATATGTTCTTAATAATGAGAGAAATCGAAAAACACCCTATAGAAATCGGATTTGTAAAAAAAGGAATTAAAACTCTTATTGTTGGAACATTTCCACCGAAAGAAATCTATGAAAATAATGAACATTTTTTCTTTTATTCTTCAGTGAGAAATCATTTTTGGAACAGAATGGAAAATATCTTTCCAGAATGTAAGCTAAAAAAAACGCAAACGAAATGCATAGAAGTATCTCTTGAACAGAATAAAATTGACAAAGCAAATTTCTCAATTGAAAAAAAAATTGGCTTTTTAGATATTTTCTCTAAAATAAACAGAATAAAAAACTCAAGTAAAGATGATGATTTGATTTGTGTTGAGAATATTGTAGAAAACAACAAATTAGATAAAGTTATAAATGAAAATAAAAGTTTGAAGAGAATTTGTTGTACTTACAAATTAGCATTTGAAGTTCTAAGGTGTAAGATAGAAAAAAATAAATTATCTATAATTGAAGACAGCATTTCTGCTAACGGACAAAAAATGATTTATCAATTTGGAAAAAGAAGAATTGAAATTTATCTATTATATCCGGCTACAAGAAGTCGTGAGAAAAGTGAAATTAAAGATAAACAATATGCCAAATTATTATTTAATAAAGCCATTTGTTAAAATCTACAGTCGATTTCGATTTTTCGAAGTAATCCAAAACAGACAAAGCTTCAAAGAAATCTGAAGCTTTTTCTTAGCGTTGCCCGAACAGATGTTGAACTTTTTTGAGGAGGATTTAGAAAAAATATTGAATATTTCGGCAGGTCATTACTCTAAATTTGATAACGCTAGTAAATAAATTATACGCATTATAAATACCGCCGAAAATAGGATTTATAGAATTCCCCATTCTCTTAATTGCGCCTACATAAAACTTCTATTATAATGAAATAAATCTTTTAACACACTGGACTCTTCTTCAATCCATAAATCTTCTTTAATAAGTTTGGTTATTATTTCTTGTTCCTTGGACGAGAATACCTCTTTATCTAATCCAGAAAAAGGAATTTTGTAATTCCATCTGCTGTTGTGCTTGAAAGAATCTGATGGAAGGTATTGGTGCGGGAATGGAGGGATCAGAATTTGGATTTCTGTCCCTCGGTTTTTTAGTTTGCTCTTTATGCGTTGGAATATTTCCAACCCATGAAAATCCCAGTCGCAACTGTAATACATTGGGTATGCCAGTTCCATTTCATCAATATTGTCTAAAATTGCGATGTTGTTTCCGCCCACATGCCATAGTTTAACTTCCAGTTCTTTAGCATTCCAAGGCTGTTTGAGGAAGGATTTATTTTCACAAAGTATGATGGCTTTGGGATTAGGATAATCAACAACCAGTCTGTATTGCAAATCTTTTGACGTTTGCGGGAATTCATCTATTTCCAGGATTTTCAGTACCGCGTTGCGAACGCTGTTCCTGAATTTCAAATATTTTGAGCCTGCATAGTCGAAAATTTTACCTGAAAAGTCCTCTATGTTTGTGAGGTTACCTCTGAGCTCGTTTCTACTTTCGTATATGACCATCAAGGTACGGATATCTTCTTCGGTGAAATTTTTACCACCATCTGGTCGAATGCCTACCTGATTAAGAAAGCTATAGTAGTATTGGTAAGCAGATTGAAAATTGGCTTCGTAATATTCTTGATAGCCTTCGCCAGCAACCAGGACATTGCTATTGCCTTTTTTTTGAGTAATAAGTTCTGTTTGAGCCATTAAGTAACGGATGTAGTCTACCTGCTGAATTTTTGCTGTTGTTTTCTTTTTTTCATACAGGTCGTTCAGTGCTTTTAATACTGGCCATGTAAAATCCTTACTATGTAGTTTCTTCAAAGATTTCATTAATGTTTTCTGTTAATTGTCCTTTGTGAAAGATGCCTAGTGGTGGTACATAGGTCAAGCCATTTGCATCTTTATTGTCGTGCATGATATAGATATATTGTCCTTCGTCATTAATGTCACCTGCAGTTTCGATTGACATGGTAACGATTTGGTACTGTTCTTTTTTTGCTAGTTTATGTAACATTTCGTAGTTGCTTCCCAAACCTTCTGCTTCATCAATAGGCATAATCCGTATTCCCGTTCGGTCTTCATCTTCAATGAGCGATAGTCTGGCAAGGCAGAGCAGTGCATTGGCGGTATAGGTTTGTCCATTGCTTCCCGAATTTTTTTGCCCGTCTTGCTTGATTTCAAAAAGGAGATCAAAATAAGAGCGTGGGTTGAGCAGGTCGCTTACGGTGGCTTCTCTTGTTCCGTTTGCTTCTCGGAATACACTAATCATGATGTCGTCAATATCTTGTTTGTTGCTTGTTGCAAATAGGCCTGTTTCCTGCATTTCGTTGGTGAGCCGTTTTCTGAAAACTTTCATCCAATCGTCTGGATATCCAGTAGCTGGTGCATGTTGCAGTGTCGCATAATTAGCTCCTGTAATCTTATTTTTTGAGAGGTAGTCGCTTATTTTCTGGACCTTGGTAAGATATCCGTTATAGATCGTAGTTAACTCTTTAAAAATGTTGTGTAGAATTTCTATTTTTCTGGAGCCAATGCGCTGCAAATCGTTTGTGAGTTCGGTAAGTCTCTTTTCAATCTGTTCGCCAATTAGTTCTTCTTGTATTTGTTGTGTAGGAAAAACTGTAGGCAATAGCTTGTTGGCCAGCACACCTACTGAATAGTCTTTTAAAATGGTCTTGTCTTCTATTTCTTCTGAGGCGGCATCGTAGGTGGCTTTGAATTTGCTGTATGCATCCGTACTTGGTGTTTCTGATGGCTGTTGCTCTATAATGATCAAATCCTGCTCAGCAATAAAATCATAACGGTGCTCTTCTGCAAACTTTATCTTTGCCTCATCGAGTTTTAAAATACTGCTATTATGGTTGTTTTGGTACTGTTCAAATCGTGTTTTAGCTCCTGAGTGTTCCGTATCAATGGTATTATACATTTCGTAAAGCTTGTTGATAGGCGGGTTGGTTTTAAACAGATCATCTTCCATTTTATGAATTTTTGGAAGTGCTATTTTTTCGGCTGTTACAAGGTTTTCTAAATCTGTTTCAAAAATGAGAAGCAGGTTTTCTTCTATGCCTGCCAACTGGTCAAAGTCGGTTGAGCCATATTGTTTGATCATATAGCTTTCAATCTGAGCAATTTTTTCCTGATTGTCTTTGTTAAGTTGCTGACTGTCGCTATACTTGGAAAAAGCCTTATCATGAGCTTCATTACGGTTTTTATAGGTTATTAGATGTTGTTCGGCATCTTGAAAAATGGATAGTTGTTTTTCCAGTTCAGTGGCCGTAAGTTCTGCAATTTCATTGACTTTGGTAAACAATTCCTTCTCACTGGTTTTGTAAAGGGAAATTACTTTTTCTAATGCGGGGTAACCTTCTAGTTTTTCTTTTAGATTTTGTAGGTTTTGTTGTTGTTCTTTTAGGTCTTTAAGTTGTTGCTTTATGTCTTCGATTGGTTCTCTACCTAGTTTGACCTGGTCAGCAGGTACGTTGAGATGTTGTTTGGGTACATTGCTTATAAATTCTTGAATGCCGTTTAATTCGAGCCAAAATCCATTGTTGCTTGCTTTGAAAGTAAGCGGTTCTTTAAATATTTTTTTTCAGGAAAGGGAAGGTAGCGTTCTTTTGGGGGATTGGGTGCTGTTCGCGATAGGGGTTGAAAATGAATGAGCAAACTTTCCTGCTCAAGTGTAAGCGGCAAATCCAGCTGCTTTACGGCCCAATGAGCCAGTGAAGCCGGATTGTCCAAATCTGAAAAAACAAGTTTTGTGTCCAGCTTACTGATAGCTTCTTCAAAGTCCTTCAATTTTTGCAAAGTCAATTTTCCTGCGGTAGTATAGTGATTGTACCAGTCTGATTGTTCAAATTGGTTCTGAAGTTTGCTTTCTATAAGAAATTTTTCGAATGCATTTAGGTTTTCTGCGTCTGTTATTTTGGAGCGTTCATTCTTATGCCATTGTCTGATGGCATTTGCATCTTGTCGGTCTTCGGTAAGCCAGCTATTTACTTTATCTATGCTGTCTTTGTATTTGGTGCTTTCATCGAGCAGTTTTTTAGCTTGTTGCCATTCTATTTCAAATTTTTCTTTTTCCTGGTCTGCATTTTTATTATTGTTTTTTAATTCTGAAAGGATTTTATGTTGGTCTTTAATGTCGGTTAGTTTAACATTAGCTAATTTTTTTTTGATCAGTAGCCTTTTGATCTGGTTGGTTTGGTAGCCTTGCGTAGCCTGAATTAGTTTTTCAGCATAGCGCTTGTTTTCTCCATACCAGAAACTGACATTTTCCAAACTGAATTGTTTTTTCAATCGACTGCAGGTTTTGAAATCACGCAACACATGTTCTATTTTTTGCTCCTTGTTTCGAATGGTGGCTATTTCTTCCAGTAGGCGATGGTGTTGTTGCTGGTCTACATTAATGTTTTGTACTTCTTCTCGGTATTTGTCAACAAGCTGTTTGTGGTCGCTGTCTCCAAACAGGAATGTTTTGAGAACGTCTGAATCGGTAAAGAAGCCTTTTCCTCTGGAGAAGGCTCGAATAATTGCCGCATAACTTTTCAGGCTTTGGTGGTTTTGGCTAAGGTCTACAGCGAGTATGCCGTTGTTAAAAAGCAGGTAGTGGTATTTTTTATTGTTTACACCCTTGAGGTAGCCTTTTTCCGAAAATCTTTTTTCCAGATTTTCCAATGTTTCAATTTGTCCATCTAGCAGCAGGTCTTTGTAAAATATGGGGTCATCCATGGGCAGGAGTGTTTCGTCGAAGTCGTAGCCTGCCTGTATGATGAAAAATTGCATCTGTGTACTGGTGGTGTCCAGATAGCCTCCCAAAGTAATGTATTTGCGTGGTTGTATTTCGATGTTAATAAAAATATAGCCTCTTCCGTATTTGCTTCCACCATTTTTGAGGACAAGACCACTTGTGTCTCTATTGCTTACGCCTTCTGTTCCCGATTTGAATACACGGGAGCCTACTAACAGCAGTTGGATAAAATCGGCAATTAGGCTCTTGCCGCTTCCGCTTTCGCCACTAAAATCGGTACGGAAGTCATTAAAACGGTAGTTGCAGTTAAAGTGCTGTCTGATGTTGAGGGTCGATAAACTATGGATTTTGGGTTGAAATTTAGCCATGTTCTTTTCGTTTTATGATTTCATCAATGGTTTCTATCTGCGGATAATAAATTCTTCTTAGTCTTTCAAACGAGGGTTGATAGGTGAAGTAGTCACTGTCGGTTGTATCTCTGGCTATCCAGCCCAGCTGTTCAAATTCAGCAAAAGCTTTATAGACCATATTTTTTAGTTTTTCTTCGTTCAGGTCTGATCCTGCATCAATTTCAATGGATGATACAATACGCTGCATTTTATTGAGAAGTTCGTCATATTCCTGATAGAGGAGGTTGATGAAGTCGGATATTTTAGCGAGCTCCATATTGCCATCGAGTTTGTAGATTTTGAAAAAAATGAGGCCTATGAGGATGTATTCCGATTTGAGGTACGATCGGTATTGGTTGTCGGTGGGGATTTTGCCTCGTGAACCTTCATGAAAGTCGATATAGAAATAGGTGTTCCATCCTTCACCTTCTTTTTTGAGGAGCATTTCAAAGAAATCGTCATAGTAGGCTTGCAGGCTTCGGTAATGCCTATCCAGAAAGGCATAAAGCGAAACGGGTTTTGGAAAGTCTCGCTGTATGTGCATTCCTGATTTCAGGAGATAGTCTAACTTGGCGAATGTGTTTTTAGCCGTTTTGTCAAGCATAAACGCATAACGTGCGTTTAGGTCTTTTTCAGTATCGTCATATTCCATAGTGAAAGATTTAGATAGTGTGGATCGTGATATTCGTTTTGGTCTACCGTAATTTCATATTGCCAGCTATTACACTGTTTTACCAGTCTTTGAGCAGTTCGTACGGCTATATTCAGGTTGTGCTGTTCGCGGTTGAGGATGTCGAAAAAGAAAGGCGAAAAATCGAGTTTTCCTTCTCTGTCTATCTGGTCTAGGGCTCCTGTTGTCCAATATTGTATCCTTTTTTTGATTTCGAGCTTTTCTATGTTTTTGGCCATCATTTCCTTAGTCTGTTCTACATCTACTGATCTTACAGCAGGAACAAGGGGAGCTTTTCTGGCAAAGTCTCTTTCGGTCAGGATATAGAAACGAGGGACGGATTCTGGAATCCTGATGCTAAAGGAATCAATTTCTTCAGGAAAAATCAATCTTTTAGGTTGACTATTTTCTCGGATATAGGTGGCATTGTCCAGCAGATAATGGAGAAATTTGTCTGTTTTTCGGTCAAGTTCCCGTTGGTTAAATTCGAAGATAAATTCCCGTATGCGGGGCTTTATTTTGTCAATACGGGTGCTTACCTGATCTAAATGGTTACGTACATTTTGATTGTATTGGAGTACAAGATTAATGCTGTCCAGAAGCTCAAAGTTGGCGGTGTCTTTGAGCATGTCCTGCAATATATCGTCTATATCGTAGGTAATCTGAAAGCCGGTGGTCAGTTCATGTACGTGTTTTTTGATCTGGTCTAATCCGGTACTGATGGTTTCAATTACCTGAAGGATGTTGGCCTGGGGTTGTTTGATTTGGAAACGAAAATCGTCTACCGATTCGCTTACCTGCTGATCGAGTATTTCGATTTGCTGGGCCAGTTCAGTGCTTCGGACGTTGAAATGGTCGTCGATCCAGATCAGCAGATCAGCATGATTTTTTTCAAGGCTTGTTTTTAAAGTTTCTAGCAGGTGTTTGAACAGACGCTCTATTTTGGCGGGGTGATAACTTTCTGACAATCGCTTAAAGACTTTCTGGCAAAATTCTTCTCCGTAGTTTTTAAAACCATATACTTTTCTTTTCCTGTCTCGCCACAAAAAGAATTCTTGCAGCCTTAGGATGATGATGTTGTTTCGGTTGCCTTCATCTCTGATGTTTGATCCTCGCAGGTCGCTAAGTACTTTATTGATGATTTGTATGATCTGGTCTTCCGTAAATTCCTGCTTTTGGTATTTTTGGTATAAAGCAAGAAGTATTAACCCATCTTCGCGATTTGGGATGAGCTGATAGTAGCGTGGTTTTGCTTCGGAATAGAGATCGAGTTTTTTCATGGAGTATAATTATTAAGATATTTATTATTCCTCATCGTCATATTGATACGCTAGAGCACTAAGATGTTGAGTTATGTTATAGGGCCTTCCACTTCTGGTTTTTCTTCCATCTTCTGCAATTAGGTGTAAGTGTTTTTTCGATCTCGAACAAATGACATATAACAGTTTTTTAGATGTTTCCGCTGGGTAAACTTCATTCCAATTTGGTAAATATCCATGTAAAAGCCCGAAAGCAATTACTGTGTGAAATTCTTCACCTTTAATTCCGTGACATGTATTTACTACTACGCCCGAAGTATGGCTAAATAGTCTTCTAAAACTTGTGAGATCTTTTGCATAGTCAAATTCTGGGTTTGAAAGCCTTTTTCTCGATCCTTCAAAAAAGTATTCCCAGTGCCGTTCCAAGGTAGAATGTTCTTTTATTTCAATTTCTAATAAGGTAAGTAATTCTATAAAACAATTTTCCAAATACGTTAAACCATCTTCTTCTGTTGAGGATATTGAGTTTATTAATTTTAATATTCTTTTTGATTTTTTTTCAACTTCAGGAAATAGGTTGATGCCTAAGGCTTCAAATTCTTCAATTAATTCTGTTGCCCAACGGTTACGTACCATATACATTTTTGGAGAAGGAGTAACTAAAAATAATCTCGCTACTCTAAACCAAATATTCTCTTTGTTTTTCAATAGTGGAGAGAGACCAACGGCATCAAAATTCACTGTTGGCAAATGGCCTTTGAGTTTTCTTCCCATTGGAATTACTAACCACCATTGGGGAGCCAGTACGCAAATTTCATGTTCAGGTACTCCGGCCTCAATATTTTGTTGGATGATGTGAGCTATATGCTGATCTAGTTCGTCTTTATCAACATCTTTGTTAAATGTAATTTGTCCATGCTCATCTGCATGTTCACATAATGATCTTATATCAATGTCCGTAGTTTGATAATTTCTATAATAATCGATTACGCGTTGTGAAGTCCTGTAATTCCCGGACAATTGTAGTTCTTTAATTTTAATGTTGCCAAATTGCTGTTTTATTTCTTTAAGAGACTTGGCAACTCCTCCTAATGAACCATAAATAGCCTGATCTTTGTCTCCAACAATAAATAGTAATGTTTTATTTTCTTCAACGCATATTATTTTTGAGAGAATGGCATACTGTAATTCTTGCGTATCCTGATATTCATCAACACAGATTAAGTGAAACATATTATTGAGAGTCTTTCCTATTTTTGGATATAAATCTAAAAGTCTATACGCATAGTAAAGGATTAAATCGAAATCAATTAATTTTTCACCTTTAAGCGCTTCATCGTAATCATCTAACAGATCATGGTATTTAAAATTTGGTTCGGCAAAACTACCATCTGTGTTTCTTCTGGTAGAAATTCTTTCCCACCATTCAAATCCATAATCTTCTTTAAGTAGTGACATTAGTTCTTCGGATTTGTATTCATCAGCAATTACAAATCCATTTTTAATTTCATCAAGATATGATGCATAAGGTCTTAAAATCCATTCTAAACAAAAGGAATGGATAGTTCCAGCCCAAAGCTTCGATAGATCAATGTCCATTCGGGTGATTCTTTTTTTGATTTCATCTGCAGCCCTATTTGTAAATGTAAGTGCTACAATCAATTTTTTCTTGTCTACAATTTTTGGTAACTCATGGGCAACTTTAAAGGATAGTACTCTAGTTTTGCCACTACCTGGACAAGCCGTAAGTAAGACATTACCCGGTTGTAATACAGCCGCTATCTGTTGGGCATTTAATCCTTCTAACATATTTATTTTTTTAGGAAATTTATAAACATACTTAGCTGGTCATCAGGTAGATTCGTTAAATAAAAATCTATTGCTTCTGATGCAGGTGAAATCTCATTTAATTTGTTAAATGAACTTAATATGCCTTCATAATCTCTTGTATCATCTTTTAATGTTTGTTTTGTCAATGCCAGTAGCCTGTATTCTGCAATACCAATTAGTGTTTGTAAATTGATATGAGGGCTTGCAAAGGCAATAGCTTCTAAGATATAATCCGGAATTAATGTCAAATGATTAATATGCTCTTCTATCATCAAAGCAAACCAACCTTTGCCAAATTTTTCGGCCAATCGTAGAATTTCTTTTCCAAAAACCTGAACATTCTCACTGTCTAGTCGATCATTAATTGTCTTTTTATCTGCCTCACGTTTGTATTCTTTATTAACAAGTTTTTTTACTTCGTATGAATTGTTTGCTGCTATGAACTCTACTTCAAATGTATATTTTCCATAAAAAGGTGCAACCCAATTATTATCTTCACAAAATTCATCTAGGTTTATTTTTCGTTCAGCTCCTGATTTTTCAGAATTTCTGCATGCTCTTTGTTCAGCTGTGTCATCTTTATCTATAGCGGGTAGTTCTAAAATGGACGTGTCTAAGTCTGTTATAATTGCACAATTCTTTTTTACCCTGTCATCATGAAATAAAGTAGCGATGTTATGAAAGCCAGTACTTCCAATATTAATTAGACTGACACCTATTTCATCAAGTGTAACCCTAAAAACCTTTTTAAAAAGAGCAGGGATAAGTATTTGTTCGGCATCACCTTCAACTAATGCCACGCCTTTAGCGAACAGGAGATTCGTTCTTACAGCATCTAAATATCTTTCCAGAGCTGTGACTTGTGAAGGCGTCAAGCCGGTAGAGGGATTAAAAACTAAAGCTTCCTTATTAGCTCGGCTTAAAATGTTAACCGAGCTGATTTTGCTAACAGAGGAAATATGCGTGGAATGAGTGGTAATAATTATCTGAGTATTATGGTCGTGTAGTTTTTGGAAGAGTGTTTTTTGAATATGGTTATGTATATGAGCTTCTGGTTCTTCAATCAGAAGGAAATTGGCAATTTTATTTTCGGCTTTTACCTTTTCATACTCAAGCAGTTTGAGAGATAAATAAATAAGGTTTGCTCCACCTAAGCTTAATTCCCAAATTCTGCCTTTATGATCAGGTTCATCAGAATCTCCAACCCATAGTTTTAGCGACTGTAATAATTTTTCAATTTCAGTAGGTACTTCAGATTTTATATTAATGTTTGGAGCATAAGTCTCACCCACAGCCTGTTTAATACTTTTTGTAATACCTAAGGAAACCTCTTTTACCTCGTCAAGGTCACTTATTTCATCGTTTAATTCTTCGACTCTATTTTCTATGCTTTCTTTTTTAGCAACTGGAACTGTCTTTTCTTTTCCACGCAAGAGGTTGAGCAGTGGATTGTCCCGATAAGATCGTAAATCGGCTTCTACATCACGCAATGCTTTTATAAATGTACATGATAGTTCATTTGGGATAGAAAACCCGTGTAACCTGCTTCCATATATATCATCTCGTTGATCATCAGGATTAGGAAATACAATTTCTTCAAAATCGCCTACATATTCTAGATAATTTTCTTCGATTGAAAAATCAATGTTTCCCCGTCCTCGGTAAGTTAATTCATAATCATTAATGGTTATGGAATCTAAGATTTGATCCACAGCTTCTTTTGTAGCCAAACTTTGTGAACATTCAAACAATTCTCTTCTTTTGTTCTCACGTGGCCTGTAAATTAAAGAATAAGTTCCTTTTGTGGCATCAAAGTCGTCCATTTCCCCAACTTTATGCATGGCAATAGCCTGGGCTTCTTCGCTTACGTCTAATTCAGAAAACTCTATCTGAATGATTATCCAATGTCCTTTCCAATTGGTTAATGATCTGTTGAAATCGGACTCATAAAACCTAATGTTTCTTGGTAGATTTTCATCTATTAATATTCTTAAAGCATTTAAAATATTGGTCTTGCCAGATCCGTTTTCTCCGATAATAGTGTTGACGCCTTTTTGAAAATTGAGGTTAATATTTCTGAAATTTCTAAAATTGCGTATTGATAATTTTGATATATACATGTGTTCTATATATTCCTGTTAGTTAATCATATATTATAAATCGTTTGAGAAGAATTTTTTTTAATCAATAGTTTCGTGTTTAAAAGTAATCTTCTTCATTATTCTGTTGATTATTTCTAATTTGCTCTAACCACTCTCTATCTATGTTGATTATTGAGAATGGAACTTCTGGATTGTTTTTTTGATTGAATACGAATATTCTTGAGAAAAACTCTTGTTTAATGTCAAGTGCGGCGATTTTATCAAGATTAAACTTTTTCCAATGATCGAAAATCCGCTTTGGAACATAAAAATCAAAATCCGTTTGTTGCTCTCTATTACGGCTATTATAAACAGTTAATCTCCATACATTTGGTCTATCACTAAACCAATGTATTTCGGCTTTCAAAGCAGTAAACCCGTTTAGTTGATTGAGTATATTATCTTCTGAACGTGATTTAGCAAATAAAAATACCATATCGCCCGTTTCCAGAAGCCCTACGTAGGAATAGTTAATAGTGGAGTTGGCAAAAGTTATTATGTCACCAAAAATATTATCTGAGCTTAGAAAATTATAAACTCTCCTATATTGCACAGAATGCATATTGCCCTCTCGATCTTTAAGAAAATCATATAGATTCTGGATGCTTTCTGGATTAGAGTTGTTAATTAATGTTTGATTGATGCTATTAAAGTCACGAATTATGGAGGGGCTTAGAAACCAACTTAATGAGAGCAGTGGAATTTTATTATTGGTTGCATATTCAACACATGGTTTGGAAAAATCATTAACGGATGCTACACCTACCTGATATAAAAAGCGAGTTCTCGTATCTACAGCATATGCGGCTCGTCTGTTATTTTGCCGTTTACGTAGTGAATCTCTTGTCACAATTTCAAATTCATTTATATCATTTCGCAGCCCCGCAGCATTTCGAACTATAGAAAGGCTAGTGATACTGCCGTATGCCTTACATTCAAATAATAATTGCGATGGATAGGCAAAGGGCATCTGTATTGGTGGGTTCATAATGATGTCAGCATCATGAGCTGCACCTCTGCCATTGATAAAAAATAGTCCACCTCGTTCAAAGGAGAAAAGATTGTCTGCTTTTACATTTGTAAAGCCACAACTCTTTAATAGCTGACGAACTATATATTCGAGAAGTGCTCCTTTTAAATTTCCTGCTTTCATGAGATTAATTTTGGATTATACAGCGACTTGTTCACCAATACTATCCATCAATGCTGAATATTGATCTGGATCGCTTGTTTTTATTTTTGAAATTATTATATCAGATATTTTTTTTATTTCATCAATATCTACAGGCTCCATTCCTCTTTCAAATTGCTCCCCTATGTGTGAATATTCATTGATTACACGATTAATTAAATTGATTGAAATGTTGTCATCATTTAGAAACTTTCTTATCCTTTCGTCACTTGATAATTTATGGCTTGGATATTTATAGAATAAATAGGCTTCTAAAAATTTTCGCATATTGTTGCCAAAATTATATTGATATTCGTGAGAAATAGTTGCGCTATCAGAAGTTGAACACTTATAGATCTGTCTGAATAAGTAATTAAATTCGGTAATGTAATTTTTTAAGTAATCAGGAGCTACTTTAAGTGAAGTGTTCCCTTTGCTTTTACGGTCAACTATAAAATGTTTTATATCGGCTTTATCGTTACTGTTGGCTTGAGGTTTGTATTTGGGTATGGTTAATTTCTTTAAATATTTTAAGAAATCAAGATTATGGGTAGATATGAATAGTTGGCCATATTTTTTAGGCTTGGCTATTATACTTTCTATTAAACTAAACATAAAGAAAATATGATTGCTATCTAAACTTGATATTGGGTCATCAATATAAATTAGCAGTTTATTACTATCATTATCTTTTAGTTCGTCTTCTATTTTTGCTACGAAATAGCAGAAAGAAATCAAGCTGGATTCTCCTTCGCTTAAATTGCTAGCATCATTACCATCTCTTTGAATTTTAAATTTCATATTAGGAGTTTCTCCTTCAGCTATTAATTTTAATTCATTATGTCCAAAAAAATGTGTGAGATGTTGATTTACAAGTTCAGCTCCCTTGCTTTCATCTTTTGTTTGTGCTTCTAATGTTCTCTTTTCTTCAGATAACGTATTTATTTCTTGACCTATAAGAGTTAGTTCTTCTTCTGTTTTTTTATACTTTTCATCAGCCGCCTTGATCTTTATTATTTCCGCATTATAATCAATATCCGTCATAAACTGCGCTATATCTGCTTCTCTTAGTGATAGTCTGGCTTTTTGTTGATCTGATGATAGTGTTTCAGTTTTTTTGTTATGTTCAGTTATTAAACTATTAAATGCTTTTAAACATTGAAGTACATTTTCAGAAATATCTGGTATTTCTGATATTTGTCTTTCTAAAAAAATACTCTTTTCACGTTTTCTGAGTTCCTCTGTGATTTGATTTAAGTTTTTTGAGTAAGATTTAATTATTGAATTCCATTCTTTTAGGATGTCATCAAATTTTGATTTAAGGCTTGGGTAAAAGAGATCTTTATTAAGTTTTATAAATCCGGATAAACTCTCCTGAGCGCTTGTTAGATTTACAATTTGAGTTTCTATTTCACTTCTTAAATCTTCTGATTCTTTGCTAAAATGAGCATCTAATTTATCCCACAAATCTTTACTCAATGGATTTCCACAAAAACCACATTCTGTCCTTTTTCCTTTATGTTTGTCAATTCCTTGTCTAACCCATTCTTGTAGGAGGCTGTCGTTTAATAAATCACTTATGGGTTTATTAGGTTTTATTTTTTTTAGAAGTACATCTTTTGCTTGTGTATAATATGTCGAGAAGTTTGGTTGGGCTTCTGTTATTACATCTATATTAGACATAGAAACTTCTTTTAATAGACGTTTCTTTTCATCTATAATTTCTGGGGTTAAAAAGTGGGCTGAAATATCTCTTTCAATCTTGGCGATGTCGCTTTTAATATCAGATATTGTATATGTTTTTTTTGACTGGGTAGGCAGAAACAGATTTGTGTCAACTTTAATCTTATCATTCGCCTTTTTTCTCAACTTATCTTCCAAAGCATCAAAAATTGACTTATGAAATCCTTTTTCAGTATCGAAAGCTTTTTTCTTTTCTTCATAATCAAAAAGTTTTCCAACTTTTTCTTCAATGTCGCCTAAAATTGCTTCAATATCTTTTATTTTCTTATCTATTTCAACATTTTTAGCTCCTAAGATTGTGAATGGATTAATTGTCCCATCATCATTATACAGCCAACTTAAATTTGTTTTTACAAAATCGGAATTGTAAACACGTATTTTAAAATTGCTTGATAATTGAAGATTTGATGATGTACTACCGTCTGAAAAGTTAATCGTAAATCTACTGTCTGGATAATTTTTATGAATAGCAGAATCTTCTAAACATTTAATAATCCTTGATAGTGTTGTTTTTCCAGAATAATTTCTTCCATATATTATATTCAGTTTCCTGAAGGTTTCACTATTACCAACTTCAGTATTCCATACATAATTATCATAAAGTCCAAATTTTGGAATATCTATTTTTGTTATCATCGTTTACTTGTAATAAAAGGTTAATATATTTTATATACTTTTATAATTAATACCCAATCACTTCTACCTTACTTTTTCCACTCTGCTGCTTACTTACCTTAATCTGTACGGGAATTCTCTCGGTCATTTCCTGCACATGGGAGATGACACCCACTTTGCGACCTTGATTGTGCAGTCTTTCTAAGGCATCCATGGCGATATTGAGTGTGGTAGGGTCTAACGAACCAAAACCTTCGTCAATAAATAAGGATTCTACTTTCATGCGGCTGGAGGACAGGGAGGCGAGGCCCAGGGCGAGGGCAAGTGACACCAAAAATGATTCCCCGCCCGAAAGGGAGTAGACGGTGCGAACTTCGTCGCCCATGTCTTGGTCTACCACCTGCAGGCCAAGTGATGACGGGATGCGCTCTATTTTGTATCGGCTGGTAAGTGATTGCAGATGAATATTCGCATAGCCGAGCAGAACATCGAGCGTATATTCCTGTGCGATCTGGCGGAATTTTTTACCGTCGGCCGAGCCTATGATTTCGTTCAGTTTGCTCCAGTTTTCTGTAATGGCGGCTTGTGCTGCGATGGTTTTTAGCAGGTCGCCTATTTTGTTTTTATTGGCTTCGTTTTGTTGCAGTTGGAAATGGTTTTCTCCTTTTTTATGTTTCTTTTGTTCTGCTTCTGATTTTGCAACCGTGTTAAGGGCATTGAGTTCTTCAAGCAGGCGTTCTGATGCACCATGTTGTTTATGGGTATCCAAGGCTTGTTTTCGTTCTGCAAGAACGCTGTGGGCTTTAGTCACTTCCTCTTCAATAGCTTGTAATGCCGCTCGTTCGGTAGTGATCCATTCGTTGCTGAGGGCTAATAGCTCGTGCAATGCTTCAATGTTCAGCGATTGGTTGTTTTTTTGGTTGTATTGGTTCAGCCAGTCTTGCATTTTTTGCGATGCTTTTTGGGCTTCGGTTTCTAAAGTTGTTACTGTGGCTGTAAGTTCTTCTTTTTGGGTATGGGCCTTAGCGCTGTCAATGTTAAGTTGCTGCTGTTTTTCTTTTAGTTGTTCGAGTTGCTGCTGGGCTTGGGTTTGTGCCTGTTTTAGGGTTGCTTCGGTGGCGTCAGCAGGTTGTCCTTCAAACAGGGCATTGCGTTGTTGGGTCAGGTTTTGATGGATGTTATGTTGCGTAAGGTGGGCTTCCGCTTTTTTGCCAACGTCGGAGGCCAGGTTTTTGGCTTGGTTTTCCAACTCTTTTAACGTGGCTTCGAGTGCTGCTTTTTGGCGGGAGTATTGCTCCAGTTTTAGGGTGTTTTCTTTCCAGTTGCGGGCAAAGGTGTCTATACGTTCTATGAATGAGGCAGGGGCAGCTTTCCAGTTTTCCATCCAGTCTGGTGCGGCAAAATAGGGTGTGAGGAGCTGTTCTACACTGCCAAGATCAGCGGTTGCTTTGTTTCGTTCTTTTGTGTTGCTGCTTTGCTGTTCCCGATAAACAGCTAGTTTGTTTTGGACGTCTTTTATTTGGTTGGCAAGGCCATCTGTGTTTTCTTTGAGCTGGTCTATTTGGGTTTTGGCGGTTTCCAGTTGTTGCTTTTTATCGGTATAAGCCTGTATTTGAGCTAGCAAATCGACTTGTTTGGATTTAAGGTATTGTAATTTATCTTCTATCCAGCCTGCTTTTTTTGCGTCGGCTATGGCTTGACTTTCTTGGGCGCTATCAAATTGTTCCCAGGCTTGCTTTTTGGTTGCCAATGCTAATTGTTTTGCTGTAATGTCTTTACTCTGGTGTTGGATGGTTTGCTGTAGCTTGTTGCTTTCCTGTTCAAAGGCATTGTGCTGACTATGGCTTGTCAGATAGCTTTGTTCTTTTTCCTGATAAGCTTTTTCCAGTTGTGCCAGTACGTTTTCCAATTGCGGATTATGCACCGCATAGGGGTGACTAGTGCTGCCACACACGGGGCATGGCTCGTCGTCAATTAATGCTTCCCTGAGATTTTCTACATTTTCTGCGGATGCTAGGCGTGCTTGCTGCAGGAGCTGGTAGGCTGTGTCTTTCTGCGCCTTATCTAAAGGCAATTGTTGGGCTAGTTTTTGTAGGGTTTGCTGTTTTGTTTGATAATCTGTCTGGTCTTTTAATTGTTTTTGGTTTAGGGTTTCTAATTCTGTAAGGGCATTATAAAGCAGTTGCCAATGGGCCAGTGCCTGTATGGTGTTTTCTACTTGGCGGTCTGTTTCGGTTTTATTGAGGTTTAGGGTTTCGATAGGGGTTAATAGCAGTTCTTTGGACTGGGCTTCGTAGTTTTTCTTTACCTTTTCGAGGTTTTCCAGTTGTTGTTTCCACTGGTTTTCGAGGCTTGTTTTTTGAGCTTCGTCAGTCTGGATTTTATCCTGTAATTGAGCCAGATTTGCATCCGACGTTTGCAGGGTTTCCAAAAGTTTTTGGGCGTCCTGTAGTTTAGACAGTATGAGGTCTTTGTTTTCGGCAATCGGGCTACGGTCTGCGTGTTCTGTTTTCCAGTCGGTAATGGTTTTTATTTGGGTAACAAGATGGGTAAATTCTTCTTGTTTAGCGGTTAGTTCGGTTTGATGTTTTTGGTTTGCTTCGGAAGCATTTTCAGCTTCTTCCTTTAGTTTTTGTACTTGTTCTTTTTTTTCCGCCAGCAGAGTGTCGAGTTTTCTTGCCTGTTCCAATAGGGGCAGGGCAACGGTAAGGGCTTTGTTTTTTTCTGAAAGACTGTTTTGTACCAGTTCCAATTGCTTTTCTAAGTTTTCTTTTTGCTCTTGCAAGGTGGCAATGGTTGCTTTTAGTGTTGTAAAAGCTACTGTTTTGTCTGCATGCTGCTGTTGTGTATGTTTGAGGGCGTCTGCCCAGCTTCTGGTTTGCTGAGCTTGCTCAACGGTTTGCAGTTTTTGCTTACGTGGCGAGGCTAGTGTTTTGACTTCGGTGGCTTGTTGGACTGCTGTTTGGGCCTCATCATGGCTGGTTTGCAGTTTGGCGTGCTGTTCGTGCCAGCTGATTTCTGCGGTCAGTTTTTCAATGTCTTTTTCCAGACTATTGATCTCAGCTTCCAGCGTTTCTTGTTCGTCTGAAAGGGTTTTCAGTTCATCATCGGTAAGGGTAATGATGCCTTCTTTGCGCAGATTAAATTCATGCAGCAAGAGGTCTTCTGCTTTGTATTTTTCGTAAATTTTTTTTGAGATTTCGGAATAGATGTGCGTTCCCGTCAGCTTTTCGAGCAAGGAAGATTTTTCGTCTCTGTTGGCTTTCATAAAGGCCGTAAAATCGCCTTGCGCCAATAATACGGACCTGGTGAATTGTTCGAAGTTGAGTCCGACAAGTCGTGCTACTCCGTTTAGAATTTCTTGTTTTTTGCCAGGTATATCGGTGTTGGTGTTGATGTTTTTTAAGGTGACGTTGTCAAGTTGCATATTGCCATCGGCCATATTGCGGGCACGTCTTACGCTCCATGTGGCACGGTAGTGTTGTGTGTCTGTACCTACAAAATCGACTTGGGCAAATCCGTCAGCCGTTCCGTCGCGCAGGATGCTGCGGACATCTCCTTGGTTTAAGGTACTGCCTTGAACATCGCGGATTTCTATTCCTATTTCTTTTGCCTGCAGGTATCGGGGTGTTTTTCCGTACAGGGCAAGGCAAAGGGCATCTAATATGGTAGATTTTCCTGCGCCAGTGGCTCCGGTAATGGCAAATATTCCTGCGGAGCATAGCGGTTCGGCCGTAAAGTCGATTTCGGTAGTTCCTTCCAGTGAAGCGAGGTTTTTGATGCGTATGGCTAGTATTTTCATTTTATTCTGCTGCTTGATTTATTTCCTGTGCTACTAGCTGGAAGAGTTGTAGGATTTCGGTGGGTACTTCGCTGTTGTATCTGGATTGATATGTTTTGCCAAATACGTCGACGGGTTGCAGCTCGTTGAGTTTTTCGGGTGTGATAAATTCCTGCGCTTCTTGTGTGGAAGCGGGATATTTTATATCGATTTTGGCCAGTTTTATTTTTTTGCCAGCCAGTGCGGTTTCTATTTTATGGCGCAAGGCGGGTTCTGGTCCTTCGAGTAATACGCGTACTTCGAGATAGGGAGTTGTTTCGGAAGTTGAATCTTTCTGAGGCAGTTGTTCTAATAGCGCTATGACTTCATGCAATGGCTGGTGGCTTAGCGGAATTTTTTGCAGGGGTACAAATACCGGGATTTCCACACTTTCGAGGTTGCTGATTTCCTGATCGAGTTCAAAAATGATGACCTGATGTTTGTAATTGAGTTCTGAAAAAGACATGGGTAGCGGGCTGCCCGAGTAACGAATGTGTTCTTGACCGCCTATTTTCTGGGCTTTGTGAATGTGTCCGAGGGCTACGTATTTAATGTCGGGATGAAATGCGGTTGCAGGTATGCATTCTACACCTCCCATAATGAGGCGTTCGGTTTTGTCGAGATCGGTTATTTCGGCATGGTGGGTGTGCAGGTGTCCCATAGCGATGATGATTTGTTTGTCTTTCTTTTTCTGCTCGGCATGTTTGAATACTTCGCTGTATAATGCGGTGACACCTTCGGTGTATGGGTTGGCACAGTCAGGTGTGGTCGGATAGTCGCCCATACGCAGGAATGGTATGGCAAGGCAGTGTATTTTAATATTTCCAGTATTATCATGTATGGGGACGATTAGTTTTTCGTAATCGATATTGCCTTCTGCATCTTTTTCAACCAGTCCTATAATATGGACGTTGGAGGATTGTAGTAAAGGCTTTGGCGCTTCCAAACGTGATGCGGAATCGTGATTGCCAGCAGTAATAATAATTTGTAAATCTGGATTTGCAGTTGTGGCTTTGTTCAGAAAAGTGTAAAACATTCGGATCGATTGGGCCGATGGATTGGATATATCGAATATGTCTCCACTAATGAGCAGGACATCAATCCGTTTTGCTTGTAATAGCGCTACTAGCCAGTCGAGGAACTGTTGATGTTCATATGTCCGGTCGTATTCGTGAAATAGCTGACCAATATGCCAGTCTGCTGTGTGGAGTATTTTCAAAATAATATAGTAAAGTGAATATAAATAACACTAAATTAACTAAATATTTAGAGTTGGTTCTGAGTAAAAATACCTGATTTTAGTTTGTTAAAAAATACCTACTAATGGGGATATTTCATAACAAGTTTTGCTATATATCTATTTTGAAAATGAGTAATATTTACCAATTAAAGTGGTCAAAATTGGTATTACAAAAAACATTGATCCAAAAGATAATTGAATAAATTGTATGGACAGCTTTCCATACTTTACCTTTTAAAGCGAAATTATTTCACCAAAGACAGGAAATTTATTAATGATTAATGAGAATCTTGCTGATTTTATCCTAAATTAAAGATTAAGGTTATTCAGTTAAGTTATTTTTTCATTAACATGATGAATAGAACGGCCTATACCATTCTTGCGTATTTTATTGTAAATTTGGCTATTGGGAACAAGTTCCTTGAAACAACGTAGACTAAAGTTTGGAAAATCATTTGCCCTCTTCATTAATAACACCGGTAAGTTAACACCTGATAATTTAATCGATTCCGAAATCTGCCAAATCACTTTCCATGTTGTTCAAATCATAGTGCCAGACTTGCTGCAAAAAGCTTAGTCTTTTAATGCGGCACTGGAATCCTAAATATGGATTACTCCGCGCTTGCAACGACACAATATGAAAATCTCATCCATGCCCTTCATGTTTAAAATTTAATAACGCAGACTGTATTCAGGGTATCAAAGTGTAGTTGCAAAATAAATAATTTGATAATCTGATCTTAAAAAAGATATTTTGTCAGAAGCAATAATGATGTTAATTTAAAAATCAAGATATGTATGATCAGACTAAATCGGCTTATCTATATATCCGGGTCAGTACAGACGAGCAAAAAAGGAAAGGATATTCCCTGCCTGAACAGGAAGACAGGCTGCTAAAGTATTGTGCGTTCAATAATATAGAAGTAAAGGGTGTTTATCGTGAAGACTTTTCAGCCCAGAACTTCAACCGGCCCGAATGGAAAAAGTTGATAACGGTAATTAAGAATAAGTCAAAGGAAGGTAAAAATATACTTTTTATAAAATGGGATCGGTTCAGCCGAAATATTGAACTTGCCTATGAGATGATAGGTATACTTCGAAAATACGGAACTACAGCGATGGCTATTGATCAGCCTATAGATTTTTCTGTTCCTGAAAGTACCGTCATGCTTGCAGTTTACCTGTCTGTACCGGAAGCAGAAAACAGCAGGAGGGCCTTAAATACGGCAAACGGTATTCGTCGGGCAAAACTGATGGGCAGGTATCCTAATAAAGCCCCTATAGGATACATCAATCTTACACTTGTAGACGGCAGAAAAATTATTGCCCCTAAACAGCCCGAGGCAGAAATTATAGAATGGGCTTTCCATCAGCTTGTCGAGAATATCCATAAAATAGAGAAAATCCGAACGATGGCGTATGAAAAGGGCTTGAAATGTTCCCGATCGCATTTTTTCAGGATCATACATAATCCTGTTTATAGCGGGCTTATCCCTGTAAAATTCAATTCAGAAGAGCAGCAAATGGTTAGAGGAATGCACGATCCATTAATATCGGAAGCATTGTTTTATGAAGTTCAGAATATTATTAATACAAAAAGAAAAGTTACTGCTAAAAACGGACAGCATGAAAGCAACATTTTTTTTGAGAGGATTTTTGACATGCCCTCTCTGCGGTCAGAAACTAACCGGAAGCTTTTCCAAGGGATCAACAAAAAAGTATGCGTATTATCATTGCCGGGGAAGATGCAAGACAAGGATCAGCGCCCCTTTTCTCAATGATTGCTACCAGCATAAACTACAGGAACTTATACTCTCAAACGGAGCTGTTGAGCTGTTTAAAATTATTTTAGAAGACTGTAATACAGATACTCAAAAAACGAAATACTTACAGAACAGAAATATGGTAATAATAAAGCTGAATGAGGAGAGTTCTATCCTTTCAAAAGCACGAAAGCTATTTGTGATGGATACGCTGAAATATGATGATTATAGCGAGTTAAAAAAAGAAAGCCTGGCCAATTCAAAATGCTTGAAAAGAGAGTTGAAGGATATCGATGTCAAATTAAAAAGCATTCAAGAGCAGAGTCAATTGGAAAGCAGACCATTTGTAGATGTCTTTCAAGGATTCTCAAGTCTGGATACTGCAAATAAAAGACATCTTGTGAATCTGATTCCACCCATTAAGGTCAATTTCCAAACAGGGGATATTTCGTTGCAACCAAACAGTGCACTATCAAAAATATTAACAGCAAAAAAACAGCAGACATGAATTTTATAGACAGAAAGGTTTCAGTTAATCGGGCAATAACTGTATTAGCAAAAAGCGGTATCGGGGTGGATGATATTGAAGCATCTGTTATATTAGACTTTCTTTATCTGATGTCGAAAAATCGTAACACACCTAAAGAGGTAAAAAAATGACGGAACCTTAAAGGGAAATCGAACTTCGGAAAAATCCCGTGAAACTACCGTAAACCAAGATTTTTAACTATTTATTTTCGATTGTAAAGATTTGTGAAGGTCGAAAAATCGAACTAAAATGACCAAATATTAACTATTTGTGTCATAGATTTTTATTATCAAAAAAAGAAGGAGATACTGATAAACAGTATCTCCCTTAGTAGCGGGAACAGGACTCGAACCATAGATGATCAATATTGCTTAAAAGAATATTATTGTCACATAACCATTCGAACCTAAACTCGCTAGAACTTGATTTTGCTGAGTTTTTAAATTTAGTCAAGGTACTGTGCCACGATTGTCGCACGAAATTCTAAACTTCCTGTTTAAGAACTATTGAGTGCCTAAGTTTAAATAGGGCGGAGGAAGAGGTTCCGCATTTATTTTTTAAGACAGCTGGTCAATATAGGGTTTCAAATATTGTTTGAGAGCAGGCACAGAAAAAAGTGTACCTCGAAATTTTAAACAATTTCTTTACGCATGTTAGTTAATTAGTTGTTTGTAGATTGGTTTTTAATTGTTAAGACATTTATTGTCTTTTTTTTGCCGGTTATGGGGATGCATGTAGGGGAATATGGATCTTTTTGAGTTGGCAAGATTAGTCGATTAATTCTTAAATTTGATTAATTATAATATTTCAACCTATTAGTTCGAGTCCCTTTTCCGCTAAAATGGCTATCTAAAAAACTGCTTAAATTAAAAAGCAGTTAAGATAAAGGAATTTTTAACACCCAAATATTTGATTACTCCCCCAAATGCATAAAAAATTCTCGATTTCATAAGGTTCAAGAATTTGAAGTTCTTGAGGAAATATTTCTTTATTAACAAATCTATTATTAGAATTCTGATTGAATATTTTTTTATATCCTTTTTTAACACCTGCCTGTAAATAAACATTTTTAGGATATACTTTCTTTTGGAAACCAATTCGTAAAGCAGTATCGTAACTCCATAATGATCCTAATCTATAAATTTGTTTTGAGACTTCATCTGTTATTGCTAAAATTTCTTCAAAATTTTGACATTTTCTTAAATCGACTTCTCTTTGTTTTAGTAATTCAAAACCATTGTTTGCTACTTTAAAACCAACTCGTCTTTGATGGTTAAACATTTTATTTTCGTTAGTAGGATCAATAGACTTTGCTGCTTTTTCAATAGCTTCTATTAAATTGAAATTTTCAAAAGCTGCTTTTACATTTTGTAAATGTTTTCCACAACTGATTCTATAATTTTCTATTTCCTTTTTTTGCATCCTGACTTAAACCACTAAAGTTCCTAATAAATTTGCTTCACAATTTGGATCATTTATTACAAAATCATTATACGATTTCATTAAAATTCCATTTGAAATATTTAAATAATCATTAAAATCATCTAAAACATCATCTTCAAATTCAGCATAACTTCTTCCATTTTTTATACATATTTTGTGGTGCTTTAAAAATATTCTGTCCTGCCAAAATTTAGAATGTTTTGCAATTATTGCCTTATATCTAGTTTCAATATCAAATACATCTTTCCATGTTTCTTTGCAATCTTGGTAAGCTGGGTTTGTCGTATTTACTTCTAGTTGCCATTGTGTTGGGTCTTTTAAATCATTATTGGGAGAAATTATGTTAAGATTAATTTCATGATTAGTTTCATTAGAATAAGGATAATAAAAACGTCGTTGTGGCGCAACTAAATTCTCATAAACCAAATCTTTTTGATTTTTATTTTTTGAATTACACCTATGACACATAGGAAATAGATTATTGAAATTTATTGATATAAAAGGATATTGTGATTTTAAAAGATAATGATCATAATCATCTCTTCCGTCATCATGCTCACACAATAACGATTCTAGACCACAAAATGGACAAACTAAAAATTCATTAATTTCTCGAAATCTATTAAAATGCTGCTTAACAGTACCACAAGAATTTACAACTTTTGAATACCCCAATATTTTATTATCACCCCAAAGTTCGTCATAAAAACTTTCTATTTGAGCTGAAATAACAGCTGGTAATTGTGAATATTTTATAGGTGCATTTGTTGCGTTTGAAAGTGATACAATATCATTATTTATATTATAGGCATCTTTTACAGTCTGTTGTTCTTGAGGTGTTAACAAACCAATGTAGGCGTTAAAAATTGCTTTTAGCTTATCATCAATTTGAGTTTTGTATGTATCAATAATCCCTTGAAAATCTGGATGAATTAAATACGCATGTGAATAAACAGTTTGAGAATCATCAAACATTTTTGTAAAAAAGAAATCTAAATAGTTATTTAGATTTTCTATAGGTTGTGGTGATATGGATTTGTAGAAGTATAGCATTATTTACCACTTTTTTCAAGTTCGTCTTTTATGTTTCTAAGTTTGCTGAATAAATCAAATTTTTCAACAGAATCACCAAAATCACTATTTAATCGTTCCACGACATTTCTCAATTCATCAGTAGTTGTAATTTTTTCGACCATGTCTTTCAATTCTTTTTTTGCCATTTCAGAAATACCTTCCGATTTTTCGAAAATTTCATCTAAAATAATTGACACAGAAGTTCCGTAAACTTGAAATTCAGGACTATTAAATTGGACCAATCCATCAATTTTCTCAAATTTATAAACGTCTTGACTGTATGAATCCGAAATAACAAATGGTGAATGTGTAGTAAGTATCAGCTCTTGATTTCGGACTTTAGTTATATTACCCTCACTATCATAAGAATTGGCAGCTGCAAGATTTAAGGTATTAATAAATTTGGCTCTCCACTGTGGATTAAAATGTGTATCGGGTTCATCCATTAAAAACAAACAACCTTCATCTTGCATCATCACAACCGTTCCAACTACTTCATTAAATTGGTGTTCTCCATCGGATAGTGATTTATAATAAATATCTTTTTCAGATTTTCCATTTTCAAGAATTTTACTTATTACAATTTTTTCAATTCTAAAAACTAATCTTGATGGATCAGGTTTAGGCATTTCGTCTGAAATGTTTAATGTTTTATTTGCGTTTAGAATTTGTCTTCTTGTTGTTGAGTTAACTAAATATAAATTAAAAATTTCTAATTCATAAAATACTTTAAATAAGGAAAAGGCATTTTTAAAATGAAATTTAAAAGTGTCTTTTATAGCATCATCAATTGAAAAATCTAATATTAAAAGATTATATTTTCCAACTTTTTTCTCTTTCCAAATCGAAGCACAACATTTTAATTTTTCTAAATTTTCAGCAATGTTTTCACTTACTGGTAAAACTTTTTTAAATAAATCATCTGTGTTGAGCGTAATTCGAAATGAAACTAAGTTTTCAATTTGAAGTACTTTCTTTAGAACATTAGCTTTAGTTTCTTCTCCCAACAGCATATTTGCAATGAAGATTGAAAAATTTGCATTGTAATCCAAAAAGAATAATCTATGGTTTTCCGCTAACTCTTCTCCTTTTTCAATCTTACCTTTGTTTTCAAAAGCCTTAAAATAGTGGTATTTTAATTTGTAATATGGATTACTCATCAGTTCATTTTGACCTGAGGTGTAAGCTATAATTTTCTTTGGCAATAATAAATTACTTTTTAAAACAGTTCTATCCGATTTTTTAGTATCAATATTTCTAATAGAAAATTCAGGATTCTTGCCCAAAGGTTTTGAGATTTTTATGTGAATTTGATTCTTATTTAAAAACTCAGATACGATTTTTTGCAACTCAGACTTTTCTAAATCATCAATTTCTTTATAGTATTTAACTTCAAAATCTTCTTTTTGTAAACCTGTTATTTTGGAATTATTATTTATGAAATCCTCTATTGAATAGTTGATATCATCTTCAAATATTTCTTTAATATCTTCTACAGTTTTTGTCAAAAAATATTCAATTTCAAACCCGAAATTTTTACTGCTTTTTTCTTCTTCGCTAACCGTGTCTAAATGGTATATTTCTAAGAAGTAGAAAATCTCTGAAAATAATTCTAAAAAGTTTGATTTACCGCTTCCATTTAATCCTGCAAATACTTTTGTAGATAGCCTATCTTGCCTAAATGACACATTAAACTCATAGAGTTTGTTTGCAGCGAGACTTCTGAAATTATCGCCTAATATTTTTACGCTTTTAATTTTCATTCTACTACTTTAAAATATATGCCTGAGCGTAATTGCTTTTCTTTATCTTTTATTACTTCGTAGTCATCGCTACGCAACTTTAGCTGCACATTCTCATTTACTGCATCATAAAAAAACTGCTCTAGTCTAATGAATTGATTTTTACCTTTTAAAGCTGAGAAAACAAATGATTTTATATCATCTGCTTCATTTAATTTTGGATTGGTTTTTAATTCTTCAGATGAATGATAATTAGAAAAAGTAACTCGTTCATTTTCTAGAAAATTCATTAGTATTTCGCTATTAAAATGATACTCTGAATATTCGTCTTTTATCCAATTGGCTACCATTTCAAAATTGACCTCTTCCCAAGTTAATTTTGTTTGAAACTGCTCTTTTGCTTCTTGATTGAGTTGACTTGTTATTGATTTAATTCCATCAAACGATTTCATTGCCAAAGCTAATTGTTCAGGAATTTTATTTAAATTTTGGAAAGGTTCTATTGTCTTGTTTATGTTTTCAATTTGCTGTAATAAAGCTTTAGGTATCATATTATTAGCCAAAGCAAGTCTTTTTTGAATATCAGCGGTTTGTTTGATGAATTGCTGCATTTGTTTAGTTAGCTTGGTTTCTAAACTAATGTCTAAACCGCTTTCTTCTTCAACTTTTTTTTCAATCTCTCGTATTTGAGCACTAACATCTAGTTTACTTAAATCTAACTCTCCTTTAAACGCTTTTTGGCTTAATGACCCAAACAAATTTTCTAACTCTTTTAAGCTCTCTTTATATTGTTCTTTTACTTTTTCTGCTTTTTCAACTATTGAAGCAAATTTATTTTGAAGCTTTATTGGTGGCAATATAACAGGTAATTTTTTAATTGCTCCGGTAAATATGTTTGATTGACTTGATGTTTTAGAACCTTTTTTAACTTCATTTTGAAAGTAAGGCGATTGCATCCAAAATTGTAAATAATAAGGATTTACAATGTCAGAAATTGGTTTTATTAACGCAACACTTCTAACGAGTGATAACTGCTCATCTGTATTTATAATTGAAACTCTCCCAACTGAGCCTGAACAAGACATCAAAATATCTCCTTTTTCTGGTTTACATCTTTTGGATATTCTTAAGTACTCTGCTTCTGATATATAATCAAGATTTTTTTCAAAATCTATAAAACCGTCTTTGATATTTCTTGCTGACAGCAATTTAATTCCTTTTTCAATTCTTATCGGTGTAGTGTGCTCTCCATCTGTAATTTGAGATGATATTTTATCTAAAAAAGTTTTCTCCCATTTCTTTTCATTTTTAACAGGATCACGAAACATATCAAAAAAAGTACTTCTCATAAAATCATCCAATAATACAATGCTTTCTTTTCTTTGTTTTATTAAAGTTTCAGTTTTCGTTAAAACTTCTGCAATACGGATTTGGTCAATAAGTTTTTCAGGAAGTATAACATCTATTTCTCTTAACTGTTTATTATTTAATATCGCTACAATAGAGTTGGTAGAAGCATTTTGAAGAACTTTTTTATTTGATTTTAACCAATAATATAGGTAATCAGGATAAAGTAGTTTTTCATTAGGTAATACTCCAGTAATTTGCTGATTTGAACTAGAAAAATTCCTTGTAATACCGATTTTACCAATATCACCAATACAACCTATTAAAACTGTATTTGGCTTATATAAAATAGCTTTTTTGTCATTAATTGCAAGTTGAGTTATACCTCTTGTTGATTTGGTTAAATCTTTATTATGATCTAAATCAGTTGGAGTATACCAATTAATTTCTTCACCAAAGTACTCTGATTTTTTTGTTGGAGGTGTTTTACCTGTTTTAATTTCAAGTACTAGGTTACCTAATTTTTCTAATTTCATGATATAGAATCTTCAAGTTTTATTAAATCAATTACAATTTGATCTTCTAGCTTTTTAATTTTTTTCATGATATCCTGTGGATTATCATATTTTATTTCTACATAAACACCTTCCTGATATTTGCTTAAACTCAAATCATAATCATTATCTACAATTTCTTGTTTAGGCACAAAGAAATGTTGCTGTGTTCTATCTGTTTCTTTTTTAGGATTTCTTGTTTTGTATTTATCAATAATTACGTGTAAGTCTTCAAAATCTCTGTCGCCATCAGGTAAGAATTTTTCAACTCTTTTGTCATCTAAACTAAAGCTATCACCTTTCATTTCATAGAACCAAACATCTTTGGTCTCACCGCCTTTTGTAAATAATAAAATAGCTGAAGTTACACCTGCATAAGGTTTAAAAACACCGCTAGGCATTGTAATAACTGCTTTTAGCTCACATTTATCAATCAACAATTTTCTCGCAGTGACAAATGCTGTTCCTGCTCCAAATAAAACACCTTGAGGCACAACCACACCAGCAGTTCCTCCCATGCGTAGCATTTTGTAAATTCTTTCTAGAAATAGTAATTCACTCTTGGTAGAAGAAACAGTAAAACTTGGGTTTAAATCTCCTTTGTCCATACTACCCGCAAATGGTGGATTTGCCATTACGACATCGTAAAAATTATCTTCGTTGTAATTTTTACTTAGGGTATCTTTATAGTCAATTTTAGGTTGAGTAATGCCGTGCATCATTAGGTTCATCAACCCAATACGTATCATCGTTGGGTCAATATCAAAGCCATAAAATGTTTCTTCGTTTAGCATTTTTTTGGCTTGGTCGTCCACTAATTTATCTGCAAGTGTTCCTCTTACAAATCCATTATCATCTTTTTGTTTGTAATCATCACTTGTAAATTCTGAAAGAATGTATTTGTATGCTGCCAAAAGGAAACCTGCCGTTCCACTTGCTGGGTCGGCAATTTTATATCCTAATTTTGGTTCAACTAATTCGGTAATTAATTCAATAATATGTGTAGGTGTTCTAAATTGTCCGTTTTTACCAGAGCTACGTAATGAATCCAAAAGAAATTCATAGAAATCTCCCTGAGCATCAATAAAACGATTTTCTTTTTCTAGTTCCTTGTAAATTTCATCAATAGTTTTAACCGCTTCTGTTAACATTCTTCCACTAGGAATCAAAAAAGCAGCATTCGCCATGTGTTTTGTAAAAAACGAATTGGCATCGTCTAATTGCTTTATAAAAGGAAATACTCTACTTTGAATGTGTAGTAACATATCATCACTAGGCATATTTTTAAAAAAACTCCAACGCAGTGTTTCTTTTTCTACCGCATTTTTTTCGTCTTTTTCATCTACACCGGGAGGAAAATATTTTCCAGAAAAAATAGAATTAAACTCTTCCCCTAAAAAATCGGCATTGCTTATTTTTCGCTTATCAGTTTCGTCTAATTGCTTCATGAATAGCAAATAGGTGATTTGTTCTATTGCATTTAATGGGTTGGATATTCCACCACTCCAAAATTTATCCCACAATGTTGCAACTTTACTTTTTAATATTGGTGTTAACATTTTTATTAATCGTTTTTGAAATTTTTATAATTTGTTGGATTGGTCCAAAACTCAAAGCATTTTGCAATTTGGTTGTTTTCCCATTTTTTGTCTGCTTTTAATTCTTGCCACGGAATTCCTAATAACTCTTCACATAATTTATAGAAACCGTCTCCTTGTTCACGCATTTTATCTTTATGTGTTACTAAACTGCTTAATAAAGGTCTTCCTTTTTCGTGTTCATGAATGGATATTTCACCGAGCCAATCGCCAATTAAACTTCTGTCTGAGACATCAGAAAAATTGAGGCGTAATTGCAATTGTTCATTTAGTTGCGAGTAGGTACAAGTTGCTTTAAGACGAGCCAACTCAATTAATTTTAATCTAATTTCTTTATCCATTATGCTGCTAATTTTTCTAGGAATACAATTATTTCATTTATCTCTGCATTTGAAAAAACACCTCTAATTCCATCAGGATGAATTCTAGTGAATGGAGCATTTATTAAATCTCGTTTTTCTACTTCACCTTTTTCAATTAGGAATGATTTTAAAAGATTTAAAAATTCTAATTGACGACTGTTTAAATAGCTATGTTGCTCAATAAATAAATCGAAAGATTTTGAAACTGTATCGGGAAACGCTTCTAAAAGTTCTATCCCTAATATGTGTTTAATGAATTGTACTAATTGTGCTTTTCTATGATTGTAAACCCTTCTCAACAAATCTACAGTAATAAAAGGTTTTTCGTTGTGTAAATCTTCTGCTAATTGTTTGGCTTCTTCCTCTGTAATATTAACACCTGACTTTAGCTTTTGCAACAGAGTATTTGCTTTGACCAATTCATTTACTTTTTGCTCGACCATTTCACGATATTTTGCAATGCTTAATGACTCATGTTCTGGGCCAAACTCAATATATTCTTTGCTATGCAATGCATCTTTAAAATTATATTTAGCAGTTCCCAATGGCACAACTAAGCTTTCTCTGAAAGACATTAATGGACATAACTTTTCAATTAACTCATCAAAATCTGTATCTTTAATTTTCGACCAATAGTGATTTGTTTGTGCTTGTCGAATTAATTTTTCTTCTTTAGCTACTGTGTTTACTGTTAAAGGCAACTCAGATATTTCTTCAATAATGCTGTCTTTTAAAGCTTCAAATTTATCTTTTTCATCAGCTAAATGAGCTAATGAAACTTCAACAATATCTTTTTCAAAACGCATTGCTTTGAAATCAACATTTGAAATTGTTCTTAAAAGCGGTTTCACTACATTTCTTAAAAAATCAATTTTATCTTGAGTTAAGAAATTCCAGAAATTCTCATCTTCCAGTCTTTGAAGTCTGTGTTTGGCATCTAAAATAACTACTGAATTTTGAGGTAAATTTTCAATTTGTTTGCGAAGTTTTATACTTTCATTTTTAGAAATTTCATTTTCATTTAGTTCAATAGCTTTTTCAATTTTATCTAAACGAATACCAAACAATCGAACAGGTAACGGAATTTGACTTTTTAATTCTTTTCCTTTTGGATTCAATTTGAAGTAATCAAAATTATCCCAACAATCCAGTATTAAAAAGTTACTCTTTTCAGTACACCACGGTTTCATTTTACTTGGTTCAAGTAAACGAGTACCACGTCCAATCATTTGCCAAAATTTAGTGTATGAATAAACCGGTTTTGCAAATACTAAATTTACTAATTCACGAACATCAATACCAGTATCTAGCATATCCACACTGATAGCAATTCTTGGCATGTCTTGATGGGTAAATTGGTCTAGCAATCCACCTTTTCCATACACTCTTGGATCATCACTAACCAGAACTTTCGCTAATTCTCCATTGTATTCTGGATATAAAGCATCAAATATTTCTTCCATCCTTCTTGCATGCGCTTTTGTCATACAGAAGAAGATAGTTTTACCAGGTAAAACACCATTCGCATCTTTGATTGATTCTTCCATGAATTCGCGAACAATCAAAGCATTAGTTCCTTTATTCGATACCTTCTTTTCTAAATCAGTTCCTTCAAAATTGATCTCTTCAATTTCTTTTCCTTCTAGGATTAATTTCTTTTGGTCTTCTAATGAAACTGTTCTTTTACTAATCCCATCTTCTTGAAATTTTGTTTTAATTTTCATAACTTGAAAATTACTCAAATAAGGAGGAATATTGTTTACAGCTTCTTCATATGTGTATGCAAACGTTGGTAATCCGTCTTCACATTCAAATAGCTGAAACGTATTATGATCGACTACATCAGTAGGTGTTGCAGTCAATCCTAATGTAATTGTATTGAAATAATCTAAAATTTCACCATAAGTGTTATATATACTTCTGTGACTCTCATCTATAATAATTAAATCGAAAAAATGAGTTGATAATGATTTTTCTTCACTTCTAATAATATTTAGCATTGTTGGATATGTAGAAATATAAATCCTTCTATCTGCTGAAATTTCTTTTTCACCTTGATGAGGCCACCTTGGTTCGTTTGGTAAATGCTCTTTGAAAGCTTCTAAAGTTTGGTCTCTTAACGCTATTCTATCTACTAAAAACAATACACGTTCCGCCCAGCCCGATTTCATAAGCGTTTCAACTAAAGCAATACAAGTTCTCGTTTTTCCTGTACCAGTTGCCATGATTAGCAAAAACTTACGCCTTCTTTTTTCAATGGCTTCCATAACGGCTCTAATAGCTGCTATTTGATAATCTCTACCTGCAATTTTTGTATTAATCAATTCACCAACTAGAGATTTACGAGCTTTTTTGATATATAAATAACGTTCTAAATCTTCACGAGTTGGAAAACCATATACTTTTTTAGGTGGATAGTTTTCTAAATCCCAATAATAAATGTCATGTCCATTAGTGTAAAAACAGAAAGGCAATAGTCCTGTTCTCTTTTGTATGTAATAACAATATTGTTTGGCTTGTTCTCTACCTATTGCAGCATCAACGGCTGACTTTTTAGCTTCAATAACTGCTAATGGTTTGCCATCTTTGCCTAATAAAACATAATCGCTATATTGATGACCTGCGTAAGGAGTTGGAGCTTCTCTTACTAGGTTTTCATCTATAATAATATTGAACTCTTCTACTACTTGAGTTCTGTCATTGATATTCCATCCTGCTTGTTTAAGTCGGATATCAATAATTTCCTTGCGTGTATGTTTTTCGTTTTTCAATCTTAAAATATTGCTTGTTGGCAAGTTTTTCAAACTTACTACATTAAATTGATATCCACAATTGGATTAGATATATGATTAATATAAGAGAATAATTATTTGATATATTTATAATTTTAACATTTATTCTTTTTGAATAAATCAAATTTTTGGTTTACGGATACAATGGTTCCGTTTTGAATTATTAAGATCGTAATAAATACGAGGTATTATATAATTATTTAAGAGGAGGTACAGAAAAAAGTGTACCTCAAAATTTTAACGAATTTTTTGATAGATTTAGCATGATTTAAAAAGCAAATACATTCTTAAATTTCCTGAAATTATGAAATTCAAAATTGATATTTTTCTTTTAATTGATATTTTTTAAACCTGTTTAAAATAACTCTTAAAGGTGCTTTTTAAGTATTGACTTCATTCTCTCTCAAGGGTTTGATTCCTTGCTTTATCAAGAATCTTAAGGTCACTTTTCTTTTTTGAGAACCAGTGCGGAAAGCATCGGATTTTTAATTATCCTTTCCATTTCGCTGTGGATTATTTCCTGAATCTCAATTTTAATCTGCAGATAATTTTTCTGGATGATGACATTGTCAATTGTCCTAATGACCGGAATCTCCTTATAATTATCGGTCTCTTTTTTTATTTTTTCATGATTGTTGATAATCTCGCAGTGAAAGGTTTTAAGCTCAATTCGGCAGTCCGGGTTATCGGCTGTCATGCCGACAAATTCCCCAGAGCTCAGCGTAGAAATCTTCGAAGCCGGCACGGCTGATTCCAGCTGTCTTGAACGGCTGATGGAGGTATCGCTGTTGTTAATGGAGAGGCTTTCGCGGTCCTGCATTATCTTTCCGAAACGCTCCGAGAGCTGTTTGGCGGTATCCCCGCTGACCTGACCTGAGACAATATTTCCAACGATGTTGACAATCACGTCAGCCTGCTCACGGCCGTAGTCCTTACGGAGCTGGCTGAAGTCCTGAATTCCTAGACATGTGCTTACTCGATTGCTTCTTGCCGTTGCAATCAGGCTGTCGATATTGTTGAGATAGATAGTAGGGAACTCGTCAAAAACAAGGCTGCTTTTTAGTTTTCCCTTCTGGTTTACCTGTTTGATAAGACGGCTTACAAAAAGGGAGAGCACCGCTCCATAAGTCTGTATTTTCTGCGGATTGTTTCCCATTGAAACAATTTTTGGATCGGATGGATTATTAATGTCAAGAGTGAAATCACTGCCCGAGAGCACATAATAAAGCTGCGGGGAGGAGAGTTTTGCCAGCGAGATTTTAGCCGAAGCGATCTGTCCCTCCAGCTGGTCGACTGCCTCTTGAAGGAAGGCACTGACAAAGGGATTGATAAGCACTTCGATTTCTTTTTCAGTTCTGAGAATCGTGAAAAGGCTTTCGTAATCGGTCTGCATCATTTCAATTACATGGGGCAGGGTGCAGTACTCGCCGTCGCTGTATTTTCGCAGGTACCAGATAACAGCCGTCAGGAAATTTATGGGCGATTCTACAAAGAAATCTCCTTGTTTTTTGATCCATTCCCTATTGAGTCCCATAAGGATTGTGCGTGCCGATTCAGCTGCGTCGGTAATGTCTGACATTGCCGCAGGATCAAGGGGATTGCATCGGTGGGTACGGGAGAGGTCGTCAAAATTTATGATGTAAAATTTTGGTTCCACTTCATAAAGATGGCGAAACTTCAGCCAGGCATTATAGGCGATAATGGTGAGGTCGTCGAACTTAAAATCATATATGAACATGGAAAATCCCTTGGCAATGTGCTGGGTGATTACATGGCGGATTACGAAGTAGGATTTTCCAGAGCCGGGAGTTCCGGGAACCAGAATGCCGCGGAAAGGATTTATGATATTGATCCAGCTGTTGCGCACTTTGTCTTTGAGGTGGTAACGGGCGGGAAGGTTGACGGAATATTCGTTTTCAATCAGCCTTTCTTCCTGAGGGAAAGTTTCATTTTCCTTATTGAAAATATCTGCCGGACTGAGCTTTCTGCGGATGATGCGGGAGAGGAGCGTGCCTGCGGAAAGGATCAGCAGATAGCCCAACGAACACAAAGAGATATACAACACTGAACACAGTTCAGTATCCAAAAAGATCACAAGAGCCAGATAAGATCCAAAATAAAACACCAGCCCCAATGCCATATAATAAAAAGCAGTTTTAAAATGTAGCTTTTCATCTTTTCGTCCTCGGGAACCCATGAGGGAAATAACCAAGAATCCAAGGGCAAAAAGCTTTGATTTATGGAAGCTGTCCAGAAGGCCCGTGCGATGTATATTCTCCAGTATCCTACGGGCAAAATCCGGCGCAAGATTCCACTGCCTGAACGAATCGAAGCAGCAATAATAAAAATGGATGAGCAGCACTGCGATGCCCATCAGTCTTGTCATATCCAATATTTTTCTAAGCGCCTGTTCATTTTCTCCTGTCTGCATGCTCATGATTTTTTAAGTATTAACGGTTATCGGACTGGCCTTTTCTCCTTCTTTTTTTGCGTTTATTTTTAAGCTGATTGGGAACGTAATCTGAAGGTGCTCCCGCATACAGCACATCATCAATTATCCGCTGTACTTGCGCTGCGGAAATAAAAGAACCCTGATTCTGAGCAGTACCATCAGGAACGGTATAATGTTTCTCAGAATTAAAGGAATGCCCCAGACGCTGCAGGAGCCCTTTGGCTGCATATTCAGCGCCTAGACTGCTTCCGTTGAAAACGCATCTGGTATTATGATCTATGTAGGTCATGCCGTAGATTATCCCCTGTTCATTTTTTCTGACAACTGCCGTGATGCCCTGATCGGCCAGCCGTGTTTCGAGCTGTGAGAGCGTAAGGGATGGATATTTTAAAAGCAGCAGATCGATGGCATTTCGGGTTCTTTTCATGTTTATAAGGCGCGCAGTTTTAGCTGCAGCAAAATTAATTTCAAGCCGGGAAAGGGTAGGTTTGGAATAAAAACTGCTGGCTTTTATGGGAACCCCGACTGTCTTTTTATTGTCATCGAGAATCTGGTAGATAAGTCCTTTGTTCTGAAATATTTTTGAATTTTCCTTTCCCCTTTCCGCTTTGACATTATAAAGATTCAATACCGCGTTGAGCTCGCCAAGTGTTGTGTATTTGTAGTGCGGAATAACTGCGTTTAGTACGCTGGAGATAGCTCTTTTGGAATCCGCTGCCCCGTATTTTATTTTTTCCGCATCGATGGCATTTATAAGTGAAGGCCCTTGCTTTTTTCGCGAGTCTGCCCGAACCAGATTAAAAGCAATCTCCAATTCTCTGCGGGCCGTTTCGGACTGGTTTCTTCCGATATTATGCATGTTGATCCTTGATCCGTCTGCCCTCACATTAATGGCCGCAATATGGATGTGGGGATGTCCCGCATCGTGATGCTGATAGACAAGATAAGGCTGCGCGCCGAATCCAATTTTCTCCATATAAGAGGAAGCTATCTGCATGAGTTTTTCTTTTGAAAGATCCTTGTCCGAACGGTCAAAATTCAGCGAGATGTGCACAGCGCCGCGCTTTACATTTTCATTGAGCTGGAGCTGTTTTAGAAATACGCCGAGCTTAAAAGATTCTGACATTTTTTCAATATCGACCGGATAATTTCCCTCGCCGATGCACACAGCTGCTCCCTGAGAAACTTTATTCTCATTATAGAAGAGAGTGCCTCTTATCGAGAGTCCTGTGTTTATGACTGCAACCATTTTTGGGCGAGATTTTCAATGTTTTTTTTAATTTCTTCCACCAGGGAAAAATATTTATTCTTGTCGGAATCATAAGCCAGAATCCATACTTTAAGATCTGAAATTTCAAAAAGTGTATGGAGTTTTTTAACGCTCTGATTAAAATTGTTTCCCATGAAATTCAGCTGGGATCTGAGCTGGATGAGTTCCTGCAGAAGCTTGTCGAGCGACTCATTTCTGTACCTGAGAACAATGGGTTTTCTCAGCAGATTTCTGCGCACGAAATCACTTCGTTTGCGGCAGGCAGAAGCTTTAAAATTTCTGTCTATCTGCTCGAATTCTTCTTTGGTCAGGCGGATGTGCAGCCACCTGTTTCTGCCGCTGTTTTTCTCTTCCATATCTTTTCTTTTTCATTGTTTCAATTTCATTCAATCTTAAGGTTTAGCTGCCAGCGAGTTCCGAGCAGAGGGGCAGCAAGATTTTTGGTTGTGATACAACCAGACATCTTGCTGACTGCAGAAAACCGCAGTCCGAAAGCGTCTAAAAGACATTTTTAAGCATTTTCAATCAGTTTAAGTGGATTTTCCAAGCCTACCAAAATTCAAAGGGAATCCATATCAGAATCTGCTTTAAAAATCTAAAATGCACCAATTGAGAAGATGCTGGGGATTTACCTGAGAGCTAAATTATAAAAGGCCTTCAAGCCCTGCAATCCTCCCCAAATTTTGAGTAGGGTAAATAGGGATGATACTTTATAATTTTGCGGGGAGTGGAATATTAATTTAAAATAATGAAGTATGATTACAGCAAATGATGCGGCCAAGGTTTTTGATACGGTATTGAGTATCCCTGGCATGAATGAGACGGTGAAAATGGATCTGAAAATTTCACGAAAAAATGTCCTTCTCTTGAGCCATCTGATACAGGATGGGCTGAAGATAAGGGAAGGTTCTTCTGTTCTTCTAGAGAGCATAAGCGAGCAGGGAAAGTCAGAACTGGAGGGGCTCTCACAAGAGTGCCTTCAGAAAGCGGGCCTAATAGAACTGCATGAAAAGCTTGCCGGAATCAGCGCCTCTATAAAAGGCTGATTGCAAAGAGACTCAACAAGATTTATTGCCTGCACGATTCCTACAAAGTGCAGGCATTTACTTTTTATGCCAGCTAAAATATAAAACTGCCTGATTTTCAAAGTTTTTGGCTTGATTTTTAAAGTATCCATAAGAATTATCTCATTTAAATTTGTGATACATAATAAAAATAGTATCAGCTTTAAAAGTAAAGCTTAATGGAAAATATTTGAGATATGAATTCAAGCGGTCCAATAAAAAAGAACATTGTTTTAACCATATGCTATCTGTACGAGTTATTGTTTGTGTATGCGGCAATAAGCAAGCTGCTGGATTTTGAAAGCTTTAAAGTGCAGATTGGACAGTCTCCCATGCTTAGCATATATGCAGACTGGATTTCTCCTGCTGTTATCGTCATAGAACTTCTTATCGCTCTGATGTTTTTGAACCAACTAACAAAAATGGCAGCGCTATTCTTTTCTCTGGGATTAATGACGATGTTTACGGCATATATTTTTATACTCCTCCATTACAGTTCTTTTGTGCCCTGTTCCTGTGGCGGCGTGCTTGAGAAAATGAGCTGGAACACACATCTTATATTTAATATAGTCTTTGTTTCACTTGCTGCATTGGCTATTATATTAGACGCCAGACCGGCAAATAACAATACTAATAGAAAAAGAAAATGCACAATAATCAAAGCAATTTTTGGAACTATCGCGCTTTGTATCGTTATGGTAGTGATTTTGTTTCTTTCATCAGAAAAAGTAATGTATTATGACAATCCATTTATAAGACGCTACCCGCAGCATGCTGCTGAATTTAAAAAGAAAATAAATCTAGGGTATAATTCATTTTATATAGCTGGCGAATCAGCCGGCAGAATATATCTGGCAAATTACGATTACCCTTCTTACATACAGTCCTATAATGCATTGCTTAGTGACAAAAAAGAAGAAAAAATATTAATGGACCCAAAGAAAATTCCATTTAAGATGATAACGACAAAAATCCAAAGTCCTTATTTCTATCTGACTGACGGAAGTGTTCCGATTGTTTTAAGAGGAGATTTAAAAAAGTGGAAAGTAGATAAAGAATTAAAGGGGAGTCCATACTTTACAATTGCGCAGCCACTAGATTCCACCAGCGTCGCAGTCAGATCCAACAGCTCAAAAAATATGCAGAATATGCTCGGGGTTTTTGACCAATATACTGTTCCAAAAGCTAAGTTCAACAGAACACTACTTCAAAAACAGGTAGACGGCATATTTGATACCGACGGTGTGCTGCTTTATTCTGAGATCAGTGAGAAAATTGTCTATGTACATCGTTACCGCAACGAAATTATTATTGCTGATAAAAAAGGCGGTCTTATCCGTCGTGGACATACTATTGATACCATTTCCAAAGTAAAAATGAAAGTGTCCAAATTAAAGGAAGGAAAAAGATATGCCATGTCTACACCATCTTATGTGGTAAATGAAAATGCTGCAATATCAGGAAACCTATTGTATATAAATTCAAAAGTAAAGGGCAGATACGAAAGTGATAAACTTTGGGAAACCTGTTTCATTATTGACGTTTACGATATAGAACGCAATGCTTATGTGCTTAGTTTTCCAGTTTTTCATACAGCTTCAAAACAGCTTCGTTCAATAGCGGTAAATGGGAAGTATCTGTATGCCGTAATCGGAACCGATCTAGTAGTGTATGAGTTAAAAAACAAATTGCTTAAAAAACTCGAATAATAGAATTAAAAATATACCGGCCAGTATCAGGAAAGAAGATCGAAAACCTGTAGAAAAAAGTAGATCCTATATAAATTTAAAATTAAAAATCATGAAAAAGTTATTTTTGAAAAACATGATGCCAGCAGCAGTTATTGCGTTGGCGCTAGGAGGTGCGTTTGCGACTACTTCAATGCAGAGTGCTCCGAAAGAAGAAGCCTTCAAATGGGGATACTACCCTAATGCAGCTGCAGGCTGCAGCAATGTAAGAATCGCATGTGATGACGTTCCGACTCCAAATCTTTGCCGTGTAGATGACAATAGTCCTATTGCATATGATTTGGATACAAACTGTGTACAGCCTTTGTACAAACAAAATCCGTAATATGGATTTAGATTCTGCATTTTTATGGCAATGCAGTTCCATTTTGGAACTGCATTGTTTTTTTAATTCTGCCATCCTTTAGTTATCCACTCACTTTTCTTATCTTCTTTTAAGAAATGGTCAAACCATTGGAGCGTCCTTATTGAAAGATCTTTCTGTTTTTCAACATTAATAAGATTATGCCCTTCCTCTGGATACAATAGCATCATACTTTTTTTGCCGGCACGACGCAGGGCAAGATAAAATTCCATGCTCTGGTGAGTATCTACCTGATAGTCATTTTTACCGGACCATAGAAGCAGCGGTGTCTGCACATTCTGCACATAATTGATAGGCGAATTATTATAATAAGCTTTAGGTATTTCATATGGCGTGCCACCCATATTCCATTGTTCATTTTGGAACCGCCACATATCAGGTAAACCAGTTCCTTTATTTATTGTATGATAGAAAGAGACCAAATCTGTAATGGCACCGCTTGCGATTGCTGCCGCAAATAAATTGGTCTGAGTTATTATGAACGAAGATTCGTAGCCGCCGAAAGAATGTCCCATGATTCCAATCCTTTTTTCATCTACAATACCTGATTCCAGAACTTTTTTTACGGCACTGATTACGCAGTCAGCTGCAGCAATTCCAGGATTTTGATATTCCAGTTTAATGTCAGGTTGCAGGACAAAATATCCCTCAGATGTAAAAACAGTGGGATTAAATCCGGCGGACTCGTACCAAGTTGGATTTTGATATTTATGAAGCTCATAAGACTTACGCTCATAAATATTTACAATCATTGGATATTCTTTCAAAGGATTATAGGCAGCGGGATAATAAAGAACTCCCTTCAGTTTTATTCCTTTCGAGTTTTGATATTCGATGAGCTGCGATCTGCCCCAGAAAAATTTATCCTGCTGGGGATTACTTGCAAAAAAATATTTTGAGGGTAATGGATTACCTGCAGCTGCCAATCTTGGTGAAATGTCAAATTTCTGTTCGCGGAAGAATATATATTTCTTCCCTTCGTTATAAATTATCTGGTCACAATAGGCGTCTTTAAAAACAATAGAACTTTCTCCATACTTTTTAGACCAGCTGAAAAATCCGGTTTTTTCATCACTTGCCTTTGCGCTTAGAACTAAACCCTTATCCAGGTTATAACTATCCTGCAACTGCCCTTCGAATAAATGATTAAAACGCGGTTTATCGTATGATTTGGCAATTCGAAAGACAATCTGCGATTCCTGTCCTCTGGTCAGCCTTTTAAATGAATTTCCATCCGGATCAACTGCCCAAAGATCAAACTGGTCATAAATCAGTATTTCGTTATCATTTTTTGTCCATCCGGGACTTCCACATATGGATTCAGGGATTAAAGACAGCTCTTTGGCCGTGAATTTACTTTTGATTGCAGCAGTAATATTTTTATGGGTATCTTTTTTAAAATTATAGGTCCACCAACAGCTATCCTTGAAGTATGCAAAGTATTTTCCTTCAGGTGAAGCATTAAAGGCAAGGTGATCAGGGACATATTTTTTAAGGAATAATTTTTTCTCAAAGGTGTACAAATCCATGATATAAAAATCCCTTGGAGCTGTAAATTCGAACTGGGGCTCATACTGTTTAGGGTTTGATAAAACAGCATATCGCATATCACCGCTTAAAATTAGATCAGGAAGATCAGATGATGTGATATATACAGCTTTATTTATAGCCGGAGTCCAGACTGCTACTCTTCTTTTTTTTAAGCGGTCTGCATTTAGCTGCTGAATGTATGTTCTTTTATCAGCTGAACTCCATATCTCAACATTTTTTGAATCCATGCTTCCAAATTGGGAATTGTCGGCAACAGTAGAGAAAAATAATCGCTGCAGATCATCGGATATGATAATTGGAGATTCAGAGTCAAATTTTGTATTGGAATTAAGTATAGAATTACTGTCAGGCAGGAATTTAAAATCGTACAATTTTTTTTCAGATAAGACAAAATGATACATTGCCTGCGTCTGAAGCGGATTCTCTCCAGCTGTAAAGGCTAATGACAATCCGTTTTTCTGCCAGCTGAGATTGGAGAAGTGAAGAGAACCGGACACGACTTCAAAAGTTTTGTCTATTTGCAGACTGGTAATTTCAATGGCACTTTTCTGATCTGTAAAGATGCTGTATGCCAGCATGCCTTTTTCCTTATTAAGTGAGAATTGGTCGATATTGCTTATTTCTTTTTTTATTCCTGTATTAAAGGACTGTATTGTAAGGATACGGTCTTTATTTTCTATACCATAAAGAACAATAAGCTGGTCTTTTCTTTCAAAATAATCAAAATCAATTACATCTTTGATGATTTCTTTTCTCCCATTTGAAAGATTTATAATAATCAGATCTTTTCCAGTCTGGCAGAAAAACATCCGGCCATAAGAGAAAACGCCGTTTTTTGCGGCAGGAAAATTGTAGGTTTTAAGGCTGGCAACATTTCGCACAAACAGCGTATCGCTGCCATTTTTGTATCTCAACTTAAAACTTGCCCATTTCTGGTCCGGCGAAATTTTATCAAGTGCTACATCATCCCATTGTGGATATGAATCTGGCATCAGGTTCTTTTTTTGCACCACCTGTCCCCATAAGGGACAGGTTACTAACGGCAAAATAAATAATAAAACTAAAAAAGGTAAAAACAATGCCCTAAAGGCATATAATCTTCGATAAAAATATCTTGTAAGCATATGTCTTGTAATTAGTATCCCTGATTCTGCGGTTTTAGATTAGGATTTGCATTAATTTCTGCCTCAGGAATGGGAAAGACCTGATCAGTGGTATTCCAGCCGGCCTTTATATTTCCAAGAGCGAAGTTAAGTTTTCCATTTCTTTTAAGGTCAAAAAAACGGTGGCCGTACTCCGTAAAAAGTTCATGTCTTCTTTCCTCAAGAATGGCATCGAGTATTTCGCTCTGTGTCAGTGCCAAAGTATCTGGCAGTCCGGCTCTTTTTCTGATTTTATTCAAGTCTTCTTTGGCTCCGATAAGATCACCCTGCATAACCCGTGCTTCGGATCGTATTAAAAACTGTTCGGAAAGCCGAAGCACCACTGTGTATTCCTTTGAAACTGATGTATCAAAATTTTCTTTATATTTATAGGGATGGTACCATGTTCCCGAAGCATCGGTAACTTCTTTTATCCAATAGGTGCGGCGAAGGTCGCCAGCAGAAAATGAATTGTACAGGCTGCTGCTCAGCCAGACAAACTGCGGAGGACCGGCGGTAAATATAAAATAGGCGCCGTCTGTCGTGTTTTTGCCTGCTGTACCGGAATGAAGCTGCCATAATGTTTCTTTGGAGTTTATCAGAAATAGAGAGTTTATATTTTCAACAGCATAGAGGCTCTGATTATTAATCACCGCCGATGCTGCATTTGAGGCTTCAGGGAATTTCCCACTGAAGAGATAGATTCTGGAGAGAAGCGCCTTTGCTGCATACTTATTTGGACGAATGCGGGGTGCAGCTGCATAGGTTTCAGGTAGCAGATCTGCTGCAGTTTCCAGATCAGAGATAATTTCTGCATACATCTGCTCAGGAGCCATTTTTGAAATCTTAATGTTTGTTTTATAGTCCGTACCAGAAACATACGGCACGCTTCCAAAAATGCTCAATAAATAAAAGTGCTCGAGAGAACGAATAAAAAGTGCTTCTCCGGTCAGCTGATTTCTTTGTGCTTGCGTCAGCGAACTACTTTGTTCACAACCATTGATAATTGAATTGGTCGCATAAATTTGATTATAAGCAGAGTTCCAATAATCGGCAACTATAGTATTTGTTGGGAGGAGTGCATTTGAGTAAAAGCTGAAACTTGGATTTGTGACGTTCTCATTGCTTATCATCTCATCGGAATAACAGGCAAGATGATTGGATATTCCAATTCCATCACCGGTGAGCATTCCTTTGTCTCTTATTTTTGAATAGATATCGGTCAGAGCCGCTTCGGCAGTGCTGTAATTTTCAAAAACAGATTCTGTGGTCAATTGAGATTTCGGTAGGTCTACTTCCACAAAAGAATCGCAGGAAGCAGCAACAAACAGAATCATCGAAATTAAAAATCGGGATTTAGATAGAAAATTTGTTTTCATAACCGGTTATTAAAAAGTTAATTGAATTCCTGCCGTAATTACTTTTAAAGGAGACAGGTAGCCATAAGTTGTAAATTCGGGATCGCCGTCATCATATCTGGTAAAAGTCAGCAGATTCTGTCCCTGTAGCATTATCATGCATTGCGTATTATTAAGGTTCAAAGGGAGCTTATATGAAAGGGCTATGTTTTTGAGTCTTATAAAGGAGCCGTCTGTAATAGAGGCAGTGCTTTGATTAAACTGGCTGTTTGCGGTAACTGCCGCACTATTAAATCCTGCTGTATAGATCTGATAAGGAGCAGCATCTCCGGGTGAAGACCAGCTTTCCAGAAGCCTGACATGCTTGTTGGACATTGTTCCAGCTGACGACATGGAATAGGCTTTGCTGTCTTTGCTTACAAACTGGAAGAGGAAATCCAGCGATACGCCTTTATAAGCCAGCCTGTTTTGAAGTCCCCCATAAAATTTCGGATTCAAATCTGCAATTATCTGCTTATCCTCAGCCGCAGTCAAAAGCCCATCCTTATTGAGGTCTTCAAACTGATAGATTCCCGTCTGCGGGCTGACGCCGGTAAATTTGTATAACAGCTGTGTATTAAGCGGCTGTCCGACCCTGTACTGCTGGCTGTAGGTTGAATTTGCAAGATTTGGAAAAGAAAGGAGTTTATTTTTAGCAACCGTGAAATTAAGACTGGTGGTCCAGTTGAAATTTCTGCTATTAAAATTGACTGTTCTCACCGTAAATTCAAATCCCCTGTTTTGCACGACCGCATCCAGATTGGCCTGCATGGATGCAAATCCAGCTGTTCCCGGAAGCGGTATGCCGACCAGCTGATTGGAAGATTTGTTCTGATACCATTCCATGGTTGTGAAAATGCGGTCTTTGAAGAAACCTAATTCAAGTGCCGCTTCCAGCTTTTTATTTGTCTCCCATCCAAAATCGGAATTAAAGAGCCTTGTCGGCGAAAGCCCTGAGACTCCGTTATATAATACTCCATTGACTGAATAAGTGTCGAAAAACTGGTAATCGCCAATCTGATCATTTCCAGTGGTGCCATAACTTCCTCTTAATTTTCCAAAACTAATCCAAGTCGAATTCTGAAGAATTTTTTCGTTAGTAAACAGCCATGCAAGTCCCAGTGCCCCGAAATTTGCAAACTGGTTGCCTGGTCCAAATCTGCTGGAACCATCGCGTCTAGCGGTTAGGTTTGCAATATATTTCTGCTGGTAATTAAAGTTAATTCTTCCAAAGAAAGCCTGATATTTATAAAGTGTCTCTTCATCGAGCAGCACCCTCACCGTTTTCGCTGCTGCCAGATTGTAAATAAGGCTGTTTGAAGTGAAGCCTGATCCAAGATTGGATATTTTTGCACTGCGCTGGCTTTGAAAAGTAGAACCAAGAAGCACATCAATTTTTGCATTCTTCAGCTGCTTAATCCAGTTTATCTGCGGTTCTGCTATCCATGAAGATCGATTTACATCATTTGTGAAAATAGATGATTGGGATGGCTGGACATTAAAGGCAGGATTATAAATAGTAGAAGGAACAATTCTGGTTTCGGTATTGTCTAGATAAGTGAATCCGAAGTTGCCCTTGACTACAAGCTCTTTCGTCAGCGAATAGGAAAGAACAGCATTTCCTGTAAGGTCATTAACAGCAGATTCGGCTTTCGTGTTTAGATTTCTAAGCGGGTTCTGCCATGTATTGTTTTCCCAGTTAAGTTTTCCGTCCGGAGTATAAAGTGCTGGCGCATTGGGAGGAAGATTTCTGGCGTCGCTTGTAAAATCGTATGAGGGCTGGTTGTTATCCTGCGAATTAAATCCTGCAGAGAAGTTAAGTGAAAACTTTTCATCTTCGGATTTGTGGTTCAAACTGAAATTACTTCCGCCTTTTTTATAACGGAACTGACCCGGAAAGACAGTTGTTTCTGTATGATAAGAGCCATTTAAAAGAAATTGGGTATTGTTTGACCCGCCTGACACTGATGCCTGCAGGTCGCTTATCAATGAAGTGCCTCCAATAAGTTCTTTCTGCCAGTCCGTATAACGGTTCTGGTCCCAAATACCGTTAATATCATAATCCGCTGCACCATAAGTTCTGCCATCATTTATAAAGGCCTTCTTACGCACAGCCAAGTACTGTTCGGTATTCATAAGGTTTAGAAACTTAGTTACCCTGCCGGTTCCTGTGGAAGCAGATACAGTAAATTTTGTTTTTCCTGCTTTTCCCTTCCGAGTGGTGATCAGTACCACACCGTTTGCACCTCTCGATCCATAGATAGATGTCGCGTCAGCATCTTTTAGCACTTCAATGCTTTCGATTGCATCCGGATTAATGCTGTTGATAGGGCTCGCCAATGTGGGAAATGTGGTTCCCGTAAAAGAGGAGCCGATGGGATCTGAAGAGATCGGCACACCATCAATGATATAAAGCGGTGAATTAGCATCTGGTCTAAGACTGTTCTGTCCCCTTATTTTTATATCAAAACCTCCGCCCGGCAAGCCAGTAGTCTGGGTGATACTTACTCCGGCAATACGTCCCTGCATTGCCGCCAGCACATTAGTCACAGGCTGGGTTTCAATATCTTTGGAGGTAATTCGGGCAATACTCCCCGTACGGTCACTTTCTTTTACGGAATAATAACCAGCATTTACCCGAACCTCCTGCAGGGTAGTTGTATCATATTCCAGCTTAATGTCAATTTTAGTTCTGTCATTTACTGCAATAAATTTAGTTTTGAATCCAATGAAAGATACTATCAATGTATCCCTGGGAGAAGCTTGAAGCAAATAGTGGCCGTTGTAGTCTGTGATTACGGCTGTATTTTTATTGCTTTTAAGGGTGATTGTCACTCCGGGCAGAGGAGAAGTTCCGTCACTTACAATACCCTGGACCTGATGGCTCTGGTAAGAAAGCATGTTGGAATTTTGAAAATTTCTGGAATAGGTGGTGGAAAAAGACAACAGTATGCCAGCAAGAAATAGGCAATAAAGAGCTCTTCCATCCTTGTAAAATGAAAAATAATTCATAATATTGGGATTGGTTAGTTAAATGGATATTTGATTAGCTAAGGTCCTCTGCTCTAGTTTGGTCGCTGCAGCTGAGGGCCATTTTTAATGCATTAAGTAAACGACTTAATGTTCATAAAGAAGATCTTGTTTAGTACACTGGCAATGAATAATTAAAAAGTTCAACTTGAAAAAAGTTGCGAAACTTGAAATAAAACATTTCTGCTAAGAATAATAAGTGAGGTTGTAAAAAAAAATGGGCAGGTTCTCACTTTTAGACGTTATCGAGGTACTGGCGGTACCTTACCACGAATAAGTGAGCCCACGCCCAAATTAAGGCGTGAGCATTAACACTTATCATCTCGTGGTTACTTTAAACGCCAGTTTTCGATAACGAGATTCAAAGCGAATGCTTCAAATATTTTTATGAAGAATCGCAAAATTACATTTTATTATATAAAATGTTGTGACAAATATAACAAAAAAGCTTATTCAATACAAATTTGTATCGAATAATTTAATCTTTTTTCTCAATTTTTACTTTATGAGAAAATCTAGTGAAGTAGAATTATATCTTATTAATATTCAGATTGGGTGTATACTCCGATTGGCTAGATTGCGACAAAAATTATCTCAACATGCTCTTGGCTTGAAATTAGAATATAACTCAACTATGATTGGACGGATTGAAAGAGCTGAAAGCGTAAGTGGTTGGGATAAAATATTTTCAATAAGTAAATGTTTAAATGTTAATTATAGTGAGCTTTTTATTTTGAAAAATAGAGATTCACTAAATTTGATTATTGAAGAATCATTCAAGTTAGAAGAAAAATTAACTAAAGAAAAAACTGAATACTACAATTTTCTAAGAAAAACAATTGATAAAAAGTTTGATTTGTTAGAACAAGAAAAATCACAATAAAAGATGCTTCGGCATCTTTTTTTATGCTCCAAAAACAGGTATTTATACGGTAAGCTTTTCATCATTAAAGAATTATTTTGCGCCATACTAATATCACTGATTATGGAAAACCGTAAAATGAAACAAAAGAGGTTTTGTATGTTTAATTTTGAAATTAGACAATAGCATAACGGCATCCATAAAATTACTTAGATAAGTAATTTTATGGATTAAATAATTAATTTACATTGTCTTACCGAGTAATCGTAACTAATAGTCAATTTAATAAACCCCAATTATGGACAAAGAATATCAATACATTGTAGACATTAAGAGAAGGATAAAAGATACTGATTGGAGTTTTGAGCGAAAAAAAATCATATTAGAAGCTGTACTAGAACTCAGAAAGAGAGGTCATAATGATTTAACTATTAAAAAATTATTTCAACTTGAAATAATAAAAGAGCAGGATAATTCGCATATGGTCAATAACAATATTAGATATCAAGAATTACTTGATGAAGTTTTAGCTGAAAATAAATAGTATTATGTGTAAAATCGACTGGTCTATTTTGTTAGGCATTTTAGGAGCAATAGGTGGAATAGCAACCGCTGCAATTGCTTGGTTTCAATTATCAAACTTAAATAAAAGCTTAAACGCTAGTAACTTAATGGCAATCTTTGAAATTGAATTTGAGTTAAATAGAAGAAAAGAACGTTTATCAGAAATTCGAAAGGAGAATGAGACATTATTACTAAATGTTAGTAAACCTGCTACAGTAAATGAAAAAGCTGCAATAAAAATGCTTGAAGGTCATAGAAAAGAAGCTTATGAAAACTATCTGAATGTTTTTGACAGATTATGTTATTTTGTTTTACAGAAGAAATTAAATGAAGAAGATTTCAGACTAGAATATCGGGATATGCTTTTCCAAACAATTGAAAGAGATGTCGAAAATACTTTTAATAACGGAACTAAATTTCGTAATATGCTTAAACTGTATAATTCTTGGAAAGAGAAGTAACTACTGATAATACATGCTACAAGCAATTTGGGTTTTGGACTTAATTTGAAATTGATCTTATATTTGGAAGATTTGGCAAATCCGAAAGATAACGCTGATTAAACCCAAACTGCTTGCAGCGCTAGAACGTTGGCAGTAAGCAACCGAAAAACTGAAGAATATGACACAAACTAGCATAACTATTTTGACAATTTTACTTCCTTTCATTGGTGCAGGAATTGGTTATCTAACAAAATATTATATTGAAAAAAACAAAGAATTAACTAACGAACTCACAAAGCAACGGAGAGAAATATATCAACAATATGTTAATCTAATAATTGATTTATTTTCCAAAAATAAAATAAAGCAAAATAAAAAAGAAGATAATTTATTAGCTGAATTATTTGAATTTTACAAAAAATATATTCTTTACGCATCTCCAAATGTTATAAAAGCATTTTCTAATTATTTTCAATTTATCTATAATCAAAATGATTTTGAAAATGATAAAGATTCAAAAAGAAGTTTAGAATATATGACAAAGATTATGTTGGAAATGAGAAAAGATATTGGGCTTAAAAATGATGGATTAGGCGAAAACGGTGAAATGTTACTACGAGCTCTTATTAACGATTATGACAAAATATGGAAAAAGTAGACTACTGCCAATAGACGCTACAAGCAATTTGGGTAATAGGCGTAATTTGAAATTGGTTTTGTTTTGGGAGGATCTGCTTCGCCTGTTCGCTATCGCTAGGGTGGCAAATCTGAATAATGAGCTTAATTTAGCCACAAACCCGGTTTACTACAAGATCGTTATCTACAACTCGACAGAAGATTAAAGGTACATCAGAAACTCGATAAAAAGTTTGGGGAGCCAATTGAAAAATCAAACAATTAAACACAAATTAAAATAAATAATTTAAAATGGGAAATCTGCCATTTTTTAATGTTTGACTAAAACTAAATAGTTATGAACGAAAAAAAGAGAAAAGCAGCAATTCTAATTTCAATTTCATTTGTTTTTTTAACATCACTTAGTTTCAATATTTACCAACAAAAACAGATAAAAGAACTTCGTTCAGAACTTGACTATTGCGAAAGTAAAAGAAATGATTTAGAAAATACTGTAACTGATTTAGAAAACGAACTTGAAGAATGTAAATCTCAAAACGACGACTATGAAAGTCAGAACAGTCATCAATATTTCGACAATTCATATTTACAAGGTGATAATAACAAGTTAGAAAGCGACAATGCAGATTTAAATAGTGAAAAAGAGTATTTGGAAAGAAAAGTTAGAAGTTTGGAAAATGAACTTGACGACTGCCAAAGAAAATTAAGCGACCGCAATTAAACCAAATCCCATAATGAAACAAATAATTTTACTTTCAACATTGTTTTTACTTTTTACGACAAGTGTACAAGCTAAATATGTTCAAACTTGTAACGTAAAATACATGACACAGGACGGTTGGTCAAAAAAATATACTGTAGACGTTACATTTCTTTCTGGATCAGAATTAAATAGAGCGACAAATTCTTATAAATATTCTTCTTATTCTGTTTATGCAATAATATTTTGGGGCGAAGGGAAAGCTACTATTATTAAAGTTTCAAACTATCTTTCCTGTGCGGTAGAAGTTGACAAAAGTTGTATAGCCAACACCTATGGAGAAATAAAAGGTAAAGATCAAAATGAAGATGAATGGAAAATTTGTGTAAGTAATTATTGCTACTAAATAAAAAAACTACAGTTAACAGCTGCAATGGATTTGAGCAATTGGCTTACTTGAATTTTGGCTATGCATTTGTGATAATTTACTCTATGCTCGCGACAAATCCAATAATGGTTAATTTATTATCAAATCCGTCGCAGTACCAGAACGCTACTGGTAAGTTTACAGCTTATTATGTAAACCTCAGCTCAATTATCTGTATTTTTGAATGCTTGTCTACAACCCCGATTGAAACGGAAATCCTTTTTGGCCGGGGTTCGGGAAAAAAGATTACTTCGTCAGTTCGCTATCGCTCGTGTGCAGCGCAAAGCGGGATAAGCTGGCATAATCTAAAAAAACAATGGGGCCGAAAAGCCCCATTATCCACCTTTTACAACCGGTAAGACGCTGACTGCAATTCTTATTTCTTAGACTCCTCAATAGAAACTTTTCTAAACTCTTTTAAAAGTTTCTCAATTTCCAAAGAAGATTTACGAGCTCTAGCTCCTGCAGCTTTAACTCCTTTTTCAACTAAAGCTTCAGATTCTGTTTTAAACGTTTCGATTTCAGCGTTGATTTTTGCAACCAGGTCTTTCATTATACAATTTTTTTTAAATTAAGAGGGCAAATGTAAAGTTTTGCCTTAATTGAAAACGTAATTGCTGACAAAATATTTTTATGAATTCTCTTTCCTCAGCTTTTTAAGGAAATAACTGATCGAAATTCCTGTATTAGAGTAGAATGCATTGGTGAAGCGGGGAGTGGAAGTGAAACCGGCTTCCTCCGCCAGCGAGCTTATTGAGTAATTTCTATGCGCGCTTGAGTTTCGAAGCAGCTCCACCAGATAATCAATTTTGAGGTCATTGATATAATCGGCGAAACGCTTGCCGCTGCGATGGTATATCACTTTTGAAAGGTATTTGCTGTTTGTATTAAACCGAACAGTTAAGGTGGCAAGTGTTACCTCTTTGTGCAGGAATTTTTTATCCCTTTCAAATTTTTCAAGGTGTTTTATGATCTGCTTTACAGTTTCCTGCGAAATATCGGTTATTTCGAATTTATCGGTTGACTGTTTCTGTATGCTGCTTTTTTCATTTTTTTCCAGAAGAAGATCAAATTTGATCTTGTTCCGCTTTTTGGTTTCAAAGTGGTTGTAAGTGCCGTAAATGACAGCGGAGAACAGAACGACAACCACGCTGATTAAAATAACGTCATAATATTTCTCTTTTACAAGCTGCTGCTGTATTTTTTCTTTTTCCAGCAGAATTTCCTTCGTATCATACTGCTTGTGGATTTTTCCCACCAGATACGTATTGGCATCTGTTAATACAGAGTCCGCTTTTAAAAGCTGGTCTATATAATAAAGCTGATATTTCAGATTATTTTCCTTTTTGTAATATTTAATCATTAATTCAAAAACTTCTTTTAAATCCGGACGGATGTATCCTTTCTCAATAAAAGCCTTATCAACCTTTTTAAAGTAGGGAACTGCTTTTGCAGGAAGCTGAAGTTTCCAATAGCTTTTTCCGATATAAAAATTTGCAATGGATATGTTGGCAAATTCTGTGATGCTGTTCAGCTGAGGCAGAACCTCCTGAAGCATTTTTATGGCGGTATGATAGTTATTCAGGAAGAACTGGTTGATTCCTTCGGAGTGTTTGAAAAACAATTCCATTTCCGGAATTTTCAGCCGTTCGCATTCTGCAAGTCCCAACGAATTAGTCTGCGAACATCTGGTGTAATCGCCAGCTTTATTATAGCAGGCACTTAATGAATGCAGTGAATTCAAATAGGGGCGTGCCTGATCTTTTTTAAAATATGCCACGCAGTCATTAAAGAGTGAAATGGCCTCGTCATAAAAACCGAGATAATATTTAATCTGCGCGATATGATATTTGGTTTTGTAGATCAGATACTCATTTTCGGTTTTGGAAATGCTTGCATTTGCCCGAATGTAATAATCATATGCTTTCACATAATTTTTCTGGCTGTAATAGACGATCCCTTTTGATAAGTCAGCTGAGCCGATCAGCTCATCGCTTTTTGATTTTGCAGCAGCGATTACCATACTGTCAGCATATTTCAAACGAAGATTCATTGGCGACTGATGCAGTAAGTTTTGATATGCATTAACAGTCTCTTCATAATTCTTCTCCTTTTTTGCCTTATTTAAATAGGCATATAAATAAGGTGCTGCTTTCAGGCTGTCATCTTTGTATTCATAAATCCTATCATCCAGATAGCTATAACTTTTAAAAATAAGGGAATCAGGAATTCTGTTTGGAATATTCTGGGCATTTAAAGAACTAATTAGGAGTAGAAGCAACCCTACTTGTAAATGACATTTCATAATGCATAAAAATTTTGACTTATACTCTTGTAAAAGCATAAATCTGATTAATAAAAAAAAATGAAGAGGTCGTTAGAGAGCAACTTTCAAAAATACTGTAAATATTTGGATTAAAACTAAATAATGTAGGAAAAATACATTATTGATTTCATGAAAATCGATAGTGGATTTTCCGAAAATCCACACACATGTGCTTGATTTATGATTTTTTGCAAATTAGATTTGCCTTGAATTCAACAGCAAAGATTCAGTAAAGCGCTGAGCAAAAGTTCTGCTGGCCCGGGCAAAATGGACTGAGACAAGTTCTCAATTAACCAAACCATTTTGCATTATGAAAAATTTACTATTAACTGGTTTAATTATTTTTTTAGGTTCATGTTCAAATGACGACTTGGACAATTCCAATTTAAGTCTGATCTCGAAAGAAACAGATAACAAAGAGAAAAGTCTAGATTTAAAAAAAGGAACTTCTTCAGAGGACAACTTTAAGGAAGTGCAGGCAGGAGATTTTATACTTCTGATACCTGCCCATATTAAAGGCAGAGTCATGTCAGTGCTCAGAGATCAGATTCCCGGCAGTGAATCAAAGATTTCAGAGAAAAACACTTCTGCTTTAGATATAATTTCTTCTGATCAGGATCCCGTGGGAACACTATTTATAATTGTTGATGAAAGCACACTTGCATCATCATTGAAACTTGATTTGAAGAGCTATATAACCAATCTCGGAAATCTCCGCGGCCAGCAGTATGACATTGTGGATGATTTTATAATCCAATACGAGATTTCCAAACGAGAAGATTCGACGCTTCTGACAAATGAGAAAGAAACAATCCTCTCTATTTCTTCAATTTCGGAAGCGGTTCTATTTAGTGAAAAGGATAGGAAGGACAGGGACTGGGAGACCTCTACAACCAGTAAGCGTAACGGCTATTGAAGTTTTAAAGCTGCGGGTTCAATCAAAATGCACAAGTTAAGAACAAGTGATTTAATAAATTTCTAATCTGTTTACATATGAAAAAGCGGGCTTTGTTTTATATTTTATTATTCTTCTTCAATCTTTTGAGCCTTTATTTTATAATAAAGCTTTTTGCCGCAGACCAGCTTGTGAGTTATGTTTTAAACGGAGACTCTGTTGCTGAAAGCCCGAGATTAACAGCGTATGTTTTATACGTCTGCTGTCTGTCAAATCTTTATTTCCAGTTTCTGATATGGATGGACTATTTCTTCAAGGATAAAATCTAAAAGCAGATCATAAAAGACAAAAAATGATTAGAGAAATCTTAAATACAGAAATTAAGAGCATTGAAAATGACGGTATCGATGTTATCCTGCTTACAGAGTACAAAGTGAAAAATGTGCTGGAGGTTCCATTTTCCATTTCGAATTTTTCAGTGCTTTTAATCAAAAACGGTAAAATGAATATCAGATTTCATGACGACGCCAGTATATTGAAAAGTAGAGATTTACTGCTGATTCCCTATAATTCGGTCTGCACCAAACTTGAGGTGACTGCCAACATCCAGCTTTATCTGATAAGGGCAAATTTTGATTTTGCCTTTAACAACTGTTATGAGAAAGAGCTTTTGGATGCTTTCAGCTTTTTAATGCTGAAATCTGATCAGAAGATCAGCCTGCAGGAAAACGATTTTAAAGTTTTGTCGGTAATTTACAAACTGATGAATGCGCTGCAGTACGGAAATGAAAGGCCTGAGATAATTATTAAGCTTCGCCGGATATGCTTTAATCTATTTATATATGAACTCAAGTTTATACACTCCAAATATAAACCGGAGCTCGATCTTGACTTTTCAAGAAGAGAAAGTATTGTAATCCAATTTCTTACTTTACTTTCGATACACTTCAAAACACAGCACCATGTACAGTTTTATGCGGGTGCTTTATTTATTACTCCGGGACATCTGAATAAGATGGTTAAAGAGAGCACAGGGAAAACTGCTAAATCTTTTATAATTGAAGCGCTTGTCAATGTTTCGAAAAATCTTCTTACTGATTCCAACTACACTGTAGCTGCTATTGCAGATGAACTGGAATTCAGCAGCCCTGAAAACTTTGGTGTATTTTTTAAAAGACATACCGGTATGCTGCCAACAGAATTTCGTTCCAATAAAAAGTAAGCTGCCAAATCGCTTCTTATTCTGCCAGAGACTGTTTAATTAAAACGATAAGACGATGATTAAAATGTATCCTTTGGAATGGTTCGATTCGCTGATTATAAATTCATTTGATGCAGGGAGTTCCTCTATAAGCGTATCGGAAAGCGAGCTGAAAGTTTTGAATGAAAGAATAGCGTCTGAAGCAAAGAAAATTAAAATTCATATTAAGAATTCTTTTTTTGAGCTGAAAAGCAAAAGGCAGATCAGACTTCTTATTAAAAAGTATCATTCTTCATTGGTTTTTTTAATAGACAAGACTGCAGAGATCAGAAAGAGAGAAAATTCTACTCAAATTAATGAAATATTTGATCTGGTTGTCACTTCCCTTAATGATTTACTGTCATTTGTCGAGATCAGATATTCCGCTTTTATGAGTCTGGACCAAAGAGTATCGTACAGCTATTTTTCAGTATGGAAAAAAGAGACGCTTACGATTTTAAAGAATTTGGTTAAAACAAAAGAAAACCCAGCAGACCATTATCGTGACTTCGAATTTGCTGCGGCACTTCTTGCTGCGCCGCTGCACAACTCCAGAAACATAAAATTTACCTACCGCCAGATTTTGTATTACAGAGAGATTATCACTGAGATGCAAAAATTAGAGCATGCAGTTTCTGAAACAGAATGTATTTCAGATCTTGACCTTATGCTTATTAGAATGAATTTTAACTCCAGAGAATATGCCGAGAAACTAGTCGGCAAAATTGGCAGGTATTTGGAGGGTTTTGAGAATTTATCGGAAAGGCTTGAAAAATTACTTTACATCTGGAGCAGAATATCTAAAATAAACCCCAATTTAAAATTAACCTTTAATCCATCACAGCAGAATCTGATTTTATTTTTGGAATACTGGTTTTCCAGCGAAGTGAGATATGTTGAGAAGAAGTCTGCAATTGAAATGCAGCAGAAGACGGTCGATTATGTTGGAAATGAATTTGTAGAGAAAGCTGACTCCAAGCTGGAATGTATGCTTTCCGGTGATCAGATTGGACTTATTTTAAGGGCGACAGACGAAGCGAGAATTATTAGAGCCAAATCTATGAACTACATATTTAAAAGCATTGTGCCTTATCTATCTACTCCGGTAAAGAGAAATCTTTCCTACCAGTCAGTGAGAAGCAACTCCTATAATGCGGAAGAGCGTGATAAGGAAATTGCCATTGAAAGTCTTGAGAAAATAATCCGTAAGATAAAAACATATTAGATTTTATTGCAGTGTATAATTGGACAGCCCTTTAAATTCAAGCATTTTGAAAGGATACAAAAAGGGTACAGAAAAGTTGTACTTGTAGAAAATCTATCCTTATCGTTCCTTTGGCCTGTAGAATAAATCCCATCAATATTTAACAGATGGAGGTTTTCATAGAGATGGATAAAATGTTGAACGATAAAATGAGGAGCTATGTTTACAAATATTTCATGGGGCAGTTATCTGACCGCGGCTGGTATTGCCATAATTTTCTGGTATCTAATCATCTTACTGAAATTTCACAACCGTGATTTAAAGAAAATCTTATCAGGCGAAAAGAAACTGCAGATACCATTTCTAAAAAAAACTTCTAAAAATTCACGGGAAATAAAATCAATATCCGATTCATTTCCCAAATCCTTCGATACGCTGCAGGACGCAGAAAAACTTTCCCAGCGGATTAAAGATGCCGCCAAGGAATGTTCTGAAAAGAATTCATCAAAAGAGCAATTTGAAAACTACTTAAGAATGCTTCTCGAAGAATATCCTTATATTAAAATTTCTTCTCTCAAGGAAAATATTAACCAGCTTATGGTTTCTGAGTCCCAGCTATATCCCAATCTGCTTTTAAGTCTGAGCGAAGCAGACAGTCTCTGGGAAGGATCGGTATTTTAAAAAATTCAGAAGAGGAATATTCCCCGTTCTCTCTGGTGCGGTATGGCTTTATGTGACAGGAAAAATAGAGCTGCAACGGCGATATTCCTCTTCTTTTTACTTATGAATAACTTTAAAATTGATGTGTGATGAAAAAATGCAGATGGAAATTAAAAAGTCTTTTGAGAATATTCAGAGCTATAGGATCGTTACTGCTAGTGATCCTGCTGAGTAATGTTATGTATGGTCAGGACGGTGTGGCGGGAATAAATGAAGCCAACCAGAAAGTGAGAAGCTACTTTGATGCCGGCACCGAGCTGATGTACGCGGTGGGAGCAATCCTCGGGCTTATAGGTGCCGTGAAAGTGTACCAGAAATGGAATGCGGGAGATCCTGACACCGGAAAAGTCGCGGCCGCATGGTTTGGAAGCTGTGTGTTTCTGGTAGTAGTTGCTACGGTAATCAAGTCCTTTTTCGGGGTTTAATACATAGTAAAAATGAGTAATAGTGTTTATTCTATCAACAAGGGAATCAATCAGAGTATAGAGTTTAAAGGACTTAAAGCACAGTACATATGGTATTTGGGCGGGGGTGTTGTTGCACTTATGATCCTGTTTGCTGTTCTATATATAATTGGGATTCCTTCCCTGATATGTGTTGCCTTTATTGGGGCTGCAGGAGCTTTTCTTGTTTTGAAAATATACAGAATGAGCAATACTTACGGCGAGTACGGCATGATGAAGGCTTTGGCTAAGAAACAGATTCCTAAGTGGATTAAAGTCTATAGCAGGGAGATTTTTATAAAGTTATAGCTTTAGAGCGTTAATGATGTAATGTAGAGGAGATGGAGAAGAGGATGGAAGATCTGCTGCCGGTTATGGCAGTGGAACATGATTGTATTTTATCAAAACAGGGCGATGTAACGATCGTTTTTAAGGCAGAACTGCCTGAGATCTTTACAATGTCGGATCAGGAATACAAAGCTTTCCACCAATCGTGGATAAAGGCCATTAAGGTGCTGCCGAAGTTTTGTGTCTTTCATAAGCAGGACTGGTTTTTGGAAAGTTCTTACAAGGCCGATTTTTCAAGCGAAGACAGCAGTTTTCTGACCAGAAGCAGCGAGCGTTTCTTCAACGAAAGACCTTTTTTGGATCATTCCTGCTACGTCATGCTGACCAAAAAGCCAGCGGGGAGAAGAAATTCTACCTCATTGTTTTCTAATTTGCTGCGAAGGTCCATAGTGCCGGAGGAAACTTTAAATCAAAAGATGCTTCAGGATTTTGAAGATGCCTGCGGGCAGTTTAAAAGGATTATGGAAGACAGCGGATTTATAAAGCTGGATCGTATGAAAAATGAATCTCTTAGAAGCGGCAGCAGAAGAATCGGGCTGGTGGAAAAGTACTGTTTTTTATCAGAAAGGGAAGAATCTTTTATTTATAAGGATTTACAATTTGATGGGGGACTGGCAGTAGGGGATAAACACTGCCAGCTCTTTACGCTGGGTGACGCGGCTGATCTGCCGGGATTATGCGGATCCAGGATTAATTATGACCAGTACTGCACCGATAAGACAAAGTTCAGCGTTGGTTTTGCTTCAACGCTCGGCCAGCTATTATCCTGCAATCATATTTACAATCAGTATATTTTCATTGAGGATGCGCAGAAAACCATCCAGAAGCTTGAAAGCAAGAGGTTAAGACTGCAGTCGCTTTCGGCATACAGCAGGGAGAACATGACTGCCAGAGATGCCACCAATGATTTCCTGAATGAGGCAGTATCACAGCAGAGACTCCCGGTTAAAGCGCATTTTAATGTTTTGGCCTGGAGTGCGGATAAGGAGGAACTGAAAGAGATTAAGAATAAGGTATCTTCTGCGATGGCTCAGATGGATGCCGCTGTCAAACAGGAAAGTGTGGGCGCTCCGCAGATCTACTGGGCAGGAATTCCGGGAAATGAAGCCGACTTTCCAATGAATGACACCTTTGACACCTTTACGGAACAGGCAGTCTGCTTTCTGAATATGGAAACGGGATATAAATCTTCGCTTAGTCCCTGCGGCATCAGGCTGGGAGACAGGCTGACAGGAAAACCGGTTCATGTGGATATCAGCGACGAGCCTGTCAAGATGGGGATCTGCACCAACAGGAACAAATTTATACTGGGACCATCAGGAAGCGGCAAGTCATTTTTTACCAATCATATGGTAAGGAGCTACTACGAGCAGGGGACACATATCGTACTGGTCGATGTCGGACACAGCTACAAGGGACTATGCGATATGGTGGGCGGGTATTATTTCACCTACGATGAAAAGAATCCGATACGTTTCAATCCTTTTTATATCTCTGAGGGAGACAGTCTGGATACAGAGAAAAAAGAAAGCATTAAAACGCTTCTGCTGGCACTCTGGAAAAAAGACGACGAAACCTTCAACAGGAGCGAGTATGTAGCACTCTCAAATGCCCTGCAACTGTATTACGAAAAATTGGATATAAATGCAGAGATTTTTCCCTGTTTTAACAGTTTCTATGATTTCCTAAAAGAAGATTTTATCTCGATTTTGGAAAGCGATAAGGTAAAGGAGAAGGATTTTGATGTGAACAATTTTCTTTATGTACTTCGTCCATATTACAAGGGAGGCGAATTTGATTATCTGCTGAACGCCACTGAGAATCTGAATCTTTTGAAAGAACGTTTTATTGTCTTTGAACTTGATAACATCAAAGACCATCCGATTCTTTTTCCTGTTGTGACCATCATAATTATGGAAGTGTTTATTAACAAGATGCGGAAACTAAAAGGCATCCGAAAAATGATACTCATTGAAGAAGCATGGAAAGCACTGATGAAGGAGGGTTTTGCAAATTACATAAAATATCTTTTCAAGACTGTTCGGAAGTTCTTTGGAGAAGCGATTGTGGTCACGCAGGAAGTTGAGGATATTATTTCTTCACCTGTTGTAAAACAGGCTATTATTAATAACAGCGACTGCAAGATCCTGCTGGACCAAAGCAAATACCAAAACAAGTTTGACCAGATTCAGGAACTGCTGGGACTCACTGACAAAGAAAAAGCTTTGGTTTTATCAGTAAACAAAGCCAATGATCCGGCCAGAAAATATAAAGAGGTATTTATCTCGCTGGGAGGGATGCTTTCCAAGGTCTATAGAACTGAAGTTTCGCTGCCGGAATATTTAGCTTATACAACAGAGGAAAGCGAGAAAGTGAAAATGAATGACTATGCGAAGAAGTTTGGCGGAGACATAAAGAAAGGTATAGCCGCAATGGCTCAGGATATGAAAAACGGAATTAAATAAAAATGAAAAATGAAAAAGAAATTAATTGTCTGTTTGGTCTGCCTGCTGCTGGTCGGCACTTCGGCGAGACCTGCTGAAAAAGCAGCGGTACTGCCGATACTCGAGATTGTAAAGGCGGTAACCAAAAAAGTAATCAAAGCAATCGATCTTCGGATCCAGAGGCTGCAGAATAAGACCATCTGGCTTCAGAATGCACAGAAGCAGGTTGAAAATGTACTGTCCAAATTAAAACTGGATGAAATATCGGACTGGACCCAGAAGCAGAAAGACCTTTACAAAGGATATTATGAAGAACTGGCAAAAGTAAAATCAATTATAACCTACTACCAGAGGATAAAGGAAATTACCAAAAAGCAGACAAAGCTTGTTCAAGAATATGAGAGAGCCTGGAATCTTTTCAAACAGGATACCCATTTTAAATACAGCGAAATCCAGTATATGGAGCGCGTTTATAATGGAATATTGGAGGAAAGCATGAAGAATATCGATCAGATTTTCTTGATTCTGGATTCATTTGCCACCCAGATGAGCGATCTCAAGCGTCTTGAAATCATCAATAAGGCAGCCGACGAGATAGATGCCAACTATGATGACCTAAAGATGTTTAACCAGCAGAACATATTGCTGAGCCTGCAGAGGGCGAAAACAGAAGCGGATGTAAACCGGGTGAAACAATTTTACGCAATTCCATAATTAAATAAAAAAGAACATGAAAAAGACAGCTGTAATACTAATAACGCTCTGTGTTTTTAATTATAGTATGAACGGGCAGGCAAAGCAGAGGAAGGAACTGATTCTTCAGATAGCGGCGCTTCAGGTTTATATTGACTACGCAAAGAAAGGATATTCGGCGGTATCAAAGGGGCTCAATTTCATCGGTGATGCCAGAAAAGGAGAGCTGAACCTGCACGGTGATTATTTTACGTCTTTAATAAAGATCAATCCGAAGATTAAGAATTATTATAAGACAGCCGAGATCATATCCCTGCAGTTTAAAATAATTAACCTCTGCCGAAAAACTGCGGCTGATATTAAAACGGCAGATTTATTTCATGGGAGTGAGCTTGACTATATAGAAAGGTGTTTTGACAGGCTTCTGCGAAATTGCAGCCAGACTCTTGATCAGCTGCTGGCCATCACCACGGACACAGAACTGGAACTGAAAGATGACCAGAGACTCGAAAGAATTGACCAGCTGCACAAAACTATGCAGGAGGATTATAATTTCTGTGTTTCTTTCTGCAGCGAAGCAAGACTCCTGTCGGTTTCAAAAACTGCCGACAAAGAGGATTCAAAAGGATTAAGTGAATTATACGGATTATAAACTTAGTGATGATGAAAAAGATAATATTGTTTATGGCAGTTATCTGCCTGTTTCTGAGTCCGGAAAAATCAAAGGCGCAGTCAGCAGAAATTCAGCAGCTGATTTTGAATATAGAGAAGCTTTCGCAGTTCAAGAAAATTCTAAGTGACATGAAAAAGGGATATGAGCTGCTGTCGGGAGGATACAAAATGGTAAAAGAGATGACCGAAGGAAATTTCAGTCTTCATAAAACTTTTCTCGACGCGCTCATGCAGGTAAGCCCGGCGGTGAGGAATTACAAAAGGGTAGGAGAGATCGTGGATTATCAGATCTCAATAGTCCGGGAAAGCCGCAACAGCATAAACCGATATGTAAAAAGCGGGAATTTCAGCGGAGATGAAATAAATTATTTTGAAAAAGTTTACGCAAACCTGCTCAATGAGAGCCTGCGGAATCTCGATGAACTTACGATGGTCATAACCGCCGATAAGCTCAGAATGTCGGATGACGAAAGACTCAAAGCGATAGATGATATCTACGAGCAGATGCAGGATAAGCTGCTTTTTTTAAGAAACTTTAATGCCTCTTCCAATGTGCTGGCTCTCCAGAGATCAAAGGAGAAAAATGATGTTTATGTTTCAAAGAGTTTTCAGGAATTTAAAGAGTAGCGTATGAAATGGCCGGTAAACAAAAGAGCAGCATATGCATTACTTATCATAGTACTGCTTCCCTGCAGCATAGCAGCGCAGGGACTTGAAGATGAAATGAACAGCCTTCACGGAGTTTTAGACCAGCTGTATGATGAAATGATGCCATTGTGCAGCAGCCTTATAGCAGTCGGGCAGGGAATAGCCGGTTTTGGAACTATATGGTATATCTCGTCCCGCGTGTGGAGGCATATAGCAAGCGCGGAGCCGATTGATTTTTATCCGCTCTTCCGTCCTTTTGTGATAGGATTCTGCATCATGATTTTCCCTTCGGTGCTGGCTCTCATCAATGGGGTTATGAAACCGACTGTAACGGCTACTGCCGCAATGGTGACAGGCTCTAATAATGCAGTTGCTGTTCTGCTTAAAGAGAAAGAAAAAGCAATTAAAGAAACCGATCCGTGGAAGATGTATGTCGGGGCTGCGGGAACGGGAGATCGTGACAAATGGTATAAGTATACGCATGACAGTGCCGATCCATCGGATGAGAGCATGCTGGCAGGCATAGGAAATGATGTGAAATTTGCAATGGAAAAAGCTTCTTACAGTTTTCGGAATTCGGTTAAGGAGTGGCTCAGCGAGGTGCTGCGGGTTTTGTTCGAAGGCGCGGCCTTATGCATTGACACGCTTCGGACATTTCAGCTGGTGGTGCTTTCCATTTTGGGACCGCTGGTATTTGGGATTGCGGTATTTGACGGTTTCCAGCACACGCTCACTGTCTGGCTTGCCCGATATATCAATATTTACCTGTGGCTTCCCGTTGCCAATATTTTCGGAAGCATAATCGGTAAAATCCAGGAGCTTATGCTTAAGCTGGACCTGTCACAGGTGCAGGCAACAGGAGACACTTTTTTCAGCAAGACCGATATGTCCTATTTAATCTTTATGATAATTGGAATCATAGGCTATTTTACGGTGCCTTCTGTCGCCAATTATATAGTTCATGCAGGCGGAGGAGGAGCATTGGGACAAAAAGTGACAAGCATGTTTGGCAGTTCAGCCCATTCTGTTGTGAGGACTTCTTCAAATGCAGTTGGAATGGCCGCTGATGCAATGGGAGATGCTGATCGGAGAATGACCAGCAGCATAGCTGCGACAGCGGGAAGCAGTCCCTATTTCCAAGATAAAGGAAATTATATGAATGACAGGCTTAAAGGAAATTCCAAACAGACTTAAAACCAACGTCCCATGTTTACGAAAATGAAAAACATAGATACCGCTTTCAGATATGTGAGAGGATTCACAATGCTTGTAATTGCCGGCTGCACCATAATAAGCTGTTATGCTGTCTACAAAAGTTTCCATACGGTAAGCCTTATGCAGGATAAAGTATACATTCTGGCAAACGGCAAAGCGCTGGAAGCGTATGCCTCAGAAAGAAAAGATAATATTCCTGTGGAAGCAAGGGACCATGTAAAAACCTTTCACAAGTTTTTCTTTACCCTTGATCCTGATGATAAGGTTATTAAAACCAATATCACAAAAGCCCTTTATCTGGCAGATGATAGTGCCAAACGGATTTATGACGACCTTAAGGAAAACAATTTTTATTCCGGCATCATATCGGGGAATATAAGCCAGACCATTCAGATTGACAGCGTGAGAATTGATATCCGTGAATATCCCTATCGTTTTAGATGTTATGCACACCAGTACATTATCCGCACTACCAGCATTATGAAAAGAAGCCTTCTTACCGAAGGTTCGCTCCGCAATGTGTCAAGAAGCGACAATAATCCGCACGGTTTTCTTATCGAGCGGTTCAATACCATTGAAAATAAGGACATCTCGTCTGAAACCAGAAAATAGAAACTTATGAAATCCTTATTTAAAAAACGGACTGAACCCTTTGTGTACCACAGGTATTATCTGCTGGTGCAGAAAAAATGGGTAGAAAAAATGCAGAGAGCCACAGCCGGACTCTCTAAAACAAAACTGATCTCGGGACTACTGTTCTTTACGGTCCTGGCGTCAGGTTATCTGATCTATAACCTGTACAGTAAATTTTATAAAGAAGCCGGCGCTGGAGCAGCTTCAAAAATTAAGACAATCAATTTAAAAAACTAAAATCATGCAAGAGAAAATAGTATCTCAAAAGGAATCTAAAAAGAGAAAGATGCTTTTAATGCTGCCTATTATATCGTTTCCATTTATTACATTCTTATTCTATTCATTAGGAGGAGGACAGGAGGAAGCTAAAACAGCAGCGAATAGCGAAAAGAAGGGATTTAATTTTAACCTTCCCCTGCCTAAATTTAAAGAAGACTCAGCACTGGATAAGATGAGCTATTACGACCAGGCGGCAGTTGATTCGATAAAGCTGCAGGAGCAGATCAAAAAAGATCCCAACTATTTTGATAACAAGGCCTCGGAAGATAAAGCCGATTCATTTTCTACAAGTGATTTTGAATCCCGCATGCTGCCAAAAAACAGATCGGCTTTTAATTCGCAGTCTTTTCAGGATCGCAATGAACAGAAAGTTTATGAGAAGCTTAAGGCTCTTGAAAAAGTAATCAGCCAGCCTGCTGTCCCGAGTTACGGTCAGGACATGAGGGAATTTGAGAACTACGGCACTTCTGGGGGGGAATCAGAAGAAATCAGGAAGCTGGAAGGGCTTATGTCAGCTATGAGCGTACCGCAGGAAACTGACCCGGAACTTCAGCAGTTAGGCGGCATGCTCGAAAATATTTTGGATATACAGCATCCGCAGCGCGTGCAGGAAAGGCTTAAGCAGACATCTGACAGAAAAAAAGGGAAAATATATTCAGTACTAAAAAAAGCAGCAGAGAATAACATAAGCTCACTCCAGCGCAATGCCGATTCGCAGTCCTTATTGAAAACAAATGCATTTTATTCTCTTGACGAAGCGCAGCCTGCTGAAGATATACAGAATTCTATTGAAGCAGTTGTGCATCAGACGCAGACTATAGTCAATGGCTCAGTGGTTAAATTAAGGCTTACGGACGATATTTTCCTGCAGGGAACGATTATACCCAGAAATACATTTCTATATGGGATGGCGGCTTTGAAAGGAGAGAGGCTGGAGGTAAAAATCACAAACATCCAGTACAATAATTCGATATTTCCCGTCGAACTGGCTGTATATGATATTGACGGCATCGACGGCATCTATATTCCCGGAGCGATTAACAGAGATGTGGCGAAAGCATCGGCTGACCGATCCATTCAGACTCTAGGTCTCACCGGGATTTCGGATTCATGGGGAGCGCAGGCAGCAGTTATGGGGATAGAAGCTGCCAAAAGTCTTATGAGCAAAAAGGTAAAACTTATAAAAGTAGTTGTGAAAGCAGGTTATCGTGTGCTGCTGTATGATGAAAAACAAAAGAATTTAAAACCCTAAAAGAGTGAAAAATGAAAAGAGCGGATTATTTGTTTTTAATAAGCTGGATGCTAATTTGCGTTTCAGTTTATCCTCAGCCAACCGGAAAAGGAAATATCTTTTACGAAGACCAGTATTCGAATCTGCAGATCGGCTTCTCCAAAACCACAAGCATTGTTTTCCCTTATGCAATCAAGAGCATTGATAAAGGGAGCACAGATGTGCTGGTGCAGAAAGCAAAAGGAGTAGAGAATATACTTCTTGTAAAGGCAGCCACGCAGAACTTTTTCCAGACTAATCTAACAGTTATAACTTCTGACTCACGATTATATGTGTTTGTGCTGAATTATGATGAGGGCTGCCCAGACTTAAATATTATGGCAGAAAACGGAACTGCTGTTAATAAAGATGTCCTGTTTTCACGTGAGAACGAGAATCAGAAAAAAATTGAGCAGGGAGCCATGCTTGCTTTATCAAAAAAGAAAAAAGTTAGCGGAGTTAAACGTTCAAAGTTTCAGATCAGTCTACAAGTCAGTGGTATTTTTATAAGTCAAGATATTTTGTATTTCAGGATAGTATTTGAGAATAAATCGAAAATAAACTATGACATCGACCAGTTGCGTTTTTTTATAAGAGACCAGAAAAAATCAAAGCGGACGGCCTCACAGGAAATTGAAATTGTGCCGCTATACACAACTTCGACTTCTCAGGTGATACCCGATAAGTCTCAGGTTGTAAAAGTATATGTCCTTGACAAATTTACCATTCCTGAGAAAAAATACTTCACAATTGAGATCATTGAAAAGAACGGCGGAAGACACTTGAATCTTGATATTAAAAATCTGGCAGATAAAATGCTATCATTGTAGCTCGGGTTTAAAACATATATATAGCAGTAAAATGACAATCGACTTAAATGACAGTGAAATGATGTTGGGTTACACCCAGGAAATGGCTTATCTCGGATACACGTATGTTGCTTTTAATATTGATCATATTAATAATAGTAATACGCTTGAGTTTTTTCGTGGTTCGCAGGACGCAGAAGAATATTGTATTGCAATGACTAATGATGCAGAATACTTTGTGCCACTGCCTGTAAATTCGCTGATAATTGACTTAAATGCGCTTATGAATAGCGGAATTGACCTTTCTTCTAATGAGGCGATTGAGATAACTGGTTTTGCCAGGGACGAAAGACAAAGGAAAGAATTTGTAGAAAATAATTTAAATGAAAACGTAATGAATGAGAAAAATTTAGAATACCTGAAAGACCAGTTAAAATATACTGGGTTTGGAGAAACGTTCGATGCTGAACTGCGAGAGAACATAATGAAGGGAGATAAGGATTTTAAAATCATGCACACCGGCATTATGAACAATGGTCTGCCAAATAAGGATACCTTAACTGTAGAATTAAATTTCAAAAGGTCTGAGCAGACAGATATGTACTTTTTTAATTCCTATCATGTCAATCTTCAGAAAGAAGAAAACAAACCTGGTCTGGAACAGACCTTCTACATCAACAAAGACAGCTCCAGCATTACAATGAAAGAGGCTTATAATCTAATGGAAGGCAGATCTGTCAATAAAGATCTTAAAAATAAGGAAGGGGAGAGCTATAATTGCTGGCTTCAATTGAACTTCAAGGAATCAGATTCTCAGGGAAATTTTAAACTGAACCAATACCATCAGAACTATGGGTATGATCTGGATGCCAGCCTTTCCAAACATTCGATCAAAGAGCTCAATACTCCGCAGTATAAAGAGGATCTTTTGAATTCCCTTAAAAAAGGAAATCTTCAGTCAGCGACTTTTGTTGTCGGCGGTATCGAAAGCAAAATGTATGTGGAGGCAAATCCCCAATTTAAGACTGTCAATGTTTATGATGCAAATCTTCAGAGAATCAACCATAGAGAGAGCAAGGACGAGAAGAAGGCTGAATCTCAAAAGGAATCAGTTTCTAAAGATCACAAACAGAGTCCAGATTCAGATGAAGGGGATTCAGGGAAGAAAAATAATAAGGTAAAGAAAAGAAAATCTCCTTCACTTTAAAATTATGGAAACTTTAAAGCCTTTATCGGATTTTTTCACCGCAATAAAGAATGATTATCGAATCAGTCCAATGCATATTGCCATTTATGCGGCTTTACTGCAGTTCAGATCCGTTAAGGGCTTTATTAATCCAATTTTTGTATTCAGCTCGGAGATTATTGTTATTGCCAAAGTTTCCTCTGCAAATACATATCATAAATGTATCCAAGAGCTTCACCAATACGGATACTTAAAATATAAACCATCCTTTAAGAAAACACGAGGGAGTGAAATATATTTTTTGTTTTCAGCCGATGCGGACATCTAAAGGTTCTGCTAGTAATAACTTTTATATAATTAAAGGATGAATGAATTTGTGACCAAGGAAGACTTAAAAGAGTTTGGTCTTCTTCTGCTTGATAAAATACAGACCGTATTTAAAGATAAGGATTCTGGACCGAAAGAAAATTTGGAACCAGAGTGGATAAGAAGCAAGTCTGTGAGAAAACTGCTTGATATTTCAGCAGGCTCTGTACAGAATATTAGGATAAGCCAAAAAGTCCGTTTCAAAAAAGTGTTTGGCTCGTATTACTACAATAAGGAAGATCTTCAAAAACTATTTGATGATGAAACAAAACAATAGATTAAAAGAAAGAAACATTATGGATTACATCTCATTATATATTGATGATCCGAAACTGAATGTCTGGCATCTCTCTATTTTAATAGCAATATTAGGATTAGGGTATAGGCAGGGGCAGAGAAGAAGGATTAAAGTCAGCCGCAGCAAGATTATGGAGCTGTCACACGTGAATACGCTGCCCACTTATCATAAGTATTTTAAACAGCTCCAGGATTTAGGATACATAAAGTACACCCCATCTTATCATCCGGGCTATAAGAGCGAAGTTAAACTATATAGAAAGAGGCTATCTCAACAATTTTGAGATAGCCTCTTTTCTGTTGAATATGTTTAAATTATTGATCAAGAAGAAATGTTATATTTCTGTTTGATAGCTTGTATTTCTTTTTCCAGTCTTGTGAGAACCGCAAGGTCTGGTTTAGATATTTTGGACTCATTCTTGTTTAGCTTTTTATTCAGAATGGACATTTCACGTCCAATAGTCGCCTGCTCTGTGATAGCGTATGCTTCGGTCTGTTTTACTGATGCATGGCCGAGCAGTTCTTTAACTACGTTTATTGGAACATTGTTATTGAGGGTTACTGTGCTTCCGAAGGTCCTGCGGGCCATATGTGTGTTGAGCGTAAAAGGAAAACCGCACAATACAGCAATTTCTTTCAGGTACTCATTCATTTTCTGGTTGGATGAAACAGGAAGCACGCTTCCACGCTGCATGCATAGGGGGTGCTCTTTATATTTTTCAACTATTTTCAGTGCGTGGGGAAGAAGAGGGACATTAAATGATGAGTTTGTTTTCTGCCTTTCAGACATTATCCATAGATTTCCGTCAATGCCTTCTTTGATATCCGTTTTCTTTAATTGATAAGCGTCTATGTAAGCCAGGCCAGTGTAGCATTGGAAGACAAATACATCCCTTACTACATTCAGCCTGTCAGTTGTGAAATAATGGCTCTCAAGTTCGTACAATTCCTGAGCAGTTAGCGGTTTTTTTACCAGTTTTGTTTTACGTCCCTTAAAGTTCCTGAATGGATCCTTTGTGATTAATTCCTTATCGATGGCGCGGATTACAATCTTTTTGAAATTTGCAATATATTTTAGGGTGGTGTTGTTGCTGCAGTCGCGTACAGTCCTAAGGTAAAACTCAAAGTCCTTTACAAACTCAAGATTCAAATCTGCAAATTCAAGATCATCCTTTTTAAGCTTGAACTTTATAAATGCAGTCAAATGGTTTTTAGTAATGGTAAACCGGTCAAGGGTGCCTTTTGCATAGCCTTTTCCAAGAAGCGCCTCCATTTCATCATTATGTTTCTGGAATTCTTCCAGCACCTTAATCTTTGGGGTGGCCCTTCCCAGAATCTCGTCCATAATTTTCTCAGCGGTTATGATTTTGCCGCTGTACATCATTTCGGTTTTGATTTCATTGATTTTTAAAGTCAGTGAATCCAAAAAGAAGTTGAGCGACTTAGCATCTTCCTTTGATCCGACCGCTCTTTCGAACCTTTGATCCCATCGCGTATTATCCCATCTTCTCTTAGTTGAACTTTCCCTGCGGATACCGTCAACTGTTATTCTGAAATACACGATCCATTCTCTGCTTTCTATTCTGGGTCTTTTTAAAAAGAATCCCAAACCAAAACTGCTTTCCAACATAATCCTACTTTTTAAATTAATAAATGTAGAATAATATCACTTCCAAATCAAGTCGTTAATCTCGTTAACCCCTGTAATATAAGGGATTTTTGCTATTTCTGGTGCACTTTTCTGAGCTCCTGAAAGTGCACCGATTCTGCACCTTTAATTTTGTGGACATTTATAAATATTGAAAATAGGCTTAAAACGAAAAAAACCTGCAAATCCTTGAATTTGCAGGTCTTCAGACATTTTTTGCGGCTTTTTGAAAAGATTGAAAACTTTAAGTTTTCCGCCTTTTCGGCCTTTCCGTGGGGAGAGCAGGATTCGAACCTGCGAAGTTTTCACAGCAGATTTACAGTCTGCCCTCGTTGGCCGCTTGAGTATCTCCCCGAATCTCTAGCGTTGTGCTTTGTTGTTCTAAGCGGTTGCAAAGATAGGAAGGTTTTCTACATTTCCAAACAAAAAAATCACATAATTTAAAGTTATTTTGAAGTTGTTTTTTAATTGGCTGGAATTGAATAAAGTAAAAAACACATAAAAAAATATTTTTTTTAATTTATTTTAAAAGTAGGATTTTTTGTATAACTATTTTATGGTTTTTACTTTGGATTTACCATTTAATAAAGTTGCCAGTCATTACTTTTGTTGATGTTTTACCATAATTTGGTTAATTGAATACGCCGAATTTTGAATTCTATTTCTAAGTCACGGTAGGTATAAAACAAAAAAAATCTCCCGAAGGAGATTTTTTACTATTTAAAGCGCTAGTATTATTTTTTAAGTAATTCTAAGATTTTTGCTCTTAGTTCTGAACCTCTTAAATCCTGAGCAACTACTTTTCCTGATGCATCAAGAATAAAAGTAGCGGGAATTGATTCAACATTATATTGCTTTGCAATTGGTTCATCCCAAAATTTTAAATTTGAAACGTGTGTCCAAGTTAAACCATCAGCGGCAATAGCTTCTTTCCAATGCTCAGCATCTTTATCTAACGATACTCCAACAATATTTAACCCTTTAGAATGTAATTCTTTATAAAGAGCCACAACATTTGGATTTTCTTTTCTACATGGTCCGCACCATGAAGCCCAAAAATCAACGATAGTTACTTTGCCTAAACTTTCTTTAAGCGAAACAACTTTTCCTTGCGGGTTAGGAGCTGAAAAATCTGCTCTTCATTTAGCGCTGCCAACAGGAGCTGCTGACGCACCAACTGCAGGCATTTTTGCTTGACCTAATCTAGTTTTGATTTCTTTACCAGGAGTAGTGTTTTTTAAAGACTCGTCTAAGGAGTTGAAAATACTCTCAGATTTTTTAATATCTGCACTTGGATCATTGATCATACCCTGAACAATTAATACAGAAATAAATGATTTTGGGTGAGTTTCAGCGTAAGCTAAATATTTCTTTTTGCTGTTAGCTTGAACTTCAGTTTGAATTTCCATATATTGTTTCATCAAGCTGTTGATAGTTGCTGTATCTTGAGCTTGTTGAGCTTGCTGCATTTTTTGAGTATTCTTTTTCTGGAAATCAATTAAACTTTTTTGAGTTTTTGTCATATCCTCATTGAATTTCACATACTCATCATTGCTGTAAGTTCCAGAAATTTTAGATTTATGAATACTGTCTTTGTCAACTTCGATATTGATTTCTCCAGTTTCAAGGATAAAAGGGATTGGTCCGTTAGCACCTTGAAGAAGTAATGTGTGGAAAGCTGGTTCTGTAACTTTTCCTTTTATTTCAAATTTTCCATTTTCAACTTTTACAGTATCAAGAGCAACTGTCATTCTTGTAGCAGGATCTTGACCTTGAAGGATAATTGTTTTTCCATTTTCAATTCCTTTTGCAGTACCTGTAATAAGGTATTCTCCGTCTTTAACTTTGCTGCATGAAATGATAGCTGCAGAAGCTGTAAGTAAAAAAAGTATTTTTTTCATTATAAAAAATTAATTAGTTAATTGATTTGTGCAACAAAAGTATCTAAAATTATATAACATAAGGAATTTTGTAACCTAAAATTTTGTTATAGTTTTTTGTGGTCTAAATGTCCTAAAATCAAGGTGTTTACTGCTTTTGTTTAATTAAAAACTAGTATTTGGTTTTTGTTTACAATGCTTATAAGGCGTTTTTCTAACCGTAATACATAAAAAAAGCACTCTGTAAGAAGAGTGCTTTTTGGAATATTTTAGAACAAAATTATTCTTGATTTGTTTTCTTTCTCCATGTGAAAGAATTCAAAATGTGTCTTTTTGCAAATCTCGCAGGAGAATCAGCATTTACCATTTTTACGTAAGTTGCTTTTGGTACACTGATGTATTCGTAAACACTTCCGTTAGAAAAGTCAATAATTAAACGACCTTCCACAAATTTAAAATCTGTTATAGAACAAGTTGAGATTGTTTCTGTGTATTCAGGTAAATTAAGTTTGATGGTATCAGGGTGGATACTTACTAAAAAGTGGTAGGCTTCAATTATTGTTTTACTTTTTTCTTCTGCTTCTTTTAAACCAGCGTCATCTCCTACAAATTTATCTGGATGAGATTCTTTCATCGCATTACGATAAATTGTTTTTAAATCTTTTAATTCAGCAGTTTTGTCTACGTTTAGTAACTTGCGGTATTCAACTATTTTTTTCATAAATAAAAGGTAACTACTTGTCTATTAGTTTGAAATCGTTCTTTTTTAGTTCAAATCGACAAATTTTTTGCAAAGGTACACTTTTTTTTAACTTTTTAGTTTTGATGCAAAAAATATTAAGGAAAGTTACTTTAATTAAATGTTAACTTGTTTTTACCGCAAAGCACGCAAAGTTTTTTATCTTAGAATCATTAAAATGAAAAGTTCACAAAGCTTAATTTAGAAAGCTTTGTGAACTTAATATTTAGATATGCTTTAACTCCTGGTTAAAAAACTCAGCGTGCTTTACGGTTACAACAAACGTCCAACAAACTTGAAACAAACAAAACTTAAAACCTGAAACAAATTATTCAGGCTTATGATTTGCTTTATCAAAGTTTCTCGATTTTTTAGGATATTGTTTGAAGCTGATATCGCTTGGATTTTCGATTACAGATTTAATTGTAACCCAGTCACCAACTTGAAAATTTGCCTGCACCATTTTATAGTCTAAAAGATATTCTCCGCAGAAATAATTGTTGTTTTCATCTTTTTCTATAATACCCGTAAAAACTCCCTTTTGCGGCATTTTTTGTTCTGAATCTTTAGACATGACTTTCATTTTTAAATTATAAAGTACAAAGTTAATCATTTTAGGTTTGTTTAGTGTGTTCGCGCTAATCTGAGTATATTTGCATATGCAGAAAAATTATAAACCACATCCTAATTCTTTTAAAAATACATTTTGTGCTTTTCATGAAGTACTTCCGGATCGGGTAGCGGGTTTAAAGAAACAATTTGAGAGTAAAGCGGGGAGTACCTATTATTATACAGAGGAAGGGATGTATCGTGTTTCGAATCATTGGGGGAGATTAGCCAATAGTAAATGGCGTTTAATTGCACTTGAGCCTGAAACCGAATCAAAAATAAAGATTGGTTTTGCAAAATGGGAAGAATTTTATCCAGATAATGCCGATGAGAAACTCTATTACATTGATGCCGATTTCGAAAAAAATACAGCCAATTATCAGCATAAAAAAAATCCAGATTATGATGGAAAAGCAATTTTAAGAAACAGTTTTGAAACCACAAAACGATTAAAACAAGTACGAAATCTGCAGCAGCTTACTTCATGGGCAAAACATTTTGATTATGATGATATTAATGATTTGCGAAAACAGATTATTAATGAATTGATTTTCACCGAAAAGAGTTTAGAAGAAATTAAAAGAGAAATATATGGGACGCAATAACGAAAAAAACATCAAAAAACACAACGATAAATTGCACAAAGCCCAGGCCAAAGCAAAACAAGCGGAAATTGCACGCAAAGAAAAGTTAAAAGAAATCGTAAAGAAATTCAACGAAAGTAAAAACGAAGAGTAAATAGTAGTTTCAAGTTTCACATTCCAAGTTAACCAGAAACCTGAAACTTGAAACTTGAAACCTGAAACCTGAAACTTGAAACCTGAAACAAAAAAAAACATGAATAGTAAATTTGAAGAATTAAAACCAAGAGTGCAGGAAATCATTGATTTGATTGCTGCCAAAAACGACAGAGAAGCAAACAATAAACTGCTGGAAGTAAGCGAAACATTAGATGAAATGATTGATTTTGCTGAAGAAGATGAAGAAGTGAGAGAAATAAGCCGTTATCAGGTTTTGTTAAATCAGCTTCACGTTAAAATTAATGGAGAAGAGCCAGTTGATGGAGAGTAAAAAATGCTTCTGTGATACCGGATTGCTTTTTGAAGATTGCTGCGGATTATATCTTCAGAATAATCAAAAAGTACCAACTGCTTTGGCTTTAATGCGCTCTCGATATTCAGCGTATGCGACTCATAATGGCGATTATCTTTTAAAAACCACACATATTTCTGAAAGAAAATATTATTCTAAAGCGGAGATTTTGAAATGGGCAACAGCTAATACCTGGCAGAAACTCGAAATTTTAAGTTTTACTGAAAATACAGTCGAGTTCAAAGCGTATTTTTTAGATTCAAATCAAAAACTGCAGGTTCATTATGAATTTTCTACCTTTAAATTTGAAAATGATGCATGGTATTATGTTGACGGAAAGTTTGAATAATTAATAGAGCTAACAGTGTTAGCTGCCGGTTTTGGTTAAATATTTTAACTAAAAATTAATAAACGATTCGTTTTTCATAATTCCAAAAAGATGTAATTTTAAAATTATGAAAAACGAATTTAAAAAAGGATTTTATTTTAAGTCGTACGAAGCCCCGTTTCAGTCTCCGTTTGAAAAACTATTTGGCATTTTCAAAGAGCTGATCACCCATACTTCGGGGGATTTTGATGAAGCGATCAATTGGCTTCGCGAGTTAGATAAAGAATACAAACTCACCGACGAGAACTACACAATCGATGATTTTATCGAAGATTTAAAAAAGAAAGGATACATAAAAGACGAAGTCAAACCCGATGGTTCAAACGGTTTAGGAATTACTGCTAAAACAGAACGTGCGATTCGACAACAAGCTTTAGATCAGATTTTTGGAAATTTAAAACGTTCTGGAAACGGAAATCACAAAACCAAACATGCCGGAAATGGCGACGAACATACCGGAGAATTTCGTGAATTTAATTTTGGTGATGGTTTAGAACGTATCGCTTTAACCGAAAGTTTACGAAATGCTCAGATCAATAATGGTGTTGAAAGTTTCATGCTTACCGAAAATGACTTGGTGGTTGAAGAAACACAGCATAAAGCCCAAATGAGTACCGTTTTAATGATTGACATCAGTCATAGTATGATTTTATATGGCGAAGACCGAATCACACCAGCCAAAAAAGTAGCAATGGCTTTAGCGGAATTAATTACAACTCGTTATCCAAAAGATACACTTGATATTTTAGTCTTCGGAAACGATGCCTGGACAATTCCTATAAAAGATTTACCGTATTTGCAAGTTGGACCTTATCATACCAATACGGTTGCCGGATTACAGCTGGCAATGGATATTTTGCGTAGAAAACGTAATACCAACAAACAGATTTTTATGATTACCGATGGTAAACCAAGTTGTGTCCGTGAGCGTGATGGTTCTTATTATATGAATAGTAACGGACTTGACGAATACATTGTCGATAAATGTTACACACAGGCACAGCAGGCTAGAAAACTGCATATTCCGATTACGACATTCATGATTGCCAGAGATCCTTATTTGCAGCGATTTGTAAATCATTTTACAGAAGCCAATCAAGGAAAAGCATTTTACACAGGATTAAAAGGTCTTGGTGAAATGATTTTTGAAGATTATGAAACAAATAGGAAGAAGAGAGTTCGTTAAAGTGGTAGTTATCAGTCGCTGTATTCAGTTTTTACTGTGCGCAATCTATATCGTAGAGATGCACTGCAGTGCGTCTACACAAAGCGATGACACAAAATTGTCAATCAACATCAACATCAAAAACAATTCAAATTATATATTTCAATAAAATGGAAATAAACAATATAAAATCATTAGGGCAGTTAAAAGCTGCAGGATATAAAAGCATAAGTATAAAGGATGAATTACGAAATAATCTTCGTGAGAAAATCAAAACGGGAAAGCCAGTTTTTGAAGGTGTTCACGGTTTTGAAAATACAGTAATTCCAGAATTAGAACGTGCCATTCTTTCTCGTCACAACATTAATTTATTAGGATTGCGCGGACAAGCAAAAACTCGTTTGGCTCGTAAAATGATAGAATTATTAGATGAATACATTCCGTTTGTAACAGGCTCAGAAATTAATGATGATCCGTTGAAACCAATTTCACGTTTTGCTAAAGACATTATTGAAGAAAAAGGCGATGATACTCCAATTTCATGGTTACACAGAAGCGAACGTTTCTTCGAAAAACTGGCCACTCCAGACGTTACAGTTGCGGATTTAATTGGAGATGTTGACCCAATAAAAGCGGCGAATTTAAAATTATCGTATGCAGATGATCGTGTTATTCACTTCGGAATGATTCCACGAGCAAACAGATGTATCTTCGTAATCAACGAATTACCAGATTTACAAGCGAGAATTCAAGTAGCATTGTTTAACATTTTACAGGAAGGCGATATACAAATTCGTGGTTTTAAATTAAGAATGCCATTGGACATGCAGTTTGTTTTCACAGCAAATCCAGAAGATTATACCAACAGAGGAAGTATTGTAACGCCTTTAAAAGATAGAATTGGTTCGCAAATTCTGACTCATTACCCTGAAACAGTTGCCATTGCAAGAACGATTACCGAGCAGGAAGCAAAACTAGATCAAAATCAAAGTGATGTAGTATATGTTCCAGGTTTGGCGAGAGATATTTTAGAACAAATTAGTTTTGAAGCGCGTGACAGCGAATACATTGATAATAAAAGCGGTGTAAGTGCCAGAATGAGTATTACGGCTTTTGAAAATTTAATCAGTACTTCTGAACGCCGAGCTTTAAAATCGGGAGCCGATAAAACGAATCTGCGTTTGTCTGATTTTATGGGAATTATTCCAGCCATTACCGGAAAAGTAGAATTAGTTTATGAAGGAGAACAGGAGGGAGCAGCCGTTGTGGCACAACATTTAATTGGCTCTGCCATTAGAACTTTATTCCCTAATTATTTTCCTAAAATTGAAAAATTAGAAAAACAGGGAGAGAAAACACCTTACTCAGATTTGATTGAATGGTTTTTTGCAGAAAGCGGTTTTGAATTATTAGACGATGCTTCAGATACTGAGTATCAGAGTATTTTAGACGAAGTAACACCTCTTGATGCTCTGATAAAAAAATACCAGCCTGAATTGGATAAAAAAGACCAATATTTTGTAAAAGAATTTATTTTATGGGCTTTAGTCGAATACAATAAACTAAGCAAAGATCGTTTTGCAACTGGGCACCAGTTTAAGGATATGTACGGAAGTTATATCAGCAAACTTTAAAGATTTTTCTTTAGAATTTAATCTGGTCTAGCCGGTTTTTTAAAACTGGCTGGGCCTTTTCAATTTAGAATAATTTACTTTTACCTTCCAAAATATAAATTATGTTGTTTCTTATTTTAAGTGTATTGTGCAGTGTAACTGTAGGTGTAATTTTCAAGATTACCCGTAAGTATAATTCCAATCCTATTCAAATTGTTGCGTTTAATTATGTTACAGCCATTCTACTTTGTTATTTCACATTCAAGCCTGATTTAAATGAAGTTCATGCAGATGCTCCTTGGAATATTTATATCGCAATTGGAGTTTTATTGCCCATATTATTTTTAATACTGGCCGCTTCCATCAAACATATGGGAATCGTAAAAACCGATGCTGCCCAGCGATTGTCATTATTTATCCCAATACTGGCTGCTTGGCTTGTTTTTAAAGAAGAATTCAATACTTATAAAGTAATCGGGCTGATTATAGGTTTTACAGCACTCTTATTTATTTTAAGAAAAAAGACCAGCAACGAAGAAAATAAATGGATATATCCAGCGGCAGTTTTATTGGGTTTTGGAATCATTGATATTCTTTTTAAACAAATCGCCCTTTATACCACATTGCCGTATACAACCTCTCTATTTATCGTTTTTGATATTTCACTAGCTGTTGCTCTTTTTATTGTAGTTTATGATGTGGCCTTTAAAAAAGTAAAATTAGACTATAAAAACCTGCTGTTTGGAGCTTTAGTTGGAATTTTTAATTTTGGGAATATTCTGTTTTATTTAAAAGCACACAAAGCATTTTCTGAGAATCCATCAACTGTTTTTGCAGGAATGAATATGGGAGTTATTATTTTAGGAAGCCTTGTTGGTCTTCTTTTCTTTAAAGAAAAACTCTCCAAAACTAATTTAATAGGACTTATTTTAGCACTAATTTCAATTATTTTTATTGTTAGATCACAATTTTAATGCATTTAATACATTTGTAAAACGTTAATTTACAGTTGTTTTTTGAATTAAATAAATCTTTTTGAAAATAAACTCGACTAATTCTATAGAATTTATAAATTAATTTTTATAAATTTGTCACAACAATGAAAAACTATAGTCTAAATATCATCCCGTTTATGTGCAGTTTGACGATGTGCTGCATGTCGACCCGTGCGATGAAATGGCGTTAATAGAGAAAGTACTTGTTAGTTATTTTTTTTTAGCCTTTCATGCACCAATGAAAGGCTTTTTTTTAAAACCATTTTAAAATCGATATAAAAATGAGATCAAATAGAAACATACAAAGTAAGATGCAGTGCTGTCTAATGAAGATTCCGTGTTGCATGTGTTGTTGCCGTTGATTATTGAGAGAACATTTTTAGAACCCAAATCTATAAACCAAAATTTTAAAAGATAAAAAACTATGAGTGCAGAAATTATAAAGCAAAATCCGTTTCAATCTATGATTGATCGTTTTAATATAGCAGCCGATATTCTTAATTTAGAAGAATCAATCAGACAAAAGCTGCAGCGACCAGAAAAACAAATTGTGGTCAACTTTTCTATTACTTTAGATAATGGAACCGAAAAAAACTTCGAAGGATATCGTGTTATTCACAATACGGCTTTAGGACCATCAAAAGGCGGGATTCGATATGATAATTCCGTGAATCTGGATGAAGTAAAAGCTCTTGCTGCCTGGATGACTTGGAAATCAGCTGTAACCGGAATTCCGTTTGGTGGCGCAAAAGGTGGTATTATCTGCGATCCGAGAACACTCTCTAAAACAGAACTCGAAAGAATTACAAGAGCCTATACAAAAGCTTTAGCTGATATTTTTGGTCCTGAAAAAGATGTTCCAGCTCCAGATATGGGAACCGGTCCAGATGAAATGGGCTGGCTGATGGATGAATTTTCATTAGTTCATGGAAAAACCATTCACGCAGTAGTGACTGGAAAACATTTGCATTCCGGAGGTTCATTGGGTAGAGTAGAAGCAACAGGAAGAGGCGTGAGCATAATCAGTCTATTGGCTTTAGAAAAATTAAAAATCAGACCGGCACGCTCTACAGCTGCCATTCAAGGATTTGGAAATGTAGGACTTCATTCGGCTTTATTTTTATATGAAAAAGGAGTGAAAATTGTGGCAGTAAGTGATGTTTCTGAAGCATTCTATAATCCTGATGGAATCAATATTCCCGAATTGATTTTGTATTACAATTTGAATAACAAAACCATTAAAGGATATCCCAATTCAGTTGCTATTAAACACGATGAGCTGCTTTTTTTAGAAGTCGATCTGCTTATTCCTGCCGCCAAGGAAGATGTGATTACACAGAAAAATGCAAATGATATTCGCGCTAGAATTATTGTAGAAGCGGCAAATGGTCCAGTTTCTTCTGATGCAGATAAAATTCTACATGAAAAGAATGTTTTAGTGGTACCAGATATTTTAGCGAATGCGGGAGGTGTAACCGTTTCGTATTTTGAATGGCTTCAGAATTCGTTGTTAGAATCTTGGAGAATTCACCAGATTAACAAACGTCTGGAAGACATTTTGGAGAAAGGTTTCGAAACCGTATTTAGAACTGCCGCGAAATACAGCGTAACGCCAAGAATTGCGGCTTACATTATTGCCCTGAAAAAAGTTTCTGAAACACAATCCGTTAAAGAAGTAGCTTTAGAAGCCGAAAAGTTTAAACAGAATTAATAACTATATATCCTCAATCAAGATGATTTTCATTGGTCATAAAAGGTGTTTACGCATTCTTTTTTGGCTGATGAAAATGTCTTTTTTTAACACTGTCAATTAATATAAAGTAATCTTTAAAAATGAAAAACATTAATTTTCTAGCCTTTGCAATGCCCGCTTTCTTTCTTTTTCTATTTCTGGAATACAAGCTGGCCCAACGAAAAAAGAGACCTGAAATTTTTAATTATGAAAGCTCTGTTTCTAATATCAGTATTGGAATAGCAGAGCGATTGATTAACTTGTTTATCGCGGCAAGTTTTTATCAATTGTATTATTTGATTTATGATGACTACCGAATTTTCGATATTCCGAGTGGTGTTTTGGTTTGGATTGCCTTGATTCTCGCCACAGATTTTGTCTGGTATTGGTATCATAGATTAGGGCATGAAGTCAATTTTTTCTGGGCGGCACATATTGTGCATCATCACAGTGAAGAATTTAATTTTACAGCCGCAGCTAGAATTACCACTTTTCAAGCCATAATCCGAACGGGATTTTGGTGTGTTCTCCCTCTCGTGGGTTTTCATCCTTCAATGGTTATTACCATGCTGATTGTTCACGGTGCCTATTCGTTTTTCACTCATACACAAATCATCGGCAGAATTAAATGGCTCGAATATGTCTTTGTGACGCCTTCTGTTCATGGTGTTCATCATGCTTCTGATGAAAAATATCTCGATAAAAACTATGGAGATATGTTTACATTTTGGGATCGCCTTTTTGGAACTTTTCAAGCAGAAGAAGAAAAACCAAAATACGGATTGACACATCCGTTAAAAACGTACAGTTTCCTTTGGCAGCATTTTCATTACTATTTTGAAATTTACGAATTATGGAAACGTTCAAAAGGTTTTAAAGCCAGATGGAAAGCTGTTTTTGGAAGTCCTGCCGATATGGATCAGGATATTCGCCCCATTCTAGAAAAACGTTTCCTTCAAGATAAAAGTAATCCGCATCAAAGACTCCGTTTTCGAAATTACCTTTACATACAATTGGGAATCTCTACTTTACTGCTTACTGTTTTTACCTATTATTTTGATGCATTGAATGCGTTTGATAAAATTTTTGTACTCTGCTTAATCATTATTACATTAATTAATTGTGGCGCTATTTTAGAACAACGAAAATGGATTTATTATCTGGAATACGCACGTTTGTATATGATTGCGATTTTTTTCCTGTATGAAGAAAATCTAATTATGTTCTTCTTTATTCCGTTAGCAGTAATGATTTTTGCAGAACAATTATTCTCATTAAGTAGATATTATCAAAATATGATTTTACAATTAGAGAGATCAGAATGATATTTTAATATTCAAATCGCTTTCTTTCCTGCAAGGTTTCCAAAACCTTGTATGTCTTTCATTTAGTATTTCTACAAAAATATACCTGCAAGGTTTTGGAAACCTTGCAGGAATTGGTTAATTATATGGTTTTAATCGCCATAATTTTTTCTTCAAAAGTATCTTTATAATCGGATTTGCTTTTAATTCTCGTTTTATAGGTGTAGATGGTAGCTACAGAAAGTTCTAGAAATTCTGCCATTTGACTGCTGTCCTGAATTCCTAATCGATATAAAGCGAAAATGCGAAGTTCAGTATTTAAAAGTTCGCCTTTCTTAACTATAGATTTATGATCGTTGGGAAATAAATTATTAAAATCCGTTACAAAAGTGGGAAACAATTTCAGGAAGATCTCATCAAATTGATGAAACAGGTTTTCCCTTTCTTCTTTTACATTATAACGTTTCAAACTCGCAATCACTTCATCGGTTTTTTTGGTAATTATTTTATGAAGTGTGCTTTTCTGAATGTGGTCAATTTTATTAATAAAAGCTGAAGTCGCTTTAATAAAATACGTAATATATTCTTCTTTAATAGCATTGGCTTCGCTCAGACTTACATTCATTTCCTGTAACTGCGCATAAGAGGAAGCCATTATTTTTCTGGCTTTATTTCTTTCCTTCAATTGCTTGAAAATAATAATCGAGAACAAAATGATTATCAAAGTCAAGATTGTCAGTAAAATGATGATTTTTTCCAGTTTGTCGTTCTTCTCTTTTACATTATTCAGCTGTGCTTTTTCGATAATCGGAAGTATGGATGAAATTTCGATTTTGCGATGTCTGGCGTTGTAAAAAGTAGCATCATCCATTGCAATATTAATGTATTCATTTGCTTTGTCGAGATAGCCAATTTTAAAAAGCTCATTTGCCAGATTACGAAGCGCTACGGTTTCTTTAGTCGCATTTTTCACATCGGCAATTGCCGCCAAAGCCAAATAATGAATCGCTTTTTTGGTGTAGCCTCTTTCCGAATAAATATAACCCAGACTCGAAGTTGCGATTCCGTAATAATCAGGCGGCAGATTGTAATTGTTAATCCAATAACTAAAAGCGAATTCGGCGCCGCGCCAGTCTTGTTGTTTAAGACGTTTCAAACTTTCAGCAGCCCAATATTCATTGGTATTTGTTCCAATTAATTCTAAAGCTTTTTTTAAGAAATGATTTCCCTGCTGTACATAATGAATATTAAAACGCTGGTCACGATTGTAATCGGCTAAATCATAATAAGCGCGGGCTTTAATGTTGTAGTATTCAAATTTGTTTTTTAGATCCAGCTTTTGATCATCAATAACATCTAATGTATCAATGGCTTCTTTAAAAAGTCCGGAAGAAAGAAGCACAAAACCCTCTTTGATGCGGCTTTTAGATAAATACTTGGGATCTTTTAAAACTTTGGCTTTGATTTTCGATTGTTCTAAATAATAATAGGCCGAATCGTATTTGAAAGATTTATATTCTTCAAACAACGACATATAAGTGTGATACAATTCTTCATTATTTTGACTAACGGTATATTTTGAAACATTTTTCTTTAAAGTTTCAATTTTGCGATATTTCTGTTTTAAGTAAACTTCTTTTTTGAGCAGTACATTATCTAATTCTTCAAGAATCGGATTGGTCTCTTTCGCAGTTAGAGAAAAACCCGCAATTAAAAAATATAGAACAAATATTTTTTGCATGGTTTCGATTTGGTTTTAAGGTAAGATAGTTATGGTTTTGAGTTAATTCGTCTAAATTAAAAATTAATTTAAAAACTAATGGTCAGCAGTTTTTGAAATCAGGAATTTACTTTTGAGAATAGTAATAAAAGCATTTTATAAGGCTGTAAAAGGCTGTTATTTGTTAAAAGTACTTTAATATTTTGCAATTATACAATAAAAAGCAATTATATATATGTATACCGAAAAAATATTCACATAAAATTACCATATTGTCATATTTACCATTATTTTACAGGCTGCTTTAGTCTAAACATGACCTTGATTTTTTTAAATATAAAAATATTTTAAAATATTGATTTTTAATAATTTATGTTTTAAAACGGGTCGATTATATCTTGATTTTTCACAGACATTTTTTTTTAGAATTATTTAAGAGATAGTTTCGTATCGTCCTTTTGAAAGGATGGAAAACTAACAAAAACCAAAAATTTATGAGAAGTAAAAGTTATTATTGGTTAGCTCTTTTTATGTGTTTTTTTGCAGTTAGCTGCGACAATACAGAAGATGGAAGCTACGTAGATCCAATTACAATTTATGAGAAAGTAAATGGTAACTGGGGACTAACAAATTTGAAAATGGTTGACGAATTTGCGAAGGCAAATAAGATCGAACCAAGCGAAGAAAACCTGAGTATGTATTTCAACTACGAGGATTTTAAAATCCAATTTAATGTAGATGAAAAAAACAAACCTACTAGTTATGAAGTATCAGGAAATGTACCTCCTTTATTTGCCCCAAAAGGATACTGGCAGTTAAGCTCAGATTTTCAACAGACCAATGCAAATCCTGTAAAAATCTACTTGTACAGCGATGAACAGAAAACTCAAAAAACAGATGAACTTAGAGTAACATCAGTTCCTGGAAAAAATGGCGAAATGGAATTCCAATTATCGCATGCTTCAGGCGGAACAACGTTTGTGACTTATGTATTTAAATTAAATGCTATTAACTAAAAAGTAATATGAAAAAATTTCTATATACAATTTTACTTGCCCTTTTGATGGCTCCAACTTTTACTAAGGCACAAGAGAACGCAGGAGCTGTAGGGCCAATGTCATCATTTCCGGTCGTGTACAAATATGATGAGCAGGTTACGTGGTATTTTGACCTTTCGGGAACTACATTTTTAGAAAACGAAGATTTATACATTTGGATTTGGTCTCCATCTGAACCAGATGCAGGAAACTGGGAAAACTCTTCAAACTTTGCAAAATTAAGTTATGTGGGTAATAAAGTGTGGAGTTTTACTTTAACTCCAACCGTTTATTTTTCTAAAACTCCGGCTGAAATTGCAGCAAGTGCAGGATTTTGGTTTCGTTTGAAAAACAAAAATGGATCAAAACAAAGTGATGTGGCCAATATGCCGTACACTGATTTTACAACTTTCTACACGGCAAATGAATTAATCAGAGCCTATCCAACTAAACCAACATTAGACAAAGGGGTCAGCATTTTGTTTAATGCCAATTTGGCTCCAGGGTTTGCAGGCGCGACAAGCGTTCACATGCATAGCGGATTAAACAATTGGGATATCAAACAAGAATATCAGTCTTGGTTGCCAGATATTGTTGAAAAAACAAAACTGAAAGATTTAGGAAACGGCTTTTATAAAATGGATTTAGTTCCGAAAGATTACTACAATGCTCCAGAGGGTTACGTTATGGAAAATTTAGTTTTCCTTATGGTAAAAGATGACTGGGCAGGAACTATTCCAGATCAGGTTTTATATGCAGGCGCTTACGAACCGCCGCCAGCACCAATTTTTGGATATTTTCCTTTACAAATCAGCCAGAAAGATTTCTTGGGAATGTATAGAAAAAACAATGAGCCAGGTGTAAATAAACTAATCTACACGATCACTGCCGGTGCTAAAACTATTACTGGTGAATTCTCAGGAGGTACAGCAGAGATAAAAGGATTTGTCAATTTAGTTTCAGAACTAAAGGATTCTCCAGCTTTAAGTGAAATTCATATTGTGGTAAAAGACAACAAAGACAAAACAATTTCGGATACCACAATTCCGCTTAAAACTTTAGACAAATAATTCACTATCAAATTTAAACATCATTCTAATGAATAGTAAAAATAAAAGAATAGTCCTGCATCAAATGTGGACTACTAAATCGCTCGTATTCATGATTTTCATGCTTTTTATTTCGGCAGGAATGTTTGCGCAGGGAAAAAAGCTTGTAACAGGTACAGTTTATGACAATACTGGCACTGTACTTCCGGGAGCTTCGATTATCGAAACTGGAACGCGAAATGCCACTACAACCGATTTTGACGGTAAATTTACATTGGAGGTAGCCGTAGGAGGTACAATCGAAGTTTCATTCATCGGATCAACCACTCAAAAAATACAAATCACATCATCAACCACAAAACTAGATGTTAACCTTAAAAATGATGGATATCAATTAAATGAGGTCCAAGTGGTTTCTGTGGGATATGGAACTCAGAAAAAATCTGATTTAACAGGTTCAATTTCAACTGTTACGGCAGATAATTTAGTAAAAGGAACGATTTCTTCGACAGAACAGGTTTTACAAGGAAAAGTAGCCGGATTAAACATTATTCGCCCTTCAGGAGATCCTGCGGCGGGTGCTACTATTCGTTTACGTGGAGGAACTTCATTAACAGCAAGCAACAGTCCGCTTATTGTCGTTGACGGAATTGCGGGTGTTGATATCAATGTGGTACAACCTTCGGATATTAAATCGGTTGACGTTCTTAAAGATGCTTCTGCAACTGCAATCTACGGATCTAGAGGAGCAAACGGAGTTATCATCATTACCACAAAATCAGGAACTAAAGGCGTTTCTGTAGTATACAATGGTCAGTCAAGTGTGGGATATGTTGCTGATAATCTTGATTTATTATCGGCAAACCAATGGAGAGGATATGTTCGTCAGACAGGAAATATGGATGCAGTTGATTTTGGCGGCAACACCAACTGGCAGAAAGCAATCGAACAAACTGCAATTTCTCAGTCACATACTTTAAGTATCAATTCAGGAAAAGCAGATAGCGGTTTTAGAACTTCTATTTCATACTTAAATAACGAAGGCGTTATTAAAAAATCAGGTTTAGAAAGAATCAGCGGAAACATCAACGCTTACCAATATTTAGGTGATAACAAAGATGTAAAATTTGATATGGGATTATTTGCCAATATCGACAAATGGAATCCAATTGATTACAGAATTTTTGAACGTGCTTATAACTTAAACCCAACAATTCCGGTTTATGACGCAAACGGAAATTTCACGAATGTAAACTTTACACTTTACGAAAATCCAGTTGAAATTTTAACCAACAGAACAGTCGATAATGAAAGACACAGACTTTTAGGTTATTTCAAAACAGAAGTTAAATTCCTAAATGATTTTCAAGCAGTGGCTAACATTTCGTTAGAACATAATGCAGTAAAAGGTGGAACTTACAAACCAACTTATGCGATTATGGAAGGACGTTCTGAGTCTGGATATGCACAAAGAACATATGCTGAATATACAAATGCACAAGGAGAACTTTACGTAAATTACAATAAAGTAATCGACAAACACAACATCAGCGCTCTTGCGGGTTATTCTTATCTTGAAAATATTTACGAAGGTTTTGGCGCACAGCGTTCTGGTTTCGTAACAGATGCTTTTGGTTACAACAATTTAGGAGCGGGTTATAATTATCGTTTGGGTGACGTGTATTCATACAAAGGAAAATCAAACTTAGTTTCTTTTTATGCACGTGCTAACTACAACTACGATGGGAAATATTTGCTTACAGCTACTGTAAGAAGAGATGGTTCAAGCCGTTTTGGAGAAAATAATAAATGGGGAACTTTCCCATCAGCTTCTGTAGCTTGGAAAATTTCTAACGAAGACTTCATGAGCTCTACAAAAAACTGGTTAGGGTCATTAAAATTAAGAGCTGGTTACGGAGTTACTGGTAACCAAGATGGAATTGGCGAGTACAAATCGCTTTCTATTTTAGGAGTTGGAAACGACAGTTACTACGATCCAGTTACTGGAACATGGAGTTTAGCATATTCTCCAAAACAAAACCCAAATCCTGATTTAAAATGGGAATCAACAAGACAATTAAACATTGGAGTAGATTTCAGTTTATTTGACAGAATTACAGGTTCATTCGAGTGGTACCAAAAAAACACTCACGATTTATTATACACTTATGAAGTGCCTCAGCCTCCGTACTTAGTAGGAACTATGCTGGCAAACGTTGGAGAAATGTCTAATAAAGGAGTTGAACTTACTTTAAATGCTGATATCGTAAGAGGAGATAAATTTACATGGAATGCTAATGTAACGCTTGGACACAACGTTCAGAAAATCGAGAAATTATCAAATCCAACGTATAAAACGGATGTTATTTACAGCGGTTCATTACACGGTTTAGCAGGTATGTCTGGACAATACTCTCAGATTATTGCCGAAGGATATCCAGTTGGAACATTCTGGGGATTCAGAAATGCAGGACTTGATGCCGATGGAAAAATCCAGTATTACAATGCCGCAGGAGATGTTGTACCAGAAAGCGCTTTAGTGGATGCTGATAAAACAGCTTTAGGAAACATTCAGCCTGATTTGACTTTAGGTATCGGAATGAACTTTACCTATAAAAACTTTGATCTTGGAGTTTCTGGTTATGGAATGTTCGGACAAAAAGCTTTAAATGCTACAAACATGATGCTGAACGATCCAAACAGGCTTCCAACGTACAATGTTCCAGACAGATTCCTAAACAGTGGTATTACATCGGCTCCAAAATATTCTGATTACTGGATTGAAGATGCGTCATTCTTTAGATTACAAACCGTTTCAATTGGCTATACTTTGCCATTGAACATGAAAAAATCAAAATTAAGAATGTACATCATGGGAGAAAATCTTGCCGTATTTACAAAGTACAAAGGAGTAGATCCAGAGATTGGTTTAAATGCACAAGATGGTGCTGACCAAACAGGATTAGCAGCGCCTGGTATCGATAAGTACAACAATTATCCTAGACCAACTACAATTTCTGTGGGATTAAATTTCACTTTGAATAACTAAGCGATTAACTCAAAAATATAAAAAATGAAAATCAAAATATTAGGAGCATTAGTAGTAAGTATGCTTTTTACGATATCATGTACCGATCTAAGTGAAGACTTATATGATAGAGTAGAAGATGGAAATTTTGGAAATACGCCAAAAGAAGTTGATGCATTGGTAGGAGGAGCGTATTCATCTTTAAGAGGTTTCGCTGACGGAATATCAAATAACTATCCAACCTGTGAGTTCGTATTCTTTTTGAATGAAACCGTTTCTGATGAAGCTACGATTCCAACAAGAGGAACCAACTGGTACGATGGCGGACAATATCAAGATGCACAAAAACATACTTGGAAAGCAGACAACCGTTTGATTCTTTCGGCATGGCGTTATAACTATACTGGAATTGCAAAAATCAACTCTATCATTTATCAAATCGATAAATCATCGTTGACAGATGCTGCAAAAGTACCCATTTATGCTGAATTAAAAGCATTAAGAGCGTATTACTATTACAACCTTTTGGATGCTTTTGGTAACGTGCCTATTGTTGTAAATTTTGAAGATACTTCACTGCCTTCAAATTCTACAAGAAAACAAGTGTATGATTTTGTTGAAAAAGAATTATTAGATGCTATTCCGCACTTAACATCAAATGTGGTGTATTCTAAAATGACAAAAAATGTAGCGTATGCTCTTTTAGCAAGATTATATCTGAATTCAGAAGCTTTTATTGGAACAGCACGCTGGCAGGATTGTATCGATATGTGCCAGAAAATTTCTGGATATACTTTAACACCAGATTTCTTTACCAATTTTTCAACTCAAAATGAAAAATCTCCAGAGATTATTTTTGCGATTCCTTACGACTCAAAAGCAGGGACAGTTGGAAATTACATGAACTCAATGTCTTGCCATTATCTGCACAGATTAACAATGTCAGTTTCAGGAACAGATTATCCATGGAGTGCAAACGGAATGTGCGCACAGCCGGGAGTTTATTCTGCTTTTGCTGATACCGATAAAAGAAAGAAATGCATGGTAGCCGGAGATCAAATCAACATGGCAACTGGACAAGTAATTATCATGGACAACGGAGAACCACTTACCTATACAGAAGATGTAACAAGCGTTGCTAACGCAAAAGATAATGAAGGTGTACGTTTAGGAAAATACGAAAT